>Ga0182736_1000108_pt1 | contig 158194 bp, 147 predicted proteins | sample eDN5th30CKraftBY_FD_128882 | JGI IMG/M metagenome (GOLD analysis project Ga0182736, IMG submission 128882) | Enriched backyard soil microbial communities from Emeryville, California, USA - eDNA 5th pass 30_C Kraft BY (version 2) (version 2) | ecosystem: Environmental > Terrestrial > Soil >... | reverse complement strand
TGCTAAAGGCAATCAAAATCTTCTCAACCACAAAACCACCCATAACGCGGGGTGGAGCAGCCCGGTAGCTCGTCAGGCTCATAACCTGAAGGCCGCAGGTTCAAATCCTGCCCCCGCAACCAATGATCCCTGCGATCCCAAAGAGCCCCTACCCAGGGGCTTTTTTTGTTTCTGGGCGCCGGAAACCGCAGCTTCTCCCATCAGTTCCTCAAGGACTGCCGTCTGTTCGAGGAAGTCCGGGTTCTTTTTGCCGCAGGCGAACGTCAGGATCGCCGCCAGATCGCCGCGCAGGACGATCGCCAGTTCATCACCATTCGGCACCAGCTCGATCCGCGCGACCAGGCCACGTAGGATCTGTGCGGCGCGCGCCCGCGTTTCTTCGTTGCCAAGCTGGTCATGAAGGGCGACGATCTCCTCGTGGTAGTATCTGGTGAGGTTTGGATGCAGTACGGGAGGAGGCGCCACCGTCGTCTCGAGCATCGACGACAGTTGCTCCTTCCGTTTCTCCAGAGTCACCATCTTCTCATTGATCCGCTTTGCCGCGCCACCTTGAAGGATGAGGTCGAGAAGTGAATCCAGTTCGCGGTCGATGCGCTTGATCTCGACCTCAGCAGATTCGAGCGATGCTCGTGCTTCCATCCGGGCCTTGTTCACCTCACGTGTGAACTCGTCGCAAAAATCCTGGAAGAGTTCCGGTTCCATCAGGTGCTTGTCGAGCCCATTCAGGATGCTCGCTTCCAGCGTGTCGCGTCGGATGTTGAGCCGGTTGTCGCAAGTGCCCTTCGTTCGGGCATTCGTGCATCCGAGCATGTCCTTGGAGATCATCGAATAACCGCCACCGCAGAAGCCGCATTTAACCAGACCGGTGAACAGGTGTTTTGGGCGTCTGCGATCGTTCAGGCTCATGTTGTCGCCCGGACGCGCTCCGGGCTCCAGCGCCAGCTGGTCCTGTCGCTCCTTCACGAGTTTCCAAATACTTTGGTCGACTATTCGTAGCTCGGGGACGTCCTGGACGACCCAGTCGCTCTCCGGATTAAGCCGCGATACGCGTTTGCCTGTATCCGGATCCTTTAGGTACCGGAGGCGGTTCCAGACGAGTTTGCCGACGTAGAGCTCATTGTTGAGGATGCCGGTCCCGCGTTTCGGATTGCCGTGGATGGTCGATGGCCCCCATTCGCTGCCCTGCGGGCCCGACACACCTTCGCTGTTCAACATCATCGCGATCGTGCGGGAGGATTTGCCGGCGAGATATTCGGCAAAGATCCGGCGCACGACATTAGCTTCTGCTTCATTGATCGTCCGCTCGCCGCGGCTAGCCTCTCCTGAAGACGCGTCAATCTGGCGGACGACATCATAGCCATAGCAGAGGCCACCACCCGATTTTCCATCTTCCACCCGGCCGCGGAGGCCGCGGCGGGTCTTGTCGGCAAGATCCTTCAGGTAGAGCGCGCCCATCGTGCCCTTGAGGCCGATATGCAGCTCGCTGACTTCGCCCTCGGAAAGCGTGACGATGCTGACGCCGGCAAAGCGCATGCGCTTGTAGAAGCCGGCAATGTCTTCCTGGTCGCGTGACAGGCGGTCCAACGACTCCGTCAGGATGAGGTCGAACCGGCGCTTCAGACCGTCGGCGATCAGTTCCTGAACGCCTGGTCTGAGCAACGACGCGCCGGAAATCGCCCGGTCCGTATAGCTGTCGACGATCATCCAGCCCTCGCGCTCTGCTCGGGCGCGGCAGATCCGCAGTTGATCCTCGATCGAAGCGTCGCGTTGATTGTCTGAGGAGTAACGGGCGTAGAGTGCGACCTTCATGCGGCGATCTCCCTAATCCGGGAGGTGGTCGCGGGATGCGCGCTCCCGTTCGGCTTCGACGAATTTGCGCGCGGCTTGCCGCGCCAGCAGGCGGACGAAGTCGCGAAGGCGCGGATCGGGCTTCGCGGGATCGTAGACCGGCATGGCCTCGGATGGTTGAAGAACCATCCGGACGCTCCCAGTCGCGCTGCCTTTCCGCCTTGCCACAACGCAATCCTCGTCAGAAAACGGGTCGATCCGTTCCTGACAAAGACTGGGGCGTGAGCCAGTATCTGTGAATGCGAATTCCCGGGCATTCTGGAAAATTCCGGCGCAAAGCACTGATTTGCCCGCGCCTCACGCGCATTCGGGTGTAGTCCGTGCGGCGGAGACAGCAAGTTCGGGCGTAACCATAGCGGAAAATCGCGACGGGCGAATCCCCCAAAGTCGATTTTTTCTCTCACTTTTTGCCACGAAAACAAGCCAACGGCGACCGGCCGAGCGGGGAGCCAAGGGGTCTTCCCCCTTGCTCCCCTGCAAACGCCGCCTGCGCATGGCAGGGCTGCCAGCTCGCAAGCCGGCGCAGGGCTACGACCCCCTTCTGTGTTCCGATCAGTCCCGCTCGGCCTGTCAGCCCGGCGATGCTCGCCGGCATTTGCCCCCTCCATCCCCGCGCGCTCGCGCGCCCCCGGGAGGCATGTCGGGGACATGCCTCCGGCATTAACGGTGAAAGGATTGGAACAATGGCAAGGACAGCGAAGAAGGCGAAGGCCGTCACGACCACGACGGCGGAAGATGTGGCACCGGACGAAAACATGCTGAGCATCGCAGAAGCGGCGGCGGATGTGATTGCGGCTTTGCCCGCTCCAGAAAGCATTGCGGCGGAAGCCGTGGGCGGCGTGGAAATCCTTATCCCGCTCGACAGGCTCAAGAAGTCGCCGCGCAATGCGCGAAAGACCCCGCACAGCAACGAGACCATCGAAACCTATGCGGCGAGCATCGCCGCCAAGGGCATCTTGCAGAACCTCGTGGTCGAACCGGAGTTCGGCCCCGACGGTGAGCCGACCGGCTCCTACTTGGTCACCATCGGCGAGGGCCGCAGGCTGGCGCAGGCGTTGCGCGCCAAGCGCAACGAGATTGCGCCGGATGAACCGGTCCGTTGCGTCATCGACACGGCAAACGATCCCTTCGAAATCAGCCTGGACGAGAATGTGACGCGCAACAACCTCCTGCCCGCAGACCAATTCGAGGCTTTCCGGGAACTTGCCGAACAGCGTGGTTGGGGAGCGGAAGAGATCGCGGCTCGTTTCGGCGTCACCGCGCATGTCGTCAAACAGCGGCTGCGGCTCGGCGCGGTCAGCCCGAAGCTGATGCAGGTCTATCGCGACGGCGACCTCAACCTCGATCAGTTGATGGCCTTTGCCGTCACCGACGATCATGCGCGGCAGGAGCAGGTCTATGACGGCCTCGGCTACAATCGCGAAGCCTACATCATCCGGCGGGAGCTCACCCGGACGCATGTGCAGGCGAATGATCGCAAGGCGGTCTTCGTTGGCGCGGAAGCCTATATCGAGGCGGGCGGCACGATCCTGCGTGACCTCTTTACCGAGGATCGCGGCGGCTACTTCGAGGACGCCGCGCTGCTGGACCGGCTCGTCTTCGAAAAGCTGGAAAGCATCGCCGCCGATCTACGGGCGGCGGAGGGCTGGAAATGGACGGAAGCCTTCATTGACTATCCGCATGCTCATGGCCTCCGCCGTGTCTATCCGCAACCGGTCGATCTGTCGGCGGAAGATCTTGCTGCCCGCGAAGCGGCACAGGCGGAGTTTGATGCTCTGACGGCGGAATGGGAGAACACCGACGAAGACTTGGCCCCCGATGTCGATCAGCGCTTCGCCGAGCTTGAAGCCGAAATCGAGCGTCTTGATGCATTACGACATGCCTATGATCCCGAGGCTGTTGGCTGCTGCGGCGCATTCGTATCGCTCAACTATGAAGGCGCGGCCCGCATCGAGCGCGGCTTCATCCGGCCCGAGGACGAGAAGACGGAACCCGAAGCGGATGGCATCGAAAATGGCGAAACCGTCATCGACGGCGTGCGCGTCAATGCGGATGGTGAAGTCATCGCGGATACAGACGGGCAGGGCGGTGATCATGCGCAGGAGGAAGATGAAGGCGATGCGGCGCAGCCGGTTTCCGATATTCTCACCCGCGACCTGACGGCGCATAGGACGCTTGGCCTTCGCCTTACCCTTGGCGAACAGCCGGACATCGCGCTGATCGCCGTGACGCATGCTCTTGCCGCCCAGACCTTCTATCGCGGCGTCGAGGCCAACGTCCTCGAACTTCGGCCCATGAGTGCAGCACTTTCCGGTCACGCGGATGGCATCGAGGATACCGCGGCGGCAAGGATGTTGACGGATCGTCATGCGGGTTGGGCGAGCGACATGCCGCGCGACGTGGCCGATCTCTGGGGCTTCATTGCCGGATTGGATCAGGTCAGCGTCATGGCGCTCTTTGCCCATTGCGCATCCCTGACCGTCAATGCCGTCAAACAGCCTTGGGAGCAGCGCCCGCGCGCGCAGCGCACCGCCGACAGGTTGGCGGCGGCGCTCGCTCTCGACATGAGCCAGCATTGGAGGCCGACCGTTCGCAGCTATCTTGGCCGTGTCACCAAGGCGCACATCCTTGCTGCCGTCCGGGAAGCCTGCGGTGACGAGGCGGCGGAGCGGATCGCGGACATGAAGAAAGCGCCGATGGCCGAGGCTGCTGAGCAGCTTCTCGGGGGTACCGGCTGGTTGCCGCCGCTCCTGCGGTCAGCGCATCCCGTCGTGCCAACCTTGCAGGAAGACAGCATCGCGGATGCCGATGCGCCGCACCCGGCTTTTGGTGGGGACGTCGATCCCTTCGAAGTGGACGAATGGGAGGAAGACCCCGGCCATGGGCATGCCGAAGATGACGGCATGGATGACGGGGCCGGCTTCTCCGAAGCCGCCGAATGAACAGGGCGAGGCCGGAGCCACAGCGCTCCGGCCCGTTCCTGTCGCCTGAGAAAATTTGCGGCCGCGCCATAAGGGCGCGGCCGTGACCTCGACGCGAACATGATAATCACGTCTGTCGAAACGTGGAGGCTTCAGGTCGCCGCAGAACCATCGTGAGAGAGTGAGGACCGGGCCATGACCCCGATCATCCTTCTGGCTGTCGCACTCTGCACCGCACTATGTGTCCTCGCCTTCGTGCTTGCGACCCATGCCTTGCCGGTCATGCTTGCCCTGGCCGCCTTCAGCCTTGCGCACGCATGCGGCGCAGGAGTGATGATCGCTGGCGTCGTCGCCATTGCCGCCGCCATTCTGTCGTTTGCACTGTTCGTCTACCTCCGGGAGGTCCTACGGAACCCAACTGCAAGGCTGATCCTCGCCGTAGCTTATGCCGCGCCTGCCGCTGTCGCCGGGTATGCGCTGATGCACGGCGTCATTGGGCCTGCGCCGGTGACGGAATCCGCGAGGCAATTCCTCGGCATTGCCTGCGGCGCAGTCGTCGGCTTCTCGGCGGCGGCGCGGCTCGCCGAACCAAGGTGAAGCGGCCCCGCGGTCGTCTATGTAGGATTCACAGTATTGCGAGTTTTTGATCGAGCGGGAATGTGCACGCTATGACTTCAACGAAGCAGGAGAAGCACAATGAAGCAGGATCGGTCGTTCGAATTGTTCACCTATTCCGTGGTCCAAGACGACGAAGAGCCACGTTGGAAGGAAACCGGCATTCCAGACATCTACTTCGCCAGCTTCGAAGGGGCAAAGGCCGAGGTCACGAGGTTGCGCGATGATCTGAAGTCGGCGGATGAGGAGCTTTCTGCTTTTCGAATCGAAAAGATCGAAACGCTTCCAGCATCGAAGGCCAACCTGCTGACCCTGCTCAACGAGGGCATGGGGGCCTTCCTAAAGAGCTACGAAATCGTGGAAATGGTGGTGGGTTAGCGGCGGCGGGCTTGTTTTGCCGGTCGGCCCCGTCTGTGCAAAGCTGGCGGCGACGTCAAACACAACAACGCAGCACCGCACCGGCCTGAACAGCTAGTCCGGTCCTTCTGTACAAGCCATCCATGCAAGTTCAGCGGCGAACGCGAATCGTCCGGCTGGTGGAATGGGCTGCAGTGATCATGCCGGTGAGCCCTACCAGCTCGCCCGGAACGCGGTGAAACGCCAGAACAACAAAGGTCCGGCCCATCACTCGCACGTCGTTGATCGGCGGAAAACGTTCCCAGGCCCGCAATGAGACCGAGACCCTGTTGCGCCGCGAGCCCGAGAAGCCTTTGTATACGGGGAAGTAAGGGCGCCGATCGTAGCCATGACGCGGTTGCCCTCTTTCCACTGAAAAAGATCACGCCCAACGCGAACTCGATTGATCTGGTCTGACCGAAGACCGGCGGCGAGATCGCCGCCTCGATCTCAAGTCCGCAACGTCCGCCATCCGCTTTTTTCCGCCTCCGGCCTAATGGCCGGCTTTGCATCGCGAGATAAAAAAGCGGCTGTCGGCCGCCCTTCATTCCATTCCGGCCCAAGGGTGCGCCCCGATCGTCTCCGGTCCAACGACCGTCATCGAGATCGCGATGGGCGCGATCCGATCAGCAAAAGGACAGCGCATCATGGCTACCATCGGCACCTTCACCCGCATCGAAAACGGCTTCAACGGCTCGGTCAAGACCCTCACCCTCAACGTCAAGTCCGTGAAGTTCGTGCCCGCCGAGGGCGACACCGAAAACGGCCCGGACTACCGCGTGTTCGCAGCCGCCGTCGAGTTCGGAGCGGCATGGAAGAAGCAGTCCGACAAGGGCAATTCCTACCTCTCCGTCAAGCTCGACGATCCGAGCTTCGCCGCCCCGATCTACGCCAGCCTGGTCGACACGGAAGGCGACGAGCTGGCCCTCATCTGGTCACGCCGCCGCGCCAGCAACTGATCCAGCATCGAAGAGGCCCCGCTCAAGCGGGGCCTTCACTCACTAACGGCTTCAATCGCGGCTCGCCACAAGCCGTAGCTTTGGCTTGCTGCGATCTTCCAAGTCTTTTTCTGGCGGGGCAAGGCCATGCATTTCAGCAAATTCATGCGGATTTGTTCGAAGTGCGTCAGCCAATTCCTCCAAAGAGTAGCCAAGCTCTTTCATGTGAAGGTCGACGAGTTGCCTACCGAGCTTTCCTGATTCCGGCTGAATGTCGAATTCCTTGGGTTCTCGTGTCCGGTACCCGTACATGCTCATCTGTTTGTACAAACGGGTGGCACTTGGATCTGAGATGACACCGAGCGACTTGGCTCGGTAGATCAAAGCGGACATGGCAACCCGCCATTTCTGTTTCAGTTGCCCTAGCTTCGGAATCGATAGCCCCCGCTTCAGATCGGCCAATACCCCCGTTTGCGGCATCAGGAGTTCGGCTGCAAATTCATTCGCCTCTTTCTCCATCGCCTCATACGGGTAGGGATGAAGCACGACATGTCCATATTCGTGCGCCAAGCTAAAGCGCTTGCGATCTGCGGGCCGGTTCCGATTGAGGATGATGACCGGCTTCATGCCAGTCGGCCGGAGGGTGACGCCATCGATATCGGCTTCGCCGAAGTCACCTTCGACGACAAGAATTCCGGTCGATTCGACATATCGCACGAGGTTTCCGATTGGAGCGTCCCCTATCTGCCACGACGCGCGCACGCGTAGAGCAGCCATGCTGGCCGATGTCACCGCACTGGCATGTTCACTGACGCTCGACTGGCTATCGACGACCTCAAATTGCAGAAGCTGGTATTCCGGTTCCAGATCGATCGCGTCCAACAGTCTGCGGAACTGGAAGACGAAATGATTGGCAAGCGCGATTACAGCATGTTGATCTTTGGCGGAGACAGCAGCTTTCTTGCGGAACGCTGCACCGTGTAGACTCATTGGAGTCCTGTATAGCAGCTCCTGCTCATAGAAAAAGCTTACCGGGAATCCCAAGAAACGCGCGATCGATTGGAGCTCTTCCAACGAAAGCACGTCTCGGGTGCCGTTCTCGATACGAGAGATCGCTGCTTGAGCAACCCCCGTTCCTGCGGCCAATTCCTTTTGAGTTTTTCCGCGTCTGTTACGAGCTAGAAGCAGCATCTCCCCGTTTATCGGTCTCGCTGCCATGTTTGAACTCGTCTCCCTTTACCTTCTTCAACGTCACCTTCGTTCCGCTCGGCCCATCTACAGGGCCGGGTTCCGCCACGCCAGTAGCCTCAGAGGCCGAATCGCGATGGATTTCGATTTTCCGCTGGTCGACTTTGTCGGCGAACTTGAGATACGCCCGCGCAACTGAAGCACCCGTACCACTAAGATGGCAGGCGATAAAAAATAGGAGGTCGGAAGGTGCTTCCACTTCAAAACCGGGGAGTGTGGGCTCCCGCTCAATGTCATAGGCTGCGAATTGATGTGCAGCTTTTGACGTACCGCCGCGCGGTCCCGCCAAATGAAGCTCGAAGCAAACTGTGTAGTCCTTCCCTTCAATTGGAAGGGTGCCGGTAATCTTGTTGCTCTGACCATTCTCGCAATAGTCGACACTCAGTCCGTGATCGGGAAGACTGGCCGCCGCGGCGGCGTCGGGCAGTGCCCCATTCAGTACCGATCCAGTCGCCCTGGGGTCGCCCAAGTCCACATGCCGAACTTTTGCGAAATCGGCCAAGGTGCCTTCGAGTTCTCCGATGAGCGCCCAGATTGGTGCTTCAAACTGTTCTCGAGCAGCGAGCAGCGCGTTGTCTCTGTTCAAGTCCGAATCGCCTTCTACCATTTTGACATCTTGCATATAGCTGCGCCAGCGCTAGGTGTCAAAATATTCAGAAAAATATTCACAGCCTGAATATTCTTGTCCACATCTACATGACGGGGAGCCAAGGGAGACTTTCCCCCTTGCTCCCCGCAAACGCCGCCTGCGCATGGCAGGCCCGCCGGTTCGCAGGACAGACGACGGCCATCACCTCTCAGTGATTCCACCTGGTCCCGCTCACGCTGGCAGCCCGGCCATGCTCGCCGGCATTTGCCCCCTCGATCCCCGCGCGCTCGCGCGCCCCCGGGAAGCATGTCGAGGGACATGCCTCCGGCATTAACGGGAAAAGGAGCAAGGACATGAACAGCATGAGCAACCAGCAGGCCGCGCAGGGCTTCAAGGTGGACATCTCGCGCGGCGAGCGGATCGGCCGGGTTTCGTCGGAATGGTTTTCGCGGCCGGATGATGAGCGCTATCTGTCGCTGACGGAGCTTTACGATGCCGTGAAGGCGAGGGCGGATCGGGCCACGACCCGCACCGTGGAAAGCCGAGCCGTTCGCGTCGAAGCCAGCCGCGATAATTCCGAGAGATTGGCGCTTATCGTGCCCGGACAGGACGAACCCGTTGCGCCCACCCATTGGAGTTTCGGGCAGCTTTGCAGCCTCGTCAGCGCACCGGCAACCTATATGCGCCAGCTTCCCGCACCGCTGGCGGGGATCAATCTGCAGCATGGCTTGTTGTCGCATCGGGCGGAACTCATCAAGGCGCTTGAGGCGGAAGACGGTCGCGTTGAGTTGCGCGCCGTGACCGGCCCCGACTACGGCCGCATCTGGGATCATGAACTTGTCGGCGCGGTGATGAAGATCGCGGGCGACGGCGTCGGCGATACGATGTGGAAGGTGCCGGGCGTTCTGGATTGGGCGACCATGACGCACAATCCCTTAGTCGACGTGACGAGGGACACGACGACGCTTTACGCCAGTGACCGCGACGTCTTCCTGTTTCTCGTGGACGACACCCATCCGATCGAAGCCGGACGGCTGCCGAACGGAGAGCCCGATTTGTATTTCCGGGGTTTTTACGCATGGAACAGCGAAGTCGGCAGCAAGACGCTCGGCATCGCGAGCTTTTATCTGCGCGCCGTGTGCATGAACCGCAATTTGTGGGGCTGCGAAAATTTCGAGGAAATCACCATCCGGCATTCGAAGTTCGCGGCGCAGCGGTTCGCGCATGAGGCCGCCCCCGCCCTGCGGTCGTTCGCCAATTCGTCCCCCGCGCCATTCGTCGCCGGCATCAAGGCGGCGCGGGAGCGGATCGTTGCCCATACCGATGAAGACCGGCAGGCGTTCTTGCGCAAGCGTGGTTTCGGCAAGGCGGAGACCGGCAAGATTATCGATGCCGTCTTGGCCGAGGAAGGACGCCCACCGGAAACGATCTTCGATTTCGTACAGGGGATGACGGCACATGCCCGCACCAAGTCGCATCAGGATGCGCGGCTTGATCTCGAAGCGAAGGCGAAGACGCTGCTGGAACGGGTTTGATCAAAAAAATAATGGACCGGAAGCGAGGGAGGATTTCGCTTCCGGTCCGGCTGCCCGCCGCGCGTCAGGTCGACGCGCTGGAACCTGCCGTATTCGCCGCAAGCCGTGAACCCCTCTTTCCGGCATAGCGATATTCCCGCTTTGGCAGCGCGCTCGCCGGGCTGCGCCCGGCTCGCATTTCCGACGCACAAACTTCCCCACGGGTGACTGGTCATCCCGCCGAATACCTAATATATTGGGTGGTAGTATATTGGGTATCTGGTGACTCCTCGCTCATGAGCCTGAGGGAGAGAGTCGCCAGAAACCTGCGCCGTGTCCGACATGAGAAGTCCATGTCGCAGGAAGAGCTTGCCCATCGTGCTCATGTCAATCGCAACTATGTCGGCATGCTGGAACGCGAAGAGTTCGCGGCATCGATCGACATGCTCGAGAAGTTGGCAACGGCGCTCGGCGTCGACCCGATCGAGTTCCTGCGCGATGATGCCTGACGTGGACCGAACCGCTCCTTCGAAAGGTCATGAGAGCCGCGCCCCATATCATCCGTTTGCGGTCTTGTGGGAACGGTGTGCTTGTGAAACTCTTAAAGCCGGTCGACGGGACAGAACCGGATTGAAACAGGCGCCCCGCGTGGTGAGGATTGATCGATGAGCAAGCCCTTGCGCGAGGACGGCCCGCCGCTGACAGACCGCGTCAACGACTATGACGAGGCGCATTTTTCGACCTATCTGCGCTTGCTCGACGCCGATGCGGAGGGTGCTGATTGGCGGGAAGCCGTGCAGATCATCTTCGGCATTGACCCGGACGCCGATCCGGACCGCGCCAAGCGCATCCACGAGACGCATCTTGCCCGCGCCCGGTGGATGACGAAGGAGGGGTACCGGCACCTGCTCGACGGCCGGACTCAATGACATTCTGAAACGTCACGTTGTCGCCATGTTCCATATGCCCGTTTGGAGCGTGTTCCGTCACGCGCCATTCCGAATTTGAGGGTTGCCGCCCTTGGACCCTGCGTGAATACGTGAGCGCCTCTCTCATGTTGCTTCGCAGGGGACTTGCCGATGGAACCATTAGAGGATTGGCGCTCGCCGAAGTTCGAAGAAGAACTGGGCCGGCTGGATCGAGGTGAACTCACCTTCGAGTTCCTGCGCCGCAATGACGACTACCGGGCGCATTACGAGGCGGCGTCGGACGAGCGTGGCAAGGATGCGGCCGCTCTCATCGCTGCCAGGGAGGGCCTGACCCGGCAATGGGGTCTCACGTTTTCCGGCTGATCCGTACCGTCCCGCCACGCAGTCCAATCCCATCTGGCTACCGCAGCTCTTTCCCGCGACGCTGATCGTCATGCCGGCGCCGCCGGGCTTCGAGGGCTGCCTTTCGCTTGAGCCGAACGCGCTGCCGGCCGAGAACGTGGTGAAGGCTGACGGATTTCATGTCAGCATCCGCGATGTCGACGTGCTTCACCGGCTGTGGTTTCCGGACGGTGAGGCGCCGCTCAAGGCCGCCGTACTCATCCCGCTCGACCCACATCTTCCCGAGCGTCTCGCGAGCCTGCAGCGATGGCATCGCTGGCTGTCCGAGCAGTCAGCCGGCCCGCCGCCTCGCTGGCAGCGGTTCTCCCCCTATCGCATCCACCGCTTCAGCCTGATGCTGCGCGCCTGGGACGGGGTCGCCAAGGGCGCCTCCCGGCAGGAGGTTGCAAGCGTGCTGTTCAATCCGGCGCTGAAGAAGCTGCGCTCGCTCGACTGGAAGAATTGCCCGGAACGGCGGCGCCTGCACCGTCTGCTCAAGGCCGCTGAGCAGCTGATCAGGGACGGCTATCGCCGGCTGCTCAAGCCCGACTCCGAATAGAGAAACCTCCGATCTCAAGGCGCCGGGCCACCCCTTCGCCGTGCCGTCGATGGGGGGACATTCACAGGAGCGCGCGAATTTTGTCACTCCGTCTTGCCCGCTGATCTTCGCCATCCTCGCAACCGATCCGCCCGATCCGCGGCGGTTGTGACGGAGACGCAAGATGCAGCAGAAAACCGATCCCGACTGGCCGCGTTTCGTGCGCACCCCCGAAGCCGCCCGGTTGCTCGATCTTTCTCCCCGGACGCTCGAAAAGCACCGCTGCGGGGGAACCGGCCCGATCTATCGCAAGCTTGGCGGCCGCGTCGTCTATTCGGTCGCCGATCTCGAAGCCTGGGTCGAGGCCGCCGCACGGCAGTCGACGTCCCAAGCCGCGAAAGCCCGGGCGACATCGGCGCTCATCCCCGCCGCCGGCATGGCGCGATAACGGCCGCGGTTCCTCCCATGACGACGCATCGAACATACCAGGGCCAACAGCTCGAACTCTTTCAGGCGCGGGGCGGTGATATCGCCGCAAGGGACGCGCAGGACCTGATGTCCTGGCCATTCTTCTCGCTGGCCAAATCCCGCCGTGTGCGGCCGATCGACTTCAAGATGGGAGACGTCGCCATCCAGGTCGAGGCGACCGCCGAACATGGCATGGCGACGATCTGGGATGCCGACATCCTGATCTGGGCGGCCTCGCAGATCATCGAGGCGCGCGACAGGGGCCTGCGGACATCGCGCTTCATGTCGGCCACGCCCTACGAAATCCTCACCTTCATCAATCGCGACGATTCCGCCCGCAGCTATGAGCGGCTGAAGGCGGCGCTCGATCGGCTGCAGTCGACAACCGTCGTCACCTCCATTCGCCAGCCGTCAGAGCGCCGGCGCCATCGCTTCTCCTGGATCGCCGAATGGAAGGAGCGGCTGGACGAGAAAGGCCGGCCGCTCGGCGTCGAGCTGATCCTGCCCGACTGGTTCTATGCCGGCGTTCTCGACAACGCGCTGATCTTGACTATCGACGCTGCCTATTTCGATCTGACCGGCGGCCTGGAGCGCTGGCTCTATCGTCTCGTGCGCAAGCATGGCGGTCGTCAGACCGGGGGCTGGAGCTTCGATCTCGAGCATCTGCATCTCAAATCCGGCAGCCTCTCGCCGTTCCGCCGCTTCCGCTTCGAGGTACGGGCGATCGTCGCCCGTCAGCCGCTGGTCGGTTACCGGCTGGCGATGTCGATCGATCTGGACGGGCGAGAGCGGCTGACGTTTCGTCCGGGATCGCCCGAGAAGGCCGCGTTCAGACGCGTCCGGCGGGTAGCGCCATGACGGTCCGCTCCTTCGATCTCGCCTGCTGTGGACAAGCTGTGGATGGGCCCGTGCTATCGGGAACGCCGAAACCCGTGCTATCAGGGACGCGATCCCCGTGCTATCGGGAACGCAAACGGGTCGTAACCCATTGGCCGATCAGGTCCAATTCGGCCCCCTCTAACTTACCTAACACAGAATCCTTCGGATTCTGCCTAACGCAGCCCCGCAAAATCGCCGCTATGGACCGTCCGATCGCGAACCGATCCGGCCGGCTGCACCACCCGCCCGTGCCGACGGTCGGAGGCGCGCCATGACCACGCTTGAGAGACCGGACAGCTTTCCCGCCGATGCGACCGTGGTGGAACTCACTTGGCGAAAGGGTAGGATCGAGCACTGGATCCGCTTCGGCGACGTCATCGCCGAACAGCGGATCGGCCGCGAGAAACGCATCGTCGGCTTTGCGCCCGGCAGCCTCTTCGCCTTCGTCCGCTGGGCCGCCAACGACTATGGCACGGTGATTTCGCGCATCGACATCGTCCGCGCCGTTCGCCCCGGCGAGAGCTATCAGACTCTCCCCTTCGTCCGCCCCGGCGGCGACATCCTGCTCCGGCTCCACGGCTGGCCGAAGGTCGAAACTGTGCTCTTCGCCATCGACGCGATCGAGGCGCTCGGCATCAAGCCGACGCAAGTTTCGCCGGACCATTGGCGCCATCTCCATCACCGTCTCAGCGTCAACGAGCCCTTCCACGCCTACTCGCGTGAGCAGCATCGCGCCTGGTTGAAACGGGCGGCATTTGGCGATCCCGGTGACGCAGGAGAAGACCGATGAAGCGCTTTGCGTGGCTTATCGCCACCTATGTTTCGGCTCTCTTCGCCACGGGTCTGATCTTCTTCGATCCGCCAAAGCGGCTCATTTGGAACGCCTCGGGCAGCGTGCCGGTCGGGCTCTATCGGATCGAACCGGCCGACCAGCTTGATGTCGCCGATCTTGCCGTGGTGATGCCGCCCGACGCACTCGCGGGCTTCCTCGATAGCCGCGGCTATCTGCCGAAAGGCGTGCCGCTTCTGAAGCGCGTACTGGCGCTCTCGGGAACCAAGGTCTGCCGCACCGGCGGGGCGATCAGCGCCTATGACATGGTCTACGGCCAAGCAGTCGACCGCGACAGCCGTGGCCGTCCGCTGCCCATCTGGCAGGGCTGCATCACGGTCGAAAACGGTCAGGCCTTTTTCATGAACTGGGACGTGCCCGACAGCCTCGACGGGCGGTATTTCGGCGGGCTTCCACTTGCATCCGTCATCGGCCGCGCCGTCCCCCTGTGGACCGATGACGACCCATCAACATCTCCTCCCACGACCCAGAAAAGGAAAATCCCATGACGCAGATCGGCACCTTCACGCGCAAGGAAGACGGCTTCTTCGGACGCATCCGCACGCTCACGCTTGACATCGAAGTCACCATCTTGCCGGCCGAAGAAACGGACGTGGAGAATGCGCCGAACCACCGCGTCTTCGCATCCGGTTTCGAGGTGGGTGCTGCCTGGGACCGCACCGGCGAGCGCGCCGGCAGCTATCTCTCCGTCGCCATCGATGATCCTTCGTTCGTCGAGCCGATCCGCGCCCGCATGTTCGAATCCGACACGAAGAAGGATGTCTGGAACCTGCACTGGACGCGTAAAACCCGGCGCGAAGAACAGGGCTAAGTCATGCGCGACAATCGTTCCAGCGACTCTTCCAGTCCAATCCCCTTGATCGATTGCATGGCGATCAATCCCCTCGACCCGATCGCCCATCGGACAGCCGTCGCGCGCAGCGAAGGTCAAGGGCGGCGGCCAAATTTCCGGGAGGCGAACATGCCTTCCGGCGATGCCCGTCCGGAAATTTCCGGGCGCCGACGAAGCCTTGCCCTTGACCGCAGCGAGCACGATGGCAGGCTCGCGGCGTCTGTCGAGACGAGCTACCGACGCGTCATGCGTGCGATGATCGCGTTGCCGGTCGCACTCGCGATGATCGTGTCGGTGCCTCGTATGGCATCGGCCGATCCGCCTTCGAGCGAGCGCTTCGCCCACGGTTTGGCTGTTCACGATCCGCGCGATCCCTACGCCGGATTTGTCACGGAAGCCGCCAAACGCTTTTCCATTCCCGAGCGCTGGATACGCGCCGTCATGCATGCCGAAAGCAGCAACGATCCCGGCGCGATCTCGCCGAAAGGTGCGATGGGCCTGATGCAGCTCATGCCGGCGACATGGGAGGAATTGCGCGTGCGTCACCATCTCGGCGCGGATGTCTTCGAGCCGCGCGACAACATCCTTGCGGGCGCGGCCTATCTCGCCGAACTCCACGATCTTTACGGCTCGCCCGGCTTCCTTGCCGCCTACAATGCCGGTCCCGGCCGTTACGAAAAGCACCTCGTCACGGGCAATCCGCTGCCGCGCGAAACGATCGAGTACATGGCAAAACTCGTGCCGATAATCGACACGGAAGCGGCATCCGTTTTGCGGATCGCCGCGCGGTCACGGCGCGATGAACGAGCCGGTGCACCATTGTTCTTCGCGCAGATGAAGGACGCCGATGAAGCGCATAAGAGCGGGACCGACGGCGATCCCAAGCACTCGGAAAATGCAGCCGCGATCGTCGACCTTTCGGCCCTCGTACCGGCCCCCGAGGGCATCTTCGTCCGGCGCGGAACTGATGAGGCGCGCCAGCCATGACGAGCGTGGTTTGGCGTGCCGCATCGAGCCAGATCGTAGCGACTGCGGAAGCGGGCGGGAAAGCCGAGGAGGCAACCGGGGAGGGCAAGATAAAAGGCCGCACATCGCGGCTTGCGTGGTCGGTTGTTTTTATTGCATTTTCTGCTCGTTTCCGCACATCGCTATGGCGAAACGTGATGTGCGCACAGGTGAATTGTTGTTGAGTTTCAACGGAAACCGCACATCGAGCCGGGCCATATCATGAATGGGGACGAGGATTTCCGCGTCCGGCCAGGCCGTATCCGATCATCGAAGAGCCAACGGGCAAGGCCCTTCATCGCGCAGGTGCTTGCCGCTGCTCAAAAGGCCGGTGGCGGCGTCTCCCGTTCCGGCAAGATCACCAAGAGCACTAGTCGCGGACCGAGCTTTGCGCGTGGCCGTGTGGCAAGCGTCCGCGCCAGTCGCCTGATCACCGGCCGCACACGGCTTTGCACCGTCAAGGCGCGGGTGGTTCGAGACAATGGCGGCCGGGCACCTCTATCCCGGCACCTCGACTATCTCCGCCGCGACGGCGTCACCCGGGATGGTGAGAAGGCGCGGATGTTCGGAACTGATAGCGACAACGTCGATGCGAGGAACTTCGCCGAGCGGTGTGAAGACGACCGGCATCATTTCCGGTTCATCGTTTCACCGGAAGACGCAGCGGAGATGGCGGACCTCAAGCGCTTCACCCGCGAGCTGATGAGTCGGGCAGAGAAGGATCTCGGCACCAGTCTCGACTGGATCGGCGTCGACCACTGGAACACCGACAATCCGCATATCCATGTCATCCTGCGAGGTCGCACGGACTCCGGCCAGGACCTGGTCATTGACCGCGACTATATCCGATCGGGTCTGCGGGATCGCGCACAGGACCTCGTCACCTTGGAACTGGGACCGCGAAGCGATCTAGACATCAGTCGTGCCCTGGAGCGGCAGATCGAGGCTGACCGCTGGACCGGGCTCGATCGCGAGCTTGTCCGGGATGCAAACGCGAACGGAATCATCGACGTTGCGCCATCATCGGAACGGCCGCCCGATGCCTATCTGGTCCAGAAGGTCGGGCGCCTCCGATACCTGGAGCGTTTAGGGCTCGTCCAGACCATCGGCGCCGGGCAGTGGGTCATCGGTGAAGAGGCTGAAGGCATCTTGCGAGAACTTGGGATCCGCGGCGATATCATCAAGCGCATGCACCGTGCTCTGTCGGAACAGGGGATCGACCGGGGCGTCACCGATTATGTGCTTGCCGGAGAAAGGCAGAGCGCGGCCATCGTGGGCCGCTTGGTCAATCGCGGTCTGGATGACGAACTGCGCGGCACGGCCTTTGCCGTGATCGATGGGATTGATGGCCGCATCCATCACATCCGTTTCTCCGACCTTGAAGCGACGGGGGACAGCGCGCCGGGTTCGATCGTCGAGCTGCGCGTTTTCCAGGATGGGCGAGGTGAAAGCAGGGCGGCATTGGCTGTTCGCTCCGACCTTTCGATCGAGGCGCAAATCAAGGCAAACGGCGCAACCTGGCTCGATCGCCAATTGTTCGGGAGCGGCGCGAGTGAACTCGGCGGTGGCTTCGGGCTGGTGGTGAAGCAGGCGATGGAGGCGCGGACGGAGCATCTGATCGGCGAGGGGATGGCGCAGCGGGAGGCTGGGGGAGTGGTCTTTGCTCGCAACATTCTTGGGACGCTGCGTCAACGCGAGATTGCTGCACTCGGCGAGCAGCTGTCGGGCGATATGAACGTGCCATTCCAGCAAGGGGTGTCGGGGGAGCATGTCTCAGGAACCTATCGTCGGCGCTTCACACTCGCTTCCGGCCGCTTCGCCATGATCGAGGATGGTCTGGGGTTCACGCTGGTGCCATGGGTGCCGTCGATGGAGAAACATATCGGCCGGCACGTCTCGGGAGTCGCCCGAACGGATGGGGGCGTCGACTGGAGTTTCGGGCGAAAACGCGGCCTCGGTCTTTGACCCGAACGACACAAGTATTTTTGCGATAGGGTTTGCTTCCCTACGATGCAAGCTTGGCGATGAATTGCGCAGCACTCTCCTATGCCCTTTCACTGCAGGCTTGTTTCGAATGCGGAAGGGGAAACGCAGCCTTGTCTGCCACGCGCGTGCTCTGGAGCCAGATCATCATTGTTCTCCTCATCGTGTTGGTCACGGTCTGGAGCGCCACCCAATGGACGGCCTGGCGGCTCGGCTTCCAACCGCAACTCGGGTTGCCCTGGTTCGAGCTGGCGGGATTGCCCGTCTATCCGCCGCCAGCATTGTTCTGGTGGTGGTATTTCTATGACGCCTATGCGCCGCATGTCTTCCTCGAGGGAGGTGCCATTGCCGCATCCGGCGGCCTGATCGCAATTGTTGTGGCTGTCGCGATGTCGATCTGGCGGGCGCGTGAGACGAAGGATGTTCATACCTACGGATCGGCGCGCTGGGCCGAACATGACGAGATCGAAAAAGCCGGCCTGTTGGATAACGATGGTGTGGTGCTAGGTCGTTACGATGAGGCGTATCTGCGCCACGACGGCGCCGAGCATGTTCTCTGTTTCGCTCCGACCCGTTCGGGCAAGGGGGTCGGCCTTGTCGTGCCGACGCTTCTCACCTGGCCCGGCTCGGCCATCGTGCACGACATCAAGGGAGAAAACTGGGAACTCACTGCTGGTTTCCGGTCACGCCATGGCCGGGTGCTCCTCTTCGATCCCACTAACCCGAAGTCCGCCGCCTATAATCCTCTGCTGGAGGTCCGGAAGGGCGAATGGGAGGTGAGAGACGTTCAGAATGTCGCTGACGTTCTGGTCGATCCAGAGGGTTCGCTCGAGAAGCGGAATCATTGGGAGAAGACATCCCACTCCCTCCTGGTCGGCGCCATCCTCCACGTTCTCTATGCAGAGAAAGACAAGACGCTGGCTGGCGTCGCAGCGTTTCTCTCCGATCCGCGGCGGCCGATCGAATCCACCTTGGCTGCGATGATGACGACATCACACCTCGGAGAAAAGGGGCCGCATCCTGTCATTGCCAGCGCGGCGCGGGAACTGCTCAACAAATCCGACAACGAACGCTCCGGCGTCTTGTCGACAGCCATGTCGTTTCTCGGGCTCTATCGCGATCCTGTCGTGGCGAGCGTCACCCGCCGATGCGATTGGCGGATAGCTGACATCGTCGGGGGCGAAAAGCCGGCGACGCTTTACTTGGTCGTGCCCCCCTCCGACATATCGAGAACCAAGCCGCTGGTGCGCCTCGTGCTCAATCAGATTGGACGGCGGCTGACGGAGGACCTTCATGCGACCAACCGGCGGCATCGCACGCTCATGATGCTCGACGAGTTTCCCGCCCTCGGTCGGCTCGATTTCTTTGAAAGCGCGCTCGCCTTCATGGCCGGGTATGGCATCAAGGCGTTTCTGATAGCGCAGAGTCTCAATCAAATCGAGAAGGCCTATGGTCCCAACAATTCCATTCTGGACAACTGCCATGTGCGGGTGAGTTTCGCCACCAATGACGAACGAACCGCCAAGCGTGTCTCCGACTCACTCGGGACTGCGACCGAGATGCGGGCCATGCAGAACTATGCCGGACATCGGCTGGCGCCGTGGCTCTCACATCTGATGGTCTCCCGTTCGGAGACGGCGCGGCCGTTGCTGACTCCGGGTGAGGTGATGCAACTGCCGCCGGAAGATGAGATCGTGATGATCGCCGGCATTCCTCCCATCCGGACGAAGAAGGCGCGATACTTCGGCGACGCTCGCTTCAGGGAGCGTATTCTGTCTCCTCCCAACAATGAAGATCTTGGTGGGATTTTGTCGGCACGCGATGATTGGTCGTGCCTGGATCCGATCGGACACCCCGCCACGTTTCACGGAAAACCTGCCGGCGTAGCAGCCCGGACTGACGAGTCATTCCAGGAAGATGATGCGGCAAATAGCGGACTTCGCCGCGAACCGGGCCTTGAAACGCATAAGGAGATAGCGCCTGCAACGGTGGCCCCGCCCGCAAATGAGTTTGATCCAGACTCTGATGAAGTGGAACGGGATGCTACGACCAATCGCACGCTCGCTCGGAGAATGCGCCAGGTGGCACGGCAGATTTCCATGGACGCCGGTGGCGGGATGGACCTGTAATGCCTCCGACCTCGGAGAAGAAGCGACGGCTGTCGGTTTATCTCGATCCCGATCTCAAGCTTCGGCTTTCGGATTTCGCTCAGCGGCGAGAGCAATCAGCCTCATTGATAGCGGAGGCTGCGATTGCATCTTTCCTTTCTCCTGACGCGGATGATCGGAAAGAAGCAGCGATCGCAAAGCGACTCGATCGCGTAGACCGTAGTCTTCAGCGGGTTGAACGCGACTTAGAGATCTTAAGTGAAACTCTGGCGCTGTTCATCAGATCCTGGTTGAATTCGACAGTACCTTTGCCGGAGGCAACTCAAGCGGCAGCGCGTGCGAAAGGTGCGGAGCGGTATGACAGGTTCATTGAGGCGCTGGGTCGACGATTGGCTGCTCGCACAAGGCTTAGGCAGGAAATCGCGGGAGATGAATGAGATCAAATCTGAGATGTTGGATGAGCCGACTGTTCCTGCCGCCGAAGACGACGCGCTGTTGGGGCAACGATCCATGGCTCAAATGGGGATCTCTCTAGTTCTGTGCCGCATGTATTCGCGGCACTGTTCGTCTCGGGTTGCGCTTGCCAATCAGGCCGCCTAGAAGTGTTACTACAGCAAATAGGATTGTCTTCCATATGCCGAATTCTGGGCAGCCAGCCATGAAAAGCACCGCGCCTGCGTTGACCCGCGGGCTCAAGATATTGGAGTTTATCGCCCGAAGCGATGAGCGCCCAACGCTAACCGACATTGCAAGAGAACTCGACATTGCTATGAGTTCCGCCCACTCTCTCTGCAAAACGCTGCAAGCGGATGGCTATGTCGAACGTTTCTCCGACGGGACATTCGACCTCGCTTTGAAGGTGCTCGATCTCGCCAGTTCCAAAATCAACAAGTACGATCTCGTGCAGCACTTTTATGAGGTTTGCGACGAGATTCCCATTATCCGGGAAAATGCGGCTGTCATCTCTGTCCTTGATGGTAGCGACGTTTTTTACATAGGGTCGCGCACGTCGCCGCACCCATTGGGCGTCACATTCAAGGTTGGAATGCGGCTGCCAGCTTGCTGTACGGCCAGCGGTCGCGCACTCTTGGCTGCGATGTCGAACGAAGAGATCGTGGCTCTGTACCCAGACGAGAAGCTGCCACAGGTAACGAAAGCAAGTACGGAAACCCGGACAGAGCTTTTGCAGATCATATCTGATGCACGTAGAACCGGTGTTGCAGTCGAGAAGGGGGGCACTCGACCGCACATGTATTCATATGGTGCGCGTGTCGCGAGTTCGATCGGGCGGTCTAGCGCAGGTGTTGCGGTGATGCTCTATGAAGGTGACGTCACGCCGGAGATGGAAGCCAAGGTTACAATTGCAGTGCAGGAACTTGCTAATCGGCTTGCTCGTTTCGGTCAGATTCTCGCCTGATACGGGTATCCAAACATACCGCCGAGCCGTCAATGCAGCTTGACGGCTCGGCGGTTTTTTTGTATCAAGATCAAAATTCAGTATATGGAATATAATTCATGATATTGAATTGTCGAGATCAAGGAGGGGAGTATGACGAAATTTAAGGCGGCGGTCGTGCAGGCTGCGCCAGTTCCAGGCGATACGAGAGCAACGGTGGCCAAGACCATAAAATTGATCCGGGAAGCCGCAGGTCTAGGTGCGAATGTTGCCGTTTTTCCCGAAGCTTTCATTGGCGGCTATCCAAAGGGAGCCAATTTCAACATCTACATAGGTGGCCGGACGCCTGAGGGCCGCCAGGAGTTTGCCGATTACCATGCTGGCGCGATCGCTGTGCCTGGAGCGGAAACAGACCAGATAGCTGATGTTGCAAAGGAACTGGGTGTTTATCTGACCATTGGCGTTATTGAGCGCGATGGTGGGACGCTCTACTGCACGGCGCTTTATTTTTCACCGGAAGGCTACGCCGGAAAACATCGCAAGCTGATGCCGACTGCGGCCGAAAGGCTATGCTGGGGATATGGCGACGGCAGCACGCTCGATACCGTCGAGACACCCTGGGGCGCCATGGGCGCGGTGATCTGTTGGGAAAACTACATGCCGATGATGAGAGCGGCGATGTATGGCAAACGGATTGCCCTTTATTGCGCGCCGACCGCGGACGATCGCGACACATGGGTCGCGACGATGCAACATATAGCGTTGGAAGGCCGTTGCTTCGTTATCTCAGCTTGCCAATATCTTACGCGAGCGAATTTCCCGCCCACGATGGCCAACAGGATCACGGATGACGACACCGAGGTGCTGATGCGTGGCGGCGGTATCATTGTCGACCCTCTCGGACGGATCGTCGCCGGTCCTGACTATTCGGGTGAAACTATACTGACGGCCGATCTCGACACCGACGATATTCCCCGCGCCCAATTCGACTTTGACGTTGTTGGACACTACGCGCGCCCTGACGTCTTCACATTGCTTGTCAATGAGAACGTCCAGACGCCTGTGTCCAGCTTGCGTAAAGGATAGCGCAGAACTCTCAATCAACCATCTTGGCGACCCACCGCATCCTTGATGCGGTGGAATTTCGTGCGTCCTTTTAACATATTGAAATACAAGTATATTTCCTAAAATTGCTCTTGACAATCGCGTCATTTGGCATGAGTTTCATTATATCGAATTTACTTCATTGTATTGAAGTTGGCGCGCTTATTCGGGTGCGCCGGTTCCTGCACAGTGACGTGGCATTTTGAGAGGTGGCTTCATGGTCTTTCACGTGGAATACAAACGAACGATCCCCGCCAGAAAACCGGATGGCCATCAGCCGGCTGCGCCGCGTCATGCGCTTCGCTGGAAAAAGCCGGTCGCAGCGATCATCTCGGACTATTTCGCGATCCAAGGCCGTGATCTCGACTGGACGACGCAGGAGCAGTTCTTTCACCGTGCCCGCGAAAGCTTCGCCGGGCCGGACGGACCAGAAGCGTTCGAGATCATGAGAACCCTCGATGAACACGATTACCTCAACGCAGTTATCGTCGGCTATTGGACGGATCCGGTCATCCACGCACGATTTTCCCTCTCCGCTCCGCTCGTCTCGTGGCTCGCGGACGATGACCGGCTTAACGGACCGGTCGGAGCATGGCGGGAAACGGTGTCGGTTCCTTATGATCGGCACGAAACTATCTATTCGGAGAACTGGTATCGCATCGGAATCGGACGGACGGCTGAGAGCCAGATCGATCCGATCACCACCAACGGATTCTTTGGTGCAGCTCGTGACCGAATCCCGTTGTCTGCTATCGATCCGCTGGACTCCCCTTATCCGGCGGTTGCTCCCCGCGCTCGAAACGTCCCGGGGAAGGGACAGCGGCTTTTTGTTCACGCTCCGGTGAACATGGTAACGTTGCGGTCGGGTCAGTACTGGGCGCACGCTGAAACCGAGCAGCTTGACGACTATGTCGAGAACATGCGCCCCAGGCTCATGACCGGCATGAACTATCTGCTCGACAACAAGGAAGAGACAGGCACGCTTGCGCTCCGAGTGCTCACGAACCTCGATGATGATGGTACGGAACGCCGTGAGACATCCGTGGTCGCACATTTTCTGTCGCTCTCGCATCTTGAGAAATGGGCCGCCTCGCACAAGACGCATCTCGACATCTATCGGCATGCGATAGCGATGAACAGAAAGTTCAAGGAGGAGCGTCAGTTCGTCTCCTGGCATGAATTGTTCGTCAGCCAGACAGCCACTTTCCAATATGCAAACTGTCACCCGGACACAGGTTTGTTACCGTATTTCGACGCCATCGTTGCAAGCTGACGTACCGTCGAAATTTCCATACGGCCGGATCACAGCTGTTCTTGCGATACTTGACACAGCGCGTCCCAGAGCCGTAGCTTCTACATCATGAATTAACTTCAGTATATAGAATAAATTGGGGACCCAAATGACTGTTTGTCGCCCGAACCTGGAACAGCTCAAGTCCATCTCCGAGAGCCTGTCGTTCGATTTGTCGCAAGACGACCTGCAGTTCTTCATGGAGGAAATGCAGCCGGCCCTTGACCTCTATGACGTTGTCGATGCGCTTCCCGACTATTTGCCTGAAGTAATCTATCCCCGCTCTCCGGGCGTTCGGCCAGCTGCGGGAGAGGACCCGCTGAACGCCTGGTATGTAAAGACGGACATCAGGGGAGCTAGCAGTGGCAAACTCGCCGGAAAGACTGTCGCGATCAAGGACAACATCGCGGTCGCTGGTGTTCAGATGATGAACGGCGCATCGACACTTGAAGGCTACATGCCCGACATCGACGCGACCGTGGTCTCAAGGCTGCTCGATGCCGGCGCGACCATCGCCGGCAAGGCGCAATGCGAGTACTTCTGTCTGTCGGGAGGCTCCCATACGGGTGCGCAGGGACCAGTGCAAAATCCGCACAAGTTCGGCTACTCCGCCGCGGGCTCCTCGTCCGGCTGCGCGGCCTTGGTCGCCAACGGCGAAGTCGATTTGGCGGTCGGCGGCGACCAAGGCGGCTCGATCCGCACCCCTGCTTCCTATTGCGGCATCGTCGGCCTCAAGCCCACATGGGGACTGGTTCCCTACACCGGCGCAATGCCAATCGAACTGACCATCGATCACCTAGGACCGATGACCAGGACGGTGGCCGACAACGCCCTGATGCTCGAAGTCATCGCGGGATTCGATGGGCTTGACCCACGCCAATCTTCCTCGGTGCAGTCGCAACCGTATACCGACGCCTTGGGAAAGGGCGTTGTGGGGCTGAAGATCGGCATCCTGAAGGAGGGTTTCGGCCATCCGGAGTCGGAACCTGACGTCGACGAGGCCGTCCGCTCCGCCGCGCTGCGATTGCGCGCACTCGGGGCCGAGGTTGAAGATGTTTCCGTGCCGATGCACAGCCAAGGGCCGGCCATTTGGCTGATTGTCGCCTTTGAGGGCGCAACCGAGCAACTCATGAAAGGCAATGGGCACGGCTTTAACTGGAAAGGTCTCTACGCTACCGGCATGATCGCCGCGCATTCGGCTTGGCGGGGGCGCGCAAACGAATTGCCGGACTCGGTCAAGCAGACCATGCTGATCGGCGAGAGCATGATCCGCGCGGGGCGAGGCCGGTACTACGCGAAGGCGCAGAATCTTACCCGCAAGCTTCGAAGCGAGTACGAAGCAGCGCTTTCCAGGTTTGATGTTCTTGTCATGCCGACGACGCCGATGAAGGCGCCCCCGCTGCCGGACAGTAAGACGTCGCGATCACAGGCGTTGCGCCGCGCCACCGAAAACATGGCCAACACCTTTCCATTCGACCTGACCGGCCACCCGGCAATCAGCATTCCGTGCGGGTTCAACGACGGATTGCCGTTGGGAATGATGCTCGTCGGACGACACTTCGATGAAATGACGCTCTATCGCGCCGCCCACGCTTTCGAACAATCCGTGGGGTAACCGATCAGCTGTTGAGGACAGCCTGAAATTTCAACCTGTAACAAAAAAAGGGGAACAGCATGAGCATATCCAGACGTGAATTTCTGAAAACGGCCGCAACGTCTTCTGCGGTTCTGGCCGTTGGCCCGGGGCTTCTGAAAAGCAAAGCCTTTGCTGCCGACGACATTCTGGTCGGCGGCATCCACGATCTCTCTGGTGGCCTCGACCTTTACGGCAAGCCGATGGCTGACGCCTTGATCCTGGCGGCGGAAGAGATCAACGAGGCGGGCGGGCTGCTCGGCCGCCAGATCAAGCTGATCACGCAAGATCCGCAATCCAACATGCAGCAATACACCCAGATTGCTCAAAAAATGGCGCTCGGCGATAAAGTCGCTGTGGTTCAGGGAGGCATGACATCCTCTTCGCGTGAGGTCATCCGCCCACTCCTGCACAAGGCGGAAACGCTTTATTTCTACAACACGCAATATGAAGGCGGTGTCTGCGATCGCAACACCTTCTGTACCGGCGCGACGCCGGCCCAGAACCTTGCTTCAGCCGTTCCCGAAGCCATCTCCCGTTTCGGCAAGACCATCTATGTCGTTGCTGCCGACTACAATTATGGTCAGATTATTTCCGAATGGGTGAAGAAGTACGCCAAGGATCATGGCGGCGAAGTCGTCGCCGTCGAGTTCTTCCCACTCGACGTGTCCGAATTCGGCCCGACGATCCAGAAGATCCAGGCGGCGGCCCCGAACATGGTATTTTCAGCGCTCGTCGGCGGCGCCCATGTCTCGTTTTATCGCCAATGGGCCGCGGCCGGTCTCAACAAGAAGATTCCCCTCGTCTCCAGCACCTTCAGCCACGGCCAGGAGCAGAAAGTTCTCGCGGCGGAGGAAGGCAACGGGATCATCACCTTTGCGAGCTATTTCGAGACGATCGACACGCCGGTCAATAAGGCGTTTCTTGCACGCTGGCACAAGCGTTTCGGCGATGACTACCCGGTCGTCACCGAATTCGCTTCCAATACATACCAAGGGCTTCATCTCTGGTCCAAGGCGGTGACCGCAGCGGGAACCACCGACCGTATGAAAGTCATCGAGGCTCTCGAAACCGGGATCTCGTTCGATGGCCCAAGTGGCAAGGTCACGATTGATCCCCAGACCCATCATGTGAAGGTCGATGCTCGCATGGCAGAGACGGAGAATCAGACCTTCAAAATCCTCAAGCAATGGGACCAGCAGGCCTCAACGGATACGCAGGCGGTATGCGATCTCATCAAGAATCCGGATACCAACGAGCAGTTTGTGATCAGGCCGTAAGTCGGCCCCTCCCAGGTCCGCCCGGCTACCAATAAATAGGCCGGGCGGTCTGCAATTCTGAAGATCAATCGTAGACCAGATTGTGTTGTTGTCGCTTGACGGTGGCAGGAAGCGCAGCGGTCACCTCCTATGAGGATATAAACCGTGACCTTCGTCCTAACCGCCGGGCTGGAAATTCTAGCCGGCATTTCGAGCTTGGTGCTGATAGCCCTGGGCCTCGCCATTGTTTTTGGTATGATGCGCGTCATCAATCTTGCCCATGGCGAGTTTTTGATGCTGGGTGCCTACAGCGCGATTACCGCAGTCAATCACGGCATCAATTTCTACGTCGCCGTCCTGTTCATCGCGCCTATGGTGGTCGGCTTGATCGGTCTGGTCGTCGAGCGCCTTATCATTCGTCGCCTCTACGGGCGCATCGTCGATACAATGCTCGCGACCTGGGGACTGTCGCTTCTTTTCGTCGGGCTTGTCACCACTCTGTTCGGGAACACGACAACCGGAATATCCTCTCCGATCGGCGCGGTCTCCATCGGCAGCGCCAGCGTCAGCGGATACAAATTCTTTATCATTGCCGTCGCTGTCCTCGCCGTTCTGCTTCTGATGCTTCTATTCAAGAAGACCGAGTTCGGGCTCATCGCTCGCGCGACCATGCAGAATCCTGCGATGGCCTCGGCTGTGGGCGTCGATCCGAAACGGATTTATGCGGCGACCTTCGCGCTTGGCGCGGCGCTGGCTGGCCTGGCAGGGGGCGTCATGGCACCGATCACGGGGATCGTGCCAGGCATCGGTACGAGCTTCGTCGCCAAGGCATTCATCACCGTCATCGGTGGTGGCGCGTCGGTGATGGTCGGTACTTTGACCGCATCTACGATCTTCGGCGCCGTCAACCAAGTAGCAAGCTTCCTGACCACGCCCGTTCTCGGCGAGGTCGCAATGCTGCTCACTGCCGTCATGCTCGTGCGGCTAATGCCCCAGGGCATCACAGGCCGCTTTTTCCGGGGGAGTATCTGATGAAGCTTGAACTCAACACATGGGCCGCAGCGGTCGTCGCTGGAGTTGCTGCACTGTTAGCGATCATCCTCGTCCCCTCGATATTCGACGAATATGAAGTGCTTCAGATGATGATCTACGTCATCCTGGCAATCCTGGCACTTTCCCTGGCATTCATCTGGGGTTTCGGCGGCATCCTGTCTTTCGGCCATGCCGTGTTCTTCGGGCTCGGGGCATACTCGTATTCGATCGCCGCAATCAATTTCGGCGAGACGACCTCGGCGTTTCTCCTGGCGATTATAGTCCCCTGCCTGTTTGCGGCATTGCTCGGCTATTTCATGTTCTATGGCAAGATCAGCGATGTGTATCTTGGCGCGATAACCCTCACCGTGTCGCTGATCTTCTTCAAGGTCGCCAATTCCACATCCGGCCCCGCATACCGGATAGGTAAAGCGCCGCTCGGCGGCTTCAACGGCATTCCCTCCGTCCCGCGGCTGACGGTCCCGGGGTTTTCGAACTGGGAACTCGGCACAATTGAGCTCTTCTCCTTATCGGTCGTCCTGCTCGCCCTGACCTATGTGGGCCTGCGCTTCCTAATCGCCAGCGATTTCGGTCGCATCGTCATCTCAGTGAAGGACAATGAAAGACGGTCGGAACTGCTTGGGTATGACGTGCGCCGCTACAAGCTCCTGACCTTCATCATCGGAGCCGGGATCGCAGGCGTCGCCGGTTGCCTTTATGCGAATTGGGGGAACTATACGGATCCAACCGTTTTTGCCCTATCTCAGTCGGTACAGATCATCATCTGGGTCGTGGTCGGCGGCGTCGGCACGCTGATCGGCCCCATCGTCGGCTGCTTCCTTCTCCAATGGCTGACCACATGGCTGACGACGGTCGATACGATCAATAAGGACATCATCCTTGGAGGCATTCTGACCCTGGTCGTGCTTCTTGTTCCGCAAGGTTTGATTCCGACAGTTAGCCAGCTCGCAAGGGTGGCCACAGCCGGGACGCAGCAGCAGAAGGAAACCGCGGCATGACAGCGTCTGCAAAACTCGTTGAAACCAAGGGGCTCGGCATCCATTTCGGCGGACTCAAAGCGGTGAGGGATGTCAATTTCTCGCTCGAGTATGGAGAGTTGCGCTGCCTGATCGGTCCCAACGGCGCGGGAAAGACCACCTTCTTCCGCCTCCTGACAGGCGTGCATAAGCCATCGGTAGGAAGCGTCTCGATTGACGGAACGCCGATCGACGGCCTTCAGACGCACCAGATCGCAAACCTCGGTGTTGGCATCAAGACCCAGATCCCGAGCCTTTTCGACAATCTGGCCGTCCGCGAGAACTTGTGGCTCTCCGCTCGAAAGCGGAATCCGCGCGCCGCAGCGGACCGGATCGCCGACGAGGTCCTGGAGACGATCGGTCTCGCGCGCGCGGCGCGAACCGAAGTCGCCAAGCTTTCCCATGGCCAGCGGCAGTGGGTCGAACTCGGCGTGGTCATCGCGGGCCGTCCAAAGCTCATCCTTCTCGACGAGCCGGCCGCTGGCATGACCGGCCATGAGCGCGAACGAACGGCCGAATTGATCCGGGACATCAATCGTACCTGCGCGATGGTGGTCGTCGAACACGATATGGAATTCATCAAAATGATCGCGAAAACCGTGACGGTCTTCAACAGGGGCGAGGTGCTTATGGAGGATACGGTTGACAACGTTCTCTCCGATCAGCGCGTCAAGGACGTTTATCTCGGCAAGCAAACGGGAGGCGTGACGCTATGATCCTCACCGTCAAAGATCTCGCTTCGGGCTATGGCCGAATTCCTATCCTGCACGGCGTCAGCTTCCATGTCGCGGAAGGTGAGTGTGTCGGCATATGGGGCCACAACGGGATGGGCAAGACGACGCTCCTCTCCACCATTCTTGGCTACCAGCCGGCGACCGGCGGCACCATCACCTTTTCCGGAAACGACGTGACGCGGCTTGCCACCCATAGCCGCGCGCGCCAGGGCATGGGCCTTGTCCCGCAGGGCAGGCAAATATTTCCGGCATTGACGGTCGCTGAAAATCTGCGCATGGGCAGCGCCGCTAACGGCGGCGAAAAAGGCAGCATCACTGAGGAAATCCTCGATCTTTTTCCTCGCCTGAAACCCCTCTTGCTTCGCACTGGCGGGCTGCTCTCCGGTGGCGAGCAGCAACTTCTGGCGCTCGCCCGTTGCCTCTGCGGCCGCCCCAAAATCATGATGCTGGATGAGCCGACGGAGGGCATTCAACCGTCCATCAATGAGGAGATTGTCGAAACGCTGCTCGATCTACGTAAGCGGACAGGCTTGACGCTGATTGTCGTCGAACAGCGGCGGGAATTTATCGCAGCCCTCTCTGACCGCGTTCTTCTGATGCAGAAGGGCGCAATCTCCGCTCAGATCCAGCCGGCTGAATTGCTTGCTATGGACGAATTCCATTAACCGGCAGTTCCGAGATCGGGACTCACTTGCTCAAATTCAGGAGACGAGAATGCAGCCTTCGCTGCGCATGAAACTGACCGGTATACAGGTGCTTTTGCTCCTTCTCGCTTTGGCCTCGGGATTCGCGGGCCTGTCGGGAATCGCCAGACAGCTGGCGGCCAGCGAAACCATCGTCGGCAAGCGCATTCCAAGCATGACCGCTTCTGGGCAGCTGCAAGTTGCACTGACCGAGATACGCCTCGCATACATCAGACAACTCGTCGCGCTGGACGCGGAAAGTCGTACTGCCGCCCTCGATCGGCTGAAGGAGTCGGAGCAGTCATTTCGCAACGCCCTTCAGCAATACGAACCGGCGATCGACACTGGTGAAAAGCGGGCCAGCTATTCAACGATTGCACACGACTTCGACGTCTATTCGAAGCTTGGCGCCGATTTCCTGTCGATGGTCGATCAGGGTATGCAATCAGGTCCAGCCAAGCTCTACGGTGAGAAGATGGAACCGCTGGGCGAGGAAATTCGCCAACTTGTGGCGGGTCTCGTCGCCGTGGACGTCGGCAGCGCCAAACAATCCGCCGTAGATGCCGCAGAGACAGGAAAGAGTTCGAGACTCATACTTTACACGACGATTTCCGTGACGGTGTTGATCTCTTTCGGCGCAATCCTCGGCGCGGTCTTCGATATTTCAAATCCGTTGTTGAGAATCACGTCCTCGATGCGTCGTCTGGCAGACGGTGATGCCGAGGCAGCCATTCCTTTTGTCTCGCGGCGCGACGAGATCGGATTGATGGCGAGATCGGTTGAAGTCTTTCGCGAGGCGGCGATCCGAGCCGAGGCATTGGAGCGTGACGCAGTGAAGCACCGCATGCAGTCTGAGGCGGACCGGGTTGCCGCGCAGGAGGCCGTCGAAGCAGCCGCAGCCAAACGGCTCGTCGAGGCGACGTCTGGCCTTGCGACGGGGCTGAAACGAATGGCTCTAGGTGACCTGACCGTTTCCCTCAACACGCCCTTTGCGGCCGAGTTCGAGTCACTTCGCTTCGATTTCAACACGTCTATCCAGCAACTCAAAAACGCAATGGACACTGTATCGCGCAGTGCCGCCACGATCGACGGATGTGGGCAGGTGATGCGTGAGGCCTCCCTCGATCTCTCGGATAGAACCGAGAAGCAGGCAGCCAACCTCGAAGAAACGAGCAGTGCGTTGAGCGACATCTTAGCCGCCATCGATCGTTCAGTGATGAGGATCGAAGAAGCGCGGCTGGTCACGTCTCGCGCGAACGAAGGCGCGATCGCATCCGCCAGGGTCGCGCAAGATATGAGCGAAGCAATGCAGCGAATTAAGACGTGCTCAAGTGAGATTTCGACGATACTGGACTTGATCAACCAGATCGCCTTTCAGACAAACCTGCTTGCACTGAATGCCGGCGTCGAAGCAGCGCGAGCCGGTGAAGCTGGAAAGGGTTTTGCCGTGGTCGCCCATGAGGTGCGGGAGCTTGCGCAACGCACCGCCCATGCGGCGGAGGAGATTAGGATATTGATCGGGAAGTCAAGTTCTGAGATCGCCGGAGGCGTACGGTTGGTGGAGGAGGTTGGTCTGGCCTTGTCTTCGATCTCCGGCGCGATTGCTGATATCCATTCGCATATGAACGCGGTGACAGAGTCCTCGAAGGAACAGCTCGCCGGATTGAATGGGATTAACCACGCAATCAATCTGATCGACAGGTCCACGCAGCAGAACGCCGCTATGGCCGAGGAAGCTGCAGCTACCTCTTCAAATCTTGTATCAATAACGGGCGAATTGAATGGTGCGCTGGGCCAGTTCCAGCTTGGAACCCGAGTTGAGCTCGAACTCTCAAGCCCACAGGTGATTGGTGATGAACGATCCCTCGCACAATACGGCTAACGCTTTTCGTTTCCATAACGTCGCGGTACTCGGCTGCCGCCGGCAATTACCCAAGAGGTATCGATGAAAAGAGCTCTAACTCCGTTCGTCGTTATGACTGCTTTGGCGGCTGGTGCAATCATATTGGCACTGTTGAAATATGAGGCCTACCTCAATTCGCCAGCCCTTTGAGTATTGCGCCTCCGACGGCAGGAACTGTCCCGGGCGTTTCAGGTGCGACTGAGGCGCGCGCAATTCCTGGGAATTCGGTGAGGAAAATCAATAATGGACCTGCGTCATCTCCGTTACGTCGTCGCAGCGGCCCGTAACGGAGGCTTCAGCGCCGCTGGCCATGAATTGAATGTACGCCAACCGATTATCAGCAAACGCATCCGTGAGCTCGAGGACGAGCTTGGCGTATTTCTGTTTGATCGCTCTACCGGCGGCGCAAGGCTGACGCCCACCGGAGAGGAATTCGTGGTCGGTGCCCAACGTATCGTTGATGCCTTCCAGCGGCTTACCGAGCGGACGAAAGCGAGCGGTGCCGGCAACACTGGACGCATCGTAATCGGCTTCTACAGGTCCATGTCCTCGCGCAGTTTCCGTGCTGCCTTGAAGACCTTCCGACATAAGTTCCCCAGTGTCGATGTCGAGTTGATGGAGGCTTCGTATATCGAACTCAAGGCTGGTGTCATGTCCGGGACAATCGATCTCGCGGTCGTGCTCGGCGACGCCGGCAAGACCGAGCTCCTCGATTCCCTGTCGCTCTGGTCCGCGGAATTGGTTGTCGCGCTACCCGATGATCATTCGCTTGCGGAAAAGTCCCCCATCTACTGGCCGGAACTGAAGGGGGAACGGTTCCTAATCAGCCATGATGATCCCGGTCCCGATATTCGCAACATCTTGCTTCGGCATCTCGCCGCCCCCTCCGATCCACCGGAGGTCGTCATGCGGCAGCTGAGCCGCGAAAGCATTTTGGGTGAAGTCGCTAGTGGGCAAGGCATCAGTTTGCTCGGCGATGGGCCTGTGGGCATGTCGGGGCATGACGTCGTCTTCCGGTCCGTACACGACGGCAACGGCGCTACACGGCTGGGCTATGTCGGCTGCTGGCGGCCGGACAATTCCAATCCAGTCCTGAAGAGTTTTCTGGGCACCTTCCAGTACGCTGATTGACCCGACGGCAGTTATGCCATCCGTCTTCATGTCGTGTACCCGAAACTGCAAGTGACAAGTATTTTTTCGTTTCGCTACGACCCGATACGAACGCCACGAGTATCTTGTTGCTGATCGCCAATTTCTGCCTTCCTTGATTGTCCCCGTCGCGATCCGCCGTTCGGCCCGATCGCCGGAAGTGGGGACCACATGCCGGGACATCACCATCTGGACCAAGAAGCGATCTCGCGCGGTGCGCGCATGTTGCGCACCGCGCTCGGACCTTCCATCGCGCGCCATCTCGAAGACCCAGCCGTTGTGGAAGTGATGCTGAACCCGGACGGGCGACTCTGGATCGACCGGCTAAGGGAAGGTCTTGCCGACACCGGGGAGACGTTGCTCGCCGCAGATGGCGAGCGCATCGTTCGCCTTGTCGCCCATCACGTGGGCGCTGAAGTTCACCCCGGCAATCCACGTGTCTCGGCCGAGCTCCCAGAGACTGGCGAACGCTTTGAGGGTTTGCTTCCTCCTGTCGTCACCGCCGCCACTTTCGCCATCCGCAAGCCGGCAGTCGCTGTTTTCACTCTCTCAGATTACGTCGACGCTGGGATCATGACCACAACCCAGGCCGATGTCCTGCACCGAGCGGTCGAGCGTCGGAAGAACATCCTGGTGGCTGGCGGCACATCCACGGGTAAGACGACGCTGACGAATGCGCTTCTGGCCGAGGTTGCCAAAACCGCCGATCGCGTGGTGCTCATCGAGGATACGCGCGAGCTGCAATGCGCCTCGTCCAACCTCGTCGCGCTCCGCACAAAGGACGGCGTTGCCTCACTCTCCGATCTCGTCAAGTCGTCGCTGCGATTGAGGCCCGATCGTATTCCGATTGGGGAAGTGCGCGGAGCAGAGGCCTTGGACCTCCTCAAAGCCTGGGGCACTGGTCATCCTGGCGGTATCGGCACCATCCACGCCAACTCCGCCATCGGCGCTCTGCGGCGGTTGGAACAGCTCGTGCAGGAAGCCGTCGTCACTGTTCCACGTGCCATGATCGCCGACACCATCGACCTGATTGCCGTGCTCTCCGGCCGTGGTGCCGCCCGCAGACTTGTCGAGATCGCCCATGTCGATGGGCTCGATTCCGCGACCGGCGACTACCGCACGCTGAACGCATACCTCCCTCTCGACCGTCAACCGCTCCTGAAAGGAGAAGACGCATGACATTGCCTGACATTTCCCTACTTCACCGATCCCGCCGGCAGCTCACGCAGGTGACGATGCTGCTCTCGATCTCGCTGATGACGGCGGTGCCCGCGCGGGCGTCCGGCTCCTCCATGCCCTGGGAGGAGCCACTTGAGAAGATCCTCGAAAGTATCGAAGGTCCGGTTGCCAAGATCGTTGCCGTGATCATCATCATCAGCACCGGCCTGGCGCTCGCATTCGGGGACACCTCGGGCGGTTTCCGGCGGCTGATCCAGATCGTCTTCGGTCTTTCGATCGCTTTTGCTGCGTCGAGCTTTTTCCTTTCCTTCTTCTCTTTTGGCGGCGGGGCGCTGGTCTGATGGCGGCGTTCCTGTCTGAACATGATGAGGTGCGCGGTTTTTTCGCGCCTGTCCGCCGGGCGCTCACCGAACAGATCCTGCTCGGCGGAGCCCCGCGCGCGGTCGCGATCGTCAACGGCACGCTCGCCGGGGCCGTTGGCCTCGGCCTTCGCCTCTGGATCGCAGGACTTGCGATCTGGGCGATTGGTCACTTCGCGGCAGTCTGGGCGGCGAGGCGCGATGCACAATTCGTCGACGTCGGCCGCCGGCATCTGCGCTATCCGGCACACATGAGCGTGTGAGGTTCAGCCATGATGAACCTTACCGAATACAGAAAGAAGAACGCCGGCCTAGCCGACTTCCTGCCATGGGCAGCGCTCGTGGCAACCGGCATCGTCCTTAACAAGGACGGGTCGTTTCAGCGGACGGCGCAGTTTCGCGGGCCCGACCTCGATAGCGCCACGCCAGCCGAACTGATAGCCACTACTGCACGGCTCAACAACGCGTTACGGCGTCTCGGCTCCGGCTGGGCTGTCTTCGTGGAAGCGCAGCGCAATCCCGCGAATGATTACCCGAAGAGCATATTCGCCGACGAGGCCTCCGCGCTGGTCGATGTCGAACGGCGTGAGCAGTTTGAAGAAAGCGGTGTGCTGTTTGAAAGCAGCTATTTCCTGACGTTCGTCTGGCTGCCGCCTGCCGAAGAGGCCTCCCGCATGGAGGGCTGGCTCTACGAAGGCGGCGAGCGCTCCGGGGTCGACCCCTGGGAACTGATGAAGGGCTTTGTCGATCGCACCGACAGGGTGTTGCAGCTCTTCGAAGGCTTCGTTCCGGAAGCCGGCTGGCTCGATGATGTCGAGGTACTGACCTATCTGCATTCCACTGTCTCGGGAATGCGCCATCGCGTGCGAGTTCCCGAGACTCCGATGCACCTCGATGCGCTCCTTGCCGATCAACCGCTTACCGGCGGACTGGAGCCGCGGCTCGGTGATGTCCACCTGCGTACCCTGACAGTGATTGGTTTTCCGACCGTCACTTTTCCCGGCATTCTCGACGATCTCAACCGGCTCGCATTTTCCTATCGCTGGTCTACCCGGGCGATCATGCTCGACAAGATCGATGCGACGCGGTTGGTGACGAAGATCCGACGGCAATGGTTTGCCAAGCGCAAGTCGATTACGGCGATTCTCAAGGAGGTGCTTACCAATGAGCAGTCGGTGCTGGTCGACTCTGACGCCGCTAACAAGGCGACCGAAGCCGATGCAGCCCTTCAGGACCTCGGCTCCGACCAGATCAGCGAAGCCTATGTGACCGCGACCATCACCGTCTGGGATGCCGATCCGCGGATTGCCGACGAAAAGCTGCGGCTCGTCGAAAAGGTCATCCAGTCTCACGACTTCACCTGCATCGCCGAGACGGTGAATGCGATTGAGGCCTGGCTCGGCAGTCTTCCGGGCCATGTCTACGCAAATGTCCGGCAGCCACCGATCTCGACATTGAACCTCGCCCATATGATTCCGCTCTCTGCGGTCTGGGCCGGACCGGACAGAAACGATCATCTCGACGCACCACCGCTCTTCTATGCCAAGACAGAAGGCGCAACCCCATTCCGCTTTTCGCTGCACGTGGGGGACGTCGGCCATACGATGGTGGTAGGGCCAACCGGGGCTGGTAAGTCGGTGCTGCTCGCGCTGATGGCGCTGCAGTTTCGGCGATATAAGCGATCCCAGGTCTTTGCCTTCGACTTCGGCGGTTCGATCCGGGCGGCCACGCTTGCCATGGGCGGCGACTGGCAGGATCTTGGCGGCTCGATCTCCGACGCCACGTCGCTTCTGAGTATGGTGTCGCTGCAACCGCTTGCCGGCATCCACGATACGCCAGAGCGTGCCTGGGCCGCCGACTGGCTTGTGGACATCCTGATCCGCGAAGGCGTGATGATTACGCCGGAGGTCAAGGAACATCTCTGGACGGCGCTCACGTCGCTTGCCTCGGCGCCGGTGACGGAACGTACCATCACCGGCCTCACCGTCCTTCTGCAGTCCACCGCCTTGAAGCAGGCGCTTCGCCCCTACTGTATCGGCGGTCCTTATGGCCGGCTGCTTGATGCAGAGATTGAATGGCTTGGAGACGCCTCCGTCCAGGCCTTCGAGACCGAAGGGCTGATCGGAACCGGGGCAGCACCTGCTGTTCTCGCCTATCTCTTCCACCGGATCGAGGCGCGCTTTGATGGTCGTCCCTCGTTGCTCATCATCGATGAAGGTTGGCGGGCTCTCGACGACGGCGGCTTTGCCCAGAAGATCAAGGAATGGCTAAAAACGCTGCGGAAGAAGAACGTCAGCGTCGTCTTCTCCTCCCAGTCGCTTGCCGATATCGCGGCCTCGCCGATCGCACCGGTGCTGGTCGAAAGCTGCCCGACCCGCATCTTCCTGGCCAACGAGCGCGCCGTCGAACCGCAGATCGCCACCGTATATCGGCAGTTCGGGCTGAACGACCGGCAGATCGAGATCGTCGCGCGCGCCACGCCGAAGCGCGACTATTACTGCCAGTCCCGGCGCGGCAACCGGCTCTTCGAACTCGGTCTCGGAGAGGTGGCGCTCGCGCTGTGCGCTGCTTCCGACAAAGCCGCCCATAATGCAATCAACGCGCTGGTCGAAGAGGGCGAGCGGCACCGCTTCCTGGAAGCTTGGCTTGTCGCCAGAGGCCTTCGCTGGGCGGCAGACCTCATTCCGGTCCTCACCAACATTGCGGAACCCGAGCAAAACGGGGTCGACGACCGATCTCCCCCGTCCCCCATCTCTTGAAGAGGAACTCACACCATGACCCGATTCTCCTTCCACTCCCGCCACGCTGGCCGTGCATTTGCCTTCGCGATCAGTGCCGCCACGCTGGCGCCGATCGCCGCTGTCATCCTCGCGCCGAAGCCAGCCAACGCGCTTATCGTCTTCGACCCGAAGAACTATACGGAAAACCTCCTTTCCGCGGCGCGGGCACTGGAGCAGATCAACAACCAGGTCACATCACTTCAGAACGAAGCGCAGATGCTGATCAACCAGACGCGCAATCTGACCAGTCTGCCGACCTCGCTGCTTTCCGACATCGAGGGGAACTTCTCCGAGATGAAGAGCCTGCTCGATCAGGCTCAGCATCTTGCCTACAATGTTCAGAGCATCGACCAGCAGTTCAACGGCACCTACGAAACCTTCGCCACCGGCAAAAGCAATGACCAGCTTGTGACGGCGGCACGCGAGCGCTGGCAGCAGTCGGTCTCCGCCTTTGAGGATTCGCTGAAGACCGGCGCCGTCGCGGTGAGTGGCATCGCGAGCACACAGGCACAGACTTCGATGCTTGTCAGCGCCAGTCAATCGGCTGTCGGTGTGCTGCAGGCCGCCCAGGCCGGCAACCAGTTATTGGCGGTGCAGGCAAAGCAGATGTCGGAGCTGACCGCCATGCTCGCCGCACAAGGACGGGTGGAAGCGCTCGAGAAGGCGCGCCAGGCTGCGGCCCAGGAGCAGGCACGCGAGCAGTTCAGCCGCTTCATGACCGGCACGGCCTACAGCCCGTCCAGCGTCCGCATGTTCCACCAATAGGAGCTTGGGACCCTATGGACCTCAAGATCGTCGCCCGGATGACCGCTGTGCTTGCCATCGGAGTAGGACTGACCGCGACGCTCGTGGCCTTCGGCCAGCGACAGGGACCGGAAGAGACTCCCGTCTTCCGCTCGCTTGATCCGGGCGGCGACCTCGCGCGAAAGGCGCTCCTCCGCTGCCGCGATCTTGGCACGGAGGCGCTGAAGGACAAGGACTGCCTCAAGGCATGGATGGAAAGCCGCCGGCGTTTCTTCAAGCCTTCGGAGTCCGGTCGCCCGGCCGCGCCGGCATCCGGCGCCGATACCGCGGTGAAGCCATGAACAGTACCGGCATCATCGATCGGTTCCTCGAAACATTCACCTCCTATATCGATTCTGGCTTCGGCCTGCTCGGCAGCGAGGTCGCGTTCCTGTCCTCGACGCTGATTGCAATCGATATCGTGTTGGCCGGTCTCTTCTGGGCCTGGGGCGCGGATGAGGATGTGATCCAGCGCCTGGTGAAGAAGACGCTCTATATCGGCTTCTTCGCCTTCATCGTCGGCAACTTCAACAATCTCGCGCGGATCGTTTTCGAAAGCTTCTCCGGTCTGGGGCTGAAGGCCGCAGGGTCCTCTCTATCCAGCGCCGAACTCCTCCAGCCCGGCCGCGTCGCCCAAGTCGGCATCGATGCCGGCAATCCGATCCTGCAAGCTGCCGGCGACCTGATGGGCTATGTGAGCTTCTTCGAGAACTTCGTGCAGATCTTCGTGCTGATGACCGCCTGGGTCATCGTGCTCGTTGCCTTCTTCATCCTGGCAATCCAGATCTTCGTCACGCTGATCGAGTTCAAGCTAACGACGCTCGCCGGTTTCGTGCTGATTCCCTTCGCCTTCTTCAACAAGACCGCCTTTCTCGCCGAAAAGGTGCTCGGCAATATCGTCGCCTCTGGGGTGAAGATCCTAGTGCTTGCCGTGATTGTCGGTATCGGCTCGGGCCTGTTCAGCGAGTTCACCGCCGGCTTCTCCGAGCAACCGGCTATCTCGGAAGCGCTCTCGCTTGTGCTTGGGGCACTCGCGCTGATGGGGCTTTCCATCTTCGGCCCCGGCATTGCAACCGGTCTCGTGTCGGGTGCGCCGCAGCTTGGCGCCGGGGCCGCCATCGGAACGGGACTTGCGGCCGCTGGCCTTGGCGCAGCCGGCTATGTCGGTGCCCGCGCGGGTATGAGTGTCGCGGCCGGCGCCATCGGTGGAGCGACGCAGGGAGGCGCGGCGGCCGCCGGTGGCGCCAGCACTGCCTACGGCCTCGCCAGTGCTTCCTCAGATACAGGAAGTGTCGGGCGAGCCGCTGCCGGTCTGGCCGGTATGGCAAAAGCCGGAGCCAGCTTTGTGATGAGCAAGGCAATAGACGCCGCCGATCGACCGAGCGAGACACTGCGCTCCAGCTACGGGGCAGGGCAGGCCGCGGCGTGGAAAGCTACAGGCGGTGGCAATGACGTCGGCGGGGGTACGTCCGGCCCAGCCGGCGAGACCGCTGGCGGTGCTGCCCAATCCTCTTCCCCGCCGCCATGGGCCGAGCGCATGCAGCGCAGACAAGCTTTCGATCACGGCGTCAGCACTGCCGCCCATTCCGTCCGCTCCGGCGATCACGGAGGTGGCTCCATGTCCGTATCCCTCCAGCAGGAAGACCGCAAATGAACCCTTTCAAACGCGCCTCGGTGCGCTATGCCCGAACGCCCCAGCCCGAAACCCCGTACCAGAAGGCAGCCCAGGCCTGGGATGAGCGGATCGGCTCCGCCCGGATCCAGGCAAGGAACTGGCGGCTGATGGCCTTCGGCTCGCTCCTTCTCGCCGGCAGCTTTGCATCGGCGCTGATCTGGCAATCTACGCAAGGCACTGTGGTGCCGTGGGTGGTGCAGATCGATAAGCTTGGCGAGGCCCAGGCGGTGGCGCCGGCGACCGCCGACTACAAGCCGACCGATCCACAGATCGCCTGGCATCTTGCCCGCTTCATCGAAAACGTCCGCGCGATCCCGGCCGACGCCGTGATCGTTCGCCAGAACTGGCTGAGAGCCTACGAGTTCACGACCGATCGCGGTGCGGTGGCACTCAATGACTATGCCCGCGCTAACGACCCCTTCACCAAGGTCGGCAAGGTGCAAGTCGCCGTCGATGTCTCCTCCGTCATCCGCGCCTCGCCCGATAGCTTTCGCGTTGCCTGGGCGGAGCGCCGCTACGAGAACGGGCAACTTTCATCCACCGAGCGCTGGACCGCCATCCTCACCGTCGTGATCGAGCAGCCGCGCACGCCCGACAAGCTGCGTGCCAATCCACTCGGGGTCTTTGTCAACGCCATCAACTGGTCGAAGGAGCTTTCGCAATGAAGGGGTCAACAGGAACATCCATGAACAGGATCCGATCGGGCAGAGCTGCTATGCTCGCAACGGCGCTGGTGGCAGCAACAGCACTGGCCGGCTGCGCAAAGAAGTATATCCCGCCCGAGATCGACTACGACGATGCCGCACCCGCCCTGAAGCTTGCCGATCCGGTCGGGCCGGTGAAGGTCGTCGAACTGCCGAAGCCGCTTCCGCTGCCCGGCCAGCTGAAGTCGATCGACGAGGGCAAGAAGCAACCCGACAGTACCGATCCCAGGGCGCGGATTGCCGCCGCGAATGAGGCGGCGCGCATGCAGCCTGTGCGCGACGGCTTCATCAATGCCGTGCAGGTCTATCCCTTCGCCATCGGCGCACTCTATCAGGTCTATGCCGCACCCGGCCAGGTGACCGACATCGCGCTGCAACCCGGAGAGCAGCTGGTGGGCGCCGGTCCGGTTGCCGCCGGCGACACGGTGCGCTGGATCATCGGCGATACCGAGAGCGGCACGGGCGCTGCCAAGCAGGTGCATATCCTGGTCAAGCCAACCCGGTCGGAGCTTCAGACCAATCTCGTCATCAATACTAACCTGCGCACCTATCATCTCGAACTCCGCTCGACGGAAAAGACCTACATGGCATCGGTTTCCTGGCAGTATCCGGCCGACCAGCTGATCGCGCTACGTCGCCAGAACACGCGCGCGGCCGAGACCCAGGCGGTGGCGAGCGGTGTCGATCTGCAGAGCCTCAACTTCCGCTACCGAATCGAAGGCGACAGCGCGCCCTGGCGGCCTCTGCGCACCTTCGACGACGGTATAAAGGTCTACATCGAATTTCCCTCGGGGATCGCCCAGGGCGAAATGCCGCCGCTGTTTGTCATTGGCGCATCTGGCAATTCCGAGCTGGTGAACTACCGAGCCCAGCAGAACTACTACGTTGTTGACCGCCTTTTCGCTGCTGCCGAACTCCGGCTCGGAGACAAGGACAGCCAGCGCCGCGTGCGCATTGTCCGCACCGACGGCCGGCGGGTGGCGAACCGGATGGCGCTATTCTCACCGGAGAAAAACCGATGACAGGCTCGGCCAACCTCAAGGCGGAATTCCGGCTGCGGCCGGAACCGACGCGCGTCACCCGCCTCTCACGCAAGGTGCTGATTGGCCTTGGCGGCGTCTCAGGCCTCGCGATCGCCGCGGCCTTGTTCTTCGCGCTCGACACGCCGCGGCGAAATTCTCAGGCTCCTTCTGAACTCTACAATACTGAAAACCGTACGCCGGCCGACGGCCTTGCAAACCTGCCGAAGGACTATACCGGCATCCCCAAACTTGGTCCGGCGCTTCCCGGCGATCTCGGTAGGCCGATCCTGAAAGCGCAGGAGGAGGGCAAGTCTGTCACCGTTCCAACGATCCAGACGCCGCGCGCCGATCCGGAAGAACAGCGGCGTCTTGCCGAAATGGAGGCAGCACGCCTCGCCAAGCTCTTCACTGACAGCCGTGGCGAACGCGAAGACACCAACGCGGTCCTCAACACGCGGACGACCACGGTTGATCCCAATGCAATGACACAGTCCGATACTGTTCCGCCGCTCGATGCCGGCGCGGCACAGGACATGCAGGACCGTAAGCTTACTTTCGTGAATGCTGAGGCCGATCGGCGGACTGCCAGCCCGGATCGCGTCGAGGAGAAGGCTTCGCCCTATATCCTGCAGGCCGGGTCCGTGATCGCGGCCGCGCTGATCACTGCCATCAAGTCTGATCTGCCGGGCTCGATCACCGCCCAAGTCACGGAAAACGTCTATGACAGCCCGACCGGCGCGCACCTGCTCATTCCGCAGGGCGCGCGACTGATCGGCCAATATGACAGCCAGGTCGCCTTCGGGCAGTCACGCGTGCTGCTCGTCTGGAACCGCGTCGTCATGCCGGATGGCACCTCCATCGTGCTCGAACGTCTGCAGGGGTCTGATCCGCAAGGCTTCTCCGGGCTCGAGGACGAGGTCGACTATCACTGGGGCCAACTGTTCAAGGCGGCGGCCCTGTCGACGCTGCTCGGTGTCGGTACGCAGGTCGGCAGCGACGACGAGGAAAGCGAGATCGTGCAGGCAATTCGGGAAAGCGCGCAAGGGACGGCGTCGAATGTCGGCCAGCAGATCGTCAGCCGGCAGCTCAATATTCAGCCGACGCTCACGATCCGGCCAGGGTTTCCGGTCCGCGTGATCGTCAATCGCGATCTTGTGATGCAGCCCTATGGAGCCGCGAAGGAGCCGACGTGACCAAGCTGAAGCTCTCCACCATTCCGGATGATAAGCCCGTGAAAGTCACCGTCGAGCTGCCGGCGGCGGTTTTGCGGGATCTGCAGGCCTATGCTGCCATACTTGCGAGAGCGAAGCCGGAGGCCACACCGCTCGAGCCAAGCAAACTGATCGTGCCGATGCTCGAGAGATTCATGGCGACCGACCGTGCGTTCAGCAAAAGCAAGCGCGAGCAAAAAGCTCCTGTCCAGCGGTAAGGCGCTGCAAAGCTGAAAGCCTTAACCCGTCGGAGCGGGGGCTATTGAGAGAGCGGTTACCCACCCCGAGTTTGGACGTCAGAACGGTGCGTCCAGGAAAAATTCGGCCTTCTCTCGATCTTGGAGGCTAATCACGAAATGCGCGAAAGCCTTGTTTTCCGCGATGGATCGATCGAGAAGTTCACTCAACATGCCGAGCGTACGTTTCTGTTGCGCGCTAAGGCCCCGCCGGGTGGCGGCGAGCGCCGCGGCGTCGTTAGCGCGAACGAACGAAAAGAATTTGCCGAGCAGCCCAGTCATGACATCCGCGAGCTGAATACCGGGTTCGTCGTGGGAGCGTGCAAATCGGAAGTGCTGCAGCTCGCGATCACCGTCGATGAAGCGGGTACCCGCAAGGTGTTGCTTCACGACATCCTCGACATCCAGGATAAGTTCGGAATTCTTGAAGAGACAAATCCTATGCACGTAGAACGGCGCAAAGCTGTCGATGAGCACATTGGGTGCCTCGTCCTCCAGGTAGGGAAGCGCGTCGATCCGCTCAGCTAGCTCCAGTACGCCCTTCAGCATCATGTAATTGAAATGAACGAGCAGGTCGCGACGCTGCTCCAGCAGTTCGAGGAGCTCGGCCACGAAGGCTGCCCGTTGGTTTCGCCCGACATCGGGATATGTGAAGCGTTGGAAGAGGTCCACGGTGCCGTCATAGTCATGACGAAGGACGGCGTAGAGGTCGTTCTTCAGAGGCATGTTCAGAGCGAACAGGCTTGGTTCTGGGTACTCCGTGAGAATTGAATCCACGACATCGACGATCGACCAATAGAGCGGGTCAAGCACCGAATAATGGACGAACAGTCCCTCGCCGCCGAGCCAGTCGAAGAAAGTCTCAAGCCGTGGCGCGTTGAGCAGGTCGAGGAATTCTCCGGTCGCGACGTGCTTGAGTTTGATCTCCGGCGCGTTGCTCTGGATTCGAAGCGCGCCGCGCAGGTCATCGAGCGGCAGTGCGCGAGCAGCTCCGCGATGCGCGACACCGCCAAGGACGAAGCATTGTGGTTCCCGGACATTGAGACCATCCGAACGCACGTGCAGGCGTCGGATGTTGTTGGTCTCGTCGTGGTAGATCGTGTAGGTGGCGTCCGCGCTGATGAGGTCGTGAAGTAAGATTTCGTGATCTCGGATATCATTCACATCGATCAAGGTGTGCGCTCGCTCTGGTGGGCCTTCGGGGATCTAGGCCGCGGGGGAGGGCATCAATTGCCGCTGCCCCGCGGTTTCATGCGATAGGTGTTACAGCGCCTGCTTCAGGTAAGTCGGCAAATTGACGTTGGCTTTCAGCGCCGGGATGAAATCCAGATCGTCGACAGCCGTGATTGGGGCCATCGGCATTGGCTTCAGAACCGGTGCCTTCGTGCGCATCACGTCCTGCAGCGTCGTGAAGTCCTCTTCCGCTTCCATCTCGAAGTCGATCGTGATCGCCTCGCGCTCGATTGCCTTGAAACCCGTGATGGCGGGCGCCGGAGCACTGGCAGCAAGTTCAGGCAGATGCGCAAGGCCATAGGTAAGTTTCGCGATGGCCGTACCGAGCGAAAGCCCGCCCAGCGGGTCGTCGCCGGTCTCTGTGAGATCGAGTGAATAGTCCTTGCCGCCGACAACGATGCGTTCTTGGCGCTTGGCGTCGAAATCCAGAAAGCTCAGGCGCCCGTAGCGGGGGCGACCGTCGATCGTCACCGCAAGGATGTCGCTTTCGAGCGCGTCGATCAGTTGAACGTAGGGGTCAGCGGCGTTCCCTTCGAGGATGAGCAGGTCCGCCTTCAAGCCACGCTCAATCGCGCCGACCTGACCATGCCAGCCGAGCATCCGGGCGGGCGCGGACGTCACCATCCGCACCAATTCATCAGGTGTGAATATGCCGCCATGATGATTGCTGATGATGCGCGCGATCTTGAGCTCGCCGAGCAGGTTCTTGCTGCCGCTCGGCGACCAGTCCGACCCGAGCGCGATTGGCACTCCGGCTGCCTTGGCCGCGGCGACATCCGCGGTCTGGCCGTAGAGCAGCAGGTTAGAAAGGGGCGACCACACCATGCCTGCGGCCGCTTGCAGGCGCGAGTAGTCACCCGCCTGCAAGCCGGTGCAATGGATTGGGATCAGATCGGCATCGATCGCCCAGGTATTGGGGACATATTCGAGGTCGAGGAAGCGCTGCCGGGCATCCGGATCGGTGCCTTCGCTCAGATGATAGAAGAAGGGCCGATCCTTCTGCAGCGCCGGCACGAGCTTCGTTGCAATCTCGGTCGGCGCATAGTCGAGTGTCTGTCCGGTTGCGGCCGGAAAGGCGGCATCATGTGGCGCCTCGACGTTGCGGGTCAATCCTTGATACCATTTCTTGCCGCCGCTGCCGCTTGCGCTTAGCCCTTGCGTTGTCGTCGTTCCTCCGAGCAGCGAGCGACACTCGACGAAGCGGGCGATGCTGCGCGGGTAGTCAATATCGGCGTTGCCGCCGATAACCTTCGCCGGCAGCGAGATCGAAATCGGATAATCGGGCTCCTTCTCCCGCCATTGGTTCCGGTTCGTGTAGGTCTTCGGAACGGTCCACAACGGGAGGAAATTGTAGCTCAAATGGTTGTGCAGCTCGATCAGGCCCGGATAAATCGTCCCACCCGTGTCGACCACCACGATCCCGGCAAAGGCATCAGGAACATGCGCCGGATCGGCGACAACCGCGGCAATGCGATCCGCTTCGATGCAGACGGCGCCGCGCGCATGGATCGTTCCCTTTGCGTCCATCGTGACGATGCGTCCGACGAGAACATGCCTGTCTGCATGAACAGCCGCGGTAAAATTCCCCATGATCTCCCCCAAATGCATTTCAGAATACAACAGCCACTATAAACATCTCGGTTGCAAGTTCGCGAGTGGTTGCACGCGGTTATTCTTGGGGCCATGTGCGGCAGGACGACCGCAGCGTGGTAGAGCGTGGAAGTGGATTTCAGGATTTTAAAACGCGAGCTCATCTTGGGCGGCCTGGACCGCGTAGGGGGCGAGACGGGGAATCTCCTCGTCCCAAAGGCCGTAACAGTGCTGTCGGTAATCCGACTGGCTCCTGGCCGAGACACTTATAGTGGAAATGAGTTGATAAAGCTTGGCAATGTAGTTTCCGATGCGGTCAAACAGGTCGGATGCTGTCTGGGAGAGATTCGATTTGCTGTATGCTTGGATTGATGGGGTCAAACGCCCGCCAGCCTTCAAGGGTGAACAGACCACGTGCCGTGATTGCGGTGGGCTGCTGAGCGCGGTGCTTCCGGTCGAGAACGTTCGACATTGGCGCCATAAGGCCGGCGACTGCGACCGGTGGAGTGAACCCGAAGGAGCCTGGCATCTAGGCTGGAAGGAACAGTTCGACATCGCCTGCCGTGAAGTTGGCATGGTCGATTCGGCCACCGGCGAGCGTCACCGTGCGGACGTCCTGTGTGGCATGGGAACGAACCGCGCGACGGTACTGGAGCTTCAGCACTCAACGATCTCTGAGGAAGAGCGGAATGCCCGGGAGGCCTTCTACCGGCAGGGGCATCGCATGTTCTGGCTCATTCACATCCACAGCGAAACCTCGTTCTTGGCGCACAATTTCGGCATGTCAGTCGATTTTCAATCACGAACCCATGTTCTTGATGGAAAGAAATTCGCGGTAATGCGATGGGTTGGCCGAAGCCAGCAATTTATTGAGAAGTGGAAGCGGGCAAAGGCGCATGTCTTTTTCGATTGGAGCGGGCATATCTTCTATCTCGCCAGCGAGGAGGTTTCACAGCGTTTAGGTGGACCGCTCAAACGAGGACATTTCGCGCTCTGCCATCTCTCCCGCGACGAATTTGTGCGGGCGGTACATTGGCACGATTAAGAACCCTTCTGAAGGAGATTGAGGTTCAGCGTGCCGCAGCCGCACCGCAGGGCCTCTTTTTTTCCGCGGTCAGGTGCGACGAAGTACATTTCGCTGCAGGTGTCGCATCCGAATGATCCGGTGAATCCGCGGAACGCAGCCACCACCGGCGCGAAATCTTCCTTCTTGAGATCAGCCCATTCGTTGAAATGCACAGCGGTATTGATCTGCCAGTTTTCGAACCCGGTCCTTACCTTAGCCTCGGTGAAAGCGGCTTCGATGGCGGCAATGCGCTCGACCACGTCCTTCTGGTTCCAAGAGTTGGCGGCAACCTTAGCTTTTTTGAGAAGCTCGCCGAGCGTGCTGGTCGCGTTCGGCAGAAGATCGCCGAGCATGAATTGCGCATCACCGCGGAATTCGACGTTTGCGCGCAGGCGATCACAGGCCTCCTTCGCGAAGTGTTCGAGGTAATGGCGAAGAACCGCCGCGGCGGCCCGCACGTCATTCTTCGCGAGATGCCCTTCTACCTCGGCCCAGACATCGCAGTCGTCCCATTCGGTTGGGCCGAAATCGACAGTCCACGTCCGAAAATGTGCAAAATTTCGGCCTTTGATCAGGCCCTCGGACTTCATGTGCCGCAGCCAGATTTCATCATGGGTGGTGAAGATGAACTGCGTGTTCGGAAACATCGCCTTGAGGAGTGTGCAGACGTGACGCCGGTGGCCAGCGTCGACGGACATCAACACATCGTCGAGCACCGCGAAGGTGAAATTTGCCCCGAGTAAGTGGCTCATGAGGGCGAGGTAAAGGCATAGACCCATGCCATCCTGATGACCCTCACTATGGTACGCGCCCGGCGGGAAATGTCCGCGGCCGTAAAAATCCACGTCAAAACCGAGCTTGCCTATCGAAGGCATGAGCTTAGCGGTGAACGTGTCTTCGTCGTCCTCGTTGATCTTCCGGTAGTAGCTGGCGAATGCGGTCTCGACATCCTTGTAGATCCTTTCGAGGGCCGCAGTCGTTCGAGCGCCATAGGCATTGAAGACCTTCGTGGCGCGGTCGGCCCGAAGTTCCCCCGCGGCTAGGTTCAGACGCGCTGTGCGATAGTGCTCAAGCCGTTCTTGCGCGAGCACAAGGAGGTCGCGTGCCGCGTCTTGCTTGGTTGGCTCGGGAATCGCGGTGATGGCGGCTTCGAGCGAGGCCAGACAGGGCCCCAAGTCCGAGACGGTATGCGCGGCAGCCAGGACGGCGCGAGTGTCATCGAGCGGAAGCAGTTTTTGAAGCTGCTGATAGCGTCCGCGGAGGATGGCTCGAAAGTCTATCAAAGCGGCGGCATCAATCTTCGGCGAGAATTGGGCCGCGTGGTCGATCATAATATTCAGCGCCGTGCCCGCGGCGTGCAAGCTGTCAAGGATAGGCTTGAGTTCGGCCTCGAGCGCCGCGCGCCGTTTGGTCACGTCCTCAAGGTGCGCGAGCTTTCCGGCGAGATGCTCCTGAAAAGCGTCAGGCTCGAATGGAGTGTCACAAACCGGGCAAGCGGTGCCGTCGTAAAGCTCTACCGCCGACTTCAGAAGTGCCTCGCGAGATAGGCCATTAAGGCTGTCAGCGTCCTTGCCAAGGTCGGCGGCGTTGGCATCAGCGACATCACAGGCCTGTTTGAATGCTTCCGACTGGAGCATCTCGAGGGTTTGCTTGAGCGTCGCGAGGTCAGCCGTTGCTTGGACTTTCGGGACGCGCCCGGGCGCAGTCGCGGTCGTGGTGGTAAGTCCGTCCTTGACCGACGTGTTGGCATCGAGATCGGTGAGCGGCGGAAGGCCGAGCAGCTCCCGTCGCGGATTGACTGCGTCGAGGACGGATTTCTTGTTGAGCTGCGCAGTGTCGAGGACAGCGAGAAGATTCTTGATCGCGTCAGCCTCGGCGCGCTCAAGCCCAGGGAGGTCTTTGGTGCAGGCGTTGGCGATTTTTTGCAGGACGCTGCGCAGCTTCTCGATGTCGTCGAGCCGCAAGAGCGATTGAACCTCTTTGGATCGCTGCCCCGGTTCGGACAGCACGTAGCGTATAAGTTCACGGCGCGAGAGCACAAATTCTGGATGGAGATTGACGCTGTCGAACGCCGCGGCGACATCCTTATCGGCAGGCTTGATTTCCGGAGCGCTCGCCGATTTCACGGTGCGGCGTATCTGAGCCTTTTTGTTACCGAGAGCTGGAATCGTAACGTCGAGGGTGACTGACGCGGCTTCCGGTTTGTTTCGGCTATCGACGTGGGGACCATGAGCCTTGACCGAGAGGCCGCCAGTGCCCGCGCCCGCCAGACGGGAGATATGGCCAGTTAGAGCGAATTCTATCGCGTCGACGATGCCGCTCTTGCCGGTGCCGTTCGGGCCGCACGCCGCGAAGTTTTGGCCCTTGAGATCGAGGGTTAGCGCGCGAATGCCACGAAATTCATCAATGTGTATCTTATCGATCCGGATCATGAAGCATCCGGAAAGAGAGCGGCCCGAATGGACGGTTCGGCAAAGATGCCGTCATCGAGCACGACCTTGCGCAATCGCGGGGCAACTTCCGCGAGGCCCTCTTCCTTTTCCAAGGCATTGAAAAACTCGCCAAGAATAGTGGCGACGACGGACTTCACCTTTGCAGCCGGCTCTCCCATCTCATCCTTGCTTGCTGACGTAACCAAGTTGTTACCCCCGCTGCGTGCAACATTGCACGACAGGTTGTTTTGATTCAGGGCGCGCGAATGTCAGTCGCTCTGCCTATGCGATCCGAAAGCAGCGCGCCACCTCACCCTTCTGCGAGCGCGCCATACCGCTCAAGAACCTTCATCAGAATGGCGTTCGCAGCGGTGAAATTTCCGAGTTGGCCCTCGAGATTGTACTGCCACTTAACCCCATGAAAGAGGTTGTTGCGGTAGCGGAAGACGATGATGAGGTTGGCGGCCAGTCGGCTGCGCGGATCATTGTCGCTGCCGTCGATCACCGCGCGCACAAGGTCTTCGCGGTCGGGCTTCCTGAAGTGCAAATGGTTAAAATGATAGGTGAAAGCGCCATTGGCATGATAGCGCTCCCGAAAATATGCGAGCTCTGGGTCAAACGCGTCGGCGTCAAGGGTGCCGGCTGCGTGCCAAGACTCGACCGCGGCGCAAATGTTTCTGACGTTTCCGTCAGTGTTGAGGACGCGTGATTCGAACAAGCTCCATAGCAGCGAGAAGTCGGCGATCGCGTTCTGCTCGTCCTCAGAGAGGTGCTTGAATCCAGGAGCCTTCGCCTGCAGCCATTCCATCGTTTTGGTCATGGCCATTCCTATCGCAATACTGGTGAGTTGTGTAGTACCGCCGCGAACTGCGCAGTCAGCGATATAGTGAAGCGGCATCGACGCCGATCTCGACGATTTCCGTTCCTGCAAACCCGAACAGAGGCAAGTTCGGAAAGGCGGCCATCACCTCTTTGATGGTGATGCGAACCGACCCGATGGTCGATCCCATGTCGCCCATAGACGGGTCGTAGCCAGGCATGTCGGTGAACGGGATGTCCTTGGCGATTTCGAGGGGCTCATAGAGATTAAGAAAAATGCCGATGATATCAGCGTTCGTAACCGTCCACTCGTTGTAGTCCTTGGAGTTGGCGAAGGTGTCCTCCACCGCTTGGGCCGAGAACGGGACACCCATGCCCTGGCGTTTGCCATCGTCGTCGGGTGTCGTCCCGGAGTCGTGCGGACTTATCGAGGTGATGGAGCCGATCGCGCGGGGCTTTAGGATGATGCCGACCGCCCCAAAGGTTTTTACATGGCCGGGCCAAACGAGCGAGCAACTCAACTCTCGATGCGCCTCGCTGCAGATTTTGATGGCATTGTGAAGATCCTCGGGAAACAGAAAGCCGTCGGCGCCAACATCGCCTTTCCCTGGTCGCGAACAATGAACAATTAGGGCTTTGCGTTCGGTCAACAACTGAATCAGCTTTTCAAAGGTCATTGGTCGCCCCATTGCGGTTGAGAGACTGGATCGCTGGAGTAGTCTCGGTCCCGCGAATCGTATCGATGTGCAGGTCGGCAAAGTAAGTGACAACAAAATTTGTGGAAGGGGGCTACAGGCAGGCGGAAGAAGTCTCTAAGATCTATACTTCACATCAGCAGCACCGCGAGTGCCTTCCCGCATCCGACGAACGACGAGGTTGTACCATTGAGCGTTGATATTACCCTGCAAGAGGCGATGAAACGCTTGGAACAGCACTTCGGCTCGCGTGAAGGTGTGCTGACGCACCAGCTGACAACGTTGTCGACCTCCGGGCAGCCTGTCGACATCACGTTCTATCGACGCAAGCCGCTCGTGAATGTTCGAGTCAGCACCAAGCTAGGAGCCGCTCGACTCTATGGGCTGGAAAGCCGTCTCCCGAGGCTCTTGAGAAGCATCGAGTTTTCGAACGGTGCCATCGCTGGTCTCAGTGAGATCTGGACGGTCAACCCGATGCCGATGGAGGGGTTCACCCAAGAGGAATTGGACGCGGTCGATCTTGCTCAAGCAGAAGAGCGCATGGGGCCTGGGGGCGAAACATTGAGGAAGATGATCCGCAAGACGTACCACTGCAAAAGCAGGGCGGAGGTCGACTACTACATACGCCGCTGGATCGCGTCCTAGCGAGGACGCGATGTTCACGTCGCCGAAATTTCACCGCGGTTTCGGTCGAGCTGATTGCGGATCCGTTGTGGCATCTGCCATTGTGGCGGCGGCGGATTTTGCTTCAACTCTGCTATGAGGTCCCGCTGATTTTGCAGCTCCTTCTGGCCCCGCGGTTCGAGGCCGCTCTCGTAAGGAAGCAGCCGAGCCATCTCAGCCTCGGCTTCGTCAAACGCCCCGCAGTAAGCGAGAACAACAGCATACTGGCTACGGACCGGAATGACGCGACCCGCAAGCTTTAAGCCCAGAATTGTCGGCATCAGGTTTCGCTCGATGACGTCTCGCGCACCGATGTAGTCATGTCGCTCAACAAAGTCGTCCACCAATTCCTGGCCGACCCTGACAAACGAGTCCAGTGAATGCGCCATCGAATAGAATTTCAGCGCATGGACGTGGGCAAGGCCGGGATGATTTCCTGTTTCCTTTATTGCCTTGGCTTGTAGATCGAGCGCGTCGGCTAAGTGTTTGAGATCGTCGGTATGGCTCTCATCACCCTTCAGCAGCGGGAAAATCTTGTCAGGGTTGTTTCCCATCACGTCGCCAAGTCGAAGGCCAAGTAGATCATAATATTCAACGATAAGATCGAGCGTCGCGGTGACGCAATCGTCCATGAAACCTAGCTCGAAGAGCGCATGAGCGTAATTATACTTCGCCACGCGAAGATGCTGCGGGGTTTGTGGCAGAACGCGGCTTAACTCGGCCATCGTTGCCCTGACGGTGACGATATCCTTGGCGCGAGCGGCGAAAATCATGCGTTTCATGCCGACGGCGAGACGTTCTGATAGTCCAAGATCGTTCCGCCGAACCAACTCATCCATGCGATCGAGCTTGGCGCGAATGTCCTCGTCGTCACCGTCCTTGAAGTGCGCAAAAACCAGCCCGTCCAACGCCCAGAAGCGGTCTTCTGCAGGGATATCGTCTGAAGCCGCAACCAAATTGAGATACTCGGTGATCTCGTCCATGTAGCCCAGCTCATGGAAGATTTCGTCGGTCGCCATTTCGACGAGCGGTTTGATATTGCCCAGCGCGACGAACATGCGGAGCAGCAGGAAGACGCGCTGACGATCATGATTTCTGGGGAGTGCCGCCATGAGCAGATCGCGGATGGCTTCCTGCGCTTTCCTAACCGTCTCCGCCCCGCAGCTATCGAGATGAGCGCCCCCCAGCGATCTCATGGCGTCATGGATTTTGAAGCGATCCACACCGAAAACCTGAATCGCACCGGTCAGGCGCAGTCGTCGGAAAGCGGCGGCCGCTGCAGGTTTTTCAAGCGCAAAAGTAGCCTTGAGAACATCACTGGCTTCGGACTGATTGAGAGGAACGTCACTGAGGCTAAGCGCGGCTACAGCCCGGCGCTCGTCATCGCCGTAGCCCTCAAACACCCCGGCGAGGATCAGCTCCTGGGCGGTCTCGACGATGTGCGTCCGCTCTTCGAGCGCAACGCAGAGCCGCATGACCTCTCCACCGTAATTGTTGGCCGCGATCTTCAGCGCATTCTGCGTATAGAGCGGTAGCCCACCCGTGAGTTTGAGCAGGCGCTCATACGTCGAATAATCGCCTTTGCACCCGAGCGATGAGCCTTCGGCGGCCGCGGTTTCATTGGTCCAGCCCAGGAGCGGTTCCGCTTGAACGCCCAACGTCGCTTCAATGCGAGCGACCGCAGGGTTCGGTTGTGCCAGCAAGACGAAGTGTAGGTGGGGAGAGGCTTGGATCAGTGAAACCAAGTCGGTCGCCGGCACGCGATGTGCGTTGTCGAGCACCAAGGTGGCGGTGAGGTTGCTTTCCGCGAGGTGACGCCCGATAGCGAAGAGGATTTCCGTGCCCGTCGCTCCGGGCAACAGAATTTCACCGAGCTTGCCGCTGGTTTTCCCGAACAGCCGCGCCGCGAGCTCGCGAGCAACAGAACTCGCCAAGGCCGGCCCGGAAATGTCGGCGACGTCGTAGTACGCCAACCTATCGCTCGTGTGCAGGGCCGTTTGTGACACCCAAGAGGTCTTGCCGGCTCCAGAGAAGCCAGTGACCAGTCGAACGCGGTGCTCTGTAACGAGTGGAGGTTCTTTGTCTTGCGGTCGGTATCGAAGGGGAGGGGCCGGAAAGTCCTGCAGTTGGATCACCAACTGCTCAAACAGGCTCGGGAGTTCCTGCACGACGAAGGTATGATTGGGGTTCGGTTCGATCCCCGCGGCTGCCGCCATGATTCTGCCCGCGAGCTTCCAGACGAGTGTTTCCGGCGCCAAAATCGAAAAAGGCAAGCTGCTGGCTGCTGCGCGGCAAGCCCCGAATCCCTCCGAGACACTGTTCCACGGCGCGGGCAACGCTTGCTGACGCGCAGACGAATTGCCCGGCCAGTGCAACACAACATCAGAGGGCCAAGCCGCGCTTTTGAGGCGATCCGTCAGCCCGGGACCCGGAGCGCTGTTGGTTATGATCAAGAACTCGGCCGTGCCGCGCCTGCGGCCCTCCGCGTGCTCAGTGCGGATTGCATCGAACCGTGACAGAGCGCCGTCTATGTCGCTGAAAATAAGGTGTGAGCTTCGTGTTTTGACCTGCGCATAGATGCGCTTGTCCGGAAACACGAGTTCTACGTCTTCGTCGTTCTCTACCACGATGTGGGTGACGCCGGCGGCGCCTGCTTGAAACAGGCAGGCCACGGCATAGAGATGTTGGTACAGGAAGCCGCGATGGACGGCTTCGATACGCGCAAGCTGGCGACTGTCCAGATTGAAATTTTCGATCTCTGCCGCGCTCGCCATGTGTTTCAGATGTTCCCGGCTAGGTAAAACATAATGCTTGGTAATTCTCTATCGCTGATTGCGAAGAGAGATGCAAATCAGAGACAGTACTATCCATGACACGACTGATTCGGAAACGTTGAAATCAAGCAGACAGTTGCGCGGAATGGCAGCGGGAACGACAATGCATCCAACGCATGCTCAACGACAGCGGGAAACCCTCGAACAACGATTTGAGTTGGATGAAGCTTTCCTGTCTTCCCCAAATACTGCGGCGCTCAAGTCAGCCGTGATACGCGCCAAAGATCGCCGGAGTGGCGACCCAGTTGTTCTCAAGTATTGGTCGAAGACCGGAACCGCGGTTGATTCAGATCTGCGAGAACTTTGGCGGCACGAAATGCGTCAAAGTGAGCGAGTTAGGTCTTTCCCTCGCGCAGATGAAGTTATCGTCGATGTATCAGGCTCGGGAGAGTGTGACGACGCATTCTACATCATCATGCCGAGCGATGTTGCGCCTCTCGAATACGCCTCGCAGTTTCTCCGTTCCGACCACTGGTTACGTGGCCTACATGGAGCACGCCAACGGTCCTTCCTCTGGAAGAACTTGCGCCGTCTGGCGGAAGCCCTTGGGGCGGTGCATGGCCAAGGTTTGGTCCACGGGCGAATAGATGCCAGAGCTATCTACTCCACTGGTGCCGCTACCAAACCAGACTTCCGGCTCGGCGGTTTCGAGTTTTGTCTTCGGGTTGCTGAGCTCAATAAAGCTCCGTTGAAAGTGATCGCGAAAAGTCGTCCGGTCGGTTCGGTTATTTTCTCGTTCCTCGACGACTGGCGTGCTCTTGGCAGCGTCGTTGCGGATCTGGTCGGCTTAACGGCGGCATCCCTTGCAGAGGAAGAGGTGCAGTTCATTGCAGGTCGAACGAAGATAGACCTGCGGCCATCTGAAATCGACCTGATAAGATTGTTGTTTGAGCCGGAACGCAATCGCATTCTCGATGCAGCAACAGTAACAGGTCGAATTGACGCAATTCTCAACGAATTGGATGCAGAGGTATTCGCCGGCAATGGGCGCTATGTGCTGGCCCTTCGGCTTGGACAAACAAGTCGCCTGTCGGCAACCTTGAATGCAGCCTCTGGTGATGCGTTCGACACCGACGATGCCGATTCTCAGGTCGATTTTGTTCGAGCCGATCTCGAAACAGGCGCCACTTTGACGCGCACGCCGAGAGGCGATCTCCTGCTGATGACCGAGAGCCTGGTCTATGATCTTCAGCCATTACGTGTTGCTGGAGCCGATGAAACTTGGAACATCGCTTCCTGTAACAGCGCCCGTTTCAGGGACGACGTCATTCTTGGCCGCCGCGAAACGATTGACCTTCCAGAGCACCGGATCGAGATCATCCGGTTTGCGGCTGCGACGGGACGTTTGAATGAATTGCGCTCTGATGCTCTTGATTGGAGTGCTGCGTTCGAGATAGCCACCGATGACGATCCTGGGCTTGTTGTCCGACGTGGCCTGCTTCTCGCGCAGATTGCCGAAGCGCTGTTCAAGGTGGCTGAAATCGCTCCAGTTGAGTTGGTGGGTCAGCGGCAGCAGGGAAACCAGCGGATCGTCGAGATTGCAGCGAGTGATTCAGAGCAACGGCTGCGTCTTTCGGAAGCCCTTAATGTGGATGAACCACATAAACTCATGCGGCGACTCTTCGACCGGGAGGAGGCCGACGTAGATGCAGAATGGCAGCTAACTGAAGCGGCCGGTCTTGGAATGACGGTTCGAGCTGCTGCCAACGTTCGGTTCATCCGTCCAATACAGAAAAACAACCGAAGGCTTTACGAATTCCAAGTTCTCGACGGTGTGCTCCCGCCGAATGCTCAACTCCATCTGCGCAGGGTCGATGAGACAGGCACAGAGCAAGTGCTTCGACGGCGGCTCAGGATGCTGACAGTGCTTTCGACACAGTCGGAACTTGCCAATATGCTTCTTGATCCGCGGGCGCGGCTGCGGTCCTATGAGGACGATCCCCTTATCGAGGATGAGCACTTCGGCAAGCTGGACAAATCGAAGCAGGATGCATTGCGCTCGATTTGGTCAACCGGTCCGGCACAGTTGGTCGTTGGCCCTCCTGGCGTTGGGAAGACCAGGCTGGTCACAGAAGTGGTACGGAGAGCTCTAGCTGGAGATCCTACGATCCGCCTTCTGCTGAGCGCTCAGGCGCATCAGGCCTTGGATCATCTTGCGGGATCCGTCCAGACCATGTTGAAAAAGAATGGATTGACCGACGATGTAATTTTAGTTCGATCGAAAGCGGACAACGGAGCTGGCCTTTCCGGAGCGCAAACCCCTGATCGGGCGAAGGCGTATCTAAAGGAGCTAAGCGACAGCCCGCTCCTTCGGCGTGCGCCGCGCGCCATTCAGCAGTCATTGCGTGAGCTTACCGCAGCTGCTGATGTCACAGGAAATCTACGGGCAAAGCTGTCAGCGACGACATTGCGCGAGCGGCGTTCATTCGAAGCGCTCGTTCTGGAATCAGCGAACATCCTGTTCTCGACCACAAACTCGGGAGACCTCGCCCGATTGATCGAGGACGGCGTTCAGTTCGACTGGACGATAGTGGAAGAGGCGGCAAAGGCGACCGGGCCTGAACTTCTCGCTCCACAACTGCTTTCCATGCGGCGGTTGCTGATCGGGGATCATAACCAACTCCCGCCCTTCGATACGGACCGGATCGCGGCGTTTCTCGAGGACCAAACGCGAGTGAAGCGGGCTTTGGCAGAAAGTGATGCACTCATTGGCAACATATTCCGCGATTTCGGTTTGGATGATCTCCGGGACGCAATCGAGGACGAGGCAGTGCTGAGCGAGGTCAGCGCTTCGGCGCGCCGCATGCTGTTATTGTTTGAGAGCTTGGCGACCAACGAGCTCGATCGGCAAAGGCGATCTGACCAGCGCCGGCGGCGTGTAGCGACAGAGCTTCTAGAGCAGCACCGGATGCACCCAGCCATCGCAACCGTAATTTCGCAATGCTTCTACAAAGGAACGCTCGACACATCAAAAGAGCGCGAGCAAGAATTCTATAGCGAAACGCCACCATTCGAAATTACGGACGAGCGGCTGCCCGCATCTCCGATTGTTTTTATAGACCTTCCTTACGTGCAACGCGAGGCGGGGGCCGAAGAACAGCGCCCTACCTATCATAATCCAGCGGAGCTGCAGGTGGTGCTCTCTGCCTTGGGAATGCTCAGAGCGGCTCCAACAAAACCGAACGAGCCTGCGACCCTGGCTGTTCTTTCGCCCTACAACGAACAGGTCGAGCGGCTAGGGCGTGCGATCGAGGATGGCTTGCAAAGCAAATTGACGAACCTGATTGACTTCAAACCGGGAACAAACGCGCCAGGTTTCGAAAGCACAGTCGATTCGTTTCAGGGCAGCGAAGCCGACGTCGTCGTTGTTTCTTTGGTGAGGAACAACGACCATGTGGGGCGAGCGGCGCTCGGAATCTTACGTGATCGGCGCCGCATGAACGTTTTGCTGAGCCGCGCCAAATGGAAACTCATTATTGTCGGCAGCATGGAATTCCTGCGCGTGCAGGGGCGTCGGTATCGTCGTCACGACAAAGATGATCGAACCGCTCCGGCTTTTCTGGCCAAAATGTCGGAGGTATTCGACCAGTTGGCGAGAGAGACGCTTCCGGATGGGAAAACGCCTAAGTTCACCGCGGTGCCGTGGGACTCGTTTAGAACGGACGAAAGATCATGAGCGACAAGAGCGCCGTGCGTGTCGCGGTACCCGTAAAGCTTGCGCGTCTCAGGGTGTGGGTGGACAAAGGTCGTCATTGGAGCGGCGTCGACCGCCTCATACTATGGGCGCTGACGGTCGAGCCCACTACCGCCGGTGAGCTTGCCAAAGTTGCCTGCATCCCGGCGCGACTGATCACGGAAATCATCCTTCGCATGATGCGGTATGGATGGGTGGAGTTGGCGGCTGCGCCTAAGGGCGCTTCATTCCGGGCCACCGAGGCAGGTCGTGAAGCTGTTGAGACATTCGAGACATTGCCGCCAGTCACGCGCCGAGTAGCTCGCAGGATTTCCTTTTCGATGGAGCCATTCGCATGGACAGCATATGGACTGCGCGATCTGAAACCGTACCGCCCTGCCGAGCTTGAGGTAATTGAGCGTGAGCATGATGTTCGGCGTCTCGTGATCGACGGGGGATGGGGGCGATTGTCCAGCCTGGAGCTTTATGCTGCTTCGGATCAGGTCGTTGCTGACGACGAGGAACTGTCCAGCATCGACTACAGTGCATCGGATACCGTCGATCAATTTGCTCTATTTACCGTGATAGGCAAAAGGATCAAAGGGTTGCCACCTGATCCGCCGGAGTCGCTTGTTGCCGCAATCAATCGAGCAGCCAGCGAGAAAAAGTCCGGCGCGGCGATGACGATTAAGCCGCTGCAGCGGGCGGGATCAGCAACCGTAACCAATGGCCGTATTCGTACCGTCCCACTTGAGCCGGATGACATTATCCTGAGCGGAAGGGACCACAGAGATCGTCTTGTGGAAATTCTTCGGCAGGCGCGCTCCAGAGTGATCATGCACTCGACGTTCTTGCGCGAGGACGCATTTATCGAGCTACAAGAGGAATTCGCGAGGGCCGCGAAACGTGGCGTCGGGATTGACATCTTTTGGGGGGCAGATCGCAACGAACGAGATCGCCTTGCCAATCTCGAGGCTGCGATCGCGATCAACCATCGGATTACAGCAGACCAGGCGTTGCGGGGACGAGCACGGGTACATTTGTACACGACCCGCTCGCATGCCAAGTTGCTGATCGCGGACGCCACAGGGCGCGCGCCGGGCGACTATGTCGCCGTCGTCGGATCGTGCAATTGGCTGTATAGCGGGTTCAATCGCGTGGAGACGTCGATAGTTCTACGACATCCCCATGCCGTGGCCCGAGTCGCTCAGGAGTTTGCCGAACTTGTCTTTGGTATCACCACGAGTTCTGACACCGCGTCCGATTTAACTGCATTGGCCCGTGCGCTTCGGACGCATCCTGCAGCCGACGGTGAAGCAGAACTACAACTCCTCAGAGGGGACGAACATGCCGAGTTAATGCGTCTTGCGCGTGAGACGGCCGACCAGATGATTATGGTCGGTGGCGACCGGCTCGGATTGGCGGCGGAAGCTCGTACGATTATTCCGATGATGGCCGCCGCTAAGCGGTCAGTGAAAGGGGTGATTTGCTACTCTAAGCCTTCTGGCCCGGTCACGCACAGGGACGCAAAGGACCTTGCGAGCATCGCACAAAAGGCTCACGTACGGCTCGTACAGATCGAAGATCGCGAGTTGCACGGGAAATTTCTTCTCTGGGACGACGATCATCTCGTGATCACCAGCCTGAATTGGTCGTCAGCGGACACGCGCTCGGATACCCCTCTGGGCGAGATCGGCGTCTACATCAGGAGCCCAGGGATCGGAGCGGACGTGCGACGTCGATTGATTGCGGATTGGCCATCCGTCGATCCATTGGCGAACCGCATTCAAGCAGGAAGACGATCACGGAGACAGAGAAAACGGCGGCCGCAGCAGAAGTGAATTTGTAGCCTGCCGCAGGCGCCCGTGATCTCACGACGAAGGCAACGTCACTGCTGCATGGGACAGTCGGCGCCCATGAGCGGAAAGCCGCTAGGAATGCGGAGCGGTCGCAATTGGGCGCAGTCGACGGAATCGCACGCATGGGCACCAGGGAAGGCTTCTACTGCACACGGACGGGCATCTTTGAACGCGCTGGATGAGGTGGTTTTGTCGTGATGACAGAAAAGCAATTCAAAAGGACACTCAGGAGAGCCGTGGATCTGGAGACCATGATCACGATCTCAAGTGACGTCCTGATGGGAATGAGCGGGGACGACTACCAGGCGGTCAGGCGGCTCGCGACCAAAGCTCGCCTAGAGCGCCGACCGCGTTACGTCTGCGCTCTGTGCGGACATGCTGTCTACGCGCCACGTGAAGGTCGCACTGGGCGACCTTACTGGAAGCATCATCCAGGTGCCCCTGAAGATTGCTTATGGTGGACTGGCACGCCATCCGGCGTCGATGCCGTGAGCGGACGCCAATTTGACGGCGCTCAAGAGAGCCCGTTGCATGCGAAAATCAAGAACATCGTTGGTGAACTCCTGAAGGCAGATCCCCGGACCGCGCCTGAGAGCGTTGTTATCGATGAGTATCTTATTACAGATCAAGGCCGTCGGCGTCCCGATGTGCGCGCCGTCTACAGCGAAGCACCCCTTGTCATAGAAGTTCAGCTCGCGACAACACAGATCCCGATCATCGTGCAACGCGAAGATTTTTATGACAGGGAGGTTTATCGGCTCCTCTGGCTAACGTGGAATTTCGAACCTCCAGCTGCAAACGGACGCCTTCTCAGTTCATTCGAAGACATTTTTTATTCCCACAACAAGAATCTGTTCTCGATGGATGACGAGACAATTCAACTTTCGCGGCAGCGAAAAGAGGTCGTCCTTCGCGCCTTTTGGGTCGACAAAAACTTATGGGAGTCGAAGCTGGTGGGTCTTCACGAACTGAATTGGCTTTCGAGCGGCCGCGCCTTTGCGGTCGCGCCCGAGCCGCCTTGGCACGAGAATTTTCTGGCTCGTTGGCTTGCTGCGACTGGTGAACATGGCACGCCACGGCCGGAACGAGGCACGCTGCTGGCGGAATTGTCTGATAAGCTATCGCTGATCGATATTGATGACCGCGCACTTGAAGAGCGCGACATCGACTCTTTGATCAATTGCTTGCTCTCTCTGCTCAATGGCCACCCCGTAGGCTCTCGCCAGAAAAACCTTATTGAGGTGCTGAACACCTTTCTCAACGTGGAGCGGCGACACCGCTTTGCGCGCCTCATTCGCGGCTTTGCGGAACTCGTCAACAGGACAGAAATTCTCGAAGCAAAGAGCGTTCAAAGCAAACTGGCCATGGCACGCCAAGCGGAACAGGACGATCCTCAGAGCGTGACGGGACGCATTGCTCTCGCGCTTTTTCCGCAGGTGTTCGCTTCAAAGCAGAAAGCAACGGAGCGGAGACGACTTTGATACTGCCTCCATACGCCGCCGAGAGCGTTCCGTCAGCCACTCTCATGCGCATGATCGTCCGCATGGCGCAAGAACGCCGGCCGGACGATTTTGGTCAGCACTTCCATTGCCCATTTCGAGAGGTCGGCATCAGTCGACCGGGTGGTCATCCGCAGGGCGATGTCAAGGCGGGCCGTCATATAGACGCTGTCGATTTCCATCGCGGTTTTGACGAAGGCATCGCGTGCTTCCTGAGGCTCTGTCGAGAGATATCGCAGCATAGATTGAGTGACCGCCTCCACGACGCCGGCGTTGTGACAGATGAATTGTCCGCCGCCGTCACCGTCGTGAACGGGCAAGGATTCGGCGAGCATGTCGTTGCGTGATTGCCGCAATACGAAATCCGCCGTGCCGACGAGCAACAAAGCTTCAGGATCAAGTCGATGTTGGCCGCTCTTGGTATCTATGGCGAAGCGGCGTGATGCCAGTTGTGACAAGATTTGCCATCCGTAGGCGTTACCAATGGCTTCGCCCGGATCGCCTTCGGTGTCTACGACATGGTCTTCACCGTTGATCGTCACAATCGTCGAACCATCTTCCTGTGGGCGAAAATCCACGCTGCCGACACCATTGACCCACGTTGATAGATGTTGGCCAGCGTGGGTTGGTTCCCTGAACGGTCTCATATTAGCCAGCGCTTCAAACAGGGCCAGTGGCGCTTTGCGATTTCCGGCGCTGAGATCGAGAAATGCCTGAGCGGCTATGATGTCGCCAAACAAGAAATTACTTGCGGCGCCAGCAAGCCATTCGGCAGCATCAACAGGATCGTCTTCGACGCGCGTTCCGAGCTCGGTTGCAAGATGGCGCGCGAGTTCGCTCGCCAAGAGCTCGGGAAGCGTTACGTTTAGAACGGGAGTGTTCTCCTCAGTGATCGATGGGGTGAGGTAACCGTTCCTGATGAGCCAATCGATATCGGACGTCGACAGATTGTTCTCAAGCGTGCCGCGTCGAACGAAGTATCGCCCCATGAGTTGAAGCGCCATCGTATGCGGCTTCGATTGATCTTTGGCATCTCGGGCGATTGCCTGAGCGAGGCCGCCAAATCGCCGCCGTAGTTCTGGGTCTTTGAAATCGGCCCGAGCCTGGGCAATGATTTCGAGTCCAGGCACAGCTGGCAGCACGGCAATACCGTCTCTGTCGCCATTTATCCTCACGACGCGTGTCGCCATCGCTTGAAGGAGCCAGGGGCGACGCAGATCCGGACTGTGCTCGCCGCCGTCCATGATAGCCATATTCAGTTCGGCGAGGGCATTTTGCGCGGCGACATACTCGGCGTCCGTCAGGTCATCGACCTCGACGATCGCCGCGTACCGACCAATAACAGACTCCCTACGGCCGTCCGAACTTGTCATCGCACGTCGCGTTGCGTCTTCATCGAGGCCTGCCACAATCCGCAGGCCGTCGCCGAACCTGCTCGACATCAGGTCCTCGATCATTCTAACATCATCGCGATCTTCCGGGTCAAGACGGTCTATGGCGAGCACCAAAGCTGGCCCGCCGGCGCGGGAAATCTGACGCACCCAATTTCGTGCCGCTTCCGGATCGACAGGCCAGTCGAGGGCGTCGGAGAGCAAGTCTGCAATCTTTCGAAAGATTTCGCTTGCTCCGCACTCGAGAAACAAGCCGCCGGCAACCTCAAGATCCATGAAGCGGATCAGTTGTTCGAGGACGTTGGTTTTACCGACGAGGGGTGGTCCGGAAACAAGCACGAGTCGGGAGTCGCGGAGCGCCTCGGCGAGTTGTAGGGTGGCTGAACGCTGTATCTTCAATGGGCCGAAGGGCCGCCGAGAGCCGTCTACCGTAACAGTCAATTCTTCAACGGCCATGGCTGAACCAGCCGCGACAGCACTGGTCCAAACCTGCGGATCGGTCCCCATTAGCGTCGAAATTGCATCGTCTCGGTCGCCGGCCGCGACCTTGCCGGCGGAATTCAGCAAAGCTTCGAAACTTTCAGCATCCGGACTTTCCCCTTTGAAGGGCTGACCAGAGAAAGTTTCGATGATCCGTGTCTGGTTGCCATTGGTCACGACGACGAAAGGCGCCATGACGTGCAACAGGCGAGCATAGGATAGACCCTGCTTTCCGTCCTCGTGCGTGAGGGAAATATTGGATCTCTTCAGCTCCAGAATGGCCAGAGGCTTGTCATTCAAGACCAGAAGGATATCGGCCCGCCCGCGCTTGATCCAACTCTCCCGTCCTGTGACGGTGATCGTCGCATGCCCCAGACGGATCGTGAATTCGATCTGATGTTTGATGCTGTCGGCGGTCAGGCGTGGAAACGCAAGTGCGATCGCCGCAGAGATTTCCGTTTCAAGATCGTATTCTGTCTGTTTCTTAGGATGACTGTCGCTCACGGAACCTCCGAAATCTAAGCTGCGCGGCGCGTTCATGCTCGGCGATCAGGAGGGTCACCTTCGCGCACGATCCAGATCGTGCGCTTTCCTGTTTTGCGAGCCAGATTGGCATACTTTTCAATACCCATTGCCTCCAGGCGTTTGGCCATCTCCATAGCGTAACAGTGGGGCGCATCTGGCGGTTACGATTGAGTATCCTGCGACGGGATTCCGAGTGACGTCTGACCACTCAATCTGCGGTTCAGCCACCTCGTCCCGTGCTAGTTTTGTGTCGGCCGTCGCGGAAGGCCGATTTTAGTTCGGCATCAGCAAGCACATCCATCAAAGTCACTCAGATCCCACTCCGCTTCATAGAAAATGGTGAATAGCTCTTGATAGCAGAGACTGGAGACGGGGAAAGGGAAATCAAATCAAATGAAGACTTTCAGCCATCGCTCTCGAGTGTGATTGCTTCACGACGCGCGGAATTTATGCCCCCTGGGCCCAGCTTCGGTACATCCCGTTCGACCAAGCGCAGGAATCGTTGGTTGCGAGCCCCCGCAACCAACATTCACAACAAGCCCCGCAGCCAAACAGCCGCGGGGCTTGCTGCGTTCCGGGCGCCGGAAACAAAGCCTCGACTCTCCCGAAGGTCGCATCGCTTCTGGCGCAGGATCACGGCGGATCGTTGGGTGGGGGGCTGGCGTACATGCCGGTGGTGCGGAACTCGGTCGGGCTTGCGCCGAAATGGCGGCGGAAGACCTTGGCGAAGTAGTTCGGGTCCTCGAAGCCGGCCATGCTGGAGACCTCCTTGACGGAAAGATTGGCGGCGCGTGTCAGGAGCTTGGTGGCGCGCTGCAGGCGCTTGCGCAGGACGAACTCGGCCGGCGGCACGCCTTCGTGCGCGGCGAAGACGCGGGAGAAGTGGGATCGGCTGAAGCCGGAGACCCGCGCCAGTTCCTCGACCGGCAGGGGCTTGTCCAGGTTGGCGTCGATGTGGCTGATGACCTGTTGCATCGCCCTGTATTCCTCGCCCGCCGTGGGGTGGGAGCCGAAGACGTCGTCGTAGAGCGCCATCGCCGCCTCGTAGGCGATGGCCGAAGCCTGCCCCGGCGCTTCTCCACCGCCGGAGACGAGGCGCCGGCTGCAGTCGGCCAGATGCTCTACCGTTTCCGGCTGGAGCTTCAGGATCGGGCCGGTCATCGACAGGATGGCACGGTGGATGCGCAGCGCTTCCTCGCCGTTCATCGATATCCAGAAGAATTCCCAGTGGCCGCCTTCCTCCAGCCAGTAGCGATGATTGTGCGGGACCAGCAGCAGCAGCGTGTCGTCCGGGCGCACCCGGTAGATCCGGTTCTCGTAGCGCAGGTTTCCCGCCCCGCTCAGGGTGTGCTGGACGACGGTGAAGGGCGTCTGGCCGCGCTTGCGTCCGTCCCAGTCGTAGCTCGTGTCGTTGCGCACCTCGTAGCCCGTGCTGGTCGGCATCGTGTGCAGCCGGTGACGGCCGCGCGGCAGCGACACCGTCTTCATCACCGGCCCGCCGGCAATGAGGTGCTGGAGCATAGAATTACCCATGAAAGCACAATCCCTCTCTATGATCTCGTCCGGCGATCCGCATAATGCCGACTTGAGAGGAAGTTTTTCCGGATTTCAAGAGGGTTGACGAGCAACTGCGCGAGCGGCCCGTTTCGGCTGGCAAACGGCGCATGCGCTCGATTTTACCCATTCAGGCAGCCGGGACCCATTCGGACGAGGATAGCATGAGCAGGTTCAAGATCGCCATCATCGGCGCGGGCAGCGTCGGCTTCACCAAGAAGCTCTTCACGGACATCCTGTCCGTGCCGGAATTCGCCGATATCGAGGTCGCCCTGACCGATCTCAGCGAGCATAACCTGACGATGATCCGCACGATCCTGGAGAAGATCGTCGAGGCGAACGGCCTGCCGACGCGCATCACCGCCACCACGGAACGCCGCAGGGCGCTGGAGGGCGCGCGCTACGTCATCAGCTGCGTGCGGGTCGGGGGCCTCGAAGCCTATGCGGACGACATCCGTATCCCCCTGAAATACGGCGTCGACCAGTGCGTCGGCGATACGATCTGCGCCGGCGGCATCCTCTACGGCCAGCGCAACATCCCGGTCATCCTCGATTTCTGCAAGGATATCCGCGAGGTCGCCGAGCCGGGCGCGAAATTCCTCAACTACGCCAATCCCATGGCCATGAACACCTGGGCCGCCATCGAATACGGCAAGGTCGATACGGTGGGCCTGTGCCACGGCGTCCAGCACGGCGGCGAGCAGATCGCGGAAATCCTCGGCGCGGGCGCGGGCGAGCTCGACTATGTCTGCTCGGGCATCAATCACCAGACATGGTTCGTGGACCTGCGCCTGAGGGGCCGCAAGGTCGGCAAGGACGAGCTCGTCGCCGCCTTCGAGGCCCATCCGGTCTTCTCGCAGCAGGAGAAGCTGCGCATCGATGTGCTCAAGCGCTTCGGCGTCTATTCCACCGAGAGCAACGGCCATCTTTCCGAATACCTGCCCTGGTATCGCAAGCGGCCGGAGGAGACGCAGCGCTGGATCGACATGTCGGACTGGATCCACGGCGAGACCGGCGGGTACCTGCGCTATTCCACCGAGACCCGCAACTGGTTCGAGAGCGACTATCCCGAGCTGCTCAAGGCGGCCGGAAAGCCGATCGATCCGAAGCGCCGCTCCAACGAGCATGCGAGCCACATCCTCGAAGCGCTGGAGACGGGCCGGGTCTATCGCGGGCATTTCAACGTCAAGAACAACGGCGTCATCACCAACCTGCCGGACGATGCGATCATCGAATCGCCCGGCTTCGTCGACCGTTTCGGCATCAACATGGTGGCTGGCATCACGCTGCCGGAGGCCTGTGCGGCGACCTGCATCTCCTCGATCAACGTGCAGCGCATGTCCGTGCACGCGGCGATCTCGGGCGATATCGACCTCCTGAAACTCGCCGTGCTGCACGATCCGCTGGTGGGGGCGATCTGCACGCCGGAGGAAGTCTGGCAGATGGTGGACGAAATGGTGGTCGCCCAGGCCGCCTGGCTGCCCCAGTATGCCCATGCCGTCGCGGGCGCGAAGGAGCGCCTTGCCCGCGGCACCGTCAGGACGCGCGAGTGGAAGGGCGCGGCGAGCCGCGAGGTCCGCCCCCTGGAGGAAGTGCGCGCCGAACGCGAAGCGATGAGGCTGCGCGCGGCGGGCTGAGGGAGCCTTCCGCGGATTTCGGAGGAAACGGCCGCCCGTGGAGGAGCGGCCGGAAACAAGAGGGAGAACAGCGACAATGACATTCATCCGTTCCTTGCGGAGCGCCGTGCTCATGCTGGGCGTCTCGGCGCTCGCCATGCCGGCGGGCGCCGCCGATCCCGTGGTCGTGCCGGAGCAGCCGGTCTTTCCGGCCCAGGGCAAGATCACCTATGTCCCCCGGACCTCGATCCTGGAATACAAGACGCTTTCCGCCTATCAGGAGCCGGACTGGGTGACGGAAAAGTTCGTCAAGACCGGCAAGCTGCCGCCGGTCGGCGAGCGCCTTCCCAAGGAGCCGCTGGTCTACAAGACCGGCAACATGCCGGACGGCACCGGCGTCTACGGCGACACGATCCGCCATGTCATCGGCGGCCGGCCGGAGGGCTGGAACTACAGCGCCGGCCAGTCGCAGGGCTGGGGTGGCATCGACATCGGCATGTTCGAATGCCTGACGCGCACCGCGCCGCTCTTCCAGGTCGAGGCGAACGACATGGAGCCGCTGCCCAATCTTGCGAAGAGCTGGAAATGGTCCGAGGACGGCCACAAGCTGACGATGAAGCTGATCGAGGGCGCCAAGTGGTCCGACGGCGACCCCTTCGACGCCGAGGACGTGATGTTCTACTGGGAGGATAACGTCCTCGACCCGAACGTCACGCCGCTGAACGGCGCGACGCCCGAGACCTTCGGCGTGGGCACGACGCTCAAGGCGCTCGATCCCTACACGATCGAGTGGACCTTCAAGGAAGCCTTCCCGCGCCAGTATCTCTTCGCCATGGCCTACGGCACCTTCTGTCCCGGCCCCTCGCACATCCTCAAGACGAAGCATCCGAAATATGCCGGCACGACCTATGACCAGTACAAGAACGCCTTCCCGCCGGAATACCTGAACTTCCCGGTCATGGGCGCGTGGGTGCCGGTCGCCTACCGTTCCGACGACATCGTGGTGCTCCGCCGCAACCCTTATTACTGGAAGGTGGACGAGGAGGGCAGGCAGCTGCCTTATCTCAACGAGGCGCACTACAAGCTTTCCACCTGGGCGGACCGCGACGTGCAGGCCATCGCCGGCTCGGGCGACATCTCCAACCTGGAGCAGCCGGAGAATTTCGTGGAGGCGCTGAAGCGCGCCGCCGAGGACACCGCGCCCGCGCGTCTCGCCTTCGGCCCGCGCGTCATCGGCTACAACCTGCACCTCAATTTCTCGGCCAACGGCTGGGGCGAGCCGGACGAACGCGGCGAGGCCGTGCGCCAGCTCAACCGCAACCTCGATTTCCGCAAGGCCGTCACCATGGCGATCGACCGGCAGAAGCTGGGCGATTCGCTGGTCAAGGGGCCGTTCACGGCGATCTATCCGGGCGGGCTCTCCTCCGGCACCAGCTTCTACGACCGCCAGTCCACCATGTATTATCCCTATGACCTCGACGAGGCCAAGGCGCTCCTCAAGAAGGCGGGCCTCGTCGATACCGACGGCGACGGCTTCGTGAACTTCCCGGCCGGCACGGCCGGCGGTGGTGACGTGCAGATCGTCCTGCTCATCACCGGCGAATACGGCACCGACCGCAACCTCGGCGAAGGCGTCGTCGGCCAGATGGAGCGGCTCGGCCTCAAGGTCGTGCTCAACACGCTGGACGGCCCGAAGCGCGATGCGGCGCACTACGGCGGGCGCTTCGACTGGTCGATCCGCCGCAACGAGCAGGACCTCACCTCGGTCGTGCAGAACACGCCGCAGCTTGCCGCGACGGGTCCGCGCACGAGCTGGCACCACCGCGCCGGCACGGACGGCACGCTCGATCTCATGCCGTTCGAGCAGGAGCTTGTCGACATCGTCAACAAGTTCATCGCCAGCAACGACAGTGCCGAGCGGGCGGACCTCATGAAGCAGTACCAGAAGGTGGCGACCACCAACCTGGACTCGATCGGCCTCACCGAATATCCGGGCGCGCTCATCGTCAACAAGCGCTTCTCGAACATTCCGCAGGGCACGCCGATCTTCATGTTCAACTGGGCCGAGGATTCGATCATGCGCGAGCGGCTCTACGTCGCCGCCGACAAGCAGGGCGACTACGAGCTCTATCCCGAGCAGTTGCCGGGCAAGCCGGGCGACGGCGGCCCGGCCGAGTAAGCCGACCCATCCGCATCCGGCCGGCCCCACGGCCGGATGCCCCCTCTCGCGCGTTGCCGGCGCCGGACCCAGCGCGGTCCGGCCGGCGGCGAAACAAGGGAAACGACGATGCATCTCCTTCGCTTCCTGATGATGCGGATCGCCGCCGCCATACCGCTGCTCTTCGTGCTCAGCGTGGTGACTTTCGCCATCATCCAGGCGCCGCCCGGCGACTATGCGGACTACATCCGCTCGCAGCTCATCAACCAGGGCGGGGCCTCCTTCGAGGAGGCGAACGCCCAGGCCGAGGCCTATCGCACGGAACACGGCCTCGACCGGCCGCTGCCCGTCCAGTATGTCAACTGGATCACCGGCATCGTCACGCGCGGCGATTTCGGCCACAGCCTTTACTACAACAAGCCGGTGTCCGAGGTGGTGGCCGAGCGCCTGCCGCGCACGCTGGCCCTTGCGCTCGTCTGCCACATCCTCGCCTCGTGCATCGGCATCCTCTTCGGCATCGTCGCCGCCACGAAGCAATATTCCTGGATCGACACGCTGCTGTCGGGCATTTCCTTCCTCGGCATGACGGTGCCGCGCTTCCTGATGGCGCTGATCATCGTCTATGTGCTGGTCTTCCATTTCAACGTCAGCGAGATCAATTCCTTCCATTCCGCCCGCTATGGCGGGGCGCCGTGGTCGTGGGGCAAGTTCGTCGACCTCGTGAAGCATGTCTGGCCGGTCGTCGCCATCGCCACCTTCGGAGGGCTGGCCTACAACATGCGCGTCATGCGCGGAAACCTGCTCGATACGCTGAACGCCCAATATGTCGAGACGGCGCGGGCCAAGGGGCTCAGCGAGGGCGCCGTCGTCCTGCGCCATGCCGTGCCCAATGCGCTCCATCCGCTCGTCATGTACCAGGGCGTCGTGCTGCCCTACATGCTGACCGGCGAGATCGAGACGGCGATCATCTTCGCGCTGCCGACGGTCGGCCCGGCCATCGTCGGGTCCATGCAGGTCGGCGACGTCTATGTCACCGCCACCTTCATGCTCGTGCTCTCCGTCACGCTCATCGTCGGCAACATCATCGCCGACCTGCTTCTGGCCATGCTGGATCCGCGCGTGCGCCTTTCGGGAGGACCCGCATGACCGCCGAGATCCGATCCACGCCTGCGGCGGATGCCGCGGCCGCCCGCGACCAGCACGGCGAAAGCTACTCCGCGCTCGTCTGGCGGCGGCTGAAGCGCTCCTTCACCGGCATGCTGGGGCTTGCGCTCGTCTGCCTGCTCGCGCTCATCGTGCTCTTCGCCGAATTCTTCTCGCCGGCCGATCCCAAGGCGACGGACATCGCCTTCACCCCGCCGCAGGCGATCCGCTTCACCGACAAGGACGGCAATTTCGCCTTCACGCCGCGCGCCTATCCGATCCGCGAGACGGCGGAGCTCGACCCCGTGACCTTCCAGCCCGTCGTCGGGCCGGACTACGACAACCCGCAGTATCTCGGCTTCTTCGTCAAGGGCGCGCCGTACCGCCTGCTGGGGCTCATTCCGGCCGAGCGTCACTTCTTCGGCGCGGTCGACGGCTCGGCGGTCCACCTGCTCGGCACCGACAAGTTCGGCCGGGACGTCCTGTCGCGGGCGCTGCACGGCTCGCGTATCTCGCTGATGATCGCGCTCGTCGTCGTCTTCGTCGTGACGGTGGTGGGCACCACGGTCGGCATGATGTCGGGCTATTTCGGCGGGCGCTTCGATGCCTGGACGCAGCGCTTCGTCGAACTGGTGCTCGCCTTCCCGCAGCTGCCGCTCTATCTCGCGCTCACCTCGCTGATCCCGGTGACGGCGCCGACCAATGTCTTCCTCGCCTTCGTCATCGTCGTCATGTCGGCGCTCGGCTGGGCGCAGATGTCGCGCGAGGTGCGCGGCAAGACGCTGGCGCTCGCCCGCATCGACTATGTGCGCGCCGCCATGGCCGTCGGCGCGACGGACCGGCGCATCCTCCTGCAGCATATCCTGCCGAACGTGATGAGCCACGTCATCGTCGCCGTCACGCTGGCGATCCCGAGCGTGGTGCTGCTGGAATCCTTCCTCGGCTTCCTCGGCTTTGCCGTGAAGCCGCCGCTGATCTCCTGGGGGCTGATGCTGCAGGATACGGCCAACTATTCGGTGATCGGCTCCTATCCCTGGCTGCTTGCGCCGGTGGGCTTCGTGCTCGTCACCGTCTTCGCCTTCAACGCGCTCGGCGACGGGCTGCGCGACGCCATCGACCCCTATTGAGGAGACCGGACATGACGCCATCCGACAGCATCGTCACGGCCCCCGCCGAGCGGCGCGACCTTGAAGGGCGCGCCGGCCGGCCGGTCATCGACGCGCGCAACGTCGCGGTCGATTTCAAGGTGGAAGGCGGCACGGTCCGCGCCGTGCGGGACGTCTCCTTCCAGCTCTATCGCGGCGAGACGGTCGCCATCGTCGGGGAGAGCGGCTCGGGCAAGTCCGTCACCGCCCGCACGATCATGGGCCTCCTGTCGAAGCGGGCGAAGACCGGCCCGCAGTCGCGCATCGACTATGACGGCGAAAACGTGCTCGCCTTTTCCGAGCGCCGCCGCCGCAAGCTGCGCGGCGACCGCATCTCCATGATCTTCCAGGAGCCGATGAGCTCGCTCAACCCGGTCTATACGGTCGGCACCCAGATCGTCGAGGCGATCCGCGTGCACCGGCGCATGAGCCGCAAGGCGGCGACGGCCGAGGCGCTGGAGCTCCTGCGCCATGTCCGCATCCCCGATCCGGAAGCGCGGCTCAACCAGTATCCCCACCAGCTTTCCGGCGGCCAGCGCCAGCGCGTGATGATCGCCATGGCGCTCGCCAACAAGCCGGACGTGCTGATCGCCGACGAGCCGACGACGGCGCTCGACGTGACGGTGCAGGCGCAGATCCTCAACCTCATCCGCGCGCTCCAGCAGGAGATGGGCATGGCGGTGATCCTCATCACCCACGACCTTACCGTCGTGCGCCAGTTCTCCGATTATGTCTACGTGATGAGCCAGGGCGAGGTGAAGGAGCACAACACGACGGAGGCGCTGTTTGCCGATCCCGTCCATCCCTATACGCGCCGGCTGCTCGCCTCCGAGCCGCGCGGGGCGGCCAATCCGCTGCCGGCCGGCTCCCCGGTCATCCTCGAAGGAAAGGACGTGCGCGTCGCCTTCACCCTGCGCAGGGGCGGCTTCTTCAAGCCGCAATACAGCCAGCTCCTTGCCGTCAACGACCTGTCGATCTCGCTGCGCCGCCACGAAACGCTCGGGCTCGTGGGCGAATCCGGATCGGGCAAGACCACGTTCGGCCAGGCGCTCATCCGGCTGATCGACGCGGATGCCGGAAAGATCACGTTCGACGGCGAGCCGATCGAAAGCCGCAACCGGGCCGAGATGCGCCCGCTGCGCTCGCGCATGCAGATCGTCTTCCAGGACCCGTTCTCCTCGCTCAATCCGCGCATGTCCATCGGGCAGATCATCGAGGAGGGGCTGGTCGTCAACGGCCTCGGCGAGAACCGCCGCGAGCGGATCGACCGGGTGCGCGCGGCGCTTTCCGCCGCGGGGCTGCCGACCGACATCCTGTCGCGGTTCCCGCATGAATTCTCCGGCGGCCAGCGCCAGCGCATCGCCATTGCCCGCGCCGTCGCGCTGGAGCCGGAATTCATCCTGCTCGACGAGCCGACCTCGGCGCTCGACCTCTCCGTCCAGGCGCAGATCATCGATCTCCTGCGCAAGCTCCAGGACGAACGGGGCCTCAGCTACCTCTTCATCTCGCACGACCTGAAGGTGGTGCGCGCGCTCTGCCACCGCGTCGTCGTCATGCAGCACGGGCGGATCGTCGAGGAAGGCCCCGTCGAAGACGTGCTCACCCGCCCCAAGACTCCCTACACCGAACGGCTCGTCCGGGCCGCCTTCGATGTGGCCGCCTAACCCAGAATACAAAGGCAATCCCATGAGACATCCCAAGATCACCTTCATCGGCGCCGGCTCCACCGTCTTCATGAAGAACATCATCGGCGACGTGCTGCAGCGCCCGGCGCTTTCCGGCGCGACCATCGCGCTGATGGACATCAACCCGGAACGGCTCGCCGAAAGCGAGATCGTCGCCGGCAAGCTGGCAAGGACGCTCGGCTCCAGTGCAAAGGTCGAGACCCATTCCAGCCAGCGCAAGGCGCTGGAGGGGGCGGATTTCGTCGTCGTCGCCTTCCAGATCGGCGGCTACGAGCCCTGCACGGTCACGGATTTCGAGGTGCCGAAGAAGTACGGCCTGCGCCAGACCATTGCCGACACGCTCGGCGTCGGCGGCATCATGCGGGGGCTTCGGACGGTGCCGCATCTCTGGTCGATCTGCGCGGACATGCTGGAGGTCTGCCCGGATGCGATCCTCCTGCAATATGTCAACCCGATGGCCATCAACACCTGGGCCATCGCGGAGAAGTTCCCGGCGATCCGACAGGTGGGCCTTTGCCATTCCGTGCAGGGGACGGCGTGGGAGCTGGCGCGCGACCTCGACATTCCCGTCGAGGAGATCCGCTACCGCGCCGCCGGCATCAACCACATGGCCTTCTACCTCTCCTTCGAGCATCGCCAGCCGGACGGCAGCTACCGCGACCTCTACCCGGACCTTCTTGCCGGCTATCGCGAGGGCCGCTTTCCCAAGCCCAGCCACTGGAACCCGCGCTGCCCGAACAAGGTGCGCTACGAGATGCTGGCGCGGCTCGGCTATTTCGTCACCGAAAGCTCGGAGCATTTCGCCGAATACACGCCCTATTTCATCAAGGAGGGGCGCGCGGACCTCATCGAGAAGTTCGGCGTCCCGCTCGACGAATATCCCAAGCGCTGCATCGAGCAGGTCGAGCGCTGGAAGAGCCAGGCGGCCGCCTTCCGCGATGCCGAGACCATCGAGGTGAAGGCGAGCCACGAATATGCCTCCTCCATCATGAACTCGGTGTGGACGGGCGAGCCCTCCGTCATCTACGGCAATGTGCGCAACAACGGCTGCATCACCTCGCTGCCGGAGAACTGCGCGGCGGAAGTGCCCTGCCTCGTCGACGCCTCCGGCATCCAGCCGACCCATATCGGCGCCCTGCCGCCGCAACTGACGGCGCTGATGCGCACCAATATCAACGTGCAGGAACTGACGGTCGCCGCCCTGATCACGGAGAACCGCGACCACCTCTACCACGCCGCGATGATGGATCCGCACACGGCCGCCGAACTCGATCTCGAACAGATCTGGTCGCTGGTGGACGATCTCCTCGCAGCCCATCGCGACTGGATTCCCGAATGGGCGCGCGAAGCCCGCAAGCCCAAGGCGGCGTGACCTTCCTCCCAGTCCCGCCGGCAGGCCTCGGCGTATTCCGCGCCGGGGCCTGTGGTTTTTTACGAGGCCTGCGACGCCGATTGCTCCGGGAGATCGCTCTGGGCCGGGCGGTTGCCGATCTGCCGCATATTGGTTTGCAACTGGAACCGGAGGCCCGAAGGGTTGTATGAAAGCGATGCTTCACCGCCGAAGTCGTACGGCAGCACCGTCTGGATAATGCGGGAGCCGAAGCCCTTGCGGGTCGGGGCCTGGACCTCCGGCCCATCCTCTTCGATCCAGCGGAGCAGGAACGCGTCGTCTGTGTCGGGCCGGCCCACCGTCCAGTCGATGCGCACTTTTCCCTTCTCGTTCGAAAGGGCGCCGTACTTCACGGCGTTCGTCGCCAGCTCGTGCAATGCCAGGCTGAGGCTCAGGGCCTGCTTGGACGACAGCATGACCGGCGGGCCGCCGACGTGGAACCGCTCGTTCGACGTCGTGAACGCCGCCGTCGCCTGCAGGACGACATCGACGACGCTGGCTTCCGTCGCGCCGGCGCGTGTCAGCAGCGATTGGGCGTGCGCCATCGCCTGGATGCGCTCAAGAAGGGCCGACCGCGCCTCCGAATCGGTATCGCCGCCGCGCAACGTCTGGCTGATGATCGCCGCGACAACGGCGAGCGTGTTCTTGATGCGATGTTCCAGCTCTCCGTTGAGCAAGCTCGCCTGACGCCGGGCTTCGACCGTGGCCGTCGTCTCGATCACCGTGTCGATCATCCCGCGGACCACGCCGGTCTCGTCGCGGATCGGGCTGTAGCAGAACGTGAAATTGGCTTTCTCCGGATAGCCGTGGCGGTTGATGACGAGCGGGAAGTCCTCGATGAACGTCGCCTCGCCGGCGAAGGCGCGCTCGGCGATCGGCCCGATCTCGTCCCAAACCTCGCCCCACACCTCGCTGAACGGCCTGCCGAGCGCAGGCGGTTTCCCGCCGAGAATGGGCAGGAACGCTTCGTTGCAGATGGTGACGAGGTCGGGTCCCCAGAGGATGCATTTGGGGAATTTCGAATTCACCATCATGCCGACGGCGATCTTGAGGGCGGAAGGCCATTGTTCGAGAGGCCCGAGGGCGGTCGAGGACCAGTCGTAGGCCCGGATGATGTCGGCCATTTTTCCGCCGCCATCGAGGAAATGAACGGACTCGCGCAATTTGACACCCCTTCGCGGCGTTTACGGAGATGATGCCAATCCGTGCTCCGGCCCCCGTTTCAAACGGCAACGGGCTTCGCTAACATGGGGTTTTCCAAAGCGTTTGCAACTGCAATCGTCCGGCCGGCCAATGTGTCGGCCGCAATCGGCGGAACAAAGGTTCGGTGCGCGCGGTTTGGCCGCCATCGTCAAACTGCCGATATGGGGATGCGCATGTCTTTCGATGACGGGCGCTGTCGGGTCGCCAAGCGCGTCCTGGTGGCCGAGGATGAAATCCTCATCGCGATGGAGATCGAGCGGGCGCTCGCGAGCGGCGGCTTCGAGGTCCTGGGGCCGGTCGGAAGCGTCGAGGAGGCCCTGCAGCTTCTCCATCGCGAGCGGCCGGACGCCGCCGTTCTCGACGTCACCTTGCGGGACGGCAAGGTGACGGCCGTCGCCGCGCTGCTCAGGTCGCGGGATGTGCCTTTCGTCCTCGCCTCCGCCGAAGGGCGCGTGCTCACCGAATCCGGCTTCTTCCGCGGCGTGACCAATCTCGGCAAGCCGACCGACATGTCCCGGATGGTCGGAGAAATCCGGCGTTTGCTGGGCTGAGGCTATTTGGCGACCGTGAACCGTGGCGGCATGCGGCGGATCAGAATTCCTCCCAGTCCGCATTGGCGGCAAGAGCGGTGGCGCCGGCGGGGGCGAATGCCTTGGCCAGCGAGCCCAGCATGCGGCGGGCCGGCGAGGGCGTCGATGCCCTGCCGGAGCCGTCGGCCGCGACCGGCTGGCGCTGGGGAGCGGCACCTGTCTCCTGGGCGCCCGTGCGGAACTGCCCGACCAGCGTTGCCAGCGTCGAGGCGCTTTCGGCGAGGCGGTGGGTGACGGCACTCGTTTCCTCCACCATCGCGGCATTCTTCTGCGTGAACTGGTCCATCTGGCTGACGGCGATGTTGATCTCCTGAAGCCCGGTCGCCTGTTCGCGCGCTGCCGTCGCGATCGAGCCGATATGGCCGTTGATCCTTACCACCTGTTCGGAGATCCGCGTCAGGGCTTCGCCCGTCGCCTTCACCAGGCCGACGCCGCTTGCCACTTCCTCGCCGGATTTGCCGATCAGGGCCTTGATGTCCTTGGCGGCGCTGGCCGAGCGTTGCGCAAGCTCGCGCACCTCCTGGGCGACGACCGCAAAACCCTTGCCGGCCTCGCCGGCGCGCGCGGCTTCCACGCCGGCGTTGAGCGCCAGCAGGTTGGTCTGGAAGGCGATCTCGTCGATTACGTTGATGATCTTGGATATTTCGGAGGAGGCATGCTCGATGCGCCCCATGGCGTCGATGGCGTCGGAAACGACCTTGCTCGAGCGCTCCGTGCTCTGCTTGGCCTCGCTTGCCATGGACGAGGCCTCGTCGGCGCGCTCCGAGGCGCTTTTCACCGTGGCCGTGATCTGTTCCAGCGCCGCGGACGTTTCCTCCAGCGAGGCGGCCTGCTGCTCCGTGCGCTTGGAGAGGTCGCCGCTGGCCGTCGTCATTTCGTTCGCGCCGGCCTGGATGCCGAGCGCCTCGCCGGTAAGGCGGGTAATCGTGGAGTTCAGCGTCGCAAGCGAACCGTTGAAGTCTTCCCGCAGGCGGTCGAGCTCGTCGCCGAACGGCGCATCGATGCGACAGGTCAGGTCGCCCTGGCTCAGCCGGCGCAGGCCGTCGGCGAGCGTGTCGACCGCCGTCCTGATGCGGGCCGTCTCCTCGGCCTTCGCCTGCTCGCGCTGCAGCCGCTCGCGCTCGCCGAGCGACCGGCTTTCGTCCGCCTGCCGTTCGAGGTCGAGTTTCAAGAGGGCATTCTGGCGGAACACTTCGAGGGCCCTTGCAAGCCCGCCGATCTCGTTGCGCAGCGTCTGGTCCGGCACGGCGGTATCGATATGCCCTTCCGCCAACTGGGTCGCGACATGGGTCAGGCGGGGGATCGGCCCCATGATGCGCCGGGCGACGAAGGTCATGAGCATGCCGGCGACCAGCAGGGTGACGAGCGCGGCCGCGGCGATCGTCCAGGTAATGCGGCTGCCGATGGCGTTTATCTCCGCCGCGCGCACGCCGGCATAGAGGATGCCGATCACCTTGTTGTCCGCGCTGAAGACCGGCTGATAGATGGTGTAATAGGGAATGCCGAGGATGACGGCCTCGCCGCGATAGGTCTGCCCTTTCGTCACGACCGGATAGACCGCGCCCGTCTGGCCGAGCGCCGTACCGACGGCACGCTGGCCGTCGGGCTTGATGATGTTGGTGGTGCGGCGCAGGAAGTCCTTCGCCTTCTCGTCCCAGGCGAACACCGTCACGGTCTGGCCGGTCATACGGCCGATCGTATCGATCATGGTATGGTCTTCGAAGGTCGCGGGGATCGCTTCCATCTCGACGCGAGCGACGTTCCCGTCCGGCGCCCAGGTTATCCTGGTGCCCGGCAGGTCCCGCTCGACGATCGTCGCCGCCGCCCGGAGGCTGGCATTCTGGCTGTCGATTGCCTGTTGGGCGATCTGGTCGGTGACACGGCTGGAAATCGCGATGGCGACGGCAGCAAGGGCCAGGAGCAGAATGACGATGGTCGTGGCGGTGACGGTGCCGACGAGCCGGAATCGCGAGAGGATTTTCATTTCGTCCCCACAGATCGGATAAGGTTCATGAATAGTGTTTTGGAAGTGTAAAAGTTTTCTTTAACGCAGATTTCTAAAATTCGTGATCGCGGACGGTGTAGCTGCGGGCGCCGTCCGCCGCGAGGCCTTCCGGCGAGACGAAGCCCGTCGCGCGCTCGTAGCCGAGATAGGTTTCGCCGGAGCGGATATTCGTAAGATCGGGGCCGGCCCCGGCGCCCCTGGCCTGCGGCTTCACGAGCGCATTCGATGCCGTCTTGTCGCCCGCCTCGCGCAGGAGGTCTTGGATCGCCTGTTCGGTCCCGGCGTAGTTGCCCTCGCCGAAATGATGGTAGCGGATCCTGCCGTCGGCATCGATCAGATAGTGGGCGGGCCAATAGCTGTTCGCGAAGGCGCGCCAGATCCGGTAGTCGTTGTCGATCGCGACGGGATAGGTAATCGCGGCGTCCGCGACGGCCTTCCTGACGTTGTCGATGTTCTTCTCGAAGGCGAATTCGGGTGCGTGAACGCCGACGACGACGAGGCCCTGGTCCTTGTACTTGCCGGCCCAGGCCCGAACGTAGGGCGTGGTCCGGATGCAGTTGATGCAGGAATAGGTCCAGAAATCGACGAGGACGACCTTGCCGCGCAGCGCCGCCATGTCGAGGGGCGCGGAATTCAGCCAGGCAACCGCACCGTCGAGCGACGGTGCCTCGCCCTCGACGGGAAGGTCGCTGCGGAAGGGCTGCCCGTCGCTGGCGGCGGAGACGATGGAACCCGTCACCTCGGCTGTCGGGCGTGCAGGGAGGCGATCGAGCACGGCCTGTTCGAAGGATGCGGTGCCCGCATAGGAAAGCCGCGCCAGAAGGCCGGTATCGAGGCCGAGCGCGATGGCGGCGACCCCGGCGAGCACGGCGGCGCCGAGCGCCTGGCGAATGCGCTCGCTGGCTCGAAGCGAGCGCTTCATGCCGGCAAAGACCTTGCCGCCGACTGCAAGGGCAAGGGCGAGCGACGTGGCGGCGCCGGCGGCATAGGCCAGGAGCAGCAGGGAGGTTTCGAGATTGGCGCCGTTCAGGGCGGCGCCCGTCAGAACGAGGCCGAGGATCGGCCCCGCGCAGGGCGCCCAGAGCAGGCCGGTGGCAACGCCGAGCACGAAGGAGCGGGCCGCCGTCTGCCCGGAGCCCGCTGGCGCCGGCCGGTTCAGCAGCCTGTTTCCGAGCGCGACCGCGGGCCGGTTGAGGATACTTGCGATCCGGGGCGACACGAGGCTCGCGCCGAAGAGGGCAAGGACGGCGAGGGCGGCAAGCCGGCCGTAGTCGTTGGCGTGGACCGCCCAGCTTCCGCCGACCGCCGCCAGCGTCGCGACGAGTGCGAAGGTCGCCGCCATGCCGGCAAGCATCGGAAGCGTGCTGCGCAGGAAGGGTTGGCCTGCGCGCGCGAAGACGAAGGGGAGGATCGGCAGAATGCACGGACTGAGAATGGTCAGCGCGCCCCCGAGATAGGCAATCACAAGAAGCGTCATCGTCGTTTCCTTTGGCGTGGGTTTCGGCTCTGGACGGCGATACGGCGCGGCCAGTGGGGACATATCGCCAGCGCGGCGTATCCCGGATGTGTTCGCCGCGGCGGGAATTTGTACCGAACTGTAGGGCGGCGCGGGCCATGGCGGCGATTGTATCGAAGTGTATCGCGGCGGCCGGATGTTACATCCGCATGCACCTTCACGGCCTGCGGCACATAACGCGGATACATGGCACGGGGACCTTGCCGCACATGTTCGCAGGAAGCGCCGCTGGCGTTCGCCCGGGCGGTGATCGACGCGTCGCGGCTGTGATATCCCCGTTTGCGGATGCCGGCCCGGCGGTTACAAGGAAATGGCCGCAAGGGGCCGCGATGGAAAAGAAAGTCCTTCCATGGAGCATGTCGACCATATCCTGATCGTCGATGACGACCGCGAAATCCGCGAACTGTTGTCGTCCTACCTGAAGAAGAACGGGTTGCGGGCGAGCATCGCCGCCGACGGGCGGCAGATGCGGGCCTTTCTCGAGGCCGACACCGTCGATCTCATCGTGCTCGACGTCATGATGCCCGGCGACGACGGCCTCGTCCTGTGCCGGGAGCTGCGCGCGGGAAGGCACAAGGCGACGCCGATCCTGATGCTGACGGCGCGCAACGACGAGATGGACCGCGTTCTCGGCCTCGAAATGGGGGCCGACGACTATCTGGCGAAACCCTTCGCCGCGCGCGAGCTGCTCGCCCGCATCAAGGCCGTGCTCCGGCGCACGCGCATGCTGCCGCCCAATCTCCAGATCAGCGAGGCGGGCCGGATCCTGAGCTTCGGCGACTGGCGGCTCGACACGGTCGGGCGGCACCTGCTCGACCGGGAGGGAACGGCCATCGCCCTCAGCGGCGCGGAATACCGCCTGCTGCGCGTCTTCGTCGACCATCCCCAGCGCGTTCTCAACCGCGACCAGTTGCTGAACCTGACGCAGGGGCGCGATGCGGACCTGTTCGACCGCTCCATCGATCTTCTCGTCAGCCGGCTGCGCCAGCGCCTCGGCGACGACGCGCGCGAGCCTCTCTACATCAAGACGGTGCGCAGCGAGGGCTACGTCTTTTCCGTGCCGATCGAGATCGTGGAGCAGCGATGAGCGGTCTTCGCTGGCCGGCGACGCTGCGCGCCCGGATATTCCTCATCCTGTTCGTCGGGCTGGCCGTCGCCTACGCCTTGTCCTTCACCGTGCTCTCCATCGAGCGTTACCTGACCGCGAAGGAGCTGATGCTCGGCACGCTGGAGAACGACGTCGCGACCTCCATCGCCGTGCTCGACCAGTTGCCGGCCGGCGAGCGACCGCGCTTTGTCGGCCGGCTCGGGCGCGGCAACTACCAGTTCGTGCTCGGCGAGGGCGTGCCCGGCGCGCTGGATACCTCGCGGCACGGCGCCGAGATCGCGGCGCGGATCGAGGCGGCGACCGGCCATCGCTTTCCCCTCAGCCTCGAGACGACCCCGGGAGACGTGCAGCGCCTGCAGGCGCATCTGTCGCTGAGCGACGGCAGCCCCCTGACCATCGACATTATGCCGCGCGGCGTCATGCCGGTCGCGGACTGGCTGCCCTACGTCTTCATCGTGCAGATGGCGCTGCTGATGCTGTGCGCCTGGTATGCGGTGCGGCAGGCGACGCGCCCGCTTGGACGGCTTGCCGAGGCGGCCGAGACGCTCGATCCCAACAGGCGCGGGCCGGCCCTCGACGAAACCGGGCCGAGCGAAGTGGCCCATGCCGCCGCGGCCTTCAACGCCATGCGCGAGCGCATCGCCCACTATCTGGAAGAGCGCGTGCAGATCCTTGCCGCCATCTCGCACGATCTCCAGACGCCGATCACCCGCATGCGGCTGCGCGCCGACATGGCGGACGATACGCCCGAGCGCGACAAGCTGGTGCGCGACCTTGCCGAGATCGAGCGGCTGGTGCAGGACGGCATCGCCTATGCCCGCAGCGCCCACAGCAGCGGCGAGAAGGCCACCCGCATCGATCTTTCCTCCTTCATCGACAGCATCGCCTACGATTACCAGGATATAGGCAAGGCGGTTCGGGTGTCGGGCGTGGTTTTCGGCACGGTGGCGACCAAGCCGCATGCGCTGCGCCGCATCCTCGCCAATTTCGTCGACAACGCGTTGAAATATGCCGGCAGCGCCGAGATAAACGTCGCGCGCGACGACGGCAGGACCGTCATCGCCGTGCTCGACCGCGGGCCGGGCATTCCGGACGACAGGCTGGAAGCGGCTATGAAGCCCTTCTTCCGGCTGGAGGGGTCGCGCAACCGCGAGACCGGTGGCGCGGGGCTCGGGCTTGCCATCGCCCAGCAGCTCGCCGCCTCGATCGGAGGGGCGGTGCGGCTTTGCAATCGCCCCGGCGGCGGGCTTGCCGCCGAAATCGTGTTGCCCTGAACGAGGCCCGGATATTCCGGGCCTTTCGTATGGGAAAGTAGCCGCCGGCCCTGCTGCTACGCTGCGATACAATTTACCCCTTTTCGAAAACATGCGGGATACGGCGATCCCTCAGAACGCTTCTCGTCAACGATGTCGCGAACGGCGACGCACGAAGGAGCAGACAGCATGACCCGGATCGAAAAGGTTCTCTACACCGGCAAGACCCACACCACCGGCGGGCGCGACGGCGCGGCCCGCAGCGACGACGGGGCGCTCGACGTGCGCCTGTCGCCGCCCGGCAGCGGCAAGGGCGGCACCAATCCCGAGCAACTGTTCGCCGCCGGCTGGTCGGCCTGCTTCATCGGCGCGCTCGGCCTTGCCGCCGCCGGGCGCAAGCTCCGCCTGCCCGCAGAGGCTGCCGTCGATGCGGAAGTCGACCTCGGCATGGCCGGCGAGGGCTATTTTCTCCAGGCGCGCCTGAGCATCAGCCTGCCGGGCCTCGAAAGGGACCTCGCCGAGGCACTGGTCGAGGAGGCGCACCGGACCTGCCCCTATTCCAAGGCGTCGCGCGGCAATATCGACGTCGTGCTGACCGTGGTGTGAGCCGCGATGAAGAAGATCGTCCTTTTCCTGATCGTGGGCGCCGTCGTTGCGGCGCCCTGCATCTACGACGCCGTCCACGGGAACGCTCCGGCCGTGCGGCGCTGACGGTAGCCTCCGAACCTACTTTCGATGCAATACGATCTTGCTCGTGACGACGGCCTTGCCCGACGCGGGGTCCTTGTCCGTCGTGGTCAGCGTGAGGCCGCGTGAGCCCGATTTGGCCACCGATAGCTGGGCGTTGCGGTCGCCGTTGATTTCCTTGGCCCACCGGATGGTGAGGTTCAAGGCGTTGCCGTTCCGCTTGCCCGACAGGGTTGCCGGCCCGGAGCCCGCGCCGATATACGAGCCCTTGTAGGAGCTGCCGCGCCGGGTCAGCTCGGCGCCTATGGCTCGCGAGACCACGACGAGGCCGCGGCACTTGCCGTCCAGTGAAAGCGTGTTCGCGGTCGCCGTGGAACCGAAACTGCAGGTCACGTTGATCGGGCCGCGGTTCGTGCGCAGCCTCACCTGCCCCTTGCCCTCGTATTGTCCTTTCAGCGACGCCAGGAACTGCTCTTCGCCGGCTGTCGCCCGAGGCGCCTGCGCGAGCGCCAGGCCGCCCGCCAGAATGAGGAGAGAAATGCACTTCATGGGCCTGCTCCCTCGAAATGGTGATGGAGCGGTAAGGCGCGAGAGCCGAGGGAGGTTCCATCGGCAGCCGCCGCTTCGGCTGCGGTGAGGCCGGCAAGGCGCGCCTCACCGCGGCCGAAGCGGCGGCACTGCCGTTGGCCGCCCTGACCGCCCGGGAGGCCCCGGCGTTTCGCCGGGGCTTTCCGTTCAGGGCAGCTTGACCGAAGGCTCGCGCGCCCAGACGCGCAACGCGCCGAGCGCCTTCAGGAAATCGGCGACCGCGTCCACGCCGTCGATCTCCACCGTTCCCTCATCGAGCATGTCGGCCGCGCCGGCCTTTTCGAGAAGGGGGAAGGCCGGTGCCGTATAGCCGATGAACTTGCAATGGGCGAAGGCGTCGGCGACGAAGTCCCGCGCCGCCGCCTCCTTGAGGAGGTCCGCCATGCCCGCCTCGGAAGCGAGGACGACCACGGCGTCGTAGAGGACGGACGGGCCGCCGTCGATCATCTGCTGCGCCGCAAGCGGGCTTCCGTCCGAGAGCGTCACCCCGCCCACCTTCGGCGCGATCACCTCGATCACCGCCTTCTCGGCCATGATGCCGGCCTCCAGCGTGTCGAAGAGTGCGCGGTCGGCGCCCTCCGTGACGAGCACGCCCAGCTTGCGGCCCTCGAAGCGCTTGGGGCCCCGCTCGATGATGCTGAGGGCGGGGGAGGGCTCCAGGTCCTGGCGCGTCTTGACCGCCGCATCCGCCGGCTTCGGCACGGGATCGATGCCGAGGGCGGCGGCGACCTTGCCGGCAAGCGTCTCGTCGATATTGAGAAGGTGGGAGACCATGCGCTCGCGGATGACGGGCGTCTCGACCTTGCTTAGCTCGAAGGTCAGCGCCATGGCGATGTGCCGCTGCTCCGGCGGCGTCTGGCTGATGTAGAACTGGCGCGCCTGGCTGTAGTGGTCGGCGAAGCTTTCCGCCCGCAGGCGGACCTTCGGGCCGGCTTCCTCGGCGGGGAAGTGCCGGTAGCCCTCAAGGGGCGATTCGCGCGGACCTTCGCCCCACGAGTTCGGCTGGTAGTTGGCGCGGCCCGTCGGGTTGCGCATCGCCATATGGCCGTCCTGCTGGAAATGCGCGAAGGGACACTTCGGCGCGTTGATCGGCAGGTGGGTGAAGTTCGGGCTGCCGAGGCGCTTCAACTGCGTGTCGAGATAGGAGAAGTTGCGGCCCTGCAGCAGCGGATCGTTGCTGAAGTCGATGCCGGGCGGCACGTTCTGCGTCATGAACGCGACCTGTTCGGTCTCGAAGAAGAAGTTCTCCGGCATGCGGTCGAGCACGAGCCGGCCGACGGGCTGTACCGGCAGCACTTCTTCCGGGATCAGCTTCGTCGGGTCGAGCACGTCGAAGTCGAAGCCGTCGGCGAAATCCTGGTCGAAGAGCTGGACGCCAAGCTCCCATTCCGGAAAATTGCCGGACTGGATGGCCTGCCAGAGGTCGCGCCGGTGGAAATCCGGGTCCGCGCCGTTGATCTTGACCGCCTCGTTCCAAGCGACGGACTGGAGGCCGAGCTTTGGCTTCCAGTGAAACTTGACGAAGGTCGATTCGTCCTTCGCATTGACGAAGCGGAACGTATGCACGCCGAAGCCTTCCATGAAGCGGAAGGAGCGGGGAATGGCCCGGTCCGACATGATCCACATGATCATGTGCATGCTTTCGGGCGTCAGGCTGATGAAGTCCCAGAAATTGTCATGCGCCGACTGGGCCTGCGGAAAGCCGCGGTCGGGCTCCGGCTTCACGGCGTGGATGATGTCCGGGAAGCGGATCGCATCCTGGATGAAGAAGACCGGGATGTTGTTGCCGACAAGGTCCCAGTTGCCCTCCTTCGTATAGATCTTCACGGCGAAGCCGCGGACGTCGCGGGCAAGGTCGAACGACCCCTTGCTGCCGGCGACGGTGGAAAAACGCACGAAGGCCGGCGTCCTCTCGCCCGCGCGCTGGAACACGTCCGCCCGCGTATAGGCCGCGAGCGAATCATAGGTCTCGAAATAGCCGTGGGCACCGTAGCCGCGGGCATGGACCACGCGCTCGGGAATGCGCTCGTGGTCGAAATGGAAGATCTTCTCGCGGAAGTGGAAGTCCTCGATCAGCGCCGGCCCGCGCGCGCCGACGCGTAGTGTGTTCTGGTCGTCCGCCACCGGCGCGCCCTGCGCGGTCGTCAGCACCGGCTGGCCGTCCCCTGCTGTCTGGTGCAGCTCGCCACCCTTGCCGCGTTGCAGCGTCTGGTCGTGCACGTCCGCTTCCTCCATCTTCGCGATGGGGCTCGCTTTCTTGGCCATGGGAATCTCCTCGGGATTGTTGCCGCAGGTCTAACTGCACAACGCAAGGCTTGTTCCGCCCGGCCGGCAAGAGAAGGACGCCGGGCCGGCGCCCGCCCTTTTCGTTCAGGTTTCCCCGGTGCCCCGTTCCTCGAGGATCGCCGCGGCTTCGAGGGCATCGGGATCGCCCTTCAGTCGCAGATAGTCCAGCATGGACTTCAGGCTCGGATCGCACAGACCGGCCGGCATCAGCAGCGGCGTCGTGTTCATCTCCTCCCGGCTGACCAGCCCGTCGCCGTCGTGATCCATCCGCTCGCTGAAATCGATCTTGGGCTTGCCGTGGCCGTCGACGGCGATGCCCGGTTTCAGGATCTCGTTGAAGTTCTTGAACTCGTCCGTATTCAGCTTGCCGTCCCCGTCCCTGTCGAAGGCCGCGAAGGCCTTGTTCAGCATCTGGGAGAGCGGTGTGCCATTCTTGTCGATCGTCGTCATGATGTCCCCCTGTCGAATGGTTTGCCCGCGATGGTGGACAGAAGGCTCGATACGGACCGGGCGTCGCCCTTGACGCTGCGCAGGGGATTGGCCGCGGCGACGACCGGATAGCCATCGGCTTCAAGCGTCCTGATCACGCCGTTCCAGCTACTGGAATCGGCGAAAGCGCCGTGCACGAGCACGACGGTCGGCTTCTGTTCCGCCATCGCCGGCGTGGCGAGCATCATTGCGCCGGCGGCGAGCGTGGCGATTATGGAGAGTTGGAAAGGCACGGTGTTTTCCCTTGTTGACTGCCGTTGACCGGCGCCTAAAGAGCTTTGCCATGTGTCTTGCATGTTTCCGGCGGGGGCGGGAAATGTAAGAAAATGTATCGGGACATGCGGCCGGCAGGGGTTTCCTCGTTCAGGCCTGTCGTCGTGACTTGGGGTTGGTGCCGGGAGAGTTTTTTGCGGTTTTAGGTTGAGTAAAGCCCGCTCATGGAGTAGCCTTTATGTGTCTGCCGGCAAGCGCAGGGGAGGCCACCTTGCCACTATGCGATTCAGGACAATCGATCATGCGCGTCGATCCCGCCGCCGGGCGGATCGAGCAATGTCTTGACGGTGGCCACCCGCGGATCGCGCTCCTGCCGCCCGTGGCGCGTCGATCCAAGGCGACGGATGTCATGCTGGCCGAGGGGCTCATCGAGGATATCGCGATGGGCCTTGCGGTCATGCGCGGCATCGTCGTGGTCGCGCCGCATACGGCAAGGTGCCTGCGGGGCGATGTCGACTGGGTCGGCCGGCTGGAGCGCAACGAGGTCCACTACGTTCTCGATACGAGGATCTCGCCGGAGGGACTGCTTGTCCAGTTGCTGTTCCTTCCCACCGACACGATGGTCTGGGCGGCGCGCTATACGCTTGAAGTCGCGACCCTGCCCGACCGGCGGCGCGACATCGTCCGCTCGATGACGTCCCATATCGCGGCCGAGATGGAGCGCAACGAAGTCTTCTACGACGACTATGTGCGCAATGCCCGGGCCTATCATCTCTATCTTCGCGGCATTCACCGCTTGAAAGTACCGACCGTGGCCGGCGCCCTGCAGGCGCGCCGCGATTTCGAGCAGGCCCTTGCCGAGCATCGGGCTTTTCCGCCGGCGCTCAGCGGCCTGTCGCGCACCCTGTCGATGGAATGGCTGCTCGGCGCCCGGCAGAACGAGGAATTGCTGCGCGCTGCCCAGGACGTCGCCCTGGAGGCGATCCACCTCAATCCGTTGTCGCCGTTCGGGCATCGGGAGCTCGGCGTCTCCGAGCTCTATCTCGGCGACGCCGACCGCAGCGTCGAAGCGCTTTCGACCTCCGTCAAGCTCGGCCCGCATTACGCGGATGGCATCTACAGCCTCGCGGACTCCCTCATTCACGCATCGCGCCCGAAGGAAGGGCTTGCCGCGATCCGGCGCGCCATTGCGCTGAATTTCATTCCGCCGGATCTTTATCTGTGGTGCGCCGCCGGTGCGAGCTTCTTCCTCGAACGCTACGACGAGGCGATCGCGTTTATCGACCGGATGACGGTTTCCGCGCCGGCCGCCCGTCTTGCGGCGGCTGCCTGGGGCATGCTGGGCAATCGCGAAGAGGCCGAACGCGAGCGCGACCGTGCTCTCCAATTGAACCCCCATTTCGACATCGAGACCTGGCTTTCCGCCATTCCCATCAAGGAGCGTTGGCAGAAGGACATGTACCGCACCGGCCTGCGACAGGCGGGCTTCTAACCCGGAGAAAGGAAGGAACGCATATGGCAAATTCCGTCGTCATCGGCATGGAAGGGGATTCGGCGCTCTATATGGTCGATCTCGACGCGCGCACCGTTGCTCCGATCGAGGGCACGCTCGCTCAAACGGGTGTGCCGCAGTCCGAGGGAGCGCCCGTTGTTCGCGGCGTGAGCGTCGCCGTCAGGGTCGCCCAGGCGCCCGCCGTCTCGGCAGGCCACTTCGACGGCCACTAAGTAAAGCGGAAATCTGACTGCCCAATCGGTTCTCCGATGGGCATGACGATTGCCGATCCATAGGGCTCGCGCGAAGAACTGATCCGCGTATCGGGCGGCAACAGTCGCGCGAGCTTTCTGGCCTCGTCCTAAGGGCAAGCGTTCAGATGTCCGGCTTCGCCCTTGTCGGAATAGGTCGAATAGGTCTCGCCCTCTACAAACGCAATTCGAGCTGCGCGGCCGGCGCGCGGTGGGCTTGACCGAGGCCTGAAAGGGTGACGCCGAGCAACCGGACCGGCTTGCGGAACGGATGGGCGGCTGCGAGCAGGCCGTCACAGCGTCGATGAGTGCAGCATCGGGGAATGCGCCCGGAACCGCGCGGCTGCGGGTGATGATCTGGAAATCCGCAAAGCGGCTTTTCACGGTCACGGTTTCTGCCGCGATGTCGTTGCTCTCACAATAGCGCCAAACCTTGGCCGCCAAGGGCCCCAGTTCACGCTTGGCTTCCTTGAGACCTGCGACGTCTATCGCAAACGTATCCTCGACGCCGACCGGCTGCGACGGAGCGGCGCCTCGACGTCGCGCCGGCCGAAATTCCTATAAGATTCCTATTTTTTACCGCTCCGGCCGATCTCGAATGCCTATCCGGTTCGGACGCATATCGAGGTGTGGGAGAGCGAAGGGTGCTCTCCGCGCCGGGCGGTCTTGGCGGCGTCGCCTTCCGGCCTGCCCGGTCCCCGCAACGGAGTCCGGATCGATGATGGATGTTCTTCTGATGGGCGCGGCGCTCGCCTTCTTCGCCGCCTGCTTTGCCTATACGCGCGCCTGCGACAGGCTGTGAGGGAGGGTGCGATGCTGTTCGACTATGTCTTCGGCGGCGCGGTCACCGCCTTCCTCGCCCTCTACCTCACCTATGCCCTCGTTCGCCCCGAGCGCTTCTGAACGGAGCCGGCGCTGAAGCTGCCGGGAACGGAAAGTTTTTCTCATGACCCTCAACGGATGGCTACAGATCCTCCTCTTCTCAGGGATCGTCCTCGCCCTCGTCAAACCGCTCGGCGCCTATATGACGCGCGTCTTTGCCGGGGAGCGCACACTCCTCTCCCCCGTCCTCGTTCCCGTCGAAAGGAGCCTTTATGCGCTGGCAGGCACCTCCGAGCGCGATGAGCAGCGCTGGACGACCTACACCTTCGCCATGCTGGCGTTCAATCTTGCCGGCATCCTGCTGCTCTACGGGCTCCAGCGCCTGCAGGACGTGCTGCCGCTCAACCCCGCCGGCATGGCGGCGGTCGGGCCGGAGCTCTCCTTCAACACTGCAGCCAGCTTCGTCGCCAACACCAACTGGCAGAACTACGGCGGCGAGAGCACCATGTCCTACTTCACGCAGATGGCGGGGCTGACGGTGCAGAACTTCGTTTCCGCCGCCACCGGCATGGCGATCGCCGTCGCACTGATCCGTGCCTTCGCGGGCGCGTCCGGCAAGTCGCTCGGCAATTTCTGGGTCGATATGACCCGCGCCACGCTTTATGTGCTGCTGCCGATCTGCATCGTGCTGGCGCTTGCCTATGTCGCGCTCGGCGTGCCGCAGACCTTCGGCCCCTATGTGACGGCAACGACACTGGAAGGGGCCAGGCAGACCATCGCGCTCGGCCCGGTCGCCTCGCAGCTCGCCATCAAGATGCTCGGCACGAATGGCGGCGGTTTCTTCAACGCCAATTCCGCCCATCCTTTCGAGAACCCTGACGCCATCTCGAACATGCTCCAGATGGTCTCGATCTTCGCGATCGGCGCGGCCTTCACCAATGTCTTCGGCCGCATGGCCGGCAGTGAGCGCCAGGGCTGGGCGATCCTCGCCGCCATGGGCCTGCTCTTCGTCGTCGGCGTCGCCGTCACCTACTGGGCGGAAGCCTCCGGCAACCCGCTGATGCATGCCTTCGGTCTTCAGGGCGGCAACATGGAGGGCAAGGAGGTCCGCTTCGGAATTACGCTTTCCTCGCTCTTCGCCGTCGTCACGACGGCGGCGTCCTGCGGCGCGGTCAATGCCATGCACGGCAGCTTCACGGCGCTCGGCGGCCTCATCCCACTCCTCAACATGCAGCTCGGCGAGGTCATCGTCGGCGGCGTCGGCGCGGGCTTTTACGGCATCGTGCTCTTCATCGTCGTCGCGGTCTTCGTGGCGGGCCTGATGGTCGGCCGCACGCCGGAATATCTCGGCAAGAAGATCGAGGCGAAGGAGATGAAGATGGCCGTGCTCGCCATCCTGTGCCTGCCGCTCGCCATGCTCGTCTTCACGGCCATCGCCAGCGTGCTGCCCCTGGCGGTTGCCTCCGTAGGCACGGCCGGCCCGCACGGTTTCTCCGAGATTCTCTACGCCTATACCTCCGCGGCGGCCAACAACGGCTCAGCCTTCGGCGGCCTCACCGGCAATACACCCTGGTACAACATCACGCTCGGCTTCGGCATGCTGGTGGGGCGCTTCCTGGTCATCGTGCCGGCTCTGGCCATTGCCGGCTCGCTCATCGCCAAGAAGACGGTGCCGGCCTCGGCGGGCACCTTCCCGACGGACGGTCCGCTCTTCGTCGGCCTGCTCGTCGGCACGATCCTCATCGTCGGCGGCCTCACCTTCTTCCCGGCGCTGGCGCTCGGCCCGGTCGTCGAGCATCTCGCCATGCTCGCCGGGCAGACCTTCTGAGGAGCGCTGGCCGTCATGGTCGCCATCCTCACCATTTCCTGCGCGGCTGAGCGCGCTTCGTTTCAAAGCTGGAGTCTCTCATGAGCCAGGCAAAATCCGCGAGCATCCTGGATTCTCGCATTCTCGTTCCGGCGATAAGCGCCGCGTTCGCCAAGCTGAACCCGCGCACGCTCGCCCGCAATCCCGTCATGTTCGTCGTGGCGACGGTTTCGGTCCTTACGACCATTCTCTTCCTGCGCGACCTCGCCACCGGCAGCGGCGATATCAGATTCTCCTTCCAGATCAACCTCTGGCTCTGGTTCACCGTGCTCTTCTCCAACTTCGCCGAAGCCGTCGCCGAGGGGCGCGGCAAGGCGCAGGCCGATTCCCTGCGCAAGGCGCGCTCGGAGACGCAGGCCAAGCTTCTGGCCGCCGGCAGCACCACAGGCTACACCATGGTCGCGGGTGCCAGCCTCAAGGTCGGCGACCTCGTGCTCGTCGAGGCAGGCGACATCATCCCCTCCGACGGCGAGGTGGTCGAGGGCGTCGCCTCGGTCAACGAAGCGGCCATCACGGGGGAATCCGCGCCCGTCATCCGGGAATCGGGCGGCGACCGCTCGGCCGTGACAGGCGGCACGCAGGTCCTGTCCGACTGGATCCGCGTGCGCATCACCGCCGCTGCCGGCTCCACCTTCCTCGACCGCATGATCTCGCTGGTCGAGGGCGCGGAGCGCCAGAAGACGCCGAACGAGATTGCGCTCAACATCCTGCTCGCCGGCATGACGCTGATCTTCGTGCTGGCGACCGTCACCATTCCGAGCTTTGCTGCCTATGCCGGTGGCTCGATCCCGGTCATCGTGCTCGTCGCCCTGTTCGTCACGCTCATCCCGACGACCATCGGCGCGCTGCTCTCGGCCATCGGCATCGCCGGCATGGACCGCCTCGTGCGCTTCAACGTGCTCGCCATGTCGGGCCGTGCGGTGGAGGCGGCGGGCGACGTCGACACGCTGCTGCTCGACAAGACCGGCACGATCACGCTCGGCAATCGCCAGGCGACGGCTTTCAAGCCGATGCGCGGCGTCACCGAGCAGGACCTTGCCGATGCTGCCCAACTTTCCTCCCTCGCCGACGAGACGCCCGAGGGACGTTCCATCGTCGTGCTCGCCAAGGAGAAATACGGCATCCGCGGCCGTGACATGGCGAGCCTCAGGGCGAGCTTCGTGCCTTTCACCGCCCAGACCCGCATGAGCGGCGTGGACCTCGAGGGCGCCGAGATCCGCAAGGGCGCGGTGGATGCGGTGCTGTCCCGTGTCGGCGCGGCGGTATCCTCCGACAAGGTGCGCGAGATCCAGGCCCTCGCCGAGGAGATTGCGGAGACCGGCGGCACGCCGCTCGCTGTTGCCCGCGATGGCAGGCTGCTCGGCGTCGTGCAGCTGAAAGACATCGTCAAGGGCGGCATCCGCGAGCGCTTCGCGGAGCTGCGCCGCATGGGCATCCGCACGGTGATGATCACCGGCGACAACCCGATGACGGCCGCGGCCATCGCCGCGGAAGCCGGCGTCGACGATTTCCTCGCGCAGGCGACGCCGGAGAACAAGCTTCAGCTTATCCGCGAGGAGCAGGCCAGGGGCAAGCTCGTCGCCATGTGCGGCGACGGCACCAACGACGCCCCGGCGCTCGCCCAGGCGGATGTGGGCGTCGCCATGAACACCGGCACGGTTGCCGCCCGCGAGGCCGGCAACATGGTCGACCTCGACAGCGATCCGACCAAGCTCATCGAGATCGTCGAGATCGGCAAGCAGCTGCTCATGACCCGCGGCGCGCTGACGACCTTCTCCATCGCCAATGACATCGCGAAATATTTCGCGATCATCCCGGCCATGTTCCTCGCCTTCTACCCGCAGCTCGGCGTGCTGAATATCATGGGCCTCTCGACCCCGCAGTCCGCCATCCTCTCGGCGATCATCTTCAATGCGCTGATCATCGTCACGCTGATCCCGCTGTCGCTGAGGGGCGTGAAGTACCGCGCCGTCGGCGCCGGCGCGCTGCTTTCCCGCAACCTTCTCATCTATGGCCTCGGCGGCATCGTCGTGCCCTTCATCGGCATCAAGGCGATCGACGTCGCCATCACCGCCCTCGGCCTCGCCTAAGGATAAGACCATGTTCAAGCAACTGCGTCCGGCAATCGTCATGATCCTCGCCACCACGGTCATTACCGGCCTTCTCTATCCCGCCGCCATGACCGGCATCGCGCAAGCCGTCTTCCCGAGCCAGGCGAACGGCAGCCTGATCGAGAAGGATGGCAAGGTGATCGGATCGGCCCTCATCGGTCAGGCCTTCACGGGCGAGCGGTATTTCCACGGCCGCCCCTCGGCGGCGGGCGACGGCTATGACGCCGCCGGCTCCTCCGGCTCCAATCTCGGACCGACCAGCGGCAAGCTGATCGCGAGGGTGAAGGCCGACTACGAGGCCGCCAAGGTCGCCAACCCGGGTGGCGAGGTGCCCATCGACCTTGTCACCGCCTCTGGCAGCGGCCTCGACCCGCATATCTCGCCGGAAGCGGCCTATTTCCAGGTCGCGCGCGTCGGCAGGGCGCGGGTGATGGACGAGGCTGCGGTGCGTGCGCTGGTCGACCGGCACGTCGAGGGCCGCGAATTTGGCTTCCTCGGCGAACCCGTGGTGAATGTGCTGCGCCTCAACATGGCGCTTGACGAGGCCGGCTCGTAAACTGAAATGGGCGTTTCCGGCCGGCTGGAAGGCTGGCCGGAGCAGTTGGATGGATGTTCATGCCGGACGACAGTCGCGAGAATGATAAAAGACCATCGCCGGATGCCCTGCTGGACCGTGCGGAGCGGGAAACGCGCGGACGCCTCAAGATTTTTCTCGGCGCGGCGCCGGGCGTCGGCAAGACCTACGAGATGCTGATGTCCGGCCGGGCGCGGCAGGCCGATGGCGTCGATGTCGTCATCGGCATCGTCGAGACCCATGGCCGCAGGGAAACGGAGGCCCTGGTGGAGGGCTTCGAGGTCGTTGCCCGCCGGAAGGTCGACTATCGTGGCCAGCAACTCGAGGAGATGGACCTCGATGCGATCCTCGAGCGCCGGCCGGCGCTTGTCCTCATCGACGAGCTTGCCCATACCAATGTCGCCGGTAGTCGCCATCCCAAGCGCTACCTCGACGTGCAGGAGATCCTTTCCCGCGGGATCGACGTCTATTCGACGCTCAACATCCAGCATGTGGAAAGCCTCAACGATGTGGTGGCGCAGATCACCCGCATTCGCGTGCGCGAAACCGTTCCCGATTCCATCGTCGACCGCGCCGACGACATCGAGATCATCGACATCACGCCTGACGACCTGATCAAGCGGCTGGCGGAAGGCAAGGTCTATGTGCCGAAAACGGCCAGGCAGGCGATGGAGAACTACTTCTCGCCCGGCAACCTGACGGCCTTGCGCGAGCTGGCATTGCGGCGCACCGCCCAGCGGGTCGACGAGCAGTTGCTCAACCATATGCAGGCCCATGCCATTTCCGGTCCCTGGGCCGCGGGCGAACGCCTGCTCGTCTGCCTCGACCATGGCCCAAAGGGGGCAGGTCTGGTCCGCTATGCCCGGCGACAGGCCGACCGGCTGCGCGCGCCCTGGGCGGCGCTGCACCTCGAAACGCCGCAATCGGCCAGCGCGTCGGACCGGGAAAAGGATCGGCTTGCGGCCAACATGCGGCTTGCCGAACAGCTCGGCGCCGAGGCGGTGACGCTACCGTCTCTTTCACCGTCGCGCGAGATCATCGCTTACGCCAATGCCAACAATTTTACGCACGTTGTCGTCGGTCGGCCAAGCGGCTCGCGCTGGCGGCGGTTCTGGCGGGCGTCGGTCACCCATGACCTGATCCGATATGCCGGCAATATCAGCGTTCACGTCGTCTCCGGCGATGAAAAGGAGAAGGCGGCCCGGCGTGGAGTGAGTGCCGCGCCGGCTCCGCGCCCCTTTCGCATCAAGCCATACTTCCTGAGCGCCGTCTTCGTCGCCCTGGCTGTTCTGGCCGGCATGGCGCTGGACCAGACGCTCGACGTCCAGAACCTCGGCCTCGTCTTCCTTATGGCGGTCCTTGCAGCTTCCGTCCGGAATGGGCTCGGTGCCGGCCTTTTCGCGTCCTTGCTGGGTGCGCTCGCATTCAACTTCTTCTTTCTCGGGCCGAAATATACGTTCACGGTCAGCGATCCGGAGAGCATCGTCGCCCTGTTCTTTTATCTTGGGGTTGCGGTCGTCGTCTCCAACCTGACGGCCGCCGTCCAGCGTCAGGCCGCGGCTGCCCGCCAACGGGCGCGCACGACGGAGGACCTGTATCTTTTCTCCAAGAAGCTCGCCGGCACGGGCACGCTCGACGACGTGCTCTGGGCAACGGCCTTTCAGATCGCCTCGATGCTCAAGGTGCGGGTCATCATCCTGTTGCCGGAGAACGGATCGGTGGTTGTGAAGGCCGGCTATCCGCCCGACGATACCTTGCTGGATGCCGATATAGCCGCTGCGAAATGGGCCTGGGAGCATGATCGTCCGGCCGGCCGCGGCGCCGATACGCTGCCGGGTGCCAGGCGCCTTTATCTTCCCATGCGCACTGGCCGCGAGGCGGTCGGTGTCATCGGCCTCGACAACGACAGGCAGGGACCGATCCTCACGCCCGAGCAACAGCGCCTGTTCGATGCCCTGTCGGATCAGGCGGCGCTGGCGATCGAGCGCGTGCAACTGGTCTCCGATGTGGATAGCGCCAGGCTCGCGGCGGAGACGGACCGGCTGCGCGCGGCGCTGCTGACGTCGATCTCGCACGACCTCAAGACGCCGCTCGCGGCGGTCATGGGGTCAGCCGACACGCTGAAGGACCTCGGCGTGCAGATGGACGAGGGAGCGAGACGGGAGCTGCTGGCGACCATCATCGACGAATCCGAGCGGCTTAACCGCTTCATCGCCAACCTGCTCGACATGACGCGCATCGGCTCCGGGGCGATGGAGCCGAACTATGCCTGGCATTTCGCCGGCGACATCGTCGGCACGGCGCTGTCGCGGGCCGGCAAGATCGTGTCTTTCCACCGGGTCGAGGTCGGCATTCCGCAATCCCTGCCGATGCTGCGGGTCGATCCGGTGCTCTTCGAGCAGGTGCTTTTCAACCTCCTCGACAATGCCGCAAAATACGCGCCCGAGGGCTCGGCGATCGGGATTCGCGGCTGGCAGGAGGCGAACGCCATCCTGCTCTCCGTCACGGACGAGGGGCCAGGCATTCCGGCGGGCGACATGGAGCGCATCTTTGACAGCTTCTACCGCGTGCGGAAGGGCGACCATGTGCAGGCCGGAACGGGGCTCGGCCTTTCCATCTGCCGCGGCTTCGTGGAGGCCATGGGCGGCACGATCACGGCGGCGAACCGCGTGGATCGCCCCGGCGCCGTCTTCACGATCCGCATGCCGGTTCCGTCCGAAACGCCTGCACCGGGAGGAAGCGAATGACCGGCACCGCCGTCCGCATTCTGATCGTCGATGACGAGCCGCCGATCCGCAAGCTGCTGCGTGTCGGGCTCTCCACGCAGGACTATGCCGTCATCGAGGCGATGAGCGCCAAGGTAGCGATGGAACTGGTGAAATCGGAAAAGCCCGACCTCATCGTGCTCGACCTCGGCCTGCCGGACATGCCGGGCCACGATCTCCTCGCCAAATGGCGCGGGGAGGGGCTGGACCTACCGATCGTCATCCTGTCGAGCCGCACCGACGAGGCCGGCATCGTGGAGGCGCTGGAGCTTGGCGCGGACGACTACGTGACAAAACCCTTCAGCATGAACGAGCTCACCGCGCGCATTCGCGTGGCGCTGCGCCACCGGCTGCAAAGCCAGGGGGAAAAGCCGGTCTTTCAGGTCGGCGAGCTCTCCGTCGATCTCGTCAAGCGCATTGTCAGGGTGGCGGGCGAGGAAGTGAAGCTCTCGCCGAAGGAGTACGATATCCTGCGCATCCTGGTGCAGCATGCCGGCAGGGTGCTGACCCATCGCTACCTGCTCGAACATGTCTGGGACGGGCTGACCGACGTGCAATATCTGCGCGTTTATGTCCGCCAGCTTCGGCAGAAGATCGAGCGCGCCCCCGACCAGCCGCGATACATCCTCACGGAGACCGGCGTCGGCTATCGGCTCGCCGACGCGAGCTGACGCCTCACCCGTCATGGAGCCTTACGCTGCTCGGCATCACCTCGCGCTGGAGAACGTCGTCGTGGGCCCGCCGTCCCAATCGCAGCACAAGTTCCTGCTATCTCATCGCCATGGCGAACGCGGCCAGCGCTCCTGTGCAAGCTGCCGCTCGCACATGGTTCCAGAACACCCATCGGTCGAGAAAAGTCGCCCAGAATGCAATGCCGTCCGGCCCCTCGCCGCTTGCGGCGAGGGCCTCGTTCATCGGCACGTTGATGGTGACGGTGACAACGATGTTGCCGGCGAGATAGAGCCCGGCGCCGATCAGGACCCAGGAAGGCCTGGCCGACCAGCCCGACAGCGCAGCAGCGATCAAGATCAGTGCAAGCACTGCAGTACCCATGAAAATCGTGAGAAAGAGCGGGTTCTGGATCACCACGTTGATATGGTTCATTGCCGCAATGCCTTGTGGGGCGGGCAGTTTCGCCAGCGCCGGCATCACCGAATTGGAATAGGCAAAGAACAGGCCGGCCATTATCCCGCTGCCAAGCAGGGCCAGCAGGGTGATCACGGGAACGAGCATTGAAAGCATGTCTGCTTCCCTTCATATCAAGAGTTGAATGGCGATCTACGCAGGCTTTGCCGGGTTCCAGTGACCGCTCGCCGCAGTTTCATCGGTATCAGTGCGCATGCCTTCCAGAACCGATGCCCCAAGAGGATTCCTTATATTGATAAACGTGATAAATCCTCATATTATCCCTGTCAAGGAAAATATGAAGGATACTCATATATGCCGGCGGCAACGTCACCTGCACCATTGATCCGCAAGGAACCGACGCAGCAGCGCAGCCGCAAGCGCGTCGAGCGCATGCTGGCGGCCGCGCGTGACCTGATTTCCCAATATGGCAGCGATGCGATGAGGATGAGCGAGGTCGCCGAGCGTGCCGGCGTATCCATCGGCTCGCTCTATCAATTCTTTCCCGACAAGAGTGCCATCATCCGCGCGCTGGCCGAGCGCTTCACGGTCGAAAACCGCGCCTGCATTGATGCAGAGCTTGCCGGTGTATCGAGCGAGGAGGACCTGCTTGCCGCGTTTGCCCGGCTTATCGATGCCTACTATACGATCTGCTTGGCCGAGCCGGTGATGCGCGAAATCTGGTCGGGTACGCAGGTCGACAAGACCCTGCGCGAACTTGAGCTTGCAGACAGTCGTGCAAGCGCGGAATCCTTGGCGCACGTTTGGCAACGCTTGCAGCCGGAAGCCGACCCCACCCGGCTCACCGCCACGGCATTTCTCGTCTGGCAGCTCGGCGAGGCGACGATGCGGTTGGCGATTTCCGTCGATCGCGCCGAAGGCGATCGGCTCGTCGAAATCTACAAGCGTATGGCTCTGAGAGAACTGATGGCGAATTCCACGACCCCGCTCGGATGATCGACAGTATCGCCGACACCTTGATGAGCGCGCCGATCAGCGGCGACGGGCGGCCAGCCGCGATAGATCTCCACCGGCTGAGGAAACATGATCGCTCCGGCATCGATCCATTTCTTTGCAAGGTCTGCGGGATGATCGCAGTGGTGATTTATGCAACGTCACCAATGATACGACCGATCAACCTCGGCATCCGCCTTGTCGACGCCGATGTGCTCGAGGCGGCCGACGCGTTCGGATCGACCGGCATGCTAAAGCTCGTCCTGGTTCAGTTGCCGCTCTCGCTGCCGACGGTCATGGCCGACGTGAATCAGACGATCATGATATCGCTTTTCATAGTGGTGGTTGGCGTCGGCGGCCTCGGCTGGCTCATGAGCTGCGCCAGCTCGATCACCGGCCTTTCTTTTCCCAGTACAGCTCTTCCACTTGCACGAGATGATCCCGCATAGCATCTCCTGCTGCTGTCGGATCACGAGCGGCGATTGCGTCATAAATCTTCTTGTGGGCCGTTATCGCCATCTTTCTCGATTCTTCGCCGCTGTTGGTGGCGGCCCGCTGCTCCGCCAGCCATTCGACGAGGCCGGCATGAAGCGCTGTGAAGATTGGATTGCGGGCGATTTGTGCAATTACGAAATGAAACTGGACGTCAGTCTTCTCAAAGGCGTCAGGATCGCTTTTTGAAAGTTTGTTTGCGCGCAGTGCTGCCGAAAGCGCGGCTATGTCATCCGGGGTGGCAACGCGGGCAGCGTGTTGGGCAAGCGCGCTTTCGAACAGCATTCTCGCCTGTTGGAAATTTCGCATGCCGTCGGGTGCGGCAAGGAGGTGACGCGCAAGGCCCGAGAGCTCGCCAACCAGCGCCGACGGCGTTGGCGTGGCAACGCGTGCGCGCTCACCAGCCTTCATCGATATCAGACCCATCCGCCTCAACGCAAAAAGAGCCTCGCGTATCGATGGACGGCCAACGCCGAAGTGGTTCATCAGATCGCGTTCGGAAGGCAGAAAGTCGCCGGGCTTGAACTCACCGGAATTAATCGCCGCCTCGAGGTGATCTATGACATCCTCATATAGTCTGCGGCGCTTGAGGGGGACGCGGTCTTCCATAAGACGGGACATGACACTTGCGGCAATCGCCGCCTCCAAATTATTCAGCCGGTAATCTTCCAAAGCGGAAGGAAAGGAATTTCGTTGCTGCGATAACGCTTAAGCGGTGGCGCATATGCTCGAAGGAAATATCGGTAAGTCAAGTTCGGTGCGCGGTTTCTGCGGGAAGCTCGTTCTCTCCAAGCCACCTCATTCATCGTTCTCGGTATAGGATGCTGACCATCTAACGGGATAATATGGTAACAATGAACAAGTTCAAGCTGATCTAGGCTTCTCCCCACATCTCATCATCGCGATCGGATGTCATTCCCGCTTCGCCGGGCCTCGGGAATGAAGGCAAAGCCTTGACCTTGATGTGATGGTATAATAGCATGATATTATAACTTCTCAAATTCCTTTCCTGCGGCGCGGGAAGGTTTATGCGCGCGATAGCGCTTCATGCGATCAGGGGAGCCAAGTGTCGATGTGGGATCCGGGAGAGATTCTGGTGCAGCGCGCGGCCGGCGGCATTTGCGGTTTTAGTCTCCGCTATTCTCACTTCGGAAGCGGTGCACTCGATCTGGAGGAAAACAATGAGCATAGCCATGGTAACCGGTGCTGGCAGCGGCATCGGCCGTGTTGTCGCACGCAAACTGATCGACGACGGATTCACGGTTCTTCTAGTCGGGCGGAGAAAAGACAAGCTCCAAGAAACAGCCGATGGCGCCAGCGATGAAAACCGCGCCGTACCCTTTGCCTGCGACGTCACGGACCCTGCGTCGGTAGAGACGTTGTTTTCCTTCGTGGAAGATCGATTCGGCCGCCTCGACGTTCTGTTCAACAATGCAGGCATCAGCGCGAAAGGCGCCCTTCCCGATGAGCTCTCGATCGAGGATTGGACACGGGTGATATCGACCAATCTCACCGGCGTCTATCTCGTCGCCCGAGGCGCTTTTTCCTTGATGCGCAGGCAGTTGCCGCAAGGTGGCCGCATCATCAACAACGGATCGGTATCCTCCTATGTACCGCGCCCCCATGCGATCGCTTACAATGCATCCAAGCATGCGGTCACCGGTATTACCAAGTCTCTGTCGCTCGACGGGCGCCCCTTCAATATCGCCTGCGGACAGATAGATATCGGCAACGTGCGGACCGAAATGGTTTCCGAGATCGTCAGCGGCATCCGACAGGCAGACACCTCCCTTCGTTCCGAGCCGACTTTCGAGGTCGCGCACGTTGCTGACGCCGTCTCCTACATGGCCCGGCTTCCTCTCGAGGCAAACGTCCAGTTCATGACGGTGATGGCGACGACTATGCCTTATATCGGACGCGGATGACTCCTTTGTCCGGCTTGGAAAGCGGCGCCGGCCAAGCCGCAAAACCCTTCGCTCGATTTGCCATAATGGGGTACTTATTATACCATGCAGTATCGTTGGTTCGCCGGCGATGCGAAAATTGGAATGAGCGATGACATGAAGAAAGAACGACCGCCGAACGACAAGACCGCTTATGCGGCCGCGCAGCCCGATGCCGACCAATTGCACGCTTTTCTCTCCAGCCGGACGGGCGCACCTCGCCGATTCAACGCTTCCAAGGAGATGTGGCCGGACACTCCGGCACTGGGATACAGATTGCAGCAAGCCGTTCACGAGGCCTTGATCGAGAAGGGCAGTCGGCTTGCGGGGTATAAGATCGGCTGTATATCGCCGGAATCGCAGCAACCTTTTCAATTGGACGAACCGATCTACGCCAGAATTTATGATCAGACTCGGTTCAAGACATTGGGGCAAGCGCTGTCGCTGCCGCTAATAAACCCGTCGATCGAATGCGAGATCGCTTTTCGGCTCGGTAGCAGTCCACAGCCGGATACCGTGGGAGACATTTCTGAAGAGGAATTGACCGAGGCGATCACCGAAGCTTTCATCGCATGCGAGGTGATTGATAACCGATATGACGTGACGCTTTCGCAGATCGGCGCGGCGGCTCTGCTTGCGGACGATTTCCTGCATGCGGCCTTCGTGCTCGGACCGTCTCGTACGGAGTTCGATCGGACGCTATTCCAAAATCTGCGGGCGCGAGCCGAGATCGATGGAGTGGTGTCGACTGAAACGCCTCCCTTCAACCTCTCGCCGCTGGCGGCGTTGCGATGGCTCGTGAAAAAAGTTCATGGCCACGGCGGCAGACTTGAGGCTGGCCAGATCGTGATGACCGGCTCGCTGCTAAGGCCTGGCCCTGTCCGGAAAGGCTCTGCGGTCAGGATTGAGGTCGAAGGGTTCGGCCATTTGGAGGCATGAGATCGGCCGGGCAATAGCCGGCATCCTTCCACGATTCATCGTTCGCTGTGCCGCATTTCGTTCCCCATGTCATTGGCAGGAATGGCTCGCCACGACCCAATTCGCAGCATCATGACCGCATTCCGCAAGGACCTGCGTTCGAAGGCAGCCTCGAGGCGTTATCCAATAAACTGTGGCTCGGGTAGACCGCGAACGCCAACGCCGATCGCAAAAAGCCCGCCCGAAAGCGGCGCTTCTCGCAGCTGCCGATCATCGAGACCGGCACAGACGGAGGTGACGTAGAGAATATCGTGATCCGGGCCGCCGAAGGCCGGGCACGACGGTCGCGGCACGGGGGTGCGGATGATGCGATCGATATCGCCATCTGGCCGGAACCGGGTGACTTTGGCGCCATCGTGATGGGCGACCCATAAGCACCCATCTTCATCCACAGTGGCGCCGTCCGGCGCGCCGTCGCCTTCACCGAACGCAAGGAATACCCTTTGGTTTGATATATTCGCATCGTCCGGATCGAAATCGCAAACGAAGATCTTTCGTTCGTAAGAACAGCCGAAATACATTCGATCCCCCGAGGGGGACCAGGCTATCGTGTTGACAACCGTCAGCCCCTCGACCTTTTTCGTGCAGGTGAGATCGCCATCCAGGCAGAAAATGGCGGCCGTGCCGGGAACGCGATCTTCGCTGACCGTCCCCGACCAGAAGCGTCCCTGGCGATCGCAACGACCATCGTTGAAGCGGACATTCCGCTGCCCGGCGATGGGATTTGCAATCGGGCTGCTCCGCCCGGACTTGAAGTCGAAGAAATGAAAGCCGGATCTTGTCGCGATGACCGCTCCTCCTTCTTTGCGCAACGCTATCGACCCGACATTTTCGTCCAGGTTCCACTGGACGTCCCGGCCCGTTGAAGGATCGAAGCGGTGGATGGCGCAACCGCGGATGTCCACCCAATAGAGAGCCTGCTCCCCGTCGGACCAGACTGGAGACTCGCCGAGAAGTGCCGGCACGCGACGCACGCATTCAACATCGAACATGATCGTGAACTACCGATAGAAATAGTTGGGCAGGAACAGCACGAGATCGGGCCAGTAGGTGATGACTGCCAGAGCGGCCAGGAGAGCGATGAGGAAAGGCCATGTCTCCCTGACGAAGGTCCCCATGTTGATCCCTGTCATCGCCATGACCATGAACATCAGCATGCCGATCGGCGGGTGGATGAGCCCGAGATTGATGTTCAGGCTGACGATGACGCCGAATTGCACCGGATCGATCCCCAGGGCCTGAACCACGGGCATCAGGATCGGGATCACGATGACCAGGATCGGGATCGGCTCCATAAAGGCGCCGAGGAACAATAGGCCGACATTGACGACAAGCAGGAAGACCCAGGGCGATGTATGCGTGGCCGCGATGAAGTGCGCCATCGTTGCGGGCAGGTTCTCGCGCGCCAGGATCCAGCTGAACAGAACCGCCGAGGCGAGAATGAACATGATCTGGGCCGAGTCGACGGATACGCGCAGCAATATTCCTGGAATCGCGCGGACTTTGAGCTCACCAAGAGCGAGCCCCGCGACGAGCGCATAGGCAGCAGCGACGATTGCAGCCTCCGTCGGCGTAAAGAAGCCTCCGAATATGCCGCCAAGGACAATCACGGGGAGCACGAGAATTGGAATGGACTGAGCCAGCAGTTGCAGCAATGTTCCCCATCCGGCCCACTCGGTGACCGGGAAATTCCGACGCTTTGCGACGATACGGATGGCGATGATGAGAAAAATTGCCATCAGGAGTCCCGGCACGAAGCCGGCCATGAACAATTGTCCGACCGACGTATTCGTGAGCCCCCCATAAACCAGCATGGGAATACTCGGCGGAATGATCGGCCCCAACGTCGCGGATGCCGCCTTGATGGCTCCGGCAAAGCCCAGCGGATAGCCGGCACCTTTCATCATGCCGATCTCGACACGGCCCAGAGCGGCCATATCCGCGACCGCCGAACCGCTGATCCCGGCAAAGAAGACGCTGGATATGACCGTCGTGATTGCCAGGCCGCCAGGGAAATGGCCGACCATGGCCTTGGCAAGGGTGACAAGCCGCTGGATGATGCCGCCATGCGCCATGAATTCGCCGGCCAGGAAAAAGAACGGTATGGCGAGGAGCAGGAATTGATCCGTGCCCGCCCCGAGCTGCTGGGCGACGACGATCAGCGGAATATTGCCGTTGAGGACGAGATATCCAATCGATGTCGCCAGCATTGCGTAGGCGACGGGAATGTTCAAAGCCAGCAGGACAACGAAGACCAAGAAGATCATCCACAACATCGTCAGTCTTCCTTTCTTTGCAGTCGGCCAACGATGTTGACGATCAGGTAGACGAGTCCGAGGCCGAAGCCGACGGGCACGCTGGCGTAAAGAAAGGACCGCGATATCTCCATCGCCGGATAGCGCAGAAACACGGTCTGCCGGCTGATGAGAACACCTTGCCAAATTGCTGTGGCGGAGCAGACAAGGATGACGGCATGGCGGAACACGTCAAGAAGGACGCCAAGGCGTGGGCCGACCGCCATGCGAAGCGTGTTGATCGACAGGTGGCTGTCTTCCTTCTGCGCGTAGGCGGCCCCCACATAGATCATCCATGCGAACAGCAGGACGGCGAACTCTTCCGCCCAAATGATGGCCGTGCCGAGAAAAACCCGGCACAGAACCTGAACAAAGATCGCAAGCGACATGAAGGTCATGATGACGATCAGGCACCCGGATACGATTTTATCCATAAAGCGCAATATGGATCCGGCGGGGGAAGACCCGCGCGTTGCAAGTGGCTGCATCATGGCTACTTCGTATCCACGATCCGCTGATAGAGACCGGGTTTCCAGTTCTTCTCGAATTTCTTGTAGACGTCGGCGGTCGCAGCCTTGAAGGCGGCTAGGTCGGGCGTCGTGACGACGACCCCATGCTTGGCCATTTCATCGAGCGCCACCTGGTCGCCATCGATCGTCAGGTCGGACTGATAGTCTCCGGCCTCGCGGGCGGCATCCCGGAGAATCTTCTGGAATTCCGGGGACAGGCTCTGGAAAAGCTGCTCGTTGATGACGACCACCTGATTCTGCATGATGTGCGACGTCAGGCTGATGTTGTCGACCACTTCCCACATGGAGCGGGCGGCATAGGTATTGGCAGGGTTGTCCAGGCCGTTGATCACGCCGGTCTGCAGGCTGGTATAGACTTCCTTGAAATCCATCGGGATGACGTTGGCTCCCATTGCCGCCATCGTGTCGACGTAGATGGTGGTCGGCTGCATGCGGATTTTCTGCCCTTTCAGATCATCGGGGCCATGGACGGCGAAGCCCTTGGTCGCGACGTGCCGGGCGCCGAAGAACCACCCCATATCGAGAATGCGAATGCCGGTCTGGGAGATCAGGTCCTGATTGAGTTCATCTCCGATCGGCCCGCGGACGACACTCATCATATGATCCACGTCGCGCCAGACGTAGGGTGCCGAGAAGGCTTCCAGGCTCGGCAGGAAGCGGCCCAACGCACCGGAGGAACCCATGTAGAGGTCGATCGTGCCGAACTGGACGCCTTCGATCGACTCCTGTTCCGTGCCGAGGACGCTGTCGGCGAAGAGCTGCAGCTTGAGCGCGCCGTGCGTACGCTCGTCAACGAGCTCGGCCATCTTCTCCATGCCCTTGTACGAAGGCTGGCCCGTAGCCTGGATAGATGCGAACTTGAGAACCCGGCTCTCCTGGGATTGCGCAGGCGCTACCAAGCCGAGGCAACCAGCCGCCGCGACGGCCACGATGGATAGTCTTCTGAGATAGTTCATTTCACTCCTCCTTGATCGTCAGGCATCAGCACCACCCCTCCTCAGAGATCACGATGAGCCCTGGCTTCGCACATGCATTCGCGCCGGTTGCCACTACTGACGCAGCCTCGGCGGGAAAGCCCTCTTTTATAGCATGTAATCCTGTTGACCTGTTATACCAACATACCATATAGAAACTCATCTGCAATAGTGTCGTGACACGTTTATTCTGGAGGAGTGCGATCGTGGTCGAAGTTCTGGATGCGGCGGGCATAACCGTTGGTTCGCAGGCGCTAGCCGATTTTTCAGCAGCCATATTCAGAGCCGCCGGCATGCCTCAGGCCTATGCCGAGAGTGAAGCGGATATGCTCGTCTGGGCAAACCTGCGCGGCATAGATTCGCACGGTGTGCTGCGCGTTCCCTGGTACATCAAGCAGATCGATGACGGCGACCTCGTGCCTGACGCGAAGATCGAGATCGTACGGGAGACTGCTGCGACAGCCCTTCTCGATGCGCATCGCGCACCGGGGCCGGTTGCGACCATGGCCGGCGTCGACAAGGCGATCGAGAAGGCGAAAGCGAGCGGCACTTCATGGGTGGTCGTGCGCAGTTGCACGCACAATGGCGCTCTTGCCTATTATACCGAGAAGATCGCCAAGGCTGGCCTGATCGGAATGACGACGGTGTGCAGCCCGGCGAACATGGCGCCGTTCGGGGCCAAAGCCGCAGGTCTGCACAACAGCCCCATCTCGATCGGCATTCCGGCTCAAAGACATGCTCCGATCCTGCTGGATATGGCGACGAGCGTCGCCGCCGGGGGCAAGATTTATCATGCAGCAGATCGAGGTGTGCCAATTCCAAAAGGCTGGGCGCTCGACAAGGACGGCAACGATACCACCGATCCCAACCAGGCGAAGATCTGGTTGCCTCTCGGCCCCAAGGGGTCCGGGCTTGCGATGATGTTCGAATGCTGGTCCAGTCTTCTTGCGGCCAACCCGCTTTGCACGCCCCGCATCACCGACCCGACGAGTGAAAGCCAAGCGCAGAACGCCATGGTTATGGCCGTCGATGTGACGGCGTTCCTGAAGTTTGAGGAATATTGCCAACTGGTGGATGATCTGATTGACGGCATCAAAAGTCTTCCGCCGTCCGGTCCGGGTCCTGTGATGGTCCCGGGCGAACTGGAAAATGGTCTCTGTCAGGAGCGAACACAAAAGGGCATCGTCCTGCCGGAAGGAACGACAAGCCGGCTTGAAGTCGTCGCCAAGCGCTTCGGGATCGTGACACCCTGGTGAGCGATGTGCTCGCGCCTTGATCGCTGCCCAATGGGGTGTGCTTGCCCGGGAACTCGCTGCAAACAGCGCCGGTCGTGCGGAGGTGATGGCTGACGGCGCGTGATCGTCGCCTGCATTCTCGAAGGCTTTCTCATGGCCGGCGTGAGGAATTAGGACAGTGCCCGCAGTTTTGCGCCTGGCGAGGAATGCAGCGTTGCCCTCAGCCGCCAAATAGGTACCCCACCGGCTGCGGCCGCACGGTTCCTTCCTCGCGCAGGAGAAACAGCGCATCGAGGTGCAGACGGCGCGCGAGCTTGCCGCCGGATTCCGGACCGAGAACCATCAGCGCGGTGGCCCATGCGTCGGCTTCGGCGCAGGTGTGCGCAACGACGGTGACGGAGGCGGGAGGCGAGAGGAGGGGGGCGCCGCGGCGCGGGTCCATCGTGTGCGAAAGACGACGGTGTCCGACGTCGACCCAGTGGCGATAGTCACCCGAGGTGGCCACCGCGGCATCCTGCAAGGCGAGGATCGAATAGGGTGTCCGGCGCTCACGATCGGGTTTCTCGACCGCGATGGTCCAGGGTTCGCCGTCCGGGCGCAGGCCGCGCGCCCGCATCTCGCCGTCGATACCGACCAGTCCGGAAGCGATGCCGAAGTTGCGTAGCGTCTCGGCTAGCCGATCCACACCGTGGCCCTTGGCTATCCCGTTGAGATCGAGGGTGACCGGGCTATCCTTTCTGACCCTGCGACATTCGAAGTCCAGCTCAAGTACCTCATGGACAGGCCGGCGCGGAGCCGCAAATGCCTTCTGGACGAGATTCCGGTCGGCCGCTGCCGGGCCGAAACCCCAGGCATTCACCGCATCGCCGACGCCGATGTCGAAGGCGCCGCCGGAGGTGCGGCCGATGGCGAGCGACAGGCGCAACACCTCCATCAGCCGTTCCGGCACAGTCACCCATTCGCCGGCCGGAGCAGCATTGAGGCGCATCAGATCGCTGTCCGGCTTCCAGGTGGACATCTGCGCATCCACTTCGTCCACCGCGGCCTGGAGCGCGCAGCGAACCGGTTCGGGGTCGAACGGTTCCGGCCTGTAGAACAATGCCGACCAGCGTGTGCCCATCGTGGGTCCGCTCAGCGCGTATCGCCCGGGATCAATAGACATCTTCAACATAGCGTCCTTCCGCTTTGAGCAGGGCGGGCGACAGGCCGATGGGTGCCAGAACGTCGGCGAGCGCGTCGGAGACCCCGGCTGCCATGCCGCGTCCGCCGCAAACCATGATTCTCGCCCCCTTGCGGACCAGCCTTGCAATTTCGGCGGCCTCCTCGCGTAAGGCATCCTGCACGTAGCGGGGCATCCGGCCGCGCGAAAAGGCCGTCGCGAGTTGCAGGAGGCGGCCTTCCCGCTGCCAGGCGGCCAGCTCTTCGATATAGAGAAAGTCGCTGTCAGGGTGACGCATCCCGAAAAACAGGTGGATCGGACGATGCCGCGCGTTGGCGCGCACGAAGCCGGCCAGCGGCCCGATCCCCGTTCCTGCGCCGATAAGGATCAGCGGCGCGCGCCCGCGGCCGGCGTGAAAGCCGGCATTGGTGCGGAGAAAGCCGTTTATGGTGTCGCCAACCTCCAGTTCGAGGAGCTGCCCCGAGCACAGGCCGGCGGGATGTTTCCTCACGACGATCTCGATGAAGCCGTCGCACCGTCCCGAGGCCAGCGAATAAAATCTCGGTACGGCCGAACCTGCGGGCAGGACGCCGAGCAGATCTCCCGCCGAGAAACGCCCGAAGCCGCCGCCTGCAAGCGCCCGCCACCGCGAAACCTTCGGCAAGGCGAAGCGCAGGATGGTCGTCGGCGCCTGCACCTCCGCTCCGTAATTGCGGCGTGAAACGAGCGTCAGGGAAAGGACGGCAGGCGGAACCGGCTGGTGGACGAGTTCCAGCTCGACATCCATCGCCGTGCCGAGCAGCCGGCCCCAGCGGGCGAAGTCCTGCGCCGACTGGCGGTCGATGCTGTCGAACGGCACCAGCATGCGCCAGCCCTTGGCTTCCGCCGTCTCGGCAATCGCCCGCGCGAAGGCGCAATAGGCGGGAAAGCTGCGGTCGCCAAAACCGAGAACGGCGAGGGGGACTGCGGGCGGAGCAGGAAGCGATCGCAACCGGTCGATGAACCCCTTCGCCGAGGCCGGCGCATCGCCGTCGCCATAGGTGGCGGTGAGGATCAGGATGCGCTGCGCCTTTGCGTAACGCCCGGGGTCGAAGGAGGACATCGCCGCGACATGAACGGTCTGGCCCGCATTCGTCAGCGCGGCATGCAGCGTTGCGGCGAAACCCCAGGTACTGCCGCCCTCGCTGCCGACGAGGATGATCGTCTCGGCATGACCGGCGGTGACGTTGCCGCGAATGCGGGGCCTTGCGCGCCATCCTGCAAGCCAGAGGATGAAGCCCGTCACAGCCATTGCGGGCACGCCAAGCGCCGTCAGCCCGAGGACGAGCCCGATCCAGGCGGTGCCTTGTCCGGTGTGAAGCATGTAGATGGTCTCGGAGACGCGTTGCCAGCCGGTCAGGTCGTTCCAGGCCAGCAGCGCGCCGGTGCCCTGATCGAGAGTTCCGGTGCCGCGATCGGTCTTGACCGTGAAGACGTCCGCCGCGTCATCGGGCGCTGGAAACGACAGGCTGCGCAGTTCGGCAGCCGGCGTCTCCCTCAGGAAATCCATCGCCGCAAGCGATAGGCCGACACGGCCGCTCGGGTCGGCCTGCATCGTCGATGTTGCCGGCCCGTCGGGGAACAGGTCGAAGGTCGAAGCAGTCATCCATAGGCCGGTTGCGGAAGACAGCAGCAGACCGGCGACAGCCACGCGGGCGATTTCGACATGTAGCCGCCCCGAAAGCGGTCCGCGGAGCGGCATGAACCAGCGCCGCCAGCCGCCGGCCCTGCGCGCGACAAGAACGGCGCCGGACACGGCGAGCAGCAACATGGCCGACGCTCCCGCCGCCGCCGCGATGCGGCCGCTGTCGCTCAGGAAGAGCGAATGATGCAGGTTGGTCAGCCACCGTTCCAACCGGTTCGGGTCCGCCGAAGCGATGCCCTGTCCGGTGACAGGATCGACGACCGCCGCCTGCGGCCTGCCGTCCTCGAACCAATAGGCGGTGATCCGGCCCGACGGTGACCGCCGGATCTGCTCCACATGGGGATGGACGGCCTGGATATGTTCCGCCAGATCGGCGATCGAAAGCGCCGCCGGGGGCTGCGGAGAGGACAGGCGTTCGGCGGTGGGGAACACCGAGAGGGCTGCGCCGCTCAGGCTGAGCACCAGCAGGAGAAGCGCAGCCAGGAGGCCTGGCCAGCGGTGAAGCGCGCGGATCATGACGCCCTCCGGCTACATCGAATAGGAGAAGGCGGCGATGTAGCGCCGTCCGGGCGCCTGGGTCCCCGCGCCGCTCGCCGTCAAGGGAACCGCGACCTCGCCGGGACTGTCGCGCATGTCCTCGACGGCAGCGTCGATATGCAGCGTATAGCCGGCGTCAAACAGCGCATCGGCGAGGTCGAGTGTGATTTCCAGCGTCCGTCCCGCGCCGACGCTGGCCCCCGTAATGCCGTTGATCTCGGCCACGTTGCCGCCGGTCGCCCGATACCATCCTGTCAGATGCTCGTAGTATTTCGATTTGCCGCCAGCCATCCAAAGGCTGCCGACATAGGCGCCCTTCGCGTCGGTGACGTAAAGCGCGAGATAGGCGCCGTCGCCGCCGTAGTTGCTCAGTGTCGTGGTGAGCGTGACGGGCCGGGCCATGGCAAGGCCCGGGAATGTCAGTGCCGTGCTCAGGGCAAGGGCTGCGATAATGGATTTCATAGTGGCTCCGCCTGTTCAATCGCGGGTCGCGAACGAAAACGTTCGGACCGGTTTGAGCGGATCAGGCCGGTCGAAAGACGCCGCACCGATCCGCTAAAGGCAACCTGAAGCGTGTGGCTGAGCATTTCCTGACATTGTGCGGGTTCATGCTTCAGCTTGCCGTCAGGACGGCAAGCCGCGGAAAAGCTCGGCCCCGCCCCACATCGCTGCGATGTGGGGCGGGGCCGGGAGAGGAAAAGGGTCGTGTCGCTTAGCGCAGGCTCATGCGCCGCATCGTTCCGTCACGCCGGACGAACTGATGCCATAACGCCATCAGGGCATGCAGGCCGGCAAGAATGAGGATGAACGTCCCGGCATTCTCGTGCAACTCGGCGATCAGGCCGGGACGGCCCTCGACCTTCGCCGCGATTGCCGGAAGCTCCACGCCGAGGAACGATATCGGCACGCCCATGCGTGATGCGGCATACCAGCCGGTGATCGGCAACCCGATCAGCAGCAGATAGAGCAGGCCGTGGCCGGCCTTTGCGCCGGTCGCAAGCCAGCCGTTCTGCGCATCGCCGGCGGGGGCGCCTTCGGCCAGCCGCAGGATCAGTCGCGGCACGACGAGCGCCAGCACCGCCAGCCCCAGGGTGAAGTGCAACAAGGGCGGGTCCTGCACCATCTCGCGGCCGCCCCTGGCGGTCAGCCAGGCACCGAGCACGAACAAGGCGGTCAGCCAGTGAATGAGGATCATGCCTGTCGAATAGCGAAGGGAATTGTTGGACATCGTCTGCTTTCCTGCATCTGGGATGAAATGGCGCCGTGCGGCCGGTTATTTCACGACGGTCTTCGGCCGTGAGCCCGCCTCGAACAGCCTGTTCGAGGGCAGGACGCCGGAGGCGCCGGTCACGTCAGATCCGCTCGGTCGCTGCCTGGCGCGCGTGTGGTCGTCGTCATGCCTGTCCTTGCGTTTCATCTTGACGACCGAGAGCGTCGCCGGATCGATCCTGGCCTTGAACCGGCGCCCTGTTTCATCGACGCCCCTGATCTCGTAGCAGCCGTCGTCGATCTTGATCCGGCTCACCTGCCAGCCGCGTCCTTCCGCCATCTTCTGCACCGCCTCGCGCGGCTGCCACAGGCTCATGGGGACATGGCAATCGTCGTCGTCGGCCATCGCCGGACTCCAGCCGATCAAGGCCAGGAAGAGGGAGGCCATGGCAATGTGCTTCATCATGTCGTTTGTCCTGCATCATCGTTCATGTGCAGGAAAGGTGGCACTCGTTCCTGACGAATAGCTGAAGCCGTCACGCCTTGTCCGTCAGCCGGCTGACAGGTTTGCCGGCAAGGTTCAGAACAGACAGGACGATGCGTTCATGAGAATCCTTCTGATCGAAGACGATACGATCCTCGGCGCGGCGATCCGCGACCACATTGCCGCCGACAACCATTCGGTCGACTGGGTGACGCGGCTCGACGCGGCCGGCGATCACCTCGACAGCGCCGTTTACGATCTCGTCCTTCTCGATCTCATGCTTCCCGATGGGCGGGGCATCGCCTTCCTGCGCGCGCTGCGCCGCAGGGGTAGCGTGACGCCGGTCGTCATCCTGACGGCGCTGGACCAGATTTCCGACCGGATCGCCGGGCTGAATGCCGGTGCCGACGACTACATGACCAAGCCTTTCGATCTTTCCGAACTGTCGGCGCGGCTGAGCGCCGTGGCGCGCCGCTACAGCGGCAACCCGAACCCGCTGGTCGCCATAGGCAATCTCGAAATCGATCTGGCGGCGAGAACCGTCCTGTGCGACGGCCGGCCGGTCGATCTGACGGGACGCGAATGGGCGCTGTTCGAGGCTTTCGTCCAGCATCCCGGCCAGGTGCTGTCGAAGGGGCAACTGGAGGAGCGCCTTTATGCCTTCGGCGCGCAGGTCGAGAGCAACACCATCGAGGTCCATGTCAGTCGTTTGCGCAAGAAGCTGGGGCACGCCGTCGTCGAGACGGTGCGCGGTATCGGCTATCGGCTGGGAAGCGGGCGATGATCGGACCGCGAAGCCTGCAATGGCGCATTTCGCTCTGGATGGGGCTTGCCATCACCTTGCTCTGGGCATTTGCCGCAGTGGTCACCGCGCAAAAGCTGCGCCATGAGATGAACGAGGTCTTCGACAGCGCGCTCGAAGAAACGGGACAGCGCCTGCTGCCGCTCGCCGTCCGTGATATCGTCGGCCGCGACAGCGACGACGATGCCAGCCAGAGCGTCGCGACGATGCGCGAGCACGACGAATACTTCACCTATGTCGTGCGGGACGGTGAAGGCCGGGTGCTGCTGCGCTCCCACAAGGCGGACCTCTCCGTCTTTCCGCCGTTCACCGGCATGGGTTTTGCGAATACCCGCACGCACCGCATCTATTCCGATGCCGCCCTTCAGGGCACGATCACCATTTCGGTCGCCGAGCCGCTCGCGCGCCGCCGCGCGGTGGCGCGGGACGCGCTGCTCGGCCTGGCGCTGCCGCTCGGCCTGATCGCTCCCATTGGCCTGGTCGGCGTCTGGGGCGTGGTGCGCCTGTCGATGGCGCCGCTCCGGCGTTTTCGGACGCAAACCGAGGCGCGAGGCGCCGGCGACCTGACCCCGATTTCCACGGCGGATCTGCCGTCCGAAGTCCAGCCGAACGCGCAGGCGGTAAATCGTCTGATGGAGCGTCTCGGACGCACACTGGAAGCGGAACGCAGCTTCACCGCCAATGCCGCGCACGAGCTGCGCACGCCGGTAGCCGCCGCGCTCGCCCAGACGCAAAGATTGATCATCGAAACGCCGGATGAAGCCGCGCGCAACCGGGCACGCGACATCGAGACGGCGTTGCGCCGGCTGTTCAGGCTGTCGGAAAAGCTGATGCAGCTCGCAAGGGCCGAGGGCGGACGGTTGCAGGCGGCCGAGCCGACCGATATCGCGGCCATCCTGCGCATGCTCGTCGGCGAAATGACGGAAAGCGCCGACGGTGCCGGGCGGATCGACCTGCAGCTCCCCGAGGCGCCCGTATCCTCGGACATCGATGCGGACGCCTTCGCCATCCTGGCGCGCAACCTGATCGAGAATGCGCTGAAGCACGGCGCCCGCCAGACGCCGGTTCGCGTGGCTCTGTCGGCCGACGGCGCGCTGCGCGTCGCCAATGCCGGGCCGGCCGTTCCACCCGATCTCCTCGCCCGTCTCTCCGAGCCGTATGAGCGCGGCCGCACGCAGGCCAGCGGCACCGGCCTCGGCCTTGCCATCGCCAAGGCGATCGCCGCAGGCACGGGCGGCAGGATCGAGCTCACCTCTCCGCGGCCGGGGCATGACGACGGCTTCGAAGCGAGTTTCCGGATAGGCGGGAGAACCTGACGCTCGACTATTTGAATCTATTCAAGGGCGCTGATCCGGAGGCCTCCCGGGCGGCGGCACTCCCCTCAAAGGTTCTCCTTCAGCAAGACTTCGATGCGTATCCGTTCCTGCGATGCCAGAAGCTCGCGGTGATCGGCGCGGGCGCGCATGATGCGTAGCGCGCTGCGCACGGCGTGGCCGGGATCCTGGGCGATCACGGCGTCAATGCGCTCATCCATGAGGGCCTGCTCGCTGAAGGGGGTGCGCTCGTGTACGACGACGGTGAGGGGGCGGGAGCCCTGCGCGCTCCAGACGGCGGACAGCGGCACGCGCGCCTCCGAGCTCAGCACATAGACCGCGACGGTATCGGGATTGTGCTGCAAGGTGCGCCGGATGATGAGGTCGGCACGGTTTGCGTCCGCATAGGTTTCGAGCGACGGCAGGGGGCGAAGATGCGGAAACTGCGCGTTGATGATGCTGTCGAAGCCGAGGCGGCGCTGGATGCTGTCGAGCGCCATCATGGTTTCGGCGACGACCATGATCTTGCCCGGCCGGTTTCCGATGAAGCGGCCGGCGATCTTGCCTGCGGTGGCGCCGGCGGCGAAGTTGTCGATGCCGACGTAGTCGGCGCGCTCCAGCCGCTCCTGGCCGGAGAGGAACTGCACGACCTTGACGCCGCGCTCGACGAGCCGCAGCAGCGCGTCGCGCACCTGGGGCGATTCCGGCGCCATGACCGCAACGCCGTCCAACGTATCGGCACCGATGGCGGAGAGATACTTGGCGACGTGATGGGGATCGTTCATCGGGATCTGGGCGATCTCGACATCCGTGGAATCGGCGCGCAGGATTTCCTTGGCCTCTCCCGCGCGGGCGATGAGCTCGGCCAGATACTGGTCGCCTGAGGTCGGCAGGACGAAGCGGAAGCTGTAGGTCTTGTTGCGTGCCAGCGCCACGGCGGCGGGATTGCGCACGAAGCCGATGCGCTCGATGGCCTCGGCCACTTTCCTGGCTGCCTTCGGGCTGACGTTCGGCCGCTCGTTGAGAACGCGATCAACGGTGGCAAGGCTTACGCCGGCGGCTTCTGCCAGGTCTTTTGCGGTAGGCCGCATTCCACTCTCTCTTCAACGACGCAGGGTCCAGATCGGATTTCTCCAGCAAAACCAGGTGAAAAGCAAGAATTGGTGTGCGCACCTCAAAATTTGCTTGCATTGAGGTGCGCACCTCAATATGACTCCATGCGTGGCCGGCAGGAGGAATGCGCGCCACGAGGCGGTGCGGAGGAGACAGGCCCGCCGGGAAGTTGTTCCGCGCCATGGGCCCGCAAAGGGCGTTGTCAGCCTTCCGATGGGGTCGGAAGGCGAGGGAGGAGGTCCCCACCATGAAATTTCGTCACGCAAGATCTTTCGCCGCTTTCGGTGCGCTTCTGGCTGCTGGCGCCGCGGGCACGGGGCAGGCGAGCGCCAAGGAGCTGACGCTCTGCTGGGCCGCCTGGGATCCGGCCAATGCGCTTGTCGAGCTCAGCAAGGATTTCGAGGCCAAGAGCGGCATCAAGATGAAATTCGAATTCGTGCCGTGGCCGAATTTCGCCGACCGCATGCTCAACGAGCTGAATTCCGGCGGCAAGCTCTGCGACCTGATGATCGGCGACAGCCAGTGGATCGGCGGCGCGGCGGAGAACGGCCAGTACGTCAAGCTCAACGATTTCTTCGACAAGGAAGGGATCAAGATGAGCGATTTCATTCCGGCGACCGTCGTCGGCTATGCCGAATGGCCGAAGAATTCGCCGAACTACTGGGCGATGCCCGCCTTCGGCGACGTCGTCGGCTGGAGCTACCGCAAGGACTGGTTCTCCCGCCCCGAACTGCAGGCCGAATTCAAGGAGAAATACGGCCGCGAGCTGACCGTGCCGAAGACGTTCGGCGAGTTGAAGGACATCGCGCAGTTCTTCCAGAAGCGCGAGATCGACGGCAAGACGGTCTATGGCGCGGCCATCTACACGGAGCGCGGGTCCGAGGGCATCACCATGGGCGTCATGGACGTGCTCTACAGCTTCGGCTTCAAGTACGAGAACCCCGACAAGCCCTATGAGCTTGAAGGCTATGTCAACTCGGCGGAAGCGGTGAAGGGCCTGGAGTTCTACAAGGAGCTCTACGATTGCTGCACGCCGCCCGGCCATTCCGACGCCTACATGTCCGAGGACATCGATGCCTACAAGTCGGGCCAGGTCGCGCTGCACATGAACTTCGCGTTCACCTGGCCGGGCATCAACGCCGACGCCAATGTCGGCGGCGACAAGTCGGGTTACTTCCCGAACCCGGCCGGCCCGGATGGTGCTGCCTATGCGCAGCTCGGCGGGCAGGGCATTTCGGTCGTCTCCTCGTCGGAGAAGCAGGAGGACGCGCTCGCCTATATCAAGTGGTTCGCGCAGCCGGAAATCCAGCAGAAATGGTGGCAGATGGGCGGCTATTCGGCACTCCTGAAGGTGGTCGAGGATCCGGGCTTTGCGACCAGCCAGCCCTATGCGCAGACCTTCCTCGATTCCATGGCCATCGTGCAGGACTTCTGGGCCGAGCCGAGCTATGCCTCGCTGCTGCAGGCCGCGCAGAAGCGCTTCCACGACTATGTCGTCGCGGGCCAGGGCACGGCCAAGGACGCGCTCGACGGGCTCGTCAAGGACTGGACGCAGGTCTTCGACGACGAAGGCAAGTACTGACGCCATCGGCCGGGCCCGCGCCTCCCAGCGGGCCACGGCGCGGCCGGAGCCGGGGAACTGCCCCGGCTCTGCCGCCGCCCATGCTGCTATAGGGGACTATCAATGCTGAAATCATCCATGGACCGGGTCGCCGAGGCGACGCCGCATGCCATCGCCGGACGTATGCGTGGCCTGTCCGACCGCGCGCTCGCCTGGCTCTTCGTCGCACCGTCGATCGTGCTGCTGCTGGCGGTCAATATCTTCCCGCTCATCTGGACGATCCGGCTGAGCTTCACCAATTTCCGGGTCAACCGGCCCAATGCCGCGGTCGAATTCGTCGGCCTCAAGAACTACCTGAATATCCTGTCCGACCGGGATATCTGGCTGACCATGCAGGCGACGGCGCATTTCCTGATCTGGACCATCGTGCTTCAGGTCCTGATCGGTTTCGCGCTTGCCTATCTCATCAACAAGAAGTTCCGCGGCAACGACCTGTGGACCACGATCATCGTGCTGCCGATGATGCTGAGCCCGGCGGTGGTGGGCAACTTCTGGACCTTCCTCTACCAGCCACAGATCGGCCTCTTCAACTATGCGGTCGGCTTCCTGACCGGCGCGGACCCGTCCAGCTTCTCGATGATCGGCGACGTGGCGCTCGCCCCCTGGGCGATCATCATCGTCGACACCTGGATGTGGACGCCCTTCGTCATGCTGATCTGCCTTGCGGGCCTGCGCTCCATTCCGCCGAGCATCTACGAGGCGGCCGAATGCGACCGCGCCAGCAGGTGGCGGCAGTTCTGGACGATCACCATCCCGCTCGTCCTGCCCTTCCTGATGCTCGCCGTGCTCTTCCGCGGCATCGAGAACTTCAAGATGTTCGACCTCGTCGTGCAGCTCACCGGCGGCGGCCCCGGCTCGATCACCGAGCTTACCTCGATCAACCTCAAGCGCGAGGCCTTCGAGAAGTGGCGTACCGGCTATGCCTCTGCCTATGCCGTCATCCTCTTCGTCACGGTCTTCGGCCTCGCCTCGATCTACGTCAAGGCGCTCAACAAGGTGAAACAACGATGAGCAGCTATTCCGTCACCGAACCGTCGCTGCGGCAGAAATGGGTCGCGGGCATCCTGGTCGTCGGCTACGCGCTGATCACCATCCTGCCGCTCATCTGGATCATCGCCACGGGCTTCAAGACGCCCTCCGACGCCATCGCCTATCCGCCGAAAACCTTCTTCACGCCGACGGTCGAGGGCTACGTCAACGTCTTCACCACGCGCACCCGGCTTTCGCAGGAGCAGTTGCAGGCGCTCGGCGAGCCCACGAACTGGTACGACAAGCTGGTGCGCAAGGACGGGCTCGTCATTTCCGGACCCTCGCGCTTTGCCGAGCGCTTCACCAATTCGGTGATCATCGGCTTCGGCTCGACGGTGCTCTGCATCGTGCTCGGGACGGTGGCGGCCTACGCCTTCTCGCGCTTCAAGGTGCCGCTGAAGGACGATCTTCTCTTCTTCATCCTTTCGACGCGCATGATGCCGCCGATCGCCGTCGCCATCCCGATCTTCCTGATGTTCCGCTCGCTCGGGCTCAGCGACACCCATGCCGGCATGATCCTGCTCTACACGGCGGTGAACCTGTCGCTCTCCGTTTGGCTGCTCAAGGGCTTCATCGACGAGATCCCCGTCGAATACGAGGAGGCGGCGCTGATCGACGGCTATACCCGCTTCCAGGCCTTCTACAAGGTCGTGCTGCCCCAGGCGGCGACGGGCATCGCCTCCACCGCGATCTTCTGCCTGATCTTCGCGTGGAACGAATATGCCTTTGCGGTGCTGCTGACATCCGGCAATGCCCAGACGGCCCCGCCCTTCATTCCCACCATCATCGGCGTCAGCGGCCAGGACTGGCCCGCCGTTGCCGCCGGCGCGACGATCTTCCTCGTGCCGGTCATGGTGTTCACCATCCTTCTGCGCAAGCATCTCCTGCGCGGTATCACCTTCGGAGCAGTCCGCAAATGACACGATTTTTCAACGGCCTCCTGCATTTCCGGCGCAATGCCTGGGAAATGCTGGCCTCGGTGCTGATCGCGGCGGGCGTCGTCATGCTCATGCAGCCCTTCGCGCTCGCGCTCTATTCCTGGTCCTTCGTCGTAACCCTCCTCGGCACGGTGATGTTCATCATCGTCAGCCATTTTCCGGAGTAGGCCGATGGCGCAAATCAGGATCCAGAACGTACGCAAGGAGTTCGGCGCCTTCACCGCCGTCCGCTCCTCCACTTTCACCATCGAGGACGGCGAGTTCTTCATGCTGCTCGGCCCCTCCGGCTGCGGCAAGACGACGACGCTGCGCATGATGGCGGGCCTCGAACTGCCGACCTCCGGCGAGATCTTCATCGACGGCGAGGAGGTCGGCATGAAGCCGGCGAGCCAGCGCGACATCGCCTTCGTCTTCCAGATGTTCGCGCTCTATCCGCATATGAACGTGCGCAAGAACATCTCCTATCCGCTCGTCAGCCAGGGCATGAAGCGCGAGGAGGTGAATGCCCGCGTCGCGGACGTCGCCCGCATCCTCAGGATCGAGCATCTTCTCGACAAACCCGTCGGCGGCCTTTCCGGCGGCGACCGCCAGCGCGTGGCGCTTGGGCGCGCCATCGTGCGCCGGCCGAAAGCCTTCTTCATGGACGAGCCGCTCGGCGCGCTCGACGCGGAGTTCCGCGAGCACATGGCCGAGGAGTTGCGCGCGCTGCACGACCGCATGGGCGCCACCACCGTCTATGTCACGCACGACCAGCTCGAAGCCATGCAGATGGGCGACAAGATCGTCGTCATGAACCATGGCGTCGTCGAGCAGTTCGGCAAGCCGCAGCAGATCTACGACTGGCCGGCGACGAAGTTCGTCGCCCAGTTCATCGGCTCGCCCTCGATGAACTTTCTCGACTTCGAGGGCATGATCGGCATCGGCGGCGACAGCGTCGAGCTCGGCGGGGCAAAGGTCCACGTACCCGCCGCGCGGGAAGGCCGCGCCGGCCGCCTGACGCTCGGCGTTCGCCCCGAGCATGTGACGTTCCGCGACGACGCCCCCTATCGCGGCCGCGTGAGCGCCGTCGAATATCTCGGCACGACGCAGATCGTCACCCTTTCGACGGAGCACGGCGACGTCAAAGCCCGTATCTCCTCGGGGCAGGCGGTGCGCGAGGAGGAGCTGGTCGGCCTCGATTTCGACGCGCGCACCCTCTCGCTCTTCGATGCGGAAAACGGCAAGGTCCTCATTTCCGAGGGCAATGAAGGAGTGCTCGCCCATGGCTGAGGTCGTGCTTGAAAACGTGACGAAACGGTTCGGCGCAACGGTCGCCCTCGATGATGTCTCGCTGACGGTGCCCGACGGCTCCTTCGTCGTCCTGCTCGGCCCGACGGGCGCGGGAAAGACGACGACGCTGCGCATGGTCTCCGGCCTCGACGTTCCCGACAGCGGAGAGGTCTACATCGACGGCCGGCCGATGAAGGGCCTTCAGCCCGCCGAGCGCAATGTCGCCATGGTGTTCCAGCAATATTCGCTCTATCCGCACCTCACCGTTCGCCAGAACCTGGAGTTCCCCCTGAAATCGCCTCTCCTGAAGACGCCGAAGGCGGCGATCGAGCGGAAGGTCCGGGAGGTCGCCGAGGTCCTGCAGATCGCCCACAAGCTGGAGAACAAGGCGACGGCGCTTTCGGGCGGCGAGATGCAGCGCGTCTCCATCGGCCGCGCATTGGTGCGCGATCCCAGGATATTCCTGATGGACGAGCCGCTGAGCTCGCTCGATGCGAAGCTCCGCGCGGACCTGCGCATCGAACTGAAGCGCATCCAGGCGAAATCCGGCGCGACGCTGCTCTACGTCACCCACGACCAGATCGAGGCGATGACCATGGCGACCCATGTCGGCGTGCTGAACGAAGGCAGGCTCGTGCAGTTCGGCTCGCCGCGCGAGGTCTACGAAGAGCCCGTCAGCATCTATGCCGCGACCCGCCTCGGCCAGCCGCGCATCAACGTGCTGCCGGCCGATCTCTTCGCCGGCGCGCCGGCGGGGGCGAAGAGCATCGGCCTTCGCCCGGAGCATATTGCGCAAGGCGAGGGCGAGGAGGCGCTGGTCAAGCGCGTCGAGCATCTCGGCGACCAGACGCGCCTGCACCTCACGTTCAAGCGGCACGACCTCATCACCGTCACCGACGCCCACACGCCGCTCCGGGGCGGTGAGACCATCCGGATCCAACCGTCGCGGCCGCTCTTTTTCGATGCCGCGGGCCTGCGTTTAGTTTAGGGAGAACAGCAACCATGGCGCAATTCATCAACACGCGCGAAGATGTCGTCACCGAGGCGATCGACGGGGTCCTGGCCCTTTCGGGCGGCGCGTTGACGCGGCTTGACGGCTATCCGCATATCCGCGTCGTCCTGCGCAGCGACTGGGACAGGTCGAAGGTGGCGATCGTCTCCGGTGGCGGTTCGGGCCATGAGCCGGCCCATGTCGGCTTCGTCGGCAAGGGCATGCTGACCGCCGCGGTCTGCGGCGACGTCTTCGCCTCGCCCAGCGTCGATGCCGTGCTCGCCGGCATCCTGGCGGTGACGGGCCCGGCCGGATGTCTCCTCATCGTGAAGAACTACACCGGCGACCGGCTCAACTTCGGCCTTGCCGCCGAGCGGGCGCGCGCCTTCGGCCTCAATGTCTCGATGGTGATCGTCGGCGACGACATCGCGCTGCCGGACCTGCCGCAGGCCCGCGGCGTCGCCGGCACGCTCTTCGTGCATAAGATCGCCGGCGCGCTTGCCGAACAGGGCGCCGATCTCGATACGGTCACGGCGGCGGCCAGGCGCGTCATCGCCGGCACTCGCTCCATCGGCATGTCGCTCGACACCTGCCGCGTGCCCGGCTCGCCGAAGGAGGACCGCATTCCCGAAGGCAAGGCCGAGCTGGGCCTCGGCATCCATGGCGAGGCGGGTGTCGAACAGGTGGATTTCGCCGGCGCGCGGGCGGCGGTCGCCACCATGGCGGAGCGGCTTTCCGCCGTCATGGGCGAGGGGCCGCATGTCGCGTTGATCAACAATCTCGGCGGTGCGTCGGTCCTGGAGATGTCGGTTCTCGCCCACGACCTCCTCGGCTCTGCGATCGGCGGCAGGATCACCCATGCCATCGGGCCCGCGCCGCTGATGACCTCGCTCGACATGCAGGGCTTTTCGGTCTCCGTCTTCCCCGCCGAGGCGGGTGAGCTGGCGCTTCTCAAAATCCCCGTGCCGATTGCCGCCTGGCCCGGCGTCTCGCAGGTCCGGCCGATCGCGGTCGCGGCGCTGCCGGACGGCCTGACGCCGATCACGCCGATGCCGTCGAACCATGAGACGACGCGCGCCTTCATCGTCAATTGCTGCAAGGTCCTGATCGCCGCCGAGCCCAGCCTCAATGCGCTCGACGCCAAATCCGGCGACGGCGATACCGGCTCGACGCTGGCAGGCGCCGCCCGCGCGCTGATCAGCGCCCTCGACCGCCTGCCGCTCTCCGACCACACGCAGCTCCTGCGTGCCATCGGTCAGGAGCTGAGCCAGACGATGGGCGGTTCTTCCGGCGTGCTGCTCGCGATCTTCTTCGCTGCGGCCGGCGACGGCGCATCGAGCGGCCTGCCGATGCGCGAGGCGCTGCTTGCCGGCCTTGCCCGCATGCAGGAAATCGGCGGCGCGCGCATCGGCGACCGCACGATGGTCGATGCGCTCGCGCCCGCCCTCGAAGCGCTCGGCGAGAGCCTTTCCGCCGCCGCCGCGGCGGCCCGGAAAGGCGCGGACTTCACCGCGACCCTCACCCGCGCAAAAGCCGGCCGCGCCGCCTATGTCAACGCCAGGCAGCTTGAAGGCCATGTCGATCCCGGCGCCGAAGCGGTGGCCATCCTCTTCGAGCATCTTGCAACGTGAAATACGAACATCCCGGCCGCTGATCCGATACTGCGGCCGGGATGGAATGAAAGACGCTGCGCCTGTCCTAGCGAACCTGATCGACGAACTTGATGCGGGCGAGCTGGAGTTCGCTGTTGGTGGCGATGGTCGGGCGGAAGTCGAGCCGCGGACTGACGCGCGCGTAGCCGGCCATGTGGAACAGCATCACGTTGATGGTCGGAAAGAGGTTCTGCCGCCCGATCAGTTGGATTTGCGCATCCACCGGAACACCGTCGGCTATTTCGGCCTTCAATGTTCCTTGCCCGCGGCGGTATGCTGTGCTTCGTCGAGCTTCTGATGAGATGTACCGTTCTGAGCCGGATCTCGGAGCTCAGATCCAGACGCGCTCGCGCCAGCAGCGACGGTGCCAGCGGCCGTGAATACGGGCACGGCGGCATACGCGGCGCCACACCCTGCGCCGATGGTGGCGATGATGCCGGTGCCAATGTCCGCGGCGATGGCGGACATCCACTACATCCGGCTCGGAGCCTTCCAGGTCGCCCAGAATGCCGCTCCCGGAGCCGATGTCCCCGGGGTTGACGATGCCAGCCTGCACGATTTCCGGTTTGACTACCGAAGCCAAGGCCGCGGTGCCGGCCAGTCCAAGCAATCCGGTCAGAAACGATCGCCGATCCATGCTCTCCTCCAATTTTGCGCCACGTCTGGCGATTGAACGAAGAAGAGCCTGAATGGTTCCTGAATGGCTCTACGATGGATGGGCACGGGACCCGGAGCCGCTTCTTGGCTCCGGGTCCCGGCGCGGTCTCAGTGCGAAGCGCCGGAGCCTCCGACGGCGACGATGGCGAAGGGCCGGCCTTCGACGGCGATCGTGCCCGTTTCCTCCAGCGTTTCAGGATCGACGAGGCGGACGAGCGAATGGCGCGGATCGGTGATGGCGACCTTGCCGTCGGCCACCGCCAGCCGCGGACGTTGTTGTGTGAATGCGCAGGCGGTTTGCCTGCCGCAGCACGGCTTTCCTTCCGAATCGATCGAAGCCGAACTGAACGGATGATCGGGGCTTGCTCTCCATGGAATTAACGTTATTACATTACATAAATTCTTGGAACGTAATAACGTCACAAAGCGAATGCTGTCAACCCCGGAGCGGCCATGAGCCGCAGCTTCATCAACCCGCCGGCGCGCGGGACGGCGAGCGTCGTCGACAGGGCACGCACCACCAAGCGATGGACGCGCCTCCGCGGCGGTTTCATGTCCGGCCTTGACCTGCCGCCAGCTTCTCAATTAACTGGTCGCGACGGTTCCCCTACCCATGAGGCGGAGGGGAATAATAGGGAACACGGTGCGGACGACCCGCATGGGACCAAAACCGTGGCTGCCCCCGCAACTGTAAGCGGATTGCCGTCCATCCTTGTGGCGCATAGCGCCATGCCACTGCGCGATCCGCGCGGGAAGGCAGATGGACAGCGGATATCCGTAAGCCAGGAGACCTGCCGTCATCCATCGATCCATCGTCACGGGCGGGGAAGCCCGGAACAGGAGCATGCAATGAAGATCACCAGCGCCTCGCGGCGTCGACCGACGCCGCCTTTTCCCCAATCCGTGGATCGTTCGATCGCAAGGACGGCTTGACCGTCCTTCGCTTGGCCGTGCCGCCTTGCTCGGCTTTCAATCCGTATTCGGGGAAAAATCATGATATCGCTTTTCAAGACGTCGCTTCGAGCGGGCTTCCTTCTCGCGTCGCTGGCAACCGCCATCCTTGCCGGTCACGTGCAGGCCGCCGAGACCGCCTATCCGTTGACCCTGCAGAATTGCGGCCGCCAGATCACCATCGACAAGGCGCCGACGAAGACCGTGTCGATCGGCCAGAGCAGCACCGAAATTCTCTATCTTCTCGGCCTTGCCGACAAGGTCGCGGGCACCGCGCTCTGGGTCGGGCCGGTCCTGAAGGGCTATGAGGAGGTCAACGCCAGGATCGACCGCCTGGCCGACAATGATCCGAGCTTCGAAAGCGTGCTCGCCAGGAAGCCGGACCTCGTCACCGTTCAATTCCAGTGGCAGGTCGGCCCGGAAGGGGTCGTGGCCAAGCCCGAGCAGTTCGAGGAATTGGGTATCCCGGTCTACACCTCGCCGTCCGATTGCGTCGGCAAGGAAAACTCCGCCGCCAGCGACGGCGTGCGCCATCAGGTCTTCACCATGGGCCTCGTCTATCGGGAGATCCGCGAGCTGGCGGAAATCTACAACGTCCAGGACAAGGGCGAGGCCGTCGTCGCGGACCTGAAGGCGCGAGAGGCGGCGGCCCGGGCCAAGGTTGCTTCGGCCAAGGGAAAGCTCTCGGCGGTCTTCTGGTTCTCGAGCGCCGCGGATGCCGATCCCTACGTCGCGGGCAGGAACGGTGCGCCGGGATACATCATGTCGGCTCTCGGCATCGAAAACATCATCAAGACGGATGACGAATGGCCGACTGTCGGCTGGGAAACCATCGCCAGGGCAAACCCGACGATGATCGTCGCCGGGTCGATGGAGCGGCGGCGCTACCCGCTCGACAGCCTCGAGGCGAAGCTCGATTTTCTCAAGTCCGACCCCGTGGCCAGCCTGATGCCGGCCGTCGCCAAAGGCTATGTGTTCGATATGGATGCGCAGGCGATGAACCCGACGATCCGCACGATCGAAGGCATTGAACTGCTGGCCGACAGCATCGCCAAAGCCGGCCTCGCCCAGTGAGCCGCGCAGCCCCATCGCTCGTCGTTCTTTTCGCCGCACTCTGGTTCGGCGCGGCAATCGGGGAAACGGCGATTCCGTTCTCCACCGTCGTTCAGACGATCGCGAACCGCTTGTGGGATGCGGGCTATCCGCTGGAGCCGATCGACGAGGGCATCGTCTGGAGCTACCGGCTGAGCCGCGCCGTGGTCGCGGCCTCCTGCGGAGCGGCGCTCGCGCTTTGCGGCGTCGTGCTGCAATCGCTGCTGCGCAACCCGCTGGCGGATCCCTATATCCTCGGCATTTCCGCCGGTGCTTCGACCGGCGCCGTCGGCGTCGCCATTCTGGGTATCGGCGCCGGCTTCCTGACCATGCCGCTCGGCGCCTTCTTGGGCGCTGTCGTCGCCTTCGCACTGGTGAGCGTTCTGGCGTTGAAAGCGGGGCGCGGTACGGCGGCGATCATTCTGGCCGGTGTCGCCGGTTCACAGCTTTTCAACGCACTCACGTCCTTCATCGTCACGAAGGCGGCGACGGCGGAGCAGGCGCGCGGCATCATGTTCTGGCTGCTCGGCAATCTTTCCGGCGTGCGCTGGCCGGATGCCTGGCTGGCGGTGCCGGCGGCGCTCGCCGGCCTCGTGGTCTGCCTTCTTCATGCACGCGCACTCGATGCCTTCGCTTTCGGCTCCGAGTCTGCGGCCTCCCTCGGGATTTCCGTCCGCCGGACCTATCTGGTCCTCGTCGGCACCGCGGCGATGATGACAGCCGCCATGGTCTCGATCGTCGGGTCGATCGGGTTCGTCGGCCTCGTTATCCCGCACGCCGCGCGCATTCTTGTGGGCGTTCGCCACGGCGTCCTGCTTCCGGCCTCGGCGCTGGGCGGCGCGGTCTTCATGATTTTCGCCGACATCCTGTCGCGCACGCTCATTCCCGGACAGGTTCTGCCGATCGGCGTCATCACCGCGCTTGTCGGCGCGCCGGCCTTCGCACTTATTCTTGGACAAAGGAGAACCCGGGCATGACACTTTCTGCCGAACGCGTCTCCTGGGCCGCCGGGGGGACGGAAATTCTCAAGGACGTCTCCCTCACGGTGGAGACGGGCGAGTTCCTCGGCATCATCGGCCCCAACGGTTCCGGCAAGACGAGCCTGATGTCGCTTCTTGCAGGCATCCGCGCCCCGAAATCCGGCTCCGTCCTCTTCGATGGCGCGCCGATCGGATTGCTCGGCAGGCGCGCCGTCGCACGGCGCCTGGCCCTTGTCGAACAGCAGGCGGAAACCGGCGAGCGCATCACGGCGCGGCAAGCCGTCGAACTTGGCCGCACACCCTACCTCGGCGCGCTGTCGCCCTGGTCGCCCGAAGACGACCGGATTGTCGATGGCGCGCTGGAGGATGTCGACATGGCGCATCTGGCGGGCCGATCCTGGCACACCCTGTCCGGCGGCGAGCGGCAGCGCCTGCACATCGCCCGCGCGCTTGCGCAGCAGCCGGAAATCCTGCTGCTCGACGAGCCGACCAACCATCTCGATATCGGTCATCAGATCGGCCTGCTCGATCTGGTGCGGCAACAGGAGCTGACGGTCGTCGCAGCTCTGCACGATCTCAACCATGCGGCCCTGTTCTGCGACCGGATCGCGGTGCTGCAGGAAGGCCGCCTTGCCGGGCTCGGTGAGCCGCGGGAGGTTTTGACGGAGGAGCGCATCCGCACGGTGTTCGGCGTCGATGTCGAGATCGAGCAGGACGATGGAGGCATCTGCAACATCCGCTTCCTGACGCCGCGGACGCAGAGGCGCGCGCCGCGTGCACAGGGGCGCAGAACCCTTTCCGCCATGGGGGCCTAGGCCGATGGAGATGCGCAATCGCGATCTGAAGGAAGACATCCGGGAATACTGGACGCGGCGCTCGGCGACCTTCGACCTCGCATTCGGCCACCGCATCCCGCCGGGCCCGGAACTGGACGCCTGGGCGGCGGCCGTGCGTCAGGCAATCGGCCCGGCGCCGCAAAGGGTGCTGGAACTTGCCTGCGGTACCGGCGAGGTGACCAACGTCCTGCTTTCCCTCGGCCATGAGGTGACGGCGCTTGATTTTTCCGAAGCGATGCTCGGCGTGGCGCGCGCCAAGCACGCCGGCAATGCGCGGGCCCGTTTCATCCTGGCCGATGCCGAGCGGACGATGGAACTCGACCAGGCCTATGACGCGGTGATCTGCCGCCATCTCGTCTGGACGCTGACGGAACCCGAGCAGGCGCTTGCGGACTGGTTCCGCGTGCTGAAGCCCGGTGGAACGTTGCTGGTCTTCGACGGCGACTGGACAAAGCCGACGCCGATCGGGCGGATTGCGAGCCTGGCGGTCCGTGCGATCGAGCGCTTCATCGGCCATGACCCCTATTACGACGGGGCCATGAGCGAGAAGCATGCGGATATCATGACCCGCCTGCCATTTAGCGACGGGCTGACCGCAGAACGCGTGAAGCCTCTCGTTGCCGCCGCGGGTTTTGCGGATATCCGCTTTCCCTCCCACCGGCCGATTGCGGCCGCGCAGCGCCGCAATGCCGATCTCAGGAACAGGTTGCGGACGCGTTTCTACCGGCGCTTTGTCCTGACGGCATCTCGCCCCCGCCACATCGACGGCCCGGACCTGAACGCCCTCCCGCAAGCAGAAGGACGCTCGTCGTGAACAAAGCCGGCGTATTCGTTTCAGTGGCCCTGGCCGCTTCCGCCACGTTCTTCTGCAGCGCGTCGTCGGCCGGCGCCGGCCAGGAGACCCGATATCCGTTCTCGATCGAGAATTGCGGCCGGACGCTGACATTCGACAAGGCGCCGTCGCGTGCGGTTGCCGACGGCCAGAACTCCGGAGACGATCGCCAAAGCTGACCCCAACCTGATTGTCGCCGGCGACATGACGCGGCGGCGCTTCGAAGGCGACGATCTCGCCGCAAAGCTCGATTTTCTCAAGAATGACCCGGTTGCGAGCAACATGGATGCCGTACGCCAGGGACGGATTGTCGAGATGAAGGTCCAGCTTATGGACCCGACCATACGTACAATCCGCGGCCTCGAGATTCTCGCCGACGGCCTCGAACGCTTTGGCCTCGCCCGATAGTACAATCGCCCAATATGCGATTGGCTCTGGTTCGGAATTTGGCGGCTTTGTCAGCCGCTGAGGGCGTGTCAGGGGCAGTTTTCAATTCGACGCGACACGGCCGCAAGCCGAAGCCGAATTCGCCAGTTCAGCATCAGCGCGAAGGCGCGTTCGAGACCCCCGCTATGTCTCATGCAGCACATGGGCGGCTTTTACCGCCGCGGAGGCGCGGTTTTCGACGCCGAGTTTGACGTAGATCTGCTCAAGATGCTTCGTGACCGTGCGGGCGCTGAGGCCGAGGATTTCGCCGATATCGCGGTTCGACTTGCCCTTGGCGATCCACAGCAGGACCTCGGATTCGCGCTGGGTGAGCGAGAAATGCTGGCGCAGGATCTCGTCATCGGACATGGGGTTTTCGGCGGTGAGGCGAAAGAGGAATTCATCCGCGTCGATCCTGCCGAGGAAGGAAAGCTGCAGGCTCGCCTGTCCCGCCTGGCGGATGGCGAAGCTCGTTTCGCGCGTTGCATCGCGCATCGCCATCCAGCGGCCGATATGAGCGGAGACGACATCCAGCCCCTCGTCGTTGCCGGTCGCGGCGTTGACGAGCCTCGTTGCCTGCGGCGTCGACCAGCGGATCTTTCCTTTGCCGCTCACGGCAAGCAGATGCCGGCCCGCCGCATCGAGCGCCACGCGGGCGCTCTGGGCCGAGCGGGCATTGGTGAGATGCACCCGGATGCGGGCGCGCAGTTCGTCGATATTGATCGGCTTGGTGAGATAGTCGACGCCGCCGGCCTCCAGCGCGCGTACGACATGCTCGGTCTCGGTGAGGCCGGTCATGAAGACGACGGGGACGGGGCTGACGGCCGGATCCGCTTTCAGTTTGAGGCAGGTTTCGAAACCGTCCATGCCGGGCATGACGGCATCGAGCAGGATGATGTCGGGCGTGATGCGCCCGACGATGTTGAGCGCCGAGGCGCCGGACGTGGCGATCAGCACGGAGAAACCGGATTGCTCCAGCGCCTCCGTCAGGAAGCCGAGAGCCTCGGGGGAATCGTCGACGATGAGAACGATGTCGCGCGGGGTGGCTGTCTCAGTCACGGGGGGCGGTTTCTTTCCGGTCCATGGTTTTCAGGAAGGCATCATAGCCGGTAAGGTCGAAAGCCTGAACATAGGCGCGTACGGCCTCGGCGAAGGGCAGGTGTTCCGGCGTGCCGGCGATTTCGGCGAGCTTCGCCTCGATGCCGCGCACGTAGCCGATCTCGCCTAGGCGGATGAGCTCCAGCACCTGGTCTTCGGCGGGGATGACGATGCCGGCGTTTCCTGTGCCGGCCGGCTTCGCCTCGCCATGATAGATCCAGTCGAGGCCTATCTGGAGGGCGAGCTTGTCGGTCAGCTGGCGCAGGTCGAAGGGTTTTGCCAGCATGTCGTTGTGGCCGGCATGGGTCGCCGGGCCGTCGCCGATATTGGCCGAGAGCATGATGACCGGGCCGGGTTGGCCCAGTGCGCGCAGCCGCTCGACCAGCTCCCAGCCGCTTATGCCGGGCATGGAGATGTCGAGGAGGAAGAGATCGGGCTTCAGGCCTTCGATCAGCGAAAGGCATTCCTCGCCGCTCTTTGCGGTCAGCACGGTGAAATCGAGCGGGCGGAGGATCTCCTCCATGAGGTTGCGATGGTCGGCATTGTCGTCGACGACCAGAATGGTGCGGCGCGGCCCCGTATAGCCCTTGATGCGCTGCACGGCGTCCTTCGGGGCGGTTGGCCGGTCGACAGCGGAGAGCATGAGGCGCACGCGAAATTCCGTACCCTTGCCGTCTTCGCTGGTCACGGAGATTTCGCCGCCGAGCGTCTGGGTCAAAAGCCGCGTGATGGTGAGGCCGAGGCCGAGGCCGGGCATGCGGCCATGTTCGGCGCTGCCGCGCTGGAAGGGCTCGAAAATCCGCGGCAGGTCCTTCTCCGGAATGCCGCGGCCGCTGTCGGCGACGGTGAAGGTGGCGACCTGGCTGCGATAGGCAACGTCGAGGCGGATGGCGCCCCGATCGGTGAACTTCAGCGCGTTGGAGAGGAGGTTGACGAGAATCTGGCGCAGGCGCTTGTCGTCGGTGCGGACGTAATGCGGCAGGTTTGCCGGGCGAGTGTGCTCGAAGGCAACGCCCTTGGCCTGTGCCTGGGGACGGAACATCTCGACGATCTGGTCGAGGAAATCGTGGATGTGGATCTCGTTCGAATAGACCTGCAGCTTGCCGGCTTCGATCTTGGAAATGTCGAGCAGGCCGTCGATGAGGCCGGAAAGGTGATCGGCGCTGCGCTTGATGACGCGGATCGCATTCTGCCGCTGCGGCGGGATGCTCTCGTCGCGTTCCAGCACCTGGGCGTAGCCGAGCACGGCGTTGAGCGGCGTGCGCAGCTCGTGGCTGAGACCGACGACATAGCGGCTCTTGGCGCGGTTGGCCGCTTCGGCCGCGTCCTTCGCCTGCTGAAGGGCGGCGTCGGTCTTCTTGTGGGCGGCGATTTCCCTGAGGAGCAGGGTGGTCTGGCGGGAGGACTCTTCCTCCGCAACCACGCGGCTGTCATGGGCGAGCACATAGAACCAGCAGACGATGCCGGCGACCACGGCGAAGACGAAGAACACGACCGCGATGGTGCGCTCCACCACGGAAGCGGTTTCCGGCGAATGGATGCCGACCTGATGGGCGATCATGGCGAGGATGACGCCCATGCCGGTTATGGAGAGTGCGGCGGCAATGCCGTAGCGGCCGAGGCGGGTGGCGAGCGCGCTCGTCACTGGCTCGGGCAGGATGGTCTTTGCGACGCCGGCGACCTGCGCGTCGAAGCGCGCCTTCGGCTTGCACAGGTCATGGCAGCGGCTGTCGAGGGAGCAGCAGAGCGAGCAGATCGGCGCGGCATAGGCCGGGCACCAGGCCATGTCCTCCGGCTCGAACGGGTGCTCGCAGATCGAGCAGGTGATGGAATGCTGCTTAGCCCAGCTCCTGCGGGGCTTGCGTGCGAGGTAGTATTTGCCACCCGTCGCCCGGGCGATCAGCGGCGAGGTGATGAAGGCGACGATGGCGGCGATATAGGGGGCGAGCGAGGCGGCGATCTCGCCGAAAGCGCCGAAATGGGCGGTGAGCGCAACAAGCGCCGAAAGGGCCATCGCGCCGAGGCCGACCGGGTTGATGTCGTAGAGGTGGGCGCGCTTGAACTCGATGCCGGGCGGCGAGAGGCCGAGCGGCTTGTTGACGAAGAGATCAGCCGAGATGGTGCAGAGCCAGGCCATGGCGACGATGGAGAAGACGCCGAGCGTTTCTTCCAGCAGGCGGTAGATGCCGAGCTCCATGAGGAGCAGCGCGATCGCCACGTTGAAGACGAGCCAGACGACGCGGCCGGGATGGCTGTGGGTGAGGCGCGAGAAGAAGTTCGACCAGGCGAGCGAGCCCGCATAGGCGTTCATCACGTTGATCTTGAGCTGCGAGACCACCACGAAGCCGACCATCAGAAGGAGCGCCGCCTTGTCCCACGGCAGCATGTAGCCGAAGGCGGTGTAATACATCTGCGCCGGATCGGCCGCCCGCGTGGAGGGCACGCCCGCCGAGAGCGCTAGGACGAAGAGGAAGGAGCCGGCGATGAGCTTCGGCGCGCCGACGATCACCCAGCCGGAGCCGGCAAGGAAGACGGCGATGCGGTGGTGGAGCCTGCGCTGCCCGTCCGGCGGCAGGAAGCGCAGGAAGTCCACCTGTTCGCCGATCTGCGCCATCAGCGCGAAGATGACGGCCGAGGCGGCGCCGAACTCCACGAGCGTGAAGGGCGCATAGGTGCCGGCCGGGCCGGAAGCGTGATGGAGGCCGGAATAGGCGAGCCACTGGCCGACCTTTTCCCAGTCGGCAAAGGCGATGAAGACGAAGGGCAGGATGTTGAGAACGATCCAGAACGGCTGGGTGATGAGCTGGAAACGCGAGATCAGCCTGACGCCGTGCGTGACCAGCGGGATCACCGCGACGGAGGAAATGATATAGCCGACCCACAGCGGCACGCCGAGCGCCAATTCCAGCGCGCCCGACATGATGGAGGCCTCGATGGCGAAGAGGATGAAGGTGAAGCTCGCATAGATAAGCGAGGTCAGCGTCGAGCCGATATAGCCGAAACTCGCCCCGCGCGTCAGCAGGTCGATGTCGACGCCGTGGCGGATGGCATAGCGGCTGATCGGCAGGCCGACGAATAGGATCATCAGGCCGGCGACGAGGATGGCGGCGATGGCGTTCGTCGTGCCGTAGGACATGGTGATCGCGCCGCCGATGGCTTCCAGCGCGAGGAAGGAGATGGCGCCGATGGCGGTCTGCGAGATACGGTCCGACGAGAACCGCCGCGCGCTCTTGGCGGTAAAGCGCAGCGCATAGTCCTCCAGCGTCTGGTCGGCGACCCAGCGGTTGTATTCGCGGCGGATCGGTATGATGCGCTGGCGTGCGGCCATCCTGTCCTGCTGTTCCCCTATGTCGTCCGACACTTCTAGCACGGATGCCGGTCCCCCGGAATTGCTGCAACGCCGCAAATGGTTCCCTCTTGCCCCCGGCACCTACGTAGAATGGCGTATGTGCAGCGCAACATGGCTGGCGGATAGTCGCTCCAGGCAACGGCAAGGTCCCCGTTGCGGTCAAAAGAACAGAGGGGTTCAGACCATGTCCATCAAGGCGCGCGCCACCGGCGCATTGCTCGCAGCCATTCTCTCGACGACGGCCTTTCACGGCGCGTTCGCGGCCGACGACACGATCAAGGTCGGCATCCTGCATTCGCTTTCCGGCACCATGGCGATTTCCGAGACGACGCTCAAGGACGCCATGCTCATGCTCATCGACGAGCAGAACAAGAAGGGCGGCCTTCTCGGCAAGAAGCTGGAAGCCGTCGTCGTCGATCCGGCCTCCGACTGGCCGCTCTTTGCCGAGAAGGCGCGCGAGCTGATCTCGGTCGACAAGGTCTCGGCCGTCTTCGGCTGCTGGACCTCGGTGTCGCGCAAGTCGGTCCTGCCGGTCTTCGAGGAACTGAACTCGATCCTCTTCTACCCCGTCCAGTATGAGGGCGAGGAAAGCCAGCGAAACGTCTTCTACACGGGCGCGGCGCCGAACCAGCAGGCGATCCCGGCCGTCGACTACCTGATGGAGAACGAGGGCGTCGAACGCTGGGTCCTCGCCGGCACGGACTATGTCTATCCGCGCACGACCAACAAGATTCTCGAAGCCTACCTGAAGTCCAAGGGCGTCGCCGCCGAGGACATCATGGTCAACTACACGCCGTTCGGTCACTCGGACTGGCAGACGATCGTTTCCGACATCAAGAAGTTCGGCTCGGCCGGCAAGAAGACGGCCGTGGTCTCGACCATCAACGGCGACGCCAACGTGCCCTTCTACAAGGAACTGGCCAACCAGGGCGTCAAGGCCGAGGACATTCCGGTGGTTGCCTTCTCGGTAGGCGAGGAAGAGCTTGCCGGCCTCGATACCGGCCCGCTGGTCGGCCATCTTGCGGCCTGGAACTATTTCGAATCCGTCGACAATCCGGCGAACGCCGAGTTCATCAAGACGTGGAAGGCCTTCACCAAGAACGACAAGCGCGTCACCAACGACCCGATGGAAGCCCACTATATCGGCTTCAACATGTGGCTGAAGGCCGTCGAGAAGGCCGGAACCACCGATACGGACGCCGTGCTCGACGCGATGATCGGCGTTTCGGTGCCGAACCTTTCGGGCGGCTATTCCACCATGATGCCGAACCACCACATCACCAAGCCGGTGCTGATCGGCGAGATCCAGGCCGACGGCCAGTTCGAGACGGTCTGGCAGACGCCCGGCCTCGTGGCCGGCGACGAATGGTCCGACTACCTGCCGGACTCCAAGGACCTGATCGCCGATTGGCGCAAGCCCATGGAGTGCGGCAACTTCAACGTCGCCAGCGGCAAGTGCGGCGGCAAGGGGTCGTGATCCCACAGCGCTTCGCGAGAGCGAATCCGCATCCCGGCCCAAGGCCGCCGGGATGCATCTTTCCTGAATGCCCGACTGCTGAGGACGTGAGATGCACGCGCGGCTGATCCATCATTTCCTGCAATGCCTGCTTATCGCCATCTGCGTGACGGTGACGATGCTCGCAACCGACCTGAAGGCCGCGGACGGTCTGCGCGCGATGGTCGATGCGCTCGGCGGCGGGAACTTTCAACAGAACCAGAAGCAGGTCGAGGCGCTTGCCGGAACGGGCGATCCGAAGGTGGTGCCGGCGCTCGAAGCGCTTGCCGCGGGCGATCTCTACCAGCGCAAGGCGGACGGCGTCGTCTTCATCGTCAGGCCGGCGGGCGGCAATTTCACGCTGGTCGATGCCCTGACGGGCGAAGCGGGCGGCGAGGTGCCCAAAGCCGCGCTCGAAAAGATCAAGGTCAACAACGGCCTGCGCCGCGCGATCCGCTCGGCGCTCGGCGGCCTGACGCTGATGAGCCCGGACGCCGGCGTGCGCCTTAAGGCTGCAAGCACGATCCTGCGTGCACCCTCGGCCGATGCGCTCGAAGGCCTCGATGCCGCGCTTGCCGCGGAGAAGGATGGCGCCGTCAAGGCCGTGCTGGAACAGGCGCGCGCCGCCTCGGTTCTCGTTTCCAACCGCCCGGCGGACGAGAAGAAGGCGGCCGTCGCCACCGTCGTCAAGACCGGCGGGCGCGAGGCCCTGTCGCTGCTTTCGGCCGCGCTCTCCTCGGCGGACGAGAGCCTGCGTCCCGATATCGAGGCCGGCATCGACCAGATCGAGGACCAGCTGGCGCTCTGGGCCGCCGGCCAGAACATCTGGTACGGCCTGTCGCTCGGCTCGGTGCTGCTGCTTGCCGCCATCGGCCTTGCCATCACCTTCGGCGTGATGGGCATCATCAACATGGCGCATGGCGAGATGGTCATGCTCGGCGCCTATACGACCTTCGTGGTGCAGCAGGTCATCCGAACCTCCTTTCCCGGCCTCTTCGACTGGTCGCTGGCCATCGCCCTGCCGCTGGCCTTCCTCGTCACCGGCGCCGTCGGCCTCGTCATCGAGCGCGGCATCATCCGCTTCCTCTATGGCCGGCCGCTCGAAACGCTGCTTTCCACCTGGGGCGTGTCGCTCATCCTCCAGCAGGCGGTGCGCTCGATCTTCGGCCCGACCAACCAGGAGGTCGGCAATCCGTCCTGGATGTCCGGCGCCTTCGAGCTCGGCGGCCTGACGATCACCTGGAACCGCATGTGGATCATCGTCTTCTCGCTCGCCGTCTTCGCGTCCCTGCTCTTCCTCCTGAAGAAAACGCCGATGGGCCTCCAGATGCGCGCCGTCACGCAGAACCGCCGCATGGCCGCCTCCATGGGTATCCGCACGCCCTGGATCGACGCGCTGACATTCGCCCTCGGATCGGGCATTGCCGGCATTGCCGGTGTGGCGCTCAGCCAGATCGACAACGTCTCGCCCAATCTCGGTCAGGGCTACATCATCGACAGCTTCATGGTCGTGGTCTTCGGCGGCGTCGGCAATCTCTGGGGCACGCTGGTCGGTGCCTTCACGCTCGGCATACTCAACAAGGTCCTCGAACCCTATGCCGGCGCGGTGCTGGGGAAGATTCTCGTGCTCGTGCTGATCATCCTCTTCATCCAGAAGCGGCCACGCGGGCTCTTCGCACTCAAGGGAAGGGCGGTGGAAGCATGATCACCTCGTTTGTCCTCAAGGCGCTCGACCGCAACATCGTCGTCGTCGCGGCACTGCTGCTCGCCCTCGCCGCGCTCGTTCCGGCGCTGAACCTCCTGACGGCGCCGGACCATGCGTTGCATGTGCCGACCTATATCGTCTCGCTCACCGGCAAGTACCTCACCTATGCGCTGCTGGCGCTGGCGCTCGATCTCGTCTGGGGCTTCTGCGGCATCCTCTCGCTGGGACACGCCGCCTTCTTCGCGCTCGGCGGCTATGCGATGGGCATGTACCTGATGCGCCAGATCGGCGCGCGCGGCTCCTACGGCAATCCGCTGCTGCCCGACTTCATGGTCTTCCTCAACTGGAAGGAGCTGCCCTGGTTCTGGTACGGCTTCGACATGTTCTGGTTCGCCGCGCTGATGGCGGTACTGGTGCCGGGGCTGCTTGCCTTCGTCTTCGGCTGGTTCGCCTTCCGCTCGCGCGTCAACGGCGTCTATCTCTCCATCATCACGCAGGCGATGACCTTCGCCCTGCTGCTCGCCTTCTTCCGCAACGACATGGGCTTCGGCGGCAATAACGGCCTCACCGACTTCAAGGACATCCTCGGCTTCAACATCCAGTCGGACGGCACGCGCTCGGCGCTCTTCGCCGCCTCGGCGGTCGCCCTTGCCCTTTCGCTCGTCATCGCCTCGGGCATCGTCCGCTCGAAATACGGCAAGGTGCTCGCCGGTGTGCGCGATGCGGAAAGCCGCACCCGCTTCCTCGGCTACCGGGTCGAGCATGTGAAGCTCTTCGCCTTCACCGTCTCGGCCATGATGGCGGGCGTTGCCGGCGCGCTCTACGTGCCGCAGGTCGGCATCATCAATCCGGGCGAGTTCGAGCCGGCCAATTCCATCGAGGTCGTCATCTGGACGGCGGTGGGCGGGCGCGGCACGCTGATCGGCCCCATCGTCGGCGCCATCCTCGTCAACGGCGGCAAGAGCATCTTCACGGCGGCCTTCCCCGAGTTCTGGCTCTTCGCGCTCGGCGGCCTCTTCATCCTCGTCACGCTGTTCCTGCCCAAGGGCATCGTCGGCACGGCACGCCACGCCGTCGAGCGGTGCCGGGAACACGGCAGGGCCCGCAAAGCGGAAGAGGCCCACGCCCATACGGCAGAACCCCAGGCGGCGGAGTAGACGGCATGAACACGCTCGCAAGCAATGCAAGGCCCAGCAGCATCCTCTATCTCGACGGCGTTTCCGTCTCCTTCGACGGCTTCAAGGCGCTGAATGCGCTCTCCTTCGTCATCGCCCCCGGCGAGCTGCGCGCCATCATCGGCCCGAACGGCGCGGGCAAGACGACGATGATGGACATCATCACCGGCAAGACGCGCCCGGACGAGGGTGAAGTGTTCTTCAAGGGAACGATCGACCTGACGCAGAAGGACGAGGCGGATATCGCCCGGCTCGGCATCGGCCGGAAATTCCAGAAGCCGACGGTCTTCGAGAGCCATACGGTCTGGGACAATCTGGAACTTGCGCTCAACCGCAATCGCGGCGTCTTCTCGACGCTCTTCTACCGCCTCACCGCCGAAGACAGGGCTCGCATCGAGGACATCCTTTCCACCGTGCGCCTTTCAGGCCGCAAGGACGACTATGCCGCAAACCTCAGCCACGGCCAGAAACAATGGCTGGAGATCGGCATGCTGCTGGCGCAGGAGCCGGAACTGCTGCTGGTCGACGAGCCCGTCGCCGGCATGACGGATGCCGAGACGGCGGAAACGGCGATCCTGCTGAAGGAAATCGCCAAAACCCGCTCGGTGGTGGTGGTCGAGCACGACATGGGCTTCATTCGCGATCTCGGCGTGAAGGTGACGTGCCTTGCCGAAGGGTCTGTCCTCGCGGAAGGCTCCATCGACTTCGTCAGCGCCGACCCGAAGGTCATCGAGAACTATCTGGGGAGATAAGGCCATGCTGACGGTCGAGAAAGCCAGTTTGCACTATGGCGCGGCGCAGGCGCTGCGCGGCGTCTCGCTGACCGCCGACATGGGCAGGATCACCTGCGTGCTCGGCCGCAACGGCGTCGGCAAGTCGAGCCTCCTGCGCGCCATTACCGGCCAGCATCCGCTTTCCGGCGGTGCCATCCGTTTCAACGGCGTCGAGCTCGACGGCATGGCGCCCTATAACCGCGCCAGGCAGGGCATCGGCTATGTGCCGCAGGGCCGGGAAATCTTCCCGCTGTTGACGGTCAGGGAAAATCTCGAATCCGGCTATGCGCCCCTGAAACGCTCCGAGCGTTTCATTCCGGGCGAGATATTCAGTCTCTTTCCGGTACTGGACACCATGCTCGGCCGGCGCGGCGGCGATCTTTCGGGCGGCCAGCAGCAGCAGCTCGCCATCGGCCGGGCGCTCGTCACGCGGCCCCGGATCCTCGTTCTGGACGAGCCGACGGAGGGGATCCAGCCATCGATCATCAAGGATATCGGCCGGGCGATCCGCCATCTGCGCGACACCACCGGCATGGCCATCCTGCTCGTCGAGCAATATCTCGACTTCTGCCGCGAGCTTGCCGATCACGTCTACATCATGGATCGCGGCGAAATCGTGCATGAAGGACCGGCTGAAACGCTCGACACCAGAGAGGCGCGTCGGCACCTGACGGTATGACGGCGCCGGAAGATCATCCCGCATTGCGGCCTATTTCGCAGGCCGCACCCATTTTCGAAATCCGGGTCGAGCCTACGGCTCGGCAAGAGTTCGGCGATGGCGTATGATTTCCGCGCTCACCGCTTCGGCCACGCTCACCACGCGACGCGAGGCGATAAGGTCGGCATGGGTGACGAGGAATATCGGCCGCTGCATCGCGCCGCCGTCCGGCATGCGATCGGCGAGCAGGTTCAATCCTGCGTTCCGCGCCACAAAATGCGGCAGCACCGAGACGCCGATCCCGCACCGCACCGCCTCGATCTGTCCCGGCAGCGTGTTGACCGCGAGCCTTGGCGCATGAGGTTCCTCGAATGCCACGCTCCATTTGAGCAGCGTCCCGAGGTTCGCCGTCTCCGGCCAGGCAACCACGCGGTTCGGACGACTGCCATCGGGCGGGCCGTAGAGGCCGAAGCCCATCGTCGCCAACTGGCGCACGCGTAGATGGCCTCGCTCCGGCCGTACCATGCGCAGCGCCAGGTCGGCGTCGTGGCGGTGCATGTTCACGGTCGAGCTCGAGAACAGGACTTCGACATTCAGGCCGGGATTGGCGCCCAGGAGCGGGGCGAGGGCGGGCACGATAAACGACACGACCAGGCTTTCGATGCTCGCCAGCCGCACCGTGCCGCGTATCCGGTCATGATCCGATGCCTCCTGCCGCATTTCCAGCATGGCTAGTTCCACCGCTTCGGCGCGCGGCAGCATCGTTTCTCCCTGATCGGTCAGCACATAGCCGGTCTGTGTGCGCAAAAAGAGCGGCAGGCCGAGCACCTGCTCCATCCTTTCGATCCGGCGAGAAACCGTCGCCACGCCGGTCCCGAGTTGTCTTGCGGCGCCAGACAACGTTCCCTCGCGCGCCAGGCACAGAAAGATCTTGCAGTCGTCCCAGTTCAGGTTGTCCATTGCCTTTCCATTTTTGAAAAATGGGTTACATATATTGTCCATATCCTGATTTATTTCGATAAGGCACCCTGCGCCGGACTCCAATAGTCCAGCGAGGTTGCCATGTCCGTTTCAAACCTTACCCACACCCCGATTTCCCGGAGCGAGGGCGGCGCGCTCGCCCTCAGCGCCATGGCGGCGGTTTTCTGGGGAACGAATTTCGAGGCGACCCGGATCGCGCTCGTCGACCTGCCGCCATGGACAGCGGCGGCTGGCCGCGTCGCCATGGCGGTGGCGGCGACAATGTTGTGGCTTGCCGCGACCAAGGGCATTTCCTGGGCGGTGCTGCGGCGCAATCTCGTCGCCTTCTCGTCGCTCGGAACCATCGGCGTCGCAGGCTTCACCGCTACCCTGTTTCTTGCAATGAAGACGTCGAGCCCGGTGACGGCGGCGCTCGTCATGGGGACGAGTCCGCTGATAACGAATCTGCTTGAATCCCTCCTGCTCAGGCGGCTGCCGTCGCTGCTCGCTGTCCTTGGCATGGTCGTGAGCCTGATCGGCGTCGCGCTGACGGTTGGGGCATTTTCCGGGACGCATTTCGCTTCCGGCGATCTGTTGATCCTGCTCGGAAGCGTTTTGTGGGCACTCTATACGATCGGCTGCCGCCGCTGGGTCGTCGGAGCGACGCCGATCGAGACATCGGCGTGGACGATGCTGGCGGGCGCGCTGGTGCTCGGCCTCGTCGCCTTCCGGCTGGAGACGCCGCTTGCAGCCTTCGCCCATGCTCCGTTGGCTGCCTGGGGCGCGAGCCTGTGGATGGCACTGGTCGGCTCGGCCCTGGCATTGATCTTCTGGCAGGTGGGCATCGCAAGGCGCGGGCCAGGCGCAACATCGGTCCTGTTCAATCTGGTGCCGGTTTCAGCGCTCGTCGTCGCGGCGCTCTTCGGCCGGATGCCCGGCGTGATGCAGATCGCTGGCATTGCGGTTGCTCTCTTCGGCATCACGCTGGCAAGCGGCAAACGGCCGGGCGGACGGACACGGTGACGCCTGTGTCGGGCGTGATCGGAAGGAATAGCCGTCAGCGTTGCCCCCTTGCAGGCGTTTTGAGATTGAACCGGGGGCACGCCAAGTCCCAGGCAGATGATCGTATTCTTCGAAGTTCATGGCCGCCGTAAATCCCGTGTCGATGGCGGATATGGTGGATCGCTTCGGAAGAGGTTTGGGAAAATCGCTCGACGAGCGAGGGAACTTATCGTCGTGATCGTGGTTTTCCGCCGAGCCACCCGGCTTGAACGAGGATAACATCATGAAAAAACTTCTGTTTGCCGCCGCGCTCGTCGGCGCATCGACCCTTGGCGCCTATGCTCAGACCGCCACCGCGCCCGCCACCGACGGCGACACGCCGGCTGTCGCCACTCCGGACAGCAAGAACGCAACGGCCCCCGTCGAGGGCGCCAACAGCTTCACCGAGGATCAGGCCCGCGAGCGGATCGTCGAGGCCGGCTACGCCGACGTCGCCGGCCTGAAGCTCGACGACAAGGGCGTCTGGCGCGGCACCGCGATGAAGGACGGCAAGACCGTCAATGTCGCGCTCGACTACCAGGGCAACATCGTCGCCAACTGATACAATCGGAGGAACTTCCATGAAAACCGTAACCGGCCTTTTTGACGATTACTCGGATGCACGTTCGGCTGTCAGCGCGCTCGAGGCGCGCGGTGTGCCGTCGAGCGAGATCAGCATCGTGTCGAACAATGCAGACGACCGTCACACCAGGGACACCAATGCCGCCGAAGGGGCGGGCACGGGTGCCGGCATCGGCGCAGCCGTCGGCGGTGTCGGCGGCCTTCTTACAGGCCTCGGCATCATGGCGATCCCGGGCGTCGGCCCGGTTGTGGCTGCGGGCTGGCTGGCGGCCACCGCGGCAGGCGCCGCGGCTGGCGCTGTCGCCGGCGGCGCGGCGGGCGGTCTGATCGGGGCGATGACGGAATCCGGCGTCCCGGAAGAGCATGCCCATGTCTATGCCGAGGGGGTTCGCCGCGGCGGCACGCTCGTCACGGCGCGCGTCGATGACGGCCTTTATGCCGAAGCCGAGGCGATCCTGCGCCAGTCGAGCTGGGTCGATCCGGACGCTCGCCGTGCGGTCTATGCCGAAGAGGGATGGACCCGCTTCGACGACACGCTCGATCCCTACGGCCCGGCCGAGATCGAGAAGGAACGCCTTCGCTACAGGCGGTAAGGCCTTCTGGGGCCGGCGGCAAGGGACAGCACTGTCCGACAGCCGCCGGCTCCTTGCCCCCAAAGCGGTGGGCGGATGGCCGACGGTTCGGCCATCCAGCGACGCCGATATTCGTTCGCTCCTGAAAAGGTGTTGTGCGCTTTGCGAGAAAATCTCGGATGCGACAGGCTGCGATGAAGTGCCGGAAAGCCTGTTTTGCCTGCATTTTCTTGAACGCCGGGCTTTTGCGGATCGAGGATGCGAATGCCGAGGCAAGCGCCAGAAGCCAATGCAGCGCTCGCGCCCGCTTGACAGATTTCCCGAACTGAATGCAGTTTGACCATAACGTAGGTGTCAACCTAACGAGAATGCCCCGTTCAACGCATGTTGATGACGATCCGGAGTTCGCAACTCCTGGAACAGGGTCCTGGCGAAACTGACGGAAATGTCGGTTCAACTATGGAGCTGGTGGGGTATGAGGGAAAATATTCTCCTTCCTGAACAATTTTGCATCGAATACGCCCGGAATATCCGCTCCGTGCGGCTTCGGCTCTTCCGTTGCTGTCGCGTTGGCTGCGGCCAAGTCGCCATTGCGATGGGGCAGCCGGTCTCCCGCACGCCCGCTGCCGGGCGCATCCGGCCACGTTATCCGTTCCAGGCATGAGCTCGGCTCCGGCATGGGCATATGCCCCGATGGCCATGCCGCACGCCTGATGGAGAGGGGCGCAATCCAAGCGAAACGCTTGCAAGGTAGGGAGGAGTTTACCTTGGCACATGCAGACGAGGAAATTGCAGCCAACGCATGCCCGGAGGACGAAAAACTCGGCATAGGCGCCAATCTGGCCTATGGGCTGCAGCATGTCCTGACGATGTATGGAGGCATCGTCGCCGTTCCGCTCATTCTCGGGCAGGCGGCCGGGCTGGACACCGGCGGGATCGGTCTCCTGGTCACGGCCTCGCTCTTCGCGGGGGGCCTTGCCACCATCCTGCAGACGATCGGCGTGCCGTTCTTCGGCAGCCGCCTGCCGTTGGTGCAGGGCGTCTCGTTCTCCGGCGTCGCGACGATGATCGCGATCTCGGGCAATGGCGGCATCCCGGCCATCCTCGGGGCGGTCATCGCCGCCTCGGTGATCGGCCTCCTGATCACGCCGGTCTTCTCGAAGATCACCCGCTTCTTCCCCCCGCTCGTCACCGGCATCGTCATCACCACCATCGGCCTGACATTGATGCCGGTCGCGGCATTCTGGGCGATGGGCGGCAACAGCAGCGCGCCCGATTTCGGCAGTACAGCCAATATCCAGCTCGCGGCGGTGACGCTCACCATCGTGCTGCTGCTCAGCAAGCTCGGCAGCGCCTCGATCTCGCGGTTGTCCATCCTGCTTGCGCTGATCATCGGCACGGGCATCGCCTACGCGCTCGGCATGACCGATTTCTCGCAGGTTGCGAACGGCCCGTTCTTTGCAGCGCCCGCGCTCTTCCACTTCGGCTACCCCACCTTCGAGATCGCCGCCGTCATCTCCATGTTCATCGTGATCATGGTGACACTGGTCGAGACCTCGGCGGATATCCTCGCCGTCGGCGAGATCGTCGGGACGAAAGTCGACGCCCGGCGGCTCGGGGACGGTTTGCGCGCCGACATGCTCTCCAGCATCATCGCTCCCTTCTTCGGCTCCTTCACCCAGAGCGCCTTTGCCCAGAATGTCGGCCTGGTCGCCGTGACGGGAGTGAAGAGCCGCTATGTCGTGGCGACCGGCGGTCTCTTCCTGGTCGCTCTCGGCCTGCTGCCGGTGATGGGCCGCGTGGTCGCGGCGGTGCCGAGCGCCGTCCTGGGCGGGGCCGGGATCGTGCTTTTCGGCACGGTGGCGGCCAGCGGCATCCGCACGCTGTCCAAGGTCGATTACAACAACAACATGAACCTTGTGATCGTCGCGACCTCGATCGGCTTCGGCATGATCCCGATCGCCTCGCCCGGCTTCTACGAGCAATTCCCGGCCTGGGTCGCGACGATCTTCCATTCCGGTATCAGCTCCGCGGCGCTGATGGCGATCGCTCTCAACCTCCTGTTCAATCATCTGAGGGCCGGCAATTCCGATCAGCCGTCCGTGTTCGCCGCGGCGGCCGAACGGACGATCCGCTACCAGGACATCGCGCGTCTGCACGACGGCGACTATTTCCTGAACGGCAAGCTCTACGACGCGAAGGGCCTTGAGATTCCGATGATCCCGGAAGCCGCCCACTGAGGCTTTCATCTTAACCACACGGCCCGGGTCGAGCTGGCTCTCGATCCGGCCATCCTTTCCCGCGACGTCCAAGGAGACAAAATGTCGGAAGAAACCGAAACCAAACGCCTGCTCGATGCCCTGTTCGATGCGATGGAGAATATCATTCCCGTGACCGAGGCCGGCGTTGCCGCGGGCAACAAGGTCTTCGGCGCGGCGCTGCTGCGCAAGTCCGATCTCTCGCTCGTCCTCGCCGAGACGAACAACGAGACGGAGAACCCGCTTTGGCACGGGGAGGTTCACACCCTGAAGCGGTTCTACGAGATCCCGCAATGCGACCGGCCGGATACGAAGGACCTCATCTTTCTGTCGACCCATGAACCCTGCTCGATGTGCCTGTCGGCCATCACCTGGGCAGGTTTCGACAATTTCTTCTATTTCTTCAGCCATGAGGATTCCCGCGACGCCTTCGCCATCCCGCACGACCTGAAGATCCTGAAGGAGGTCTTCACGCTGGAGCCCGGCGGCTACAACCGCACGAATGCCTTCTGGAAGGGTCGCTCGATTAAAGCTCTGGTCGACGACCTTCCCGAGCCGCGGTGCGAGCAGTTCAAGGATCGCGCCGAGGCGATCCGGTTGAAGTACGAAGACCTTTCTGTCGTCTACCAGGCGGGCAAGGACGGAAACGCGATCCCGCTCAACTGATCGGATGCGCCCCGCCGTTTCACCCTGAACGCGCCGCCGGCGGCTTCGCCCCGGCGGCGCGTTTGCGCCATCCGTAGTGCCAGCGCTGTAGGTCGGGACGTCGCAGAGGCATTCGCGGTAGTATCGGGATAACACCTGCTTCAAAGGCATCTCGCCTAGTCTGCTGGGCAACCGTCGCAGCAAGGGAGGATGTACGATGGCGAGAATTCTGATGATCACCGGCGATTTCACCGAGGACTATGAGACGATGGTCCCGTTTCAGACGCTTCTGGCCTGCGGCCACAGCGTCGATGCCGTCTGCCCCGGCAAGAAGGCGGGCGATACGGTGAAGACCGCGATCCACGACTTTGAAGGGGACCAGACCTATTCGGAAAAGCCCGGCCACAATTTCGCTTTGAACGCCGATTTTGCCGCCGCCGATCCGGCCGGCTACGATGCGCTTGTGGTTCCGGGCGGCCGCGCGCCCGAATATCTGCGCATGAATCCCGATGTGCTTGCCAAGGTGAGGCATTTTTTCGATGAAGGTAAGCCGGTCGCCGCGATCTGCCACGGTGCGCAACTGCTTGCGGCGGCGGGCGTTCTCAAGGGCCGCACCTGCTCGGCCTATCCGGCCTGTGCCTATGAAGTAACGGCATCGGGCGGAACGTTCGCCGATATTGCGGTGACGGAGGCCGTTACCGATGGCAATCTGGTGACGGCACCGGCATGGCCTGCGCATCCGGCATGGCTCAGACAGTTCCTGGCGATCCTGTAAGTCGGTCTTCGCCTGCGACAGGATAAGGGAAGGCGGCGCCCGGCCGGCTCAAGGGCCGTCCGGGCGGCATCGACGTTCACGGGAAGGGAGGCCCCGGCGATGTGCGAACTCTTCATCAAGGCCGATGCCAGCCAGTGGCAAAGCCGTACCCACAGTCTGCGCATCGACGGGGTCGCCACCTCGATCCGGATCGAGAACCATTTCTGGGATACGCTCGGCGAAATCGGCCTGCGCGACGGAATGACCGTCGCGCAGCTCATAACGCGGCTCTGGCACGAGGCGATGGATGCCGATCATGACCTCGGCAACTTTACCTCGTTCCTTCGGGTGTGTTGTGCCCGCTACCACGCGCTCATCGCTGCGGGTGAAATTTCGGCCGATCGCAATGTTCCAATTGCCGACCATGCGGCACGGGAAATCCTTGCCCGTGAGGCGCAGCGACGGAGCGCGGTGATCAATTGATCGTTTGACGGTCGTTCTTTTCCTGCATCAGTCGGAGCGGAAACCGTCGAAGGCGTGGCTGTCCTCAGCGTGCCACGCCATAGTCCCCGCTGAAGCTGACGAGGTAGCCGTGGAGCCTGTCGATGACGGCCGCGCGGGGGCTGGTGCGGCGCTCTACCAGGCCGAGCTGGCGGTATAACTGCGGGGCGCCGAAGGGTACGGCGACCACTTCGCCCGAGGTCTCCTTCAGGGCGCTCCACGGCACGATGGACGCGCCGAGGCCGTGGACGACGCAGGCGACGACGGAGGTGATCGTGTCGATCTCCGCGATGACATTCGTGACGATCCCGCTTCTGGCGACCTCCGTCTCGATGATGTGGGCGAGGGGGAAGCGGCTGACGAACTTCACATAGGGCAGGTCCGAGAGCATCTCTTCGGCGGGGCGCGGGCGCGTGCCTTTCGGGGCGATGGCAAAGAGCGGCTCGCGAAGAAACGGGCTCCATCTCAGGCTGGAATGCACGCCGGAATATTCCGCGACCATCGCCGAATCGAGGCGTCCCGTGACGACGTCGTTGAGCAGTTCGTCCGAGTTCGCCACATGGAGCTTTATCTTGAGGTCGGGAAAGTCCTTCTTCAATTCGGTGATCGCCCGCGGGATGAGGGAAAGCGCGCTGGAACGGACCGAGCCGATGGTGAAGGTGCCGCCGATCGCCCGGCCCGAAATCGCATCGACGATATCGTCGGCGGAGCGCACGAGGCCCTGTGCGGCCTCGAGCATCTGCAGGCCCTGGCTGTTCAAGGTGATCGGCCGCGTGGAGCGGTCGAACAGCTCGGCACGAACCTCGCTCTCCAGCGCCTGAACCTGCTGGCTGACGGCCGAGGGCGTGAGGCCGACCGCGTCGGCCGCCTTCGCAAAGGTGCCGTGTTCCGCGATGGCGATGAAGGTCTTGAGCTGGCGGATATCCAAGCGGCCCCTCATGAATTAAGAATTCCTGTTCTTCTTTGACAGAATTATTCGCTTTTTTCAAGAAATCCTTATGTTACCGTCAGGGCTAGGAGGTGCCCGGAGGCGTTCGGGCACGGGAGGATGGGTTCGAGAGCGCATTGCCGCTCCGCGTCCTCGTGATGTCCAGTCGAGGAACGCATGGCACGCCCGCATATCCTGATCACCGGCCCGGCAATCAACGAGCAGGCCGCCAAGCTCGCCGAGGACAATGGCTACGGCTTGGTCTACGTGCCGCCCTATACGAGCGAGGAGGACCTGGTGCGCATCGTCGCCGATGCCGACCCGGTCGGCGTCATCGTCCGTATGGGCCGCTTCGGCGCCGCCGCGATCGACGTGGCGCCCTCGATGCGGGTGATTTCCAAGCACGGCGTCGGCGTCGACAACATCGATCTCGATGCGGCCTCGCGCCGCGAAATCCCGGTCGTGGTCGCGGCCGGCGCGAATGCCCCTTCGGTTGCCGAACATGCGATGGCCCTGCTGCTGGCCACCGTCAAGCGGATCCTGCCGCTGGACGGCGGGCTGCGGGCGGGCAAGTGGGAAAAGCCCGGCTTTTCCGGCAAGGAGCTTTCCGGCATGACGATCGGGCTGGTCGGCTTCGGGTCGATCGCGCGGCACACGGCAGCGCTCGCGAAAGCCTTCGGCATGACGGTGAGCGCCTGCGACCCGTTCACCGACGCGGCCGTCTTCGCCGAAGCCGGCGTCGCAAGGGTGGGGACCGTCGAGGAGCTTCTTGCGGCGTCGCAGATCGTCAGCCTGCACTGCCCGCTCACGCCGGAGACGCGCAACCTGCTCGACGAGAAACGCCTCGGCCTGATGAAGGCCGGCTCCTACGTGATCAATACCGCACGCGGCGGCCTCATCGACGAGGAGGCGCTGCTGCGCGCGGTGGCAAGCGGCCATATCGCCGGCGCGGGCCTCGATACGTTCCGGACCGAGCCGCCGTCCGCCGACCACCCGTTCTGGAAGGAGCCGCGGATCGTCGTCACGCCCCATATCGGCGGGGTGACGAGGGAGGCGAACGCCCGCGTCGGGGTGGAGGCGGTCGAAGGGGTCCTTGCCATCCTCCAGGGCCGCGGCCTCGGCCGAGAGCGGATCGTGAACTTCCGGTCGCTGGCGAAGGTGTCCGCCTGACCATCATCAATTTCGACAGCAGGAGAGTACGTTGACCATCGGTTTCAGGATTCGCAGCCGGCCCCGCGCCGTCGACCGGCAATGGGTCGAGAAGTTCAGGCAATTGCCCGTCGCCAATGTCAGCGACAGCATGCACCGGCTTTACGGCGGCGGCGCGCAGCTCCGGCCCATGCACCGCGCCGGCAAGCTTGCCGGCCCCGCCATCACCGTGAAGGCGCCGCCCGGCGACAATCTCATGCTGCACAAGGCGATCGACATGGCCGTCGAAGGCGACGTCATCGTCGTGGATGCGGGCGGCGACGTCACCCATGCCTTGATGGGCGAGATGATGCTCGCCCATGCCCGGGCGCGCGGCGTGGCCGGTTTCGTCCTCAACGGCGCGATCCGCGATGCGGACGCGTTTCTCGACATGAACGTTCCGGCATTCGCCGTCGGCGTGACGCATCGCGGCCCCTACAAGAACGGCCCCGGCGAGATCAACTGCCCCATCGCCATCGGCGGAATGGTGGTGATGCCCGGCGACCTGGTCCTCGGCGATGCGGACGGGGTCGTCGCGATCCCCGTGGACGACGTCGCCGAGGTCTACGAGCGCACGGCCGCCAAGCACGCGGCGGAGAACGCGCAGATGGAAACCATCCTGGCCGGCAAGCACAGGCCGACCTGGTTCAACGATACGCTGGCAAAGAGCGGCTGCGAACTGCCCGCGGAGGCCTGATCGCACCGATGCCGGAAGGGAGGGCGCGCCAGAGGAGTGAGGCCGCCGGGCCCGCAGGGAACCCGGCCCCGTGGAGGACAATCCTGTGCGGGGCCAATCGAAAATGTCGAAGCGCCGCGGCGCTTTCGCTAGAGTCATCAACGGGAGGAAACCATGAAGCACTTGATCCGGAATACCGCACTCGCAACGACCCTGCTGCTCGGCACGGGCATCGCGCATGCCGAATGGCCGACGGACCGGCCCATCGAGCTTATCGTCGCCTTCGCGCCGGGCGGCGGCACGGACGTGATGAACCGGACGCTGGCGCCCTATATCGAAGAGGAGCTGGGCGCGAAGATCACGATCCTCAACCGGCCCGGCGCCTCCGGCGAGATCGCCTACACGGCCCTGACGGAGGCGCGCCCGGACGGCTACACCGCCTCCTCGCTCAACACGCCCGGCTACCTGACGATGCAGATGGACCGCAAGGTCCGCTTCGATCCCAAGAAGCTCTGCCCGGTCGCGCGCATCGTCGAGGATCCGGGTTCCTTCATCGTGCAGGCCGGTTCGGAATTCAATTCCCTCAAGGATCTCGTGGAATATGCCAAGGCCAATCCGGGCGCCGTGACGGTCGGGACGACCGGGCTTGGAACCGACGAGCATCTTGCCATGCTGCAACTGGAGAAGTCGGCCGGCATCGACCTTACCGCCGTGACCTTCAACGGGGCGAACGAGGCCCGCACCGCGCTGCTGGGCGGCCATGTCATGATGATCGGCATCAATGTCGGCGAATTCGTCGGCAGCGACCATTCGGCCTTCAAGAACCTCGGCCAGTTCGCCGAGCAGCGTTCCGTCATCGCTCCCGACCTGCCCACGGCGAAGGAGCAGGGCTTCGACGTTCTCGTCAGTTCCGAACGCGGGATCGCGATGGGCTGCGACGTGCCGGCGGATATCCGGACAAAGTTCTCCGATGCCGTCCACAAGGCGCTCGACAATCCGGAATTCCAGGAGAAGGCCAAGCAGCAGTCGCTGGCGCTCTCCTACCTTTCCGCCGATGACTGGAACAAGGAAATGCCGGTGAGGGCCGAACGTCTCGGCGCGATCTGGAAGCTGGCGAAGGAACAGCAGTAATGTCGGCCCCGCGCAAGGCCGGCAGCACCGGCGACCGCCCGGATTTCCTGACGGCCGCCCTTTTCGTTGGTTTCGGAGCGCTCGGCCTTTGGGCCGGGCGCGACCTGACCCTCGGAACCGTTTCGGCGATGGGCCCCGGCTATCTTCCGCGGGTCGTCTGCTGGTTGCTGATTGTCGTCGGCGCGGCGGTCGGCGGTCTCGGCCTGTTCCGCGACCGGGAGGACATTGCAAGGCCGAGGCCCTGGCCTGTGATCGTCATCCTCGCCGCCGTGATCGGCTTTGCGTTCGTCGCCGAATATTTCGGGTTCGTCGCGGGGTCCGTCTGGCTGCTGCTCGTCGGCAGCGTCGCCGACCGCGACTCCAGACTGCGCGAAGTGCTCCTGCTCACCGCCGGGCTGACAGCCTTCGGCGCCCTGGTCTTCATCGTCGGCTTGGGCGTTCAGATGCCCATCTGGCCCTTCTGAGGCTTGGAACATGGATTTCATCAATCTTCTGGCGCTCGGCTTCGGCGAGGCGCTGACACCGACAAATCTCGGCTTCTGCCTGGTGGGTGCGCTACTCGGCACGCTGATCGGCGTCCTGCCCGGCATCGGCCCGACGGCAACGATCGCCGTCCTCCTGCCGATCACCTTCTACCTGCCGCCGCTTGCCGGCCTCATCATGCTGGCCGGCATCTACTACGGCGCGCAGTACGGCGGCTCGACGACGGCCATCCTCGTCAACCTGCCGGGGGAGGCCTCCTCGGTGGTGACGGCGATAGACGGCTACAAGATGGCCCAGAAGGGGCGAGCGGGGTCGGCGCTCGCCGTCGCGGCCCTCGGCTCCTTCTTCGCCGGCACGGTCGCGACCTTCGGGATTGCGCTCGCCGGCCCCACGCTGTCCTCCTTCGCCCTGTCCTTCGGGCCGGCCGAATATGTCTCGCTCATGCTGTTCGGCCTGCTCGCGGCGACGGTGCTCGCCCGCGGGCCGGTGCTGAAGGCCATCGGCATGATCCTGCTCGGCCTGCTTCTCGGCATGGTCGGCATCGATGCGGGCTCGGGCGAGGAGCGCCTGACCTTCAGCGCCATGGAACTGTTCGACGGCATCGACTTCGTGGTGATCGCCATCGGCCTGTTCGGCTTTGCCGAAATCATCGAGAACCTCGAGAACCACGAGGCGCGCGGGGTGCTGGTCAGCAAGCTCAGCCGGCTGTGGCCGACCCGCGAGGACTTCCGCCGGGCCTGGCCCGCGGTGCTGCGCGGAACGGGCGTCGGCACGTTCCTCGGCGTCCTGCCGGGCGGCGGGGCGACGCTTGCCTCCTTCTGCGCCTATTCGTTCGAGAAGAAGATCTCAAGGCACCCGGAAGAGTTCGGCGAAGGCGCCGTCGAGGGCGTCGCGGGCCCGGAGGCGGCCAACAATGCGGGCGCGCAGTCCTCGTTCATTCCGCTGCTGACCCTCGGCATTCCCTCCAACAACATGATGGCGATGATGCTGAGCGCCTTCATCATCCACGGCATCACGCCCGGGCCCACGGTGCTGGCCACGCAGCCGGAGATTTTCTGGGGCCTCGTCGCCAGCATGTGGATCGGCAACCTCATGCTGGTCGTGATCAACCTGCCGATGATCGGCGTATGGGTGAAGCTGCTGACGGTGCCCTACCGCCTGCTCTATCCCGCGATCCTGCTGTTCTGCTGCGTCGGGGTCTACAGCATCAACAACCGCATCTTCGACGTGGTCCTGGCGGCGGGCTTCGGTCTTCTCGGCTACGCCTTCCGCAAGGCGAAGTGCGAGGCGGGGCCGCTGCTCCTCGGTTTCGTCCTCGGCCCGCTCCTCGAAACCAATATCCGCCGGGCGATGACCATCTCCCATGGCGACCCGAGCGTCTTCTACGAGCGGCCGATCAGCCTCGTCCTGCTCATCGCGACGGTCGGCATGCTGGTGCTGATGGTATTGCCTTCCTTCCGCCGCACGCGTGAGGAAGCGTTCCAGGAAGAGGAAGCCTGACGTATAGGGAAGACTTGGAAACCTCAAACGGCCGCCTTGCGCGGCCGTTATCCGCTTCTCCGACCCGGCGCGCCGGGTCGATGCAATCCCGGTGATACGATGACGAGTGCCCGTCTCCAGACCTATCTGTGCCTCAACGACTTCGAACGCGCGGCAAGGCGGCGTCTCCCCCGGCCCTTGTTCGGCTACATCGCCGGCGCGAGCGAGACGAACGCCTCACTGCGCTACAATGCGGAGGATTTCGACGCCTACGCCTTCCAGCCGCGGGTGCTTCGCGACGTTTCCGGGCGCAGCACGGCGACGTCCCTTCTCGGGCAGACCTACGATGCGCCGTTCGGGATCGCGCCGATGGGCATCAGCGCCCTGATGGCCTACAGGGGCGACATCCGCCTCGCCGAGGCCGCGAAGGAGTGCCGCATCCCCATGATCGTGAGCGGATCGTCGCTGATCCGCATGGAGGAGATTGCCGCGGCCGCCCCGGGATCGTGGTTCCAGGCCTACCTTCCGGGAGAGCCGGACCGGATCGATGCGCTCGTCGAGCGAGCCGAGCGTGCGGGCTTTCCCACGCTGGTGCTCACGGTCGATACCGCGATCCTGGCAAACCGCGAGAACAACGTGCGCGCCGGCTTCTCGACGCCCCTGCGTCCCGGCCTCGGTCTCGCGTGGCAAGGCATCACGCATCCCCGGTGGACCGTCGGGACCTTCCTGCGCACGCTGGCGCTGCACGGCGTGCCGCATTTCGAGAATTCCTATGCGACCCGCGGCGCACCCATCATCTCGCCGAGCGTCATGCGCGATTTCGGCCGGAGGGACCATCTGAACTGGGCCCATCTGGAGCGCATCCGTAAGCGCTGGCCCCGGACGCTCGTCGTCAAGGGCATCATGCATCCGGACGATGCGCTCCGCGCCCACGAACTGGGGGTGGACGGGGTGATCGTGTCCAACCACGGCGGGCGCCAGTTGGACGGCACGATGTCGCCCCTGAGCGCGCTTCCCGGGATCGTCGAAAGGGTCGGCGACAGGACGACGGTCATGATCGACGGCGGGTTCCGGCGCGGCACGGACGTCATCAAGGCCCTCGCGCTCGGCGCCCGTTTCGTCTTCGTCGGCCGGCCGTTCCTCTATGCCGCAACCGTCGCCGGTTCGCATGGGGTCGAGAGAGCCGTCGAGATCCTGCAATCCGAAATCCACCGGAACATGGCCTTGCTGGGTGTCTCGGCGGTGGGCGACATTCGGCGCGAACATATCGTTCGCCGCGGGCGTGCCTAGGTTACCGTCTCCGCGCCTCGACCGGCCGGGTTCCCGGGTTTGCATGACATCCTCAAACGCAGAAACCGACGCTGCCGCTGACCTTCCGGATCATCTGCGTCACCTGCGGGAGGGCGCGCACGATGGCGCCCTTGTTCGTGCCGATGAACACTTCCTGCAAGGGAAGGGGCGACTGGGTCTTCAGGACCTGCATCGTCCCGCTCGCGATCAGCTCCTGCATCAGGCGGGTCGGCAGGATGCTTATCCCCGTGCCCGATTCCACGAGGTTGAGGATCGTGCCGAGGCTGTTGCAGACATTGAGCCTCAGCCCGCCGCCCGACGAGGCGGAAAGGAATCCCGTCGTGAGCGAGTGCAGGTTGGAGGGGGCCGGGGTCGAGAAGATGCGCTGCGCCAGCAGCTCCTCGTCGGAGATGGTTGCCTCCGGTAGCCCCAGCTTCCTGCTTGCGACCCAGCCGACGCTCTGCCGGCCCAGAAGCTCCAACGCGACGTTGTCGTGCGGGGGAGGGGTCGAGAGGACGGCGATGTCGAGAAGACCCTCGGAGAGCTGGTCGGCAAGCCTGTGGCTGGTATCCACCGTGGCGGCGATCCGCGTCCCGGCGAAGCGCTTGTCGAGTTCGTCGAGCAGGGCCGGCAGGCATACGGCGGCGAAGCTGTCGATCACGCCGACCCTCAGCGTCGGCAGGCGGGTATTGCGGGTCTTGATGTTGGATTCGATGTCCCGCGCAATCGCGATCATCGATTCCGCATAATGTTTCAGCGCCTCTCCCTCGCTGGTCAGCACGAGCTGGCGCTTCTGGCGCACGAAGAGCGACACGCCGAGTTGCTCTTCCAATTCCCGGATGCGGTAGGAAACCGTGGGCTGGCTGACATGGAGCTTGTCGGCCGCCGCGCTGAAGCTGCGCAGCTGGCAGACCCAGTAGAAGGATTCGAGAGCGGAGAAGCTGAGGGTCATGATGAATAGAATTCTTCTATCGATAGCGATAAGTATCCTAATTAGATTTTGATCTCAAGACCGCATAGGATTTCCTCATCCACATCAGAGACGCGGTGACCCCATGTACAAGACCATTTCGCGCGAACACATTCTCGAAGACCTGCCGGAGATCGCGGAGATCCAGTCCGACGAGCTCAGGGAAAAGGTCGTCGACGCCTGGGTCTTCGCGCTGGAGCGCTCGTCGTTCGACCGCGTCACCGACATTTCCGGCGAAGGCAGCCCCAACGTCTTCGCATTGAAGCGCGGCAGGCAGGACGCGCATCTGCGCGGCGTCACGCGCCTTGCCTTGGCCATCTACGACGAATTCAGGAAGACCTATCCGGAAGCGAAGGTCGACCGGGACATCATCCTTGCCGGCGGCCTGTGCCACGATATCGGCAAGACCTGGGAATTCGACCCGGTGAACCTGAAGCGCTGGAGCGAGCGTGGCGACCGCTACGGCGAGCCCTCCTTCCGCCACTCGGCCTACGGCACCCATGTCTGCCTTTCCGTCGGCCTGCCGGAGGAGATCGGCCATATCTGCATGGGCCATTCGCTGGAAGGCGCGCATATCGGCCACAGCACGGAATGCTACATCATCCGCCAGGCCGACCACACGTGGTGGCATGTGGCGGCTGCGCTGGATCTGTGCCATCCGGACACGATCGGCTTTGCCGGCCCCAATCTGCGCGTCCGCCCGCTCGGCCAGCAATAGCAAACCCGCCCGCCACCCGAACGAAAGCCGAGGTTAGAGATGAACTATACGTTCCAGTTCGGCCCGCTGCTGAACTACCTGCCGCAAGTCGTGAGCGGGCTCTGGCTGACGCTCGTGCTTTCCTTCGTCGGCATCTTCGGGGGGATCGCGCTCGGCGTCGCCAGCGCGGTCCTGTCCACCTCGCCGTGGAAGCCGGGGCGGCTCCTCGTGCGCATCTACGTGGAGGTGACGCGCAACACGCCGCTCCTGGTGCAGATCTTCGTCATCTTCTTCGGCTTGCCGAATATCGGCATCCGCCTGTCCCCCCTCGCGTCCGTCTTCATCGCGCTGGTCTTCAACAACGGCGGCTATGTCGCGGAGATCGTGCGCGGCGGCATAGAGGCGACGCACCGCAGCCAGGTGGAGGCGGCCGAGAGCCTCGGCATGACCTATTTCCAGACCTTGCGCTTCGTGATCCTGCCGCCGGCGCTGGAGAAGGTGTTCACGCCCATCGTCTCGCAATGCGTGCTGCTCATGCTCTCGACCAGCCTCGTCTCCGCCATCGGCGTTGAGGACCTGACGGGCGCCGCGATGATCGCAAGCTCCGAGACGTTCCGCACGATGGAGATCTACCTCGTCATCGCCGTGGTCTATGTCGTGCTCAACTTCGTCTTCCGCGGCGTGCTGAACATTGCCGGCCTCATGATCTTCACGCGGTCGCGTCGCCGCCTGCTCGGGAGGGCATGACATGCGCACATTCGGCACGCCCGAATTCCTGTTCATCGTCTATGCGCTGCGCTGGACGCTGACGCTGACCGTCATCGCCTTCGTCGGCGGCGGCCTCATGGGCATCCTGCTCGCGCTGCTGCGCATCGCCCGCAGCCGCGTGCTGCGCGGCCTCACCACCTTCTACATGCAGTTGGTCCAGGGCCTGCCGCTGCTCGTGCTGCTGTTCCTCTGCTACTATGCGCCTTCGCTGTTCGGCGTGGAGATCGCCGCGCTGACGGCGGCCGCCATCGCGCTCACCGTCAATTCCAGCGCCTTCCTCGGCGCCATCTGGGAAAGCGCGCTGCGCGCCATTCCCAAGGCCCAGTGGGAGAGCGCCGACGCGCTGGCGCTGACGCCCTGGAAGACGCTGCGTTTCGTCATCGCGCCGCAGGCGATCCGCCTTGCCATGCCGTCCACGGTCGGCTTCCTTGTGCAGATCATCAAGCAGACCTCGCTCGCCTCGATCATCGGCTTCATCGAGATCACCCGTGCCGGCCAGCTCGTCAGCAACGCCACGTTCGAGCCGCTCAAGGCGTTCCTCAGCGTCGCCGCACTCTACTTCGCCGTCTGCTTCCCGCTGACGCAGCTCAGCCTGTGGCTGGAGCGGCGCACCGCGCGCCGCGGCGCGAGAACCTGAACCACCGGACGGCACGCAGAAGGCCGTCCACCCAACCGGAACCCCAACCGAAACTGAGAGGATACCATGCGCCTGAAATCCCTTCTCCTGCCCCTCGTCGGGCTTCTCGCCCTCACCGTCGGCGCCGCCACGGCATCGGCCTCCTCCCTCGACGACATCATCGCCCGCAAGAAGGTGCTGATCGGCGTCGACCTGTCGGTGCCGCCCTTCGGCATCACCAACGCCGAGATGCAGCCGGACGGGCTCGACGTCGATGTCGCCAAGCTGCTGGCCAAGGATCTCGGCGTCGAGCTGGAACTCGTCTCCGTTACCGGCCAGAGCCGGATCCCGTCGCTCCAGACCGGCAAGGTCGACTTCGTCGTGGCGAGCTTCGGCATCTATACCGAGCGTGCGCTCTCGGTCGCGTTCTCCAATCCCTATGGCGGCCACAAGTCGGTCATCATCGCGCCGAAGGACACGGTCATAAAGAGCCTCGCGGACCTTGCCGGCAAGCGCGTCGGCGTGCCGCGCGGCACGGCGCACGAGAAGATCCTCTCGGCCGCCGGGATCGAAGGCATGGAGCTCGTCCGCTTCGACGACGACAGCACGACGCTGAACGCGCTCGTCTCCGGCCAGGTCGATGCGATCGGCACGGTGAACTACATCGCCGCGCAGCTTCAGGAACGCTATCCCGACCGCGGCTTCGAGGAGAAGACCACCTATCTCCAGAGCTTCTACGGCGTCGGCTTGCGCCGCAACGATCCGGACCTCCTGCACTGGCTGAACACCGTGCTCTTCGTCCACAAGCAGAGCGGCGAGCTGGGCGCGATCTACGAGAAGTGGATGAAGACCCCGATGCCGGAACTGCCGTCGTTCTGATTGCCTGAAACCCAGGGGGCGCCCGCGCGGCGCCCCGTCTTTCCCGATCGAGAGGCCCCGCCATGTCCGTCGTCGTCGCAAAGAACATCCGCAAGAGCTTCGGTGCGCTCCAGGTCCTGAAGGGCGTGTCCCTCACGGTCGAAGGCGGCGAGGTCGTCGCCCTGATCGGCCGCAGCGGCTCCGGCAAGAGCACCTTCCTGCGCTGCCTGAACGGCCTCGAAAGCATCGACGACGGCGAGATCGAGGTGGCCGGCCACCGCATGTCGCGGAGGCCAGCCGAGCTGCGCCAGCTCCGCCGCGACGTGGGCATCGTCTTCCAGAGCTACAACCTCTTTCCCCACCTGACGGCCGGCGAGAACATCATGCTCGCGCCGGTGCAGGTGAAGGGCCTGCCGAAGCAGGCCGCCCGCGAGGAGGCGAGGCGCTGCCTGTCGCTCGTCGGGCTCGGCGATCGCTTCGACGCCTATCCGGACATGCTCTCCGGCGGCCAGCAGCAGCGCGTGGCCATCGCCCGCTCGCTCGCCATGCAGCCGAAGGTCCTGCTGTTCGACGAGGTGACCTCGGCGCTCGATCCGGAGCTGACCGGCGAAGTGCTCGCCGTCATCGAGAATCTCGCCCGCGGCGGCATGACGATGATCCTCGTCACCCATGAAATGGGCTTTGCGCGGCGCGTCGCCAACAAGACGATCTTCATGAAGGACGGCATCATCCACGAGGAAGGCCCCTCCGCCGAATTCTTCTCTGCTCCGAAAACGCCGGAACTCCAGGCCTTCCTCCGGTCGGAAGTCGGCTGATCGCCGCCCTTGAGCCGTGACCATCGACATCGCAACGCATCTTGAGGAGAGCGTGCCATGAGCAACAGGGTAGCGCTGATCGGCGCGGGCGCCATGGGCGGCGCCATCGGCATGCGGCTTGCGGAGACCGGCAACCATCTCACCGTC
>Ga0182736_1000107_pt1 | contig 159152 bp, 146 predicted proteins | sample eDN5th30CKraftBY_FD_128882 | JGI IMG/M metagenome (GOLD analysis project Ga0182736, IMG submission 128882) | Enriched backyard soil microbial communities from Emeryville, California, USA - eDNA 5th pass 30_C Kraft BY (version 2) (version 2) | ecosystem: Environmental > Terrestrial > Soil >... | reverse complement strand
ACCGACGTACTGACGGTCTCCCGAACAGGGTGATGACCATGTGAGTCTCCTTTCAACACACATGGTATGCAAATTGCCTGCCAGTCTTTTCAACCGTTTAGATGTTTTGAAACTGCCTCTAACATCATAGGCAAAATCTCCATTTGTGCAGGCATATCCGGAGTTCTCTTCGATTGTCCGCACGGGGCGTGGAATCCAATCGGGATTGTGATACCAGTTACGTCCCGCGACCACATCCAACTTGCCGTCGCCATCGAAGTCAGCGATGTCGCAGCCTTCGTTCAGGTCCACTGCCAGGGTTCTGATTTCAAAACGAATAGAGTCAGCTGCCCGCAGCAGTGACACCGAAACGCCAACGCAACTCCAACAGCACAGAAATGTTCTCAATAAGGAGATTTCAAACATGTAATGAACCTTCATTTTTCCAGGCAAGCGACGATCGATGTTGTAGACCGAATTAACCTCTTTTGCGCTTCCCGATAGTCACTTTCTCTGTTCAAGCAAAAATGCCATTAATGAATAGAGATCTTCTACAGGAACGATTTCGCTCCAGTTGTCCGGCATGATTGAAAGTGGTGAAATGACTTGCTCTTCAATTTCATTTTCTGAGATTGAATGTTCTTCTCCTTTGTTGTCCGCAATTACGATCAGCGGACCTTCTTGACGTCGGAAGATCCCAGAATAAACTTTCCCGTTTGACAACACATAGCTACGAGTACGGAAGGAGATGTCTACGTTGCGATTGGGGTCGATCACATCTTCGAACAAACGCTCGGCTCCACGATTTCCGATTCCATCCAGTTGTGGACCAATTATTTTGCCTATTCCCTGGATCTGGTGACACGAGGCACAGCGGTTTTCAAAAACTCTGCGCCCGGCTGCCACGTTCCCTGACTGCACAGAAAACTCCTTGATGAGCGAGGCAATCTTCTGGTCCCGTTCCTCCGATGCTTGCGGGAGAGCGTCCACAACTTTCTTTGCCCGCTGTTGGATACCGTCATCTTTGGTCGTACTCAGCAGCGAATGGATTGCTGAACTGGTGAGCACACGGGGAGAAAATGCTCCTGATTCACACAGATCCAGCAACAACGGTGCCCCTCCTTCTACAGAAACGAGAGCCTGAGCGACGTCCACTTGGTAACGAGTAGAAATAGTTCGACCTATCTCACGTACCAATTGAATACGATCTTGATCCGAAGAGTCATCGAATAGCTTGATTTGCACTTGATCGAGTTGTTCCGATGTCAACGATGGGACATTCCATAAGGCTGCCAGGCTGGAAGAAGCGGGAGTCGCATTGAGCTTTGCAAATGAATCCACGGCCGCTTGTCTGGTTTCCGGACTTGAGTGCCGATCTCTGACCAAAGTCGCCAGATTGCTAGAATGATCTTTCAAATTCATCTCGGTGATCAGCTGACAGGCGGACTGGAGCAATTGCTGTTCACCCATGAACCCCATCTGGTAGAAAGGAACGATCGGTGGGCTGATACGGCCAAACGCAATCCATGCAGCGCTTGACCGGTCCAGACCGTCCACCACCTCCAAATAAGCCTTATGGCCGAGATGTAGACTCAAATCCCAGGTGATCGATTCAGCGACGTCACTTCCGGGGGGAACGGCACGGCAAATTTCCTGGCCATTCTCCACAAGACACAGTCGCACAAAACTCGACTGGTTCTTTTCATCTCGTGGGCTTTCTTGGTAGCCGCAGACAACAAAAGACAGTGTCGTCGGCAATTCAAAATCCGGAGAGCGCAGTGTGGACACAGCCGTTTCTCCACCCGGACGACTACTGATCAGCAGATTATTCCGAATCCCATCGGCACTGGCTCGATATTCGAAATCCCACGGAGAGGGAGAGTGAAGGGGAACGGAAGCGACTGACCAGCCACTCGTTCGACCCCGCAATGCAAAGATTTCTGTTACCAGGTTTTCGCCCCAATTTCGCATCAATTCAGACGACCTATCACCCTGCCGTCGCAGTCCTGTATGGACTGCCCGGAAAAGGACAACCTGAGTTTCCAGATTCTTTCCAAAGCGGGATTGTGTTGTCTGAATCAATTGCTGCAGTTCGTCGGCATTGACCCATTTCGCAATACATTCCATTGTCTGTTCAAGTTGCTGGGAAACAAATGCGGGATGAGCCAGAGCCGCCAGTAAAAACTGGGCGGATTCCCGCGTATCAAGTCCCACACAAATCGATGCCAATAAAGAGAGATCTTCAATCGAAAGTCCAGATGCCCGCAACTCCGGTAATATCCCTTCCAACTGCAACTGGTGCCGTAGAGAAATCTTCAACTGATGTTCCAGAATGGGATCCGAGGAAGAACATTGTCTCAACTTTGATAAGAGGGGATGAACTTGTTCCCGATGGGGATGGCGTCCTAATGCATCGGCTGCTGCTCGTTGCACGAATGCGTCGGAATCGGCTAGACCGTTCAACGCTGCTGTTCGCAGTTCCGGTGTCCATTGAGCAGTTTCCGCAAGAATCTTCTGGGCATGAAGACGCACGAGTGCGGAGTCCATGTGAGCTGCCTGTAATAGCAAAGTCTCTGCAAGCGCTGATTGCCGCTGTAGCGCCCATAACAAGCTGGTATGAGTGGTTTCGTCCTGCACTTTGGGGAGCAAATTCAAGAGTTCTGGCACCGCAATTGTGCCAAGTCGATCGGAAATCTCGTCGATTGCCCGCATGCGTCTGGGCAAATTTCTTGTCCCCGCAATTGCCACGAGAGTCTCAAGGGGTGCGGTCTCCAGGTTTTCGATCGAACGAGGGACAACTGGACTAGTGACTCCTTCACCTACATAGTCCACACGCCAGATTCGTCCACGATGGCGGTCCCGCTCCGGATGGACCAGAGAAACTTCATAGTGTCCGATGATCTTGTTATAGAAATCGGCAATATAAAGGGCGCCGTCGGGTCCCATTTGTAAATCAACAGGGCGAAACCACGGATCATTTGAAATGAGAAAGTCCGCTTGCTCTATAGCCTGCATGGATGACCCAGAATACTTCAACGTATCTCGATTAATGCGGCTGGTCATTACATTTCCGGCATAGAACCCATCCTGATATTCCAATGGAATCCGTTCGTCCGTAGCTTGGGTCACTCCTGCAATTGCAGTAGATCCATGGCTATGATGCATGATTTCCGGAACAAATCCCAAACCATCATGCATGCGTCCGAAACATTGATATTGACCGCCTCTCATTAATAATGTCAGCGGCTTTGTATGGCAGTCTGAGTTAAAGAGGTCTCCTCGCTTATCAAAAGTCATGCCAAAAGGATTGACTTGACCATGTGTGAATTGTTCGATCCGTGAACCATCCGGACGAAAGCGATATGTATTTCCGCTGAACAGCCGGATGGAATGGCCATCCTTTCCCGCGACAACAGAGGTGTTTTCGTAACCATGGCAGGCATATATCCATCCGTCGAAGCCGCGCCGAAAAGCATTGTTCATCCCGTGCGTATCTCGTGATGTGTCGAACGGTCCATAAAGTAATTCCCGATGGTCACATTGACCGTCTCCGTCGGTATCTCGGAAGAACCAGATGTTCGGAACACAGAATGCGATGACACCATCCCGATAAGGAAGGAGGCCCATCGGAATTGTGACCTGATCAACGAATGTGGTGATACGATCGGCACGCCCGTCTCCATCAGTATCTTCCAGAACGCGTATGCTGTCTCCCGGCTCTTTTAAATTCGGAAAGGGATAATCTTGGGTACCGCTGACCCACAATCGTCCTCGCCCATCAAATGCCATGTTCAGTGGCTTTTGAATTTCCGGTTCGGCTGCAAATAATTGCACTCGAAATCCCGGGGGGGCATGCAGGCATTGCTGCTCTTCCATTGGAGTGAGTGGTGCGGTTGGTCGAATCGCCGAGGCAAACGGGTCCTCAGCAGCCATGACATATTTCGCGACGAGACAAACCGTACATATCGTGCAAATCACTCCCAGGAAGCACTTTCGAACACCACACATGGCAGAACCTTGAGGACTGGGGAAATCCGGTAAAATGCTGTCTGCGTTATCGGAGCAACGAACGACGATCAGCGTATCCAGGGCCACCATGATTCTGCCTGGTTTCACGAGATACTTCATGCATGTGATTTAGTCGGAAGCATATGAATAGAGAAAGCAAAACCGCGTGATTCATTCCCTGGGCTCTATTGTGGAGATGCTGCCTTACTGTTGTTGGCCGATTCGAAAACATACTTGCCGGATGCAATGGTAAAATCGATGGTGGAGTTCTCCCGTCGGGCGGAAATGATCCCTGTGGCATTGGGTTTTAGCTCACCCGATTCCCATATGAGTTGTCCGCTCTCCCGCACGGAATCGCCGTGAATCGAGAAGACCGGCAAAGAGAGATCGGCGATGGCCCCCACCGGAACCGTGACTTGCAGGCAGAATGTTTTCGGCCGCAACTCCCAGGACACTTCAAATCGGCCTTGTACAGTGTCTTGGGTCGAACTGGCACTGGTTAAGGCTCCCACAGGACAAGGGCGGATCTGAACCCGTTCGAACCCAGGTCGCTTCGGAGTGAGGCCCGCTAACTGTTGATGAAAGAACTTCGAGGCATTGCAGAACATCTTCATATTCAGGCTGAGCGTGTTCGCGCTTTTAGGACCCGCCTCACCAAAGCTTTCCCAGATGGTTGTCGCCCCGCGTCCGATTTGAAATCCCCAACTCGGGTAAGTCGTTTGCGTGGCAATGTTGTACAGGACATCAGCTCGTCCTTGCTGCCTCAATGCTTCCATCACTCCCCTGGTTCCGATAATCCCAGTTGATAGATGGAACTGCCGACGCTCGAGTTCAGAGACGAGCGATTGCAGCACTGCAGTCTGGTGCTCGGGTGGAACAATTCCCATTTCCAATGGGACAGCCAGGGACGCTTGACTTCCAGTCCCGTAGATCTTTTTCTCTGCGTTGAAGAAGCGGCGGTGGAATGCGGATTGGATCTGCCGGGCCAGAAGCGAATAGCGTTCAGCATCCGCCGGTTTCTCCAGCACCAGAGCCATCTCGTGCAGGATTGTCGCTACTCGGAAATAATAACAGGTCGTTGTTAAATTGGCCGGAGTATGCAGCGGCGCATAGCTCGATGTGCCATCATCCTGCGGTTCCATATGATCGCCCAGCACGCTCGCCAGGATGCCGTCTTTCGCCTGCGATTCGTACCAGGCCACGAGCCGTTGAAGCGGCTCGTAGTGTTCTTCGACAATTCTTCGGTCACCGTGGTACCAATACATGTACCAGACCAGTAACGGGTACGTGCTGGTCCAGTCGGGAGCCCCTCGCCAGGCTTTTGTTTCTGACATGCCGGGGACGCGCCCAAAATGCAGAGGACTGATAACAGGAACGTCCCCGTTCGGCCGCTGTGAATCGCGGATCTCCCGCAACCATTTCGTCCAGAACGAGGCGGCGTCAAAATTCACAAAATATTCTTCCGCGACAAAGCCCGTGTCACCCAGCCAGCCCATTCGTTCATTGCGTTCGGCGGCATCTTGCGGAATTCCCTGAAGACTGGTGGCCAGTGTCCACTGAATGTTCGATTGAATCTGGTTGAGGAGTGGATGGGAACACGTAAAGGTCCCTGAAACGTCAACATCATTTCGAACATGCCGCCCGGTCAACGTTTCCAGCGTGGGGGTTCCCGGAAAGCCTGTCAGTTCGGCATAACGGAATCCATGCAACGTGAACCGCGGTTCCCAGATTTCTTCTTCACCGCCGCGAAGAGTATAGTGATCGGTTTGAGTCGCGGAATGGTTGCTGCGCGTGTCCAGTCGGCCATCGTCAAAAATCGCCCCGGCATGGCGTATTCTTACCATCGTTCCGCGAGGCCCCTTGACTCGCAGTTGTGTCCAGCCGCTGAAGTGCTGGCCGAAGTCAAAAAGATAAACACCCGGTGCCGTCTGGCTCATCTTCACAGCCGGAAGCGTGGAAATGACCCTGCAAGGAGGCAGCATCTGCGCCGACAGATTCTGACTGGGCGCCGCAACGGCGATTGCTGATTTCCATTGGGAAGTCTCTGCTGCGGAAGTACTCCATTCCGACTGCTCCAACCGGGCGTCATAGCTTTCGCCGAGACAAATCTCGTTCGCGATGACTGGCCCACGCATGGTTTGCCAGGTGGCATCACTCCCGACGATCGTCCGGCCGCCGTCAATGTTGTCAACGACCAGTTGAGCCAGCAGGCGGGGCCGGTCTCCGTATGGCTGCCGTCCTGGCGAGCCGCCATCAGCACTATACCAACCATGCCCCAGCATGGCACCGATCACATTATTTCCCGGACGGATCATGTCGGTCACATCATATGTGACATACCATACACGATCCGTCAGGGGCCAGGGCTGATCGTTCGTATAATAGCTGCTGGCGGGATCGAGGACATGATCGCCAACTTTGCTTCCATTCAAGAATGCTTCGTAATAACCAATTCCCGCTATATATAATTTCGCACTGCGTACTTTACGATCGACAGCAAACTGCTTCCGTAACAGGGGGGAACCGTTCTCCTCGCTGGAGATCCATTGTGCCTGCCAATCGGTTGGTTCCAGCAATCCCGTTGAGAAACTTGCCGAAGCGCTGTAAGCGCCCGGAATTCCTTGTGCATCCCAGGTGCGAACCTTCCAATATAAGGTCTGACCGCTGACCAGTGGTCGACCTTGATAGAGAATCTGACTGGAATTCTGAGAGTCAACTTTACCACTGTCCCAGGAATCCCCCTGATCGACGGCCAGCAATTCCAACGTCGTCGCGACGAGCACTTGATAAGCGGTCTGGCGCTGGGCTCGAGCCTTCGATTCCAGCCACCAGCTCAACCGAGGTTGACGGACATCGATTCCTTGTGGTTCGTGAAGGTACTCACAGCGAAGCCGTGCTGGGACAACCAAGCCGTTGTCGGGTTCCGCCGCCGCCAAAACCGATGGTAAAATCATTGTCAGCAGAACAGTGAATAACAGTTGCGTGACTCGGAAGCAGAGTTGCATCGTATTTATTCCCAATGCGATTTGGACTTCGTTACGGAACCGAAGTCAAGTCATCAAAGTCTATGGTTTACGCGAAGAGCGCTGTCACGGAGTGAGCCTTGACCAGTTCGCGAGGCTGGTTCAGGTGGTTGTAGACGATTGTATCCGGGTCGATGCCGAATGCTTCGTAGATCGTCGCCAGCAGTTCACCGGGATGGACCGGGTTTTCCACCGGGGCGGATGCCGTCTGGTCGCTCTTGCCGTGAACATAACCCCGCTTTATTCCTCCTCCCGCTACCAGTGCAGCGTAACAGTATGGCCAATGATCGCGACCGTCGGCACTGTTGGGGTTACCGGAGGTGCTGACGCCGCGTTGCGGACTGCGGCCGAATTCTCCCACCGCCACGACCAGCGTTTCGTCCAGGAGTTCCCGTTTGTCCAGATCCAGCAGCAGTGCCGAGAGTCCGGTGTCGAGCATCGGGGATGCGTGGTCTTTCATGCGCTTCGGCAGACCCTCATGGACGTCCCAGGAATGATTGTTGTCGCCATTAGCAATTTTCGGCCAGACCACTTCGACGACCCGCGTTCCCGCTTCCACCAGACGCCGGGCCAGCAGCAGGCTTTGCCCGAAGGTATTGCGTCCATATTGGTCTCGCGTTTCACTCGGTTCCTGTTCCAGGGCGAACGCATCACGGGCGCGGCCGGAGGAAATCAGCGACAGGGCCTGATCGTAATATTCGTTGAGCTTGTAGTCTTTGACGGCACGGTCGACTTCCGGCATCCCGGCGTTGATGACGTCCAGCAGCTTCGCCCGACGTTCCATCCGTTCGCCGTAAATGTCAGCCCGCATTTCGAGGTCGGAGACGTTGATGGTGTTCATCTTCTCCATGTTCATGTCGTCGCCGGGGGGATACAGGGTGTACGGATCGTACGCCTTCCCGAGGAACCCGGCCGTTCCCCCCTTGCCGACGACGTTGCTCTCCTGCAATGGACGCGGCAGCATCACGAACGGCAGCATCGGCTCCTGCGCGGGACGCAGCCGGATGATGTTCGAGCCGAAGTTCGGGAAGTCCTTGGGGCTGGGAGGTTCCAATTGGCCGGACGGGCTGACCTTGTCGGTCGTGTAGCCGGTCATCATCTGGTAGATGGCGGCGGTGTGGTTGAACAGGCCGTTCGGCGTATAGCTCATCGAGCGGATCAAGGTTGCCTTGTCGAGTACCTGGGCCAGCTTCGGCAGCAGTTCCGTGACGTGGACGCCGGGAATGGCGGTGGGAATGCTCTTGAAGATCGATTTGACGTTCTCAGGAGCATTTTCCTTCGGGTCCCACAGGTCCAGGTGGCTGGGGCCCCCCTGAAGATAGACCAGGATGATGCTCTTGGCCGTCGGATTGTCCAGATTCCGGTTCGCCGCGCGGGCGGCCTTGAGTTGTAGCATGGAGCCCAGTGACAAGCCGAGCATGCCGCTCCCTCCGACACGGAGGATGTCGCGGCGGGTCACTCCGAGATGACGATCGCACAAATCTTTTCCAGGCTGGCCCGTCACGCGGATGATCATGGGAGTGTCTCTTTCAGTCGGTTTCTTCAGGGAACTTCATCACTGGCGAGTGAGGAGCGTCAGACTTCTCGCATCATTTTCGAAAACCATCTTCTGTTCGTCCGTATGTTGATCGACCGTGACCGCAAGAGCCGTGGCGACCTCTTCCGGATGGGATTCCGGCGTCAGGCGAAAAGCTCCATCACCGGTTTTCCAAGTCCGTCTTTCGTCACGTGAAAAGGGCGTTGTTCGACATCAATTGCAAATTGAGGCGAAATGCCCATCGCGTGGTAGATGGTGGCGTGCAGGTCGGTCACCGAGACCGGATTTTCGATGGTGGCGAAGGGGGCTTCATCGTCTGTCCGGCCGTGGACATAGCCTTGTCGGACGCCGCCGCCAAACATGAGGACGCTGCCAGCGCCTGTGAAATGGCGATGCAAGCCATAATACTTCGGTTCCTCGATGATCTCTGGCTGAACCACCTGGTCGGGAACTCGAATGTCGGCGCGGCCTTCAATCAGCATGCTGCGGCTGAATTCGCTGGCGAGAACGATCAATGTGCGATCCAGCAATCCCCGTTCTTCGAGGTCGCGCACAAGCTGCGCAATGGGGGTATCGATCAATTTTTTCATTTCGATCAAACGGGTATGCCCATTGTCGTGATTGTCCCACCCCAGAAACGGCACATACTCCGTCGTGACTTCAATAAAACGGGCTCCGGCCTCGGTCAGGCGCCGGGCCAGCAGACAACCCAATCCGAACTTGCCGGTATTGTATTTTTTGAAAGAGGATTCCGGTTCCAATGTCAGATCGAAAGCCTGACTGGCGGGAGATTCGAGCAGGCGATTGGCGCTTTCCAGCGATTGCAACAGGTTGTGGCGCTGGAGATCGGGATGGACGGTCTCGATTTCCCTGCTTGCCAGCATCCTGACATAGGCTTCGCGTCGGGCACGGAAACGTTCGCGGCTCATGCCTGTCGGGGGACGAACCGTGTTCACCGCTTGCAAGGGATCGGGGACTCGAAACGGTCCAAATTCCGTACCGAGAAAGCCACCTGTCTGAAACGCCTTTAACTCCTCCGCTTCTCCATTGCCTTCGTAAGGTTGTCCAATATCAATGAACGGAGGCATGGCCGCATCGCGGGGCCCAAGAATTTTAGCCAGCCAAGCTCCGATGTGTGGCGCGGCCACGGTAAGTGGAGGTTCATATCCGGTATGCCAATGATACTGATGCCGTGCGTGCAGAATCTTGCCCATCGTCGGCACCACGTGCGAGCGAATGAGTGTGCCACGATTCATCACGCTGGCGATTTGCTCCAGACCTTCGCTGAACTGAACTCCGTCCACTGATGTGTTGATTGCAGGAAAGGTGCTGCAAACATCGGAGCTTTTCATGCCCTGTTGATAGGGAGTATGCCGCTTGGGATCGAACGTTTCAGAATGGGACATTCCCCCTGCCATCCACAAGAGGATGAGCGTGTCGGCCTTCGGCAATGGCGCCATGACGGAATCGGCCTGTAACGATTGATCACCATTACGGCTTAAGACGGCCGGCACGACGGTCACGTAGGCGGCTGCTTTCAGAAAATCGCGGCGGTTGATGGAACTCATGATCTGCCTCGCATTCGCTTTCACATGATGTATTCGTGCTTCGAGAGAGAAAAATGCTTCCATGGATCAGTCAATAAGCTGAAACTCGGGCAACATGGTGATGGTCCACAACAAATCCTGAACACCTTCAATGCTCACCGGAGAACCAATGACGTTCAAAGCGACTTCCGACTCGGCCGGCAACGGTTTTCGCCCCAAGGCAGTGAGAAAGATGGCATCGACCAGTTGGGAAGGGGGAAGGGAACGCGCAAACCACCGGCTTGCTCCCTCTCTCAACAGGTCGTCCAGGATCTTGCCGTTCGTTAACTCCAAGGCTTGAAGCGGCGTGGCAAGCGATTCTCGCCACGTGACGACCTGTTCCCGGTTAGGACGTCCCAATGCAACCTGCAAGGCGTCCGCATCGACCATGACAGCCCGGCGAAGCGTCTCCGATGTGCCATCCACCTGGGATCTCTCCAACACACCGCGTACGGCAGCAAGCTGGCCTCCCTGGCCACGGTGGTCCCTGGCAATCATTGCAGGCGCTTCGGCTGGCCACACCCCTGTCAGTTGAGACACCGCGTCCACAAATTGCTCGGCGGTCATTCGGCGTCTGAGAGGACCGCGAAATGGATCGTCTCTGGATGTCGCAGTGAATGGAAGCGCCTGAAGCTGATAAACCTGGGAAGTGCAAATCAATTCCAACGTACGTTTAAGATCATAACCATGATCGGCGAAATCGCTTGCCAGCCAATCCAGCAAGTCGGAGTCGAATGGTTCTTCGTCAACATTATCGAGCTGCGCGATGATGCTCTGTCCGAATAGGCGCTCCCATAGGCGGTTGACGATGGTGCGACAAAATCGGCCGTTCGCCGCGGCAGTCACTTGTTCCGCAAGCTCGCGCCTCCGTTCAGGCACGGGAGTTGACGCATTGATGGAACCGAGTTGCGGAAACAAAAACCCGGGCGAGGCGATTTCTCCGGTAGGTTTATCGCAACGATGGATTTCCAATGGAGCATCACTGAATATCGCCGCCATGGCATAGGAATCGCTCAATTTCCATGAATCGACGAAACTGTCGTGACAGGAAGCACACTTCAGGTTCGTTCCCAGGAAAACCTGGCTGATTGTTTGCGCCGCCTGCATCTCCGGTATCTGGCTGGCATTCACGACGCCGCGCCAGCGAATCCCTTTCGTAAACCCAACGGCTTCGGGGGCAGGAAGAATTAATTCGCGAACAAACTGGTCGTAGGGTTTATTTTCGTACAAAGCGGCGAACAGCCAACCGGTAATTTGTTCGCGGCCATTGTCGATAAAGCCCGTACCACGGTAAGAGTTTCTCAGCGAGTCATTCCAGAATGTCATCCAGTGTAAGGCATAATTTAGGCGGTCGTCGAGCAGTTGCTGAACGAGTCGTTCTCGCTTATCTGGCCGGGAGTCTGTTTCGAAAGCGGCAAGCTGATCGGGAGTCAACAACAAGCCTGTCAGGTCCAGTGACACCCGTCTTGCAAACACACGATCCGACGTCGGCAATCCCGTTTCGATTCCGTGCCGCTCAAAATACGGTTGTAAAAATTGATCAATGGGGTTCGGGGCGTTCGTCAATGTCGCCGGAGGATCGGGGCGACGTGGTTCGAGGCTGGCCAGTCCCTGTCGAGCGGACAGCACCATCCCTTCCTCCCACGGCAAGCCCTGGTCGATCCAACGGCGTAACAGCCCGACCTCTTCTGTTGTCAGCCGCCTTCCTTTCGCGGGCATCAGACGGTCCTGCTCGATACCGGCCACCATTCGCACCAGAAGGCTCTGATTGCTTTGCCCCGAAATTACTGCCGGGCCGGAATCTCCCCCCTTGAGTAAAAGCTCACGAGTGGCGAGTTGGAAACCTCCCTCGCTACGGTCTTGCGAATGGCAGAGCACACAGTGGCGGACAAGGATCGGCAACACTTCGCGATGAAAGTCGACATCACGGCTCGCGGCCGCCGGAAGGTCCGTCGCAGCACTGGCAGGATCCTCGGCGGCAATGTGTGCTGGAACTGCGAACCAGATCGGCATCAGAAACAACACCCGGAACCATTCCAATCGCTTAACGGAGTTCTGCTGCAAGATCACCTCCTCGGACGAAATGTGCTGACGCCTTTTAGTCTCGCATGACGCGAAGCCGCATTGTTTCGGCGGTCTTGGCACGTTCGTCCCTTCTAAAACCATCCCGGAATCGGTGAAAATGAAAGCCAAAAGCTCGTCAATCCTTCAACTCAAAATCTTTGACTACATTTGAAGACCCGGAAGTCTCTGAAATCGTGATGCTCAACCCGCTTTCGTTGGGATTTCCGTACCGTTTGGGAATGATCCAGACAGCCTTGGAAGCGGGCATTTCCGGGGAAGGATCGGTTTCATAGCTCATGATTCGCACCTGATACTCCCCTGGGATGACTCCGTCTCCCTTGGCAAAGGTCGACATGGCATACCGGCCGGTCTCATCGATCGTTCCACTGGCCGGACGCATCGGAAATCCCTGGGCAGGCTGTACGGGTTGGAAGGAAATACTTCCCCTCGGCAATGGCTTCCCTTGATAACGAACGATTCCGGTGACAGGAACTGTCATCACCCCACTCGTTCCATCGCGAAAGCAGCCGCAGACAGACGCAAAGAGAATCGTGAGAAGAACCGCCACCGACGGAAGACGCTGCATGATCGGATGCTCCTTTGATTTTCCATGAAATAAACGCTTTCAACTCTTTGGAGAAGTTCTGCCCCAGGATCAAGCCCGGGGCGGAACTGACGGGAAATTCCCCGGTAAGGATGAGCTGCTAAGGTCAGAATTGACCAATGACCTGCCCATCCGCTTTATCACCGAGGTAATTCCACGTTGGATAATCGATGCTCTCATTGATAAAGCGTACTGATCCGTCTCCCAGAAGCATTTGAACGCCCCCGTCATGATCGCTTTTGAATCCAGCTTGCTTATCGATGCAACTCGTGGGGTTACAGCGAGCTGAACGACACGTTTCTTTGGTGCATTCCGTGACGACCTTGTGATAGTTCGGGGGGAGATTAGTATTCACGAGTGAATACGCATGAGAGTGAAAATACATCGAGAAGGAGTTGTATGCTGGAAGGTTCTCTCCCAGCAGGAATGTATTACTGAGACCATCCTTGCAGTCCCGGAAGCGATACACGACGCACCCCATCGAAAACATCCCCGGACTGACGATTGCGAGAGACAAGCTCCCTGAGGTGCGACAGCAGGCTCCGTACCCCCCTTTACAGGCAAAACTGGCGCCCGAGTACAGGCACGGAACGGTTGGCGCATCGTAGTTGATTGGGCCACCCGACGGAGCATAAGACTGCCCTAGTGAAGTGTTTGAGGGGGCACTGTCATTATCCGGGAGATAGCTCGGCTCTCTCTTATTGGAGAAGAGGCCGGCACTGGAATCCGAGGGACACATCAGCGGAGTTGTGCTCCAGCCATTCAATACCGATGCATTAGCCAAGTCATTGTTAGGCAATGAGAAATCCAGTCGATTGTATAGCGGACCCTGGTCGATATATGGCAAGAGCATTTCGACCCATGTATGGCAATGCCCGGTCGTGTTGAGCGCGCAATGCGCTCCTCCCGGCAATGTGCCATGAGTTTCGTGATAATTATGAAATGCCAGACCCAGTTGTTTCAGGTTGTTCTTACATTGGCTTCGACGAGCCGCTTCACGGGCCTGCTGTACAGCAGGCAACAGCAAGGCGACCAGAATGGCGATAATGGCGATCACCACCAGCAATTCGATCAGCGTGAATCCACAACGACGGGAGGAAGAGAGGCACTCACTCCGAGGCAAACCGCAAACGTTCAGAGTCAACATGAAATTCCCCTTCAACTAAAGGACCGAAAAGTGAAAACGAGTACCGTCACGACGAAACAATCTTGCTTAAAAATCACAACAAACAATCAGTTCCTGTTGCAATGATTGCGAACAAGAACTTCACAATTCTCTTGGGCTCTCAATTGAAAATAGTTAGCTTTCTCACAGAGGACCACCCGGCGGACTTGTCGTCATATATCCTGCCAATCCGACAATAATCGTCGTTGACGCGATGATCAGGGTAAGTCCCCCAAAGAGCAGCACAAAGGTTTTACGGTCCGAACCGGACCATTCTCCCCGTAACAGCCCTTCCAGGTTGCCGATAAAAATGACCGAAGCGGTATAGACGGGCCATCCTAAAACTGTGCCGCCCAAATCAGTGGACTTGTCAATCCGAGCGACGGCGATCGTATAAACCAGGAAGCCCGTCATTTGCAGCAATCCCATCATCAAGCCGTAAAACCAGTGTGAGACCGTATCGGCACGTATAAAGTCTCTCCAGCTTTGATTCCGATTGAGCAGGTAGATGCAGTAAATCACGTTCACAACAAATCCCGCCGACATAATCGGGGCCAATGGTGCTATACCTGCCGCTAGCGGAGTGGCGCCAAGCTGCTCGGCCGCGTGCGTGATTTCGATCCCTGCGGTAAAGGCGAGATTGATCATCGGCGATGCAAATCCCGATAGAAGACAGAAGACGATACCGAGTGCGAAGCCGGTTGCTTCCCGTTCCAATAACGGCTTTTCTTCCTTTCGTCGGCGCGCTGCCATGGAACACAAAATAATCCCGACGATCAGCAGAGCAAGGGAAAAGTAGAGAAGTCCAGCCGACAGCGTCAGCAACATCTCACGGTGATTTTGAACGAGGGGAAGCAGCGCTCCGTTGGCCGCGGTCAGGCTGACGACAATACCCAGGCCAAGTCCCATGCCGACGCGGATGACACCTAACCCGAACAGGATGGCCCCAACACCCCACGCACTTCCAAACATCAAAACCTTGACGATAGTATGGCCGGGTACGGAATGATAAACATCAGCCGGTCCGGGATCTTGCAGCAGCACAAACAGCGTGATCCACGGAAGTAGCAGACACCCGAACACCGCCCACGTCAACCAGATATTTTCCCAACGCCACCGTCTGGCGAACCCCATCACCAGCGTCAGACTTGCGTCTGACGCTCCGCCAAGTGCAGCCATGAGTAAACCTAGAGACATGGGAGGTCAGCTATCGTTCTATCGGTAGAGATGCGGCCGTACGGCATCGCGCATCTTGATGGTTTCAGTCATTACGTCGCATTGGTCCATATTCCAAAACGGATCGTGCTCATACTCCAAGGCGACATAGCCACGATAATCGGTGTCATGGAGTAACCCGATGAGTGCGGGAAAATCGATCGTACCTTCTTCCCACCTGGCCTGAATCTTCCCGTGGCAAGCCTGACGCAGATGGACATGGCCGGCATATGGAACAAGTTGCGAAAGTTTGCTAGTGGAGTGGCCTAACGACACGCCATGAGAGTAATCGATCACTAATTTGATGTCGGGATTCGTCTGGACAAATAACAATGTTTCATCGGGGTCTTCCAGAATCGATTCGACGTGCGGCTCATAAACAAGCAGCACACCGGCGGATTTAGCTAGTTCGTTCATCCTGTGAAGTTCGGCGGCGGCCCATTCCAGAGATGCTGCACGTGTGTGACCGGTTTGCTCGACGCCAGGCAGGACTGTGACCGAGTAACAATTTACAGTCGCACAAAATTCCAATACACGCAGAAAGAGATCAAGATTCTTTCTTCGAACTGCGGGATCGGCCGAGTTGAGTGCGCGGTCGTGGAAATCAACGCCGAAGAATAACAATAGATTGCTTATTAACTCGACACCCAGCCCGTCCACCACGGCAGCCTGTCCTGTGGGATCCGCGGCAATCCGATAGGGGTCCAATGACTTACCAGGAATGGCAATCAGATCGATGGCATCCACGCCCAAAGCACGGTAGATGGCAGCCGATTCTGCTATGGTCGCGTCTCCCCACGACCATGCCGCCCCTGCCAGTTGGATAGTGTTTACCATTGATTTATTTGAATTTTTCATCATAAACAAGAAGACGAGTTGATATTAAATATCGATATCGAAAGACATGTTCTTTGAGAAAGTGGAATTAGCGGGTCCGAAGTGAGTTCCATTGCAGGCTTCCTCCTCGGCCTCCAAAAATCTCCGGTCGTTGTACAACGACTCGACGCTCACGGCTTGACCGTTTAATTGTGCTGAGCGGTAGGCGGCATCCAATAATTCCACGGTTCGCCATCCAATCTCTGCCGTTGATCCATTGGCTCTCTGGCCTGCAATCACTTCGACTAAATTCAATGCCGGAGCGTAAAGTGGATACAAATCGAGATGTTGATCGCATCCTGCCTGTAAATGGTCAGTTTCGATGGGTGACAGAATTTCATCTGATCCGTCGGCATGACGAATTCTCCCGCTCCCAGTCGTCAAGTCGATGTCCAGCCAACCGTGATCACAATTGATTTGGGCTGTGAGTTTTCCCGGGTCGGAGGCGTGGAGGTTGCCCGTACTGCCCAGGCTGATCAGTGCACCGTTGTGCATGTGCGCGATGATGGCATCAATCACATCCACTTTAACGTCAAGGTGGCTCATTAACGCCATCACTCGGAACGGCTTTAATCCCGTGATGAAATGCACGAGTGCTGCCGCGTGAGTAACCTGGAGGTGACCTTGGCCACCACCGGAGCGTTTGGGATCACTATAGACATCTCCCGGTCCGATCACGGGATATTGAAACTGTTCGCCATAAATCCGGTCGTCACCTCGGTAAAAGTCAATCGCGCTGGAAGCGAAATAACAGTTGACGTATCGTACCTCTCCCAATTCACCCGATTGGACGACTTCTCGTGCCCGCAATGTCCTGGAGGAAAAGTGATAAGGGTACCCAACGATTAATTCCCGTCGCGCTTCGCGTGCCAACTCCACGAGTTTTTTAGCTTGCGCTGCCAACAACACCATTGGCTTTTCAATGAGGACATGCAGTCCGTGTTCAAGACAGGCTCGTGCCACATCGAAGTGGGCGGCATGCCAAACGGCGACAATCACTCCGTCGAGTTCCTCATTATTCAACATCCGATGGTAGTCGGTATAAACATTCCCGACAGAGAAGCGGTTAGCCACTTTCGTCAAAATATCGGGGCGTTGATCGCAGATTGCCACGACCTGAGCATTGGAATGTAACTCCAGCGCAGGCAAATGGGCTGTTGTGGCCCACCATCCGGTGCCGATAATCCCAATTCTGGCTTGACGTGGCATGAATTCAACCTGTCAGTGAATGTGGCGGAGAATTAAACGCGGGAAGCTTGCTTTTGAACTCCTTGTATCATTTGGATAACGCGGTCCTCCGCAATGCTCATCGGATGGGATAAGGATTTCTGCCATAATTCGGCGAGCCGTTTTGTGGATTCAACACTATTTTTGGACCACTCTTCGACAAAGGCGCCACCCTTGATATCGTGGACGAAATTATGGCGAGCCTGGGCCTTGATTTGGCTATTGAGCAAAGATTCAGATCGGCTAAGCGTTCCATATTGGCTTGTTGTCGAATGGTATTTCATCTGCTTGAAGAAACCGTATTCCGACATCAGCCGAAAAATTTCTGCGTTCTCCGTCGAAGCATACAGAAGCATAATGACGTGTTCCGGAGAGCAGCCGTTTTCTACGGCGAGTTCAAAGCAGTAGACCAGCCACGCTGCCAATCCCGGCCACACGACCTGTTCCGTGTAGAGGTTCAATTCCGCTTCGCTGCGAAATGATGATTCAAAGACTCCCTCGCGAGTTAATCCCATTCCCTTGCAGAGCGCCAATGTCAGATCCCGCGCCGTACCGGTGGCGTCGTTATCGACGGCAAACTGGCCGACGACCCCCTTCCCTTCCAGATAACGTGTGCGAACGACGTTGCCCGGCATGATGGGAGCAATCATGATCCAATTTGTGTCTTCAGGCGGTTTGATCAATCCATAACTGACGTTGTAGCCACTTCCCCAACAGAGTGTCTTACCCGCCTTGATGCCGGGGGCAATCTGCGAATCCCAAATCTCCGGCATGCACTCATCGGTTGTGAGGACCAGCAAGACGTCACCAACCCGGGCTGCGTCGGGGATTTCAAGTGGCGCAAAGCCTTCCGCAATGGCCTGTTGTCGGTATTCATCGTCACGATTTCCGACAATCACCGTGATTCCACTATCGCGCAGATTCAACGCCTGCGCACGACCTTGATTGCCGTATCCCAGTACCGCCACTGTCTTGCTACGAAGTGCGTCGAGAGTAGTATCTGCATCCCCCAGTAATTTCATAACAGTTCTCCTAAGATCATATTGCATTAGCTTGCATAATCCGGACATTCTCGATCAAGAACCCGACGAATTGCCGACAAATGCGCGTTTGCGAACGACTGGTCTTGAACGAACTGATCGCGAGTCTTGCGAGCGATTTCCGGATCGACGAATTTCAGCCGCAGGCCGGTTGATTGTGCGATCAACTGTATCTGGCACGCCCGTTCCAGGTAATACAAATCATCAAAAGCGGTAGCGATGCTTTGATTGATTACAACCACCCCGTGATTGGCGAGAAAAAGAATGCGTTTGCCTCCTAGCTTATGAGAAATCCGATCTCCTTCTGAAGTATCCAATGCCAATCCATTATATTCGTTGTCATAAGCCACATTGTCTAAGAACCGTAACGAGTTCTGGCCGATCATTTCCAAACGACCATGCTCGAGAGACGTCAATGCAGTCGCATAGGGCATATGTGTATGCAGCACGCAGCGAGCTTGTGGCACACCGCGATGAATGCGGCTGTGGATAAACAAGGCAGTTGGTTCTACCTGGCCGTCGCCATCGACAATAACGCCATCGTGATCAACTAGCAGCAGATGGCTTGCGCGCAGCTCCGACCAAAGACAACCAAAGGGATTGACAAGAAAGTGGGCTTCGTTCACCGCGAATGAAAAGTGGTTGCAGATACCCTCACTTAATCCAAGCCGATGAGCCCATCGCAAGATCGCGGCCAGATCACGGCGTGCTTCTACGTGTTTTTCCAAAGCCGTGTTCACTGCTCTCTCCTCTCACGATGCAGACCGGCCGATCTCTTCACGGCATGACGAAAACAGATCGCCATTAATTCAAGAAACCTCGCCATGGCTCCCACACAGATGCCATGAGCTCATGTAGTTCACCAGCGCATTGGGAACTTCGACATCAATGGCATCAATTCCATTGCCGCCAGATTGACAGTTTCAATTACAAGCCGATTCCCGCGCAATCGAATTAATTTGGAACATTCGGCGTCAATGAGGCTCCTGGTACCCAGTTGGCTTTCATCACTTTGCATTGAGAGGACATCTCAATGCCGCCAGATTTATGATGTCCTCCAACTTGTTCCATTAGGATTTCAAAAGCTTCTTGGCCCACTGAAGACCAAGGCTGACGAAGACACGCCACGCTCGGTTCTAGAAGACGCCACATTGGCGAGTCCTCAAACGTCACGACACTGATATCCTCGGGAATCCGCAACCCGGCCCGCCGAACGGCACGATATACGTTTGGCGCCAGATCGCCTGTTCCATCGAAGATGACCGAAGCATTACTGGTTTGCACCAGTTGCTGTAGAGGTCCTTCCTGCTGTGCAAGCACTTCGTCTTGCAACACGTACTCCAAACCTTCCCCCTTCACGTGCATCACCAGCGAAGGGTCGAGGGGGATACCGGCAGCATTCAGCCCATCTCGCAGACCATTGAGACGGTCAGTCGTGGCTTGTAGATCGAGCGTGCCTACAAAAATGATCCGCCGATGTCCCAACTCGGCCAGTTTCTGTCCAATCAGATAACCCCCGCCATAGTTGTCGATTTCGACTGTCGGAGCTTCAAGATCGTACAGTTTCTGGTCCACGAGAACGAACGGATAGCCAGCAGACTTGAGTTCAAACAGCACTTCGGTGAACTGCCGGTGGTGCAGCGACACAATGATTGCTCCGTCCGTAGTTCCACCAGGCAACCGTCGAACCACTTCTAAATCGAGAGCCATTTTTCCATGGGCGTCGTACACTAAAACCTGCACCCCCCGCTCTCGACCTGCCGCCTGGGCGCCTCGGGCAATCGCCACGCAATGCGGCCATGCCAGATTCGGCACAACAATCTGAACCACTCGCGTGAAGGAATGAGGTCCGCGCACAAAGAGACCCTTTCCGGGCCGACGCTCTAACAGGCCGTCGCCGATCAATGCGGCGACCCCCTTTCGCACCGTATTGCGTGAAACCCCCCACCTCTGGGAAAAATCGAACTCGGTGCCAACCATTTCTCCCGGGGCGAACATTCCGCTTTCAATGGCTTCTCTGAGTTCGGTAATTTGATCCAGGCACTTCATTGAACCAGCTTTGCTTTAATTTTCACAAAGAACTTGTTCTGAAACATGTTCAAATAATCATAGAAAATACAGGATGTCCGTGTCAAGAACTCTGTGTGTGGAAAACAGAAAATTGCCATAAAATCCTGAAATTAATGGTAGTTCTGTGTTTTTTTCATCCTCTGTTCCTTCTGCTGTGCCACTAGATTCTTCTTTGGTCTTGTTCTAGAACATGTTCAATTATATGGTTGGGCTACGATAGAGTTGATTGTGTTTCTGCAAGTCAAACTGAAAGGCTGCTCCCATGTTGATTGGCGTCCCCAAGGAAGTCAAAAAAGACGAATATCGGGTTGCACTGCTGCCCGCCGGAGTAGAGGAATTGACCTCGCTTGGACATCGAGTTCTCGTCGAGCAAGGAGCCGGACGGGGAAGCGGAATTTCAGACGAACAGTATCTGGATGCCGGTGCTGACCTTGTCACCAGTGCAACAGATGTGTTTGCCGAAGCGGAACTGGTTGTGAAAGTGAAGGAACCGCAGCCTCTGGAATGGGAGAAACTGCGCCCCGACCAGATCCTCCTGACCTATTTCCATTTCGTAGCGGATGAAGCGCTGACCCGGGGAGTTTTGGAGTCGGGAGTTACCGCTGTTGCTTACGAAACAGTGCGCGGGGCCAATGGAAACCTCCCTTGCCTGACGCCGATGAGTGAAGTCGCTGGGCGGATGAGCATTCAAGAGGGAGCGAAGTATCTGGAATGTCCCCAAGCAGGGAGGGGGATTCTCCTGGGGGGAGTCCCTGGAGTGGAACCAGCTCACGTCACGATCTTTGGAGGCGGCGTGGTGGGAAAAAATGCTGCACAGATTGCCGCAGGATTTCAGGCGAACGTCGTGATTATGGATGTCAACCTTGATCGCTTGCGGTATCTCGATGATGTTATGCCTGCCAACGTGACTACTCTCTACTGTGATCGACACAACATTCGCCGGCAGTTGCAAGGAGCGGATCTGATCGTCGGGGCAATCCTCATTCCAGGAGCCAGGGCTCCCTGGCTGGCGACCCGGGATGACTTGAAATCCATGAAGCCGGGGGCGGTCATCATTGATGTCTGCATTGATCGGGGAGGCTGCTTCGAGACCAGCCATCCGACAACCCATTCCGCTCCCACCTATCTGGTGGACGACATCGTCCACTATTGTGTGGCGAACATGCCAGGAGCGGTTGGAAGAACAAGCACCTACGCTTTATGTAATGTCACATTCCCTTATGTACGAGAAATCGCCGTGCGAGGCCTTCGGCAAGCCTGCCAAACGACGGTCGGGCTGAACGAAGCTGTCAATCTCCATCAGGGCCAAGTGACCAATCGGACAATCGCCGAGACTTTCGGTTTGAATTATGTTCCATTCGTAAGCTTATAGATCGAAAAATCCCTTCTATTCAGGAAGATCGTGGGATAAGCCCCCCCCCTATTGGGACGTCTTCAGTGATGGCAGATTTTCCAGGCAGTGTGGAATCAACTTGCTCATTTATTTTCGTCAAAACATCGCCGGATCGGCGGAGCCTTTCAGAGTCACACGATCGTAAACCGTGGATTTAGGATGTAGTAAACATCCACCGGAGAGCCGGTGGCTTTGGTATAAGCCCAGAGGGCATGATTTACGTGTGGCTCCAACAGAGTGGACAACCAAAACTGTGTTTGCCTCACCTTTCGATACCAACTGCGATAGGACGTACCGGCAACGGCCTGAGGTCATCGATCAGGAAGTCGAAGTCCCGCTGGCAGGTTGTCCGCAGTGCCAGGGGGAATTGTCCGACGTCCAGAAGCGTGAGCAGTTCATTGAGGAATTGCCGCCGGTCCGGCCGGTCTGTGTGAAAGTGACCATCTGGACCGGAGTGTGCCCGCGGTGTGGTGAAGTGCACAGCACACATCCCCTGCAGACCTCCACGGCCACGGGAGCGGCCGTGATGATCCGGTCGAAGTTTGATTCCTCGAAGATTGAAAATCTGGAAATGCTGATACAGAGCGGCATACGTCAGTGCCGACGTTCCTTCGTCGTGTTCTTCCCCGTCGTCAGGCCAGTCTGAGCTTTCGTCATAGGGGTCGGCCCCGGCCCAGAGGAGCAGCGACACCCATTTCAAATCCCCTTCGCGGCAATGGTGACGGAGAGCGAGATTCGCCTGCTTCTGAAGATGGGGAAATTGTTCACCGTAACGTTTCAGGATGCACAGAACGGTTCGGACACGATTTTTGAGCGCCTCCGCGACGGGATATTCCGTTTCCACATCAGCCCCATGGTCAATGAAGAATTCCATGATCTCCGGATCCCACGTCTCAAAGACGTCTCGCATGCGGATTGATTTGGGATCGTAACCGTGCGCCACCAGCAGTTGGGCCAAATCCAGTCGTCGCAATTTCAGAGCCCGATCCATGGGACCGTTCCATTTATCAGCCTGAATATCGGCTCCTCCTTTCAGCAGCACTTCGACCAGGCTGTGGAAACCTCGTTCAATGGCAATTTCAAGGGGCGTTTGAGGATGAATCCCCTTGCGCGTCGCAGACGGAGGGTTGACCGGTTTACCGGCGGTGATCCATTCCTGGACGGCAAACAACTTCCCCTCACGGCACAGTTCCGCAAGAGTCCGGATCTGAACCTCGGCTTCCGTCGGAGGTGCTTTGAAGGCTTTCTTACTACCTCGGGATGTCACCTCGGCCATAGCCTGCCTCTTCTTCTACGACTTCATCGAGGAGACTCGGTGGACTTTCCGTCAACGGGTCCAATCGGTCCGCATGGGTGGAGGCCCACACGATCCAGCCGTTCAACTTTGCATCGGTCTGGATGTCCTGACCTGTCAACAGCGCCTTCTCGTGGACGGCCTGAATATAGTTTCTCAGGTTCCGACTTTGCCCCCAGCGTTTGGCTTCTTCCAGAAGAGCGTCGAGTCGAGCACGTTCCGCCTGAATGGCGGCACGCTTTAAGGCCCGCTGTTCCGCCAGTTCCTGGTGCCGTTTTTCCGCCTCACGTCGCGCCTCTTCCTTGCGCCGGGATTCCTCTTCATGTTGCTTGATCCTGGCCGCAACGGCCATCAAACCGGCAATGACTTGATCCAGACAGGTTTCCAGTAAACGTTTCGGAGTGTCACGCCACGTCTGGCGGCAGCCTTGGAGCCAGTAGCGTCCCGCATCCGTGATTTTGAAGGCAAGTCGTCCTGAAGGAACTCGCTTGGCACGAAAACGGCTGTGACGAAAGGTGTAGTATTCGTCATCGTCAGCATGGTCTTCTTCCTCACGAAGCGTTTCCATCTCTTCCACTATGTTGAAACGGACGGCGATGCCCAACAGTGTCACTTGAGGACCACGAAGAACCTGATGGCCGTGGTGTTCCAAGGCCCGCAGCACGGCATCCATGAGAAGCAGAGCACGGCGCAGTTGTCCCTTTGAGACCCGCAGTTCCAGTGCAGCGTCCTGAGGGAGAACCAAAATCCCTTCGGAAGTTCGTTCTGCGATTTGGAATTGCTCTCGAGCCTGTGCGATGAGGGAATGCGCTCCCCGCAAGTGATCACGCAACTCAATGGAAATACTGCTGCCGTCGAGACGGGCCACTTCCTCCTCAAGACCTTTGCTCAAAACGCCACCGGCGTCCGACCGGTGGATCTCAATCGGATGGTCTGCTTCCGGATCGGGCAACGGGACCTGGCGAGGAGTTTGCCCTGCCAACTTTTTTGCCCAATAACCACGAGGCGGACAGGGGATTTTGTGTTTTCGGCAAACCTTGGCCAGGCCGACGTCGGAGATCCCGAACTCCTTGGCCAGTTGCCGCATCGGCTCAGACCACACTCTTTGGTAGAGCAATTTGCGAGTGATGGACGTCGAACGCATCTCGCGATCTCCAAGTTGGAATCACTTTCGTGCGAGATTCTGGACAGAATTCCACAGTGCCCCCTGTGGGAAAAGACTGATGGGAGATTCCGGACACCAGACATTTGTGATGGAGTTCCAATCTTTTCAAGAATACTTCCCGTTGCAGACGATTGTCGAAGGCTTTTTGTGTTTCAGTTCTGCAATAAAATTGCAATGGCTCTTCGATCTTTAGGTTTCTCCTTGCTGAGCACCTGATAACCTTTTCCCTTGCTCACCATTCACGGGAGAACTTCCCCTTGTTGGCGAAACTGCGCTTTGGACATTGCATCAGCAGGCATTTTTGACCCATAGTTTTTTAACAAAAAAATACACCAATTGGTGTTGCGTGAAATACACCTCCATGTGTATTCTGCTCGCACGGATTCGGTGACAAGGATGTCGCCAGTCGAGTTCCGGTTATGAAAATAGAGTTTTTGCAGGAATGCAGCCCATGCCCAAACGAGTGACGTTCGGAAGCGAACTCCGCCGCCTCCGTCGCGCAGATTCACGGAAACCGAGCATTGTAGAACTGGCTCCCATCATTGGCGTGACGTTGTCGTATCTTTCCGATGTCGAACGGGATGCCAAAGCCCCGCCAAGCCCCGCCAAAATTTACAAACTGCTGGAATATCTGAATGTCCCTCATGAGTATAACCGCATGGTTGAACTGGCGTCCGTCACGAGGAAATCGATTGAATTCTCTTTGAAAGAGCTGCCGGATAATGGTGTGCGTGCGCTGATGACCTTGGCGCGGCGAACCGAATCCGGCGATATGTCGAGTATTGACTGGGAAAAGTTACTATCCGCCATGGAGAATAAAGATGAAGGCAAATGATGAAGATCCAAGCAGAGTACCGCGTGTGAAAGGACGATCACGCGCGGAGATTCATCAGTTGGCTCATGGTTTTGTCTGCGGTTTTCAGCCGTCCGCGCTGCGGAGGCCGGAAATTCTGGATGTCATCGAAGCGCTGGAGCACTTGGTCGATGAGGAAATTGCAGAATACCGAATCGTTGACAGTTTAGGACATCTGACCGAAGGAGAGACATTGCCGGGTGGAATCATTGAGATTCCAGAAAAAACATTCCTTGGCGCGCGTCAGGGAAATCCTCGTGATCGTGTCACTGTAATTCATGAATGCGGCCATGTCGAAATGCATTCTGGAGAGCTGGAAGCGGCATCAAAACGTCGGACCGGGCCTTCCCTCTTTCGCAGAGAGGAGTTGAAACCTTACGAAGATCCGGAGTGGCAAGCGTTCGAATTCGCAATGTATGCCCTCGCTCCAACACGACCGCTACTCGCTATTTTGGGTGATATCAAACCGGGCGATTGGCCTGCAGAAAGTGTGGCAACGGTTTTCGGGCTCTCCATTCCGGCAGCGGAATCACGATTACGGTCGCTCGAAAAGTATCGGGGTATCCCTCGATGAGTCCGTTTCGGCACGTAATCTTTGAATGATCAGGAGGTGTATAGACCGAGCTTTTGAATAGAACGTCAATCAGAATTGCAATCAAAGAAAGAGGCCCGCTCATGGCGGCAACCATGGCGAGCCTGTAGAGTGCCAGAGCTAGGCTCCGACCTCCCACATGGTTGAGTCTAGCTCCGACAGAGAGGTTGTGGAAGCAGAATTTGCTGACATTAATCGTTTTCAGTTGGAGTAGACAAATGAAACCTCAGCCTTGGTTGGCCGTACTGGCCAACACGCCCTCGGTGTTTTCTGTTCGTTGTTGGGCTTATCCTCAGGCACTCGGAATTCTCCTAGCCGGTGCCGTCGTTTGGATGATACCGATTCTCGCCGAAGCAGGTGAGACACGATTCGATGTGAATGACGTGTCGTTTCTATGGCCCGTTCCCACGAATCTTGCCGACTTGCGCCGCACCATTTCCGCAGATGAGCAAATCCCCGGTCGAAACGAAACAATTTGGCCGATCGATGAATTTCAGGCCGTGATCGCACAGGCTCAACAAATCTCGATCAAGAATTCTGCGGGGCGCCGGAACCAAATCGTTTTTCGACCATTCGATGAAGAGTTTTCGAAGCAATCGACATGGAAGGTCGTCAGCTTCCGTGTCGATCCATCCGGGATTGGAACATCGCCGGAATTCATTCGTGAATTTGGAGAAATTCCACAAATACGGCTTGTGTTGCAACCTGTCACTCTCGGCGCAAACGGCGCGATCAGAATCCACGACGTGACAGTGCATCTCGTCTTCAGCTTCGTGAAGCCGCTGGAACTCCAGTCTGGACGGGGACAAGTCTTTGCTCCGGATCGCGACGCATTTCGTGCGATCGTCACAGGCCTCGCTGGTTTGAAGGCTGCCGCAGAGAAAAACGGAATTACGACTACCGGAAAACTTGGAGTGCATCCGGGTTTGCAAAGGGATGTCGATGGATTTTCCGAGGAAGTTCGAACGTTCCTCCTGAGCCATCTGGGTCGTGAGCGGTTGTCGGCGATTGCGTTCATGGGAATTGACCCACCTGAGCCTTGGATCTTTTTCGCAATGAGCAAGCGAGGAACGGACCTGAAACTGCAATCGTTTCCAGTACTGGACGGCAACACATCCCAAATGCTGATTTTGGCGGGGGGAGTCCCCGTCGTCCCGACTCCGGTAACGACGAACCTGGACGCCGGAAGAGGGGTGCACACCTCGCTTTTGTTTTCACGAACAATCCGTGGACAACTCAATTCTCCCGTTTTTGAAGATGTTCCAGATCTGAAACATAGAGACATCCCGGATTTCATCGCGAATCCAGTGCATTCACACTTTTTCAACACGGACTGCGTGAGTTGTCACACAGAGAGTTCCCGCCGAATCGTGTTAGGTCTTGGAGCCATAAACAGCGACTTCCAGTATCGCCGCCCGGATCGTATTTCGTCGGTTGATGAAACCCTGCTTCCGAAAGATCAGTGGAATCTCAGGAATTTCGGCTGGTTCCCGACAGGTTCGGCCGGTGGAGTCGCCACGGTAACCATGCGAACGGCAAACGAGGCTGCCGAGTCGGCACACTTCATAAACCATCATTACATCAGTAATGACTCAAGCGCCACACGCCAATAGTAATTTCTCGCGGTTCCAAAATTTAAGATTACAGCGACATGCCGGAGGTATTGCCATGAATGAACCTGTTGCCAATCCGTTGACGTTGGTGATGAAAATCAAATCGCCGAAGGACTATGAGCAGTTGAAAGTTCTACTTGCGGATCTTCAGTCTCAACCCCCTGATGAGAACCCGATCACTGTCGCGATGAATGAACTATCCACGGTTCATTTCGCAAGGTTTGTATTTCTTAGCGAACGTCAGTTGGCCGTCATCACCACCTATGACGGCTCATTTGAACGGTATATCGATGCGTTCATCAATAAGATCGGAAATGTGTTCGATATGCTCCTGAAGCACATGGAAGACGCCCCACCTCTTCCGGTGGAGTTTCATCGAGACGAATTTCTTAAATACGTTCAGGCTAATGATCTTCGGTGTGTCGGAACGATGTATTCGGCGTACCCTAATCTTTCCGTTCTGGACATCCTGACCATGGAGCGTCAAAAGGCAATTTGATCGACGACACAAGAATAGACCACAAATTCCAAAAGGCCATCCGATGAAAACTTCAAGATTCTCAATTCTCAATATCAGCATCATCTGCTTTCTGATGTTGGCAGGTTGCAACTGGAAGAAAATTTCACAGACTCCGGATAAATCCAGTGCCGAAGAAAATGTCATCCCAATTCCGCCGGCCGTGGTGCTTCAACCTTCTTTCGATTGTCTGGATCAGCAGTTGTCAAATTCCGATCAGGTTCCCTGGCAAGTCGCTCTGACGCTCGCTGAGATTGCCAGAGCGACCTATGACGATCAGGCAAGTCAAATCTCAGTGATCGAGAGTCTTGGCGCAAAAACGGTTCGGCCGGTCGTCGTCGGGCTTGCTCATGGAGTGGTCGCGTCGAACGATAAGGTGGTCGTGATCGGCTTCCGAGGAACCAAAGATCCTGCTGATTGGTTGACGGACGCCAGAATCATTGGACACCGGATTGCCGATGGAAAAATTCATCGCGGCTTCTACCAGGTCGTTGATGCGATCTTCAGAGATGCCTGCCAGGAGGCCCTTCGCCAAGGCGCTCAAGACAAGACGGTGTGGATGACCGGCCACAGCCTTGGAGGCGCGATGGCGGTTGTTTTTGCATATCGGGGATTGACGGAACAGAAGCTGGCGCCGGAAGGAGTCATCACATTCGGACAACCTCTCGCGGTGAGCCATTCACTGGCCCAACAGTTATTGGATAGATTCAATACCCGATATATCCGATTCGTCAACAACTGGGATGTCGTGCCGCGACTTCTTCCGAACTACAGGCATGCAGGATCACGAGTTTACCTGAAAACGGACGATTTTCAGTTCAGAATGCCGATGATGGCACTCTCTGCGTCCTCACCGGCAGACAAGCCGGCTGCTGCTCCCCCGCCAGCGGGAGATCCTCCTTCGTACTTCTTCGATGAAAGTGAAGCCGAACTGATGCCAATGACTCAAGAGGAATTTGAAGCATTCCAAGAACAACTGCGAATGGAAAAGGAAACTCCCCCTTTTGCAGCCGCCGGCGCCGGACCGGTCAGCGCAATTTCGATTCCATGGATTGAAGCTCATTCAATGCTGCTATATATCGAGAGAATCAAGGGATTCGGAGAAAAAGATCTGAATAAGCGTTGAACGGCGGGACCGATGACGAAAGCCTTATGGCTCATCGAGAGAGAGGTGTCGCACATATATGGACTGTAACTTTGATTATTGCATATTCATGGGTAACGACACCTACGCCGCTTCATGATGGCCGCACCCTTTCCGTTACCGAGTCACTTCGCACCCTCATGGAGTGACAATGCCACAGGTGTTCGTAGAGGTAAATTAGTTTGCTGACCCGCTACGGCAACGTGGCGATCCCGGCCTTGGTGTGATCCCTCAGTTTCGGCCATCTCCGCTCCATTTCCTTCTTGGTTCTGGCAATATCAACTCCCTGTCGTACGTGCGCAAATTCATTGCGAAGCCTGGAGTAGACCGTCTCCATCGTGCCGGCAGCCCTGATGGGATGTTGCGTTTGGGGAACGGTCGGCTCTTGGGCGATGATGAAGGTGTCAACCTGCCTTTGATTGTCATTGAACACCATCAGCAGAATATTGTAGAGGTGCATGAATTTTTCCACGTGGCCATTTGAGAGAAGGGCGGACCGAAACAGACAAAATGCATTCTCTCCCCGTAGGGAGGCAGCTTCGATCGTGGGAAGGAGGTCCGTGGGATTGGGATTGAGGCGTATACAGGCCGGTGATCCCGAGACGGAAAGGCCGATCCCGCCGGAAGCAATCAAGTGGCCAGGTGGAATATTGGTCGGCACCAGCGAAACGGCGACCAGTCTCGGCGGCCGTATCGGGAAACCATACAGAAAGCAAAGGCGATCAAGCACGCGGTCGAACACTTCGACCGCTGCATTTTGAGCCGTATCACGATCAGCAACAGAGGAGAAACGGAATTCTCCGACAAGTTTGTCTCCCGTTTGAGCATGAAGAGACGCTCGCTGGATGGTGGAATTGCCGGTGGCGAAATCGAATGGGGCGAATTGCAATCGATTGTCGATGAATTCCGCCGCATATGTCACGCTTCCGGTAAGCATGTTGCCTGCGCCTTGATCTTGGAGATTGCGAGATGTCCGCCCCCCCTTGGGGGCGGCTGGTCGAAACGATAATAATAGGTGTCGAAACGGCGAAATGATTGCGAGAAATATTTTTCAGAGCATAGACATGAGCTTGAGCAGGGAACGTTAGGAAGATCACCTGACTCCAAATGGCTGGTAACAGGCTCATTTTACAGCGATGCAATCGGCGGGAGGGAATCCGCCAAACTCCGCATGATACGGTGCTTACTCTTGTCGTCTACGATGAGCTGGCGTCAGCGTTTTCCAAACCCATGGTCTATGACCGGATCGGATGGAAATTGCCTGACAAAAAACTGGTCCGATCTCTGTCGAGAAGATTCGGGGAGCGATCGCCCGGAGCATTGATGCCGCTTCCCTGCCGCATACCAGTTCGCTGACTCACCCTGGTTTGAGAAAACCCCCGCACCCCAAGCACGTGCGCGACCTTGATATTTGGGTATGACCATCCCATTCTGGCAGTTTCCCAAACATAGCCAGCACGGTCGTTGGCATGCTCTCCGTACGTTTCTCAACCTGTCCATTCAGGTTTGACGCTCCATCAGGTCGTGCGGTGGAAAAATGATTCGTCCAGATCAGATGTGTCCGACGAATCACTTGGTCATCGACGCTCCAGACGCCGATTTTTCGATGATTTCCCGACTTGAGACACGGAGTTCCTCGTTGAAAATCTCAAGAATTTTCAGCCCGGGACTGGAAATCTCTTGCTGCAAGGTCCGATTTCATAGTATCTTATAGATTTTGTGAACAAGTGCGCGCTATTGGGGTTTCGGGCGAACGAATTTTTGATCACGCACGAAATCACCCCGTGATCACGCGCGAAATCACGACCGAGTCGCTACATTCCGGGCACGAACGCGCATCACTTGCGAGAGACCGTCCTTGAAACCGCAATGAGTGACGATTTCAAAGAGGGATCATGCCCAAGCCGTACAAGATCATCGACCTTTTCTCCGGGGCGGGGGGGCTGACGCACGGTTTCGTTCAAACCGGTTTCCAACCCGTACTCGCCGTCGAAAAGGAGCCGGATTTCGCCGCCACGTATGCGGCCAACTTCGGCGATCACGTCATCGCCAAGGATATCGCGGACATCGTAGACGGGGGAGGAATCGACGTCGCCGCGGACGTAGTTCTCGGCGGGCCTCCCTGTCAGGGGTTCTCCAACCTTACCGGAAATCGCGCCAACGATCCTAGAAGGGCCATGTGGCGGTTCTTCATGGACGTGGTGGAATCCACTGATTGCAAGGTCTTCGTCTGCGAGAACGTTCCCAATCTCCTGACCTCTCCCGAAGGTCATGCCATCATCAATCGCGCTCGACAACTCGGATTTCACGTCGGCGACGATTCCTTCGGCATTCTCAAAGCCAGTGATTTCGGCGTCCCGCAAAATAGGCGTCGCGCGATCATCATCGGGTCCAAGCTCGGCCCGATCTCGCTTCCCGATTCGACTCGAAAAAGAATGACCGTTCGGGAGGCGTTCGCCGGTATCCCCTTGGTTCCGACCCATCGGGAACTCCTGAAGAATCCCGCCACCGGTCCGGACCTCCATATCGCAAGAAATCCGACCGAATTGTCGCTGAAGCGATATCGATTGATTCCGCCGGGTGGAAATCGATTCGATCTGCAGCGACTCGCTCCGGAATTGACTCCCGCCTGCTGGATACGCAAGACGAAGGGAGGAACCGATCTGTTCGGTCGGTTGGACTGGGATATTCCGGCACGCTGTACGATTCGATGCGAATTCTATAAGCCCGAAAAGGGACGCTATCTGCATCCTTCCCAGGATCGTCCGATCACGCACTGGGAGGCGGCCAGACTTCAGACGTTTCCGGATACGTTCAAATGGTGCGGGACGAAGATTCGCATCGCGATCCAGATCGGGAACGCCGTTCCCCCGCTCTTTTCACGGGCGCTGGCCGCTCACATCATGAAACATCTCGAATTCCATCGAGCTCGGCCGGTGGCCAAACCCAAACCGAGGCATTTCAGACAGTTGCTGTTGCCGAACTTCTAAAAACGGGCCGGGATCGTGGCGCGACGCATCCAGACGAAACTGACGATCGATCAACTCACGGTCGAAATCGACAACCGGTTGAAGGAATTTCGACAGAACGTCTCGAATTTGACGTTGCGCGAAAAGGTCCTCCAACTTGTCGAGATTCAATTCGGCGTCCGTTGCCTCAACGTTCGCACGGTTATGGACGAGGGGCTCAGTCCTACGGCCGCGACGGAGCGGTTGCGAGTCTATCTGATTCGACACGCGGGGTTGATCCTCGACGGAGCGGAACTCGAGGTCGTCTCCGGCATCTCGGAGTATGCGAGAAGAATTCGCGAACTCCGGGTGGAGAAGGGCTTTCGAATCGCGACGGGAGCTTCGCCGGATAAATTCAGCGGGATCGATCTGAAACCGGATCAATATCTACTGACGACGGACGTGCCCGATACGGATTCGGCGCGACGCTGGCACATCGCGAACAGAATTCGAAAAATGACTGTTTCCGTGAGGGATCGATTGCTGCAGTACCTCAAGGAAAACGTCACGAGAGTGGTCACGACGGAGGAACTGGCCTACGTCGCCAGAAATAAAAGGGAGTTCGGGAGAAGAACGCGAGAACTCCGCACGGAAGAAGGTTATGCGATCGCCACGAGATTCAGCGGTCGCCCCGACCTGGGCATGGGGGAATACGTGCTGTTATCGGTCGATCGGATCGCGGAGCCGCATGACCGGCACATCCCCGACTCCGTACAAAAGGAAGTCTACGCTCGAGACGAAAACCGATGCCGAAATCCGGCGTGCCGGTATCAGTGGACTCCCGCCGATCCGCGTATTCTCGAGTTGCATCACGTCGTTGCGCACGCAAGACGCGGGTCGAACACCGCCGATAATCTCCTGATCCTCTGCAGCGTCTGCCACGACGACGTGCATGCGGGGCGATTGAACATTATGGATTGTCTCGTGCCGTGAGTTCCTTAAGTCGTAGTGAGATGATGGCACGCGTCAAGAGTCGCGACACGCAGCCGGAGTTGCTGGTGCGACGGCTGGTGTTTTCCATGGGTTACAGGTATCGACTTTGCGACGGGAATCTGCCGGGACGTCCCGATTTGGTCTTTCGGTCGAGACGAAAGGTCATCTTCGTTCACGGGTGTTTTTGGCATCGCCACACTTGCCGTCGCGGACGATCCACGCCGAAGTCCCGAGTGGATTTCTGGACGAAGAAATTCGAAGCCAATCGAAAGCGGGATCGGAAGACGAAAAATCTGTTGCTCGAACTCGGATGGACGTCCTTGGTCATCTGGGAGTGTCAGATCGGGGATGTCGAGAAGCTTTGCAGAAAGATCGAACGCTTTCTCGAAGAAAGCTGACGCCGTCGTATTGCGCCGTCAGTCTCGGAATTCCTCATTCCTGTGGATCGTATTCCTGAGCCACTGCGCTCTCCGGTGCGTCGGAGGTGATTGCAAATGTTGGTCTTGCAACGATGATAGGGTTCAATGCCGGTTTCAAGGTTCTCAGTCACAATCGGTGGGCGCATCCTAAACGAAGCAGTTGACATATCCAGCAACAGGAAGTGGAATAGCTGTGGCTGGACGCGATGATAGTGGTTCTTCTCGTTGCAAATACCGTCATCACTTCACATAACGGTCGTCGCAAGATACGGTTTCTTTACACCGTCAGCGTCCACGTTGCGGGAGACGAGTACTGTGTCAGGAACGGTCTAGGACTGCCCTTGACATGCCAGTCTAGCTGGCAGGGGCAGCCGAAGCTGTTCCGTGGAAATCCAACTCGAGCCAGAATGTCAGCAACTATGGATAATCCGGAGAGGCACAGAGCCAAGAACCAACAAGAACGGAGCATGACCAAGTCACGTTGGATTGCTGTGGATGTTGACGGGGTTCTTGCGGATCATGTCAACCATATCTTACCTGTGTTGAAATACGAATACGGACTAGACATCACTGTTTCGCAGATCAGAACTTGGGACTTTCCTTTAGGAAGTACCACCTTTGGGACGATTTTGCGTAGGGCTCAGAAATTACCCGACTTTGTACTCACGACGCCGGCTGTACCAGGCGCGAGCAAGGCAATGTTGAAGCTCTCTTCCGATTTCAATCTGGCCATTGTGACCGCCCGCCCTCCCGAGTCAACCGACGCGACCCAGTGCTGGCTCCGAGCGAACGGCTTCCCCTTTGACGATTTCTCCAATCTCAGTGAAGGTACAAAACACAACACGGCTGTTCCGTGCGACCTTCTAGTCGATGACTACAAAGTAAACATTGTGGAGTACCTGCGAAACACGGATGGCAGCGCAATCCTTTTCTCTCGCCCGTGGAACGCGGATCACGCAGAGTTAGAACCTTACTTGGCAGCGAATCGGCTAAAAATCGCGGCCGATTGGCGTGAGGTGCTGGAACTGGTTCCTCAATTGCTTTGAAATTTGCGTGGATGATCATGTTTGCAAACATCTCCCAACAATTGCTTGACTCGTATCGTGTCCATGATGAGTGCTACGCCATCGGGCCTTTCTTTGCTGACGGTGTCACGATCCTGAAGCAGCAGATTCGAGCACTCAACTTAGTTTTCGCTCTCGCGGAAAAAAAGAAGATTCGCAATGAGCTCGACGGCGCGACTGCCCAAGAAACGGCACGTAAAATTGCGGTGATCGGCGGCGGTGTCGCAGGTATGACGGCTGCCACTGCGGCAGCTAAGCTGGGAAACAACGTTTGGCATTTCGAGCAGCGGCCGGAACTCTGCCACCTTCAGGCTGGGTGCCACACGCGTTCCGTGGCTCCTCACATTTACGACTGGCCGAAAGCCGGCTCCGAGAGTCCCTATGCGGCGTTGCCGCTGCTGAATTGGCAGGCAGGGACGGCGGCAGAACTCGCTCGCTGTCTTCTTAAAGGGTATGAGGCCATCCAAAGGGAGTCGGGCGACCGGCTTCAGCTTCATCTCGGAGCAACGACCTTCATTTCGGGAATGAAGGTAAAATGGGACAATTCCCTAGAAAACGTCCGAGGGGGAAACAAAGATTTCGACTGCATCATCATAGCGACCGGGTTTGGTATCGAGAGAGGCGTTCATGATCGGCACTTCCCCTCGTACTGGCGCAATGACAGTCTTAACCAGTTAACGCCGGGCGTTACCTCAGAAAAGACGGAGCAGATTCTTGTTTCCGGGATCGGCGATGGCGGACTAATTGACCTGCTCCGCGCCAAGATTCGAGGTTTTAATCAAGCCTGGATCATTGACGACCTCTTTTCAGAGGAACTGGAATTGGTTCAGCTACGAGACGGCATTGAGAGAATCCGCAACAACTGTTCCACCCACTCCCAGTGCCCGAAGGCATCCACCAGGGAACTATTCACATACTTTCAAGAGCTGAAGGACGATCCGGGTACGTCGGGCGAGCTAACGACAATTAAAAATCGTCTGAAATTGCTGCTGCGGAAAGACGTCACTGCCATCCTAAACGGCCCCGATGACACCTTTCCCGAAGTACTGCGTTTCGGGCAAGCCTCGTTCTCAAACGCCTTCCTCGTCTTTCTACTCTACGAGTTGGAAGCCTTCAACTACGTACCCGGGGGACTTATGGCAATTGACCAAAACAGAGTGACAATCGAATATCCAGCCCCCGAACGACGTAAGGGAGACGATGCAGTAATTGTATCAACCTATGCGGTTGACCAAGTCATCGTTCGGCACGGGACAGAAAGAGATAAATGCTTGCGCACACTCGGAGCGTTGAGATTGAAGGACAAAGTTAAAACCTTCTCCAACAAGCAAAGGGCTTGCTCAAACTTGACTTCAGAGCCACAGTGGAAACCGGGGTATTGGTCGCTAAGTACCGGGGACGCACTAAAACATGGTCAGGGTCCGAAAGAATTCCTTCCTCCACCTTCGCAAGCGCTGGCTTCGACTTTTGCGTCCACCTTGAGCAACATTCTCAGGCACGACGCTGCCAATTCAGAGTTTCGACTCACAGTGCATCGGCTCATTCAACTCCGTGATACGTCTTATTTTCAGCAAATCTCGCCATACTGGGGAACGCGGACCGCAGGCGATCCTGCGAGAATCATCGAATCTGAAGTGGGACTTGTGGGCCTGGTCTGTCGGACTGGAGAACCGATCGTTCTGAAGAAAAACGGATCAGATGAGGAGACTTGGGAGGAGCTTTGGAAGAGACTTCGTGCTGGACCAGGAACCCACGTTCGAACGCCACATATGAGCATTACGTCGATGCTCGCTTTTCCGATCTTTGCAGAGCATGCAGGAAGCAAACGAGTCTCGCTTGTAATCTATGCGGATTCAGCGATACCTGATTTCTTTTTTGATGGCCAACCGGACACCATGTCTCCCCTTCTAACCAGGGTGTTTTATGCGGCAGCTGGATTTGTAGACAGCTGCAACCGCCTTATCCGTAGAAAGGTACTTCGCTTTGCAACAAGCTCATTTTGGGGCATTTCTCCCGAACCGGCAACTGACAGCGATCTGATTGATGAGTTCCACGAGAGGAATGCGCTGCATGTGGTCAATGGTCGTATCGCGAATTACAGGACTAACGATATTACTGCGACCACCCCACTGCATTGGGACTGCATTTATCGGAATTATGACATACTTACCGACGAGCCCATCCGCGCCTGGTCTGACTGGACAATCTAATGTTCGACGTTACACAATCAATCTCGTCACAGGTTATTGATCAGATGTCCGTTTCAGCTAGCCACGCTAACTTCGAAGAACTCGCAGTCAGATGTGCGGTTGCATATGAAGAATTGGCTGACGAGTACTACGTCCCCGTGCGGCACCCGACGTGTGCAAACTTCGATGCACTTCAAGACACCCTGCTTCCTGAATTGAGGTTGCTGGCTGACGGGACTGATGGTAGCTGGCTCGAAGTGGGCTGCGGCCGTGGCCGACTCGACCGTTTTGTTACCCCAGAGAGAGTGATTCTCTCGGACATTTCCGCCTCAATGCTCGCACTGGCCCGTCAGCGAACAGAGAACCGCGTTTCCTGTCGCTTGCTGGATGCATTTCAACCGCCTTTTGAGGACGGTTCCCTTCAGGGCGTAGCTGCCTTCTTAGCGGACCCTTACAATCATCTAGCGTTCTTCTCGCAAATTTGGCGGATTCTGCGTGATGGAGGTTGCTTGTCGTTCACACTGCCCAATCATAACTGGGCTGGCGCGGTGCGGACAGCGTTGGGGCAGACGCTTGAGGAGACGCACTTCATTCACCGCGACCGAGGAATTCTTCGCGTGCCTTCCCTGACACGCGGTATCGGTCATCAATGCGAACTTCTATGCACGCTTGGATTCCAAGTCGCTTCTGTGTCTAGTATTAGCTTGCAAATATGTCCAGAAGTAGTGCCTTCGCACCACGTAGTCCTAGCGGCGAAGGTTCTAGGCTGCCACCCTCGCGATGTCCCTCTCCTGGATGTTTACGTGGTTTTCAAAAAAAAGTGATGCGGCGAGCGATTTGGCGATATCGGTCAATGAGATCGCGCAATTGACATATTAGGTGAAATTGTGAGTGAGATGAATCCTTGCGAAATCTGTGACGAACTGGCGGGTAACGCCCTAGGGCTTGCATTGTGGCCCAAGATAGCAGGGCCGGCATCGGGCAGCAGAGTCGTGGCTGCGAATGAGGCGTACGTCGGCTTGGTTACGGTGGGGCCAATTACCAGAGGGCACTGCCTGATTCTCCCCCGAGCGCACCGCCTGTCCATGTCTTCTGACGATCAGCACGATCGGAAGTTGCTCATAGACCTTCACGGCCTGCTGGTTGCGAAAATGCAGGCGGTCTACGGGAAGCCTGTACTGCTTTTTGAACATGGTGCTCCGGAGGGAAGCAACCTACGCCCCTGTACAGTCTCACACGCTCACTGGCATCTCGTATCAACAGAAGTCAAGGCAGATGAGCTGCTCATGGATAACTACTCGTGGCAAGAATGTTCCGTCCCATGGGTGCGCACTGACCGCGAGTTTCTGCTCGTCGGTGATACATGCGGTCGCTACTGGGTGACATATCCCGAATCTCGAATCCCTTCCCAGTCGCTTCGCAAAGCACTGGTGGAACGCATGGGCAATATGTTGCCGTGGGACTGGAGAAGTGAACCCTCCGTTGGGCTAGCGCTGACCACGCTTAAGGATTTGCGGACCGTCGAAGGAACACAAAAGGAGTCGGGATCGGACTTAAATGCTAATCGGGAAATCTCACAGATCAGCATAAACACGATGGGGAATTTTGCGTAAAGTACTGTTACCACACAGTTCGCTACACGTATCGACGACTATTTCATCATAACAAAGTGTACCCGACAGCTGGTGCTGTTTCAGCCCCATGGCCGCTGGGAAGTGGTCGCCGATTTCGATGGGTGTGGAGCAACTTCGCTGCTTCGTTGACCAGTAGAAAATCATCAGTTGTCGGCATTTGCGGCTCCCTGGCAGGATGGCTGGCCCGCTGATGTGATGCAAACATTATCAAAGATTGCAGAAGAGGGCGAGTCTTGAGATCAAGATCGCATGATTGCAACCTCAGACCAAAATCTGCTCCATCACGTCCCGCATTATTCGTTCCCTTCCAACCATCGAACTCGATCTCGCAGCAATCTGATTCGCTGGCCTGAATCTGCACGTTTTCCAATAGAACATTTTGGCTCCATGCCCCGCGGAGTCATCGCGTAGATCTTCTTGGCCGAGGTGGAATTGACACTCAATTCCACCTCGATATCCTCATATTCTCATCGTGTTCGGCCTTTGGAAGTAGAACTTCGACCAGAGAGGACGAGAGTGCCGCGATGGCTCAAATGGTTTACATCCGTGAGATTCATCCGCGATCATTTCTCCATTTTTCCACGAGCGGTGAGAGTTTTTGTCTCCGCGATTTTTCTCAACCTGGCGATGGGCCAGCGGTCGAATTGGAACGGCAATCTCCCGACCGCACGGCATCGACCATACGTCTACTGGCAAGTAAGCGAGGAAACCGCCTTATTGAAGTTCCTGGTCAAGGAAATGGTGTACGGAACTACTCATTCTGGCACAAGAAGACGTTGGAATTAAATGCCCATTATATCGAAGAGCCTGTCGCTTCGCTGGCTCCTGCTGTTCAGGAAAAGTCATGGCTATTCGAAAACGCCCAGAAAATCATTGTTGGTGTGATCACTGCAGTGGTTGTTGCAGTCGTTCTCACATGGCTGGGGGGCAAACAGCAGTGAGAGAAGCAAGTCGATGAAGGCATCGTCCGTGTCTGAGGTGGCTGCAAGTTTTGTTGCGGTTCGCTGGTGCATGAGAGACCGCACAAAGTTTTTTCACAAGGCAAGTGAGTCCCGCAATTCCACAGTCATCGGTCTTGGAGCGCGTCTTGGTATCGACCGTCCGCAGTCGCATGCTCACACAGATCCAGCGAATACGCCTTCATGAACAACCCTCCCGGGTCTTTCATGAATATTCCCAGAAATCGAGTCACAGTCAAATCATTGCTAAAACGGCTCTAAATTTCCTCGATTTGGTGGTCATCACTAGCATTAACAGGTCTCAGCATTTGCTGAAAGGGGGCTCGTTCTCCTTCAGAAAGAACAATTTGAACTGGAAACTCACCGGGACGAAATCCATCTCCCGTTCCAAGAGGCCTACCATCTTCGTCCTTGTAGAGAACTTTTCCCTTAATAAGATCAATCAAATCCTGTCCATCGAGTCTTAACCGAATGAACTGTTGCATCAGAACTCCTTTTTTAAAATTCCAATATATGCTTCCGTCTTCTGCCGTGAGGCGAATTGATGATAATCGATCACTGTTAGGTGTGACAACGACCGCCAGGTGAACCCAAGCCAATGACAATGACCCGGAGCCTTGAATTTTGAGTTCCGGCCTCATCGTTTCTGAATGATTCCGCCGGAACTTACGAGAGGGGCGTTGTGGTGGAGTTTTCAGCCTCAAAACAGACTCGATGACGGAATCAGCCATCAGCCCGTGCCCAGCCATGGGATGTCCTCTTGTGGTCTCATGCTGCCTCCCCCCACTGCAGCACCTTATTTCTTGACGGATTCCAACATCACCTCCCACAGTTCAATGGAACAGATGAAATCGCAATTTCTGAAAAATCATCAGCACGCCAATTGACTTGGCCGACTTTCGGCTTTATCATGACAATATGGCTGCTGCAATTCAACTGGGAACGATCTGCAAACGACTTGGCGTCTCGCAGAGAGATGCGCGGTACGTTCTGGAAAGAAAATTTGTCCCTGAAGGCATTGAAGAGTCCCCGCAAAGCGGAAACCATCGGCAGTTTGGGCCGGGCCAGGCATTTTGGCTGGCCATGGTCTTGAAACTGAAGCAGAACGGGATTCCCGTCCCACTCGCGGCGGCGATTGCGACATACGGCGAACAGGTTCTACGGGGAGTGACACAGAATCTCGGTTGGGACTGGAGGTTTTTCCCGAGGGGAGGGAGATTTGATACGGAGCAGCAATATTATCTGGACATTGGCGACCGAAAATATGTCCGTTTAGTGACAGACGCCAATCCCAGTAAGGGCGGGAAACTGGAATATTTTCCTTGGCAAAACGTCAACGACACGAAAAAAACGCGACCGGACCTGACCCCTTATGTCCTCATCAGGCTGGATCTGACGTTGATTGCCCGCCAATTGGCGGGAGCATTCGGAGGCAACGGGAGTCTGTCTGATGAGAGTTCGCAATGATGAGGCGTTGTCGCGAAGCGTGAGAAAGATGTGATTGGTTTTTATTTCGACCATTAAAGCCGATGTTGGGATTTATTGGATGATTTCTGATTCCCCTCTGCAGGAAACCGGATGCACGGAAAGTGCCGCAGAGGCGCTGCAGGGCGAGGCGAGCCCACCATCACCAATGCCCCTCCCTCCTCTACTTCGCAAGGAGACCGTCGAGTGCTACCGCCTCCAGTTTTTCGAAGAATTTCAGCCTGTCGGATCGGTGGAGCGGGCCATCGTTCACGATCTGGCGCGCAAGGCGGCAGCGATGGAGCGGGCGGATGAAGCCGTCTTGGCCGTGGAACGACAGGCGGCGCGGGAATTGCCGGGTTTGCTTTCACAGACTGGGGAGGGAAAGCAGGTCGAAGAAGAACAAATCCTCGCGGGAGCAATGTTGGTCCCGGGAGCCGAAAGCTGTGATCGCCGTAGCCTCGGATACACACGTGCGTTCTATCGTGGCCTGCAAAAACTCGAGGAACTTCAACAAAAAAGAAAACAAGCCGCCTCGCAATCACATGTTCCGCCACCCGCGTTTGCAGACGAAGCCGCCTGCGGAACCTATTTGGAGAATTGGATTCGGTCCGGTCATCGGGCCTGTCCCTTCTGCGGGGAGCACGATGGTTATTTCATCAAGTCTCGGCGTAGTTGGGAATGCAAAGGTTGTCACCAGCAACTGGGAATGCGGGCCGGAACGGTGATGGCCCGTTCTCCGCTATCGTTGTTGCAATGGTTCGAAGCAATTCGCTGGCTGCTCTGGATGCCGACGATCAGCGTCAGCGAACTGGCGGAGAAAACGGGAATTCAACGACCTGCAACCGTGCGGAATGTGGCCAGACGAATCCGTGAGGCCATGGCACAGGAGCCCGCCACTCAATTGTTAGCGGGACTGGACCGGCATTACTTCCCTGACCGCGGACTTTCCTGAAGCAAGCGTCTCCGCATTCAAATTCTTATCCATGTTAAGTCCATCAGAAATTTCAAGGAGCAATAATGTAAACGAAACCCTCATCTACCGTTCGGTCATGCCAGGGAAGAACTGTGAGACTCAACAGTTCCTGTACCAAGCGTTCCATTTTTCAGCCAAGCGTCTCGACATTTCAAAGGAGTGAACTCATGTCAGACATGCCAGTTTCAGAGCCTGAGGACGGGGCAAAGCCCCAAGATCTCGACAAATCTCAGGAAAAACCGAAGAAAAAGACGGGGCGCCCCCGAAAACCCGGTGCGATTCTCGATCCGGAAGCTTGCTTGCGCGGCCTCAGTCAACTCCCCGGGCTGATCACCTTGGGGATTCTCAAACCGGGGCACGCCAATGCCATGCGGGCCATCTTTAGTGAGATTTTGAAAGCTCATCACGCGCAGCAATCCCGACAAAACGACCAGGGCCTGTCCAATGATGATCTCCGGGAGTTGGCTCGCAAGAATCCTGAGGTCCTGAATCTGTTGCAGGCATTGTTGACGGACGAGCAGATCCAGATGGTCATGGATGAGGTCCAGGGCAACCATGATGGGAAAGCTTAGGTTCTGTGAGTCGTTTCTCTTCCTGAAGAGAGAGTTGATCTCATTCGCCGGGCGCCCTTACCTGCCGACGATCTATGCCTGCACCGGCCGCAATCTGGTGCTGCGCTGCTCGCGACAGACGGAGAAAAGCACATTCCTGGTCAACACGATTTTGTATGAAGCCTGCACACGTCCCGGGATTCAAATCCTGTTCGTCTGTCCGAGGCGTGAACAGGCTCAAGTGTTCAGCAACATGCGTCTGATACGGGTGCTGGAGGAGAGTGCCCTGATTCGACGCAAGTTGCTGGGGCGCCGTTCGAAACGGCCGTCCGTGATGAACATGCGGTTCGTCAATGGATCCAGCTTGTTCATCCGGGCGGCCTATCACTCCGGTGACGCCTGCCGCGGACTCAGCGCCGACCTGCTACTGGTGGATGAATTCCAGGACGCCGCCGATGGGGATCTCCCTGTTTTGCAGGAAACCCTCAGTCATGCGGAAAACCCTCGGACGATCCTGACGGGGACACCCAAAACCATTGATAATCACCTGGAGTCCGTCTTTCGGCAGTCGACGGCGAATGAGTGGGTCATTGATTGTTCCGGATGCGAACAGGGAGTGATCCTAGATGAACGGAGTCTGGGGCCGGAATCTCTGGCCTGTCCGCAGTGCGGGGCCGTCATCGATCCGCGAACGGGCCGGTGGGTTCCTCGAAATCCCGGCGCCACCTGGGGGGAAGGTTTCTGGATCGGGCATCCCATGGTCCCCTGGCTCGAATACGACAAAATCCTGGAGCGGCAGCGGAGCTATGACATTATGAAGTTCAAGAACGAGGTTCTTGGGCTTTCCACGACCCTGGGCGACCATGTGGTGACACGCGCTGAGTTGGAAGCCTGCTGTCGCCCTGTGCCGATGGCTCAAACGCTGGAGGACATCCTGCTTCCCTCTCGGCCAGGACTGGTCGCAGGAATCGACTGGGGCGGGGGCGGAACATCACGGACCGTTCTGGTGATCGGCTATATGGATCCGTCGTTTCGGTTTCGCGTCTGCCGGTTTGAGCGTTTCGCAGCCAGCGAAGAGCCGGACAAGATCCTCCGAGAAGTGGCCAATCGCTGCCGGCAGTTCCGGGTCACCTGGATTGGGGCGGACGGAGGCGGGAACGGCCTGATGTTGAATCGTCTGCTGCTGGACCGGCTGAATCGCTTTCATGATCTCTTTGGAATTCACTATTCCGTCGCGGACCACGAGCCTCGACGCGACGGCGTTCTCGTGAAATGGACCGTCAATCGGTCCGCGACGTTGGGGGTCGTGTTCTCCAGGATCAAGAAGCAACAGATGGAGTTTCCTCGCGTGGAGGATTGCGGGAGCTTCCTGGATGAATTCGCCTGTGAAATCAGTGAATTCGACGACATCACCCGGTCCGTCCGCTATTCCCATCCGGAATCACAGCAGGACGACGCTCTGCATGCGACCAACTATGCACTGCTGGTGGCGATCAGAGCCTTTCACGTGGCCCATCAATACCAGTGATCCGCATGGTTGACGCGATGGGCCATTTTCAGCCGTGACAGCTTTTATGTCGGAAACCAGCCCTGTGGCCAGCTTGTCTGTCGGAGCCGTGACAGATATTGTGTCGGAGAAAGTGAAATTCCCAGTGTTTCAGAGTGGTCGGTGTGACAACATTTGTGTCAGGCACCAACTGTGGTGTTTGACAGAAAGTTTGCCACGAGTGATGCAGGATGCTGCAATTTCGGTATAGACGTAGGATCAGATGCTTGCTGGTAACGCAATGGATTATTACTTCTCCGGTGTTTCTGCCCGCGCGACTGTTCGAGGAGATTTGCGGAACTCCCCGGGGGTTTGTCCGACATCTCTCTGGAAGCTGCGAATAAGCACACTGGCGTCCTGAAAACCAGAGCGGGCGGCAACTTTCTCCAGGGTAAGGTTGGTTTTTCGCAGGAGATCTTTCACGAGTGCAAGTCTCGCACGACGAATCTCGGCAGCTGGGCTGTGACCAAGTTCATTAAGAAATCGGTATTCGAGTTGCCGGCGACTCAGATCGAATTCTCGTTCGAGGTCAGCCACGGCGATGGGACTCGAGGCACGATTGCGGATATACTGCATGATACTTGCAACCAGAGGGTCACAAACAGCGACCGCGTCCGTTGAAATTCGCTCCACAACGTGAATGGGAGGAATCAGGATCGGGGCTGCGGGGGGTGGCTCTCCAAACATCATGGATTCGAGAACAGAGGCCGCCTGATACCCTACCGCATCACCATCCTGGTCAATATAGGAGAGAGGGACCGGGCACAGAGATGAAATGAGCGGATCAGCTTCCACACAAAGCACAGCGATCTGATCGGGAATCTGGAAAGAAGCGCTCAAGCATGCGAGGATCACTTCCCGACCCAGGTTGGTGTCCCAGACAACCAGGGCCACCGGCTTCGGCAGGCCTCGCAGCCACTTGATGAGGCGTGCACGATCTTTGGTGCGACCACCGGGATGGGGAGCAAACCGCTGATATTCGAAGCCTTCCAACAATGTTTGATAACTTTTTTCAAAGAGATCGCTGTATCCCATCCTCCGCGAGGCTACGAAGGCAAAACTGCGAAAACCTTTCGCTAGAAAAAATCGACGAGTGCAATTCCTCCGGTCTCTTCGAAAATTCGGGCCCGCCCCTGCGTTCCGTCCCGTAGTTCAGTCAGACGCGGACCGATAGGAGTGGCCTCCGGCTTGAAAAGAACCCGTTCCGGGCCACATTCATCCAGCAGGTCCGCCTGAAAGTGAATACTCATCGGCCAACCAAGATATCCGCTCGCATCTTGAACGATCACCGGCAGGGACGTCGCATTCAGAATCCCTTCGAAGTAGCCTCGCAATTCCTGTTCTCCGACGACAATAGAAACAGGAGGAATCGCCATCAGTGCCGTTGCCCCGCATTCCGTTGCATAGCGAGCATGTTGACAGGGCCAGCCTCGTGCTTTCTGCCCCGACACTAATGACGACACTTCCACGACCATGTGCCAGACGGCAGGCATGCCCGGTGAGTTCATGACGTTCGGCCTCGTTGAGTCGAAGTATTTCAGAAACCATGGCGAGAACGATGCCGCCGCCGCCGCGACGACATAGCAATCCAGGAAACTTCTTCTCTCCCGGCCCGCAGGTGATCTGGTTGGGGCTGCGCCGGATGATCGACTTCGCCCTCGCCTGGAAAGCTTTCCTGAAAAACTCAGCAGAAACTTGTGTATAAATGACATCCGACCTTGACCCACCCTACATTACTTTCATTTATTTATCCAAATCAAAATCCAAAGTGTTTAGCCCAGATTTGATTTCCCGAGTCAGTGCGCCTTTTCCGGAATACTTTTCTGGAACGATCTCAATCATTTCGTCGAAAGTTCCTCCTTCTGAAAGACTCAGTTTTCGTCCAGTAAGTTTTCGTCCCGTGATTTGAATCGTATGCTCCCCCACGCTTAGTCCACGATTATAAGCAATGGAATACCGGCCGTCCTCGATCACGCTTCCCGACGTTGGACCACCGTCGAGCGGAATAAATGTGATGGAACCCCGTTCAACACGCTCCCCCGACACCATCACTTGTCCTTGCACTGCGGCTCTGTCAGGTCCTTTCGCTGCACCACAACCGGCAATCGTCATCACGAATGAATAAATAATAAACTCCATCCAGTCCGGATATTTTCGCGTGGCGCAGCGCTTAGAATTCATTGATGACTTCCCCTCCTGCGGTGGTGCCAGATCGTTGCCAGATTGTTGCGTCGACACTGTCACTCACGAACCTTATCGCCCGGTCGCACAATACCACCTGGACGCCTCCGATGTGACGACTTCGCGCAGCATACGATTGATTATCAACTCCGCTCCAGCCTCCTGAAAGTAGATTACAGGATGCTACCTGCAACCATGCCGGATCGTCGGGGCAGGATCGTGTTACATCGTCGGGAGCACTGGAATTCGGCGTCCGGTAAGTCACGAAGGCTTGTCCTCCTTTTGACATGGTAATGTCGGCGACGAGAAATGTATTTTTAGGAGAAATTGTCTCCGCCATTAACAGCGTGTTGGACATCCCGTCTGTAATGTCGCGGAATTTTGCTCCGACACTCTGGCCGAAGGGAGCTCCTCCAAATGTTAAACCTCCTTTATTTGTCTGACCATAATTTGTATTACCAAAATTGGCGACGTAATTTCCTGACCACCTGGCAGTAGCCTCGGTATCCCAATTCACTGTCTTCATGCCGTCCGTGGGACATTCCATCGCAGAAATTTTCGCACGACGAGCCAGGAGATTTGTTGTTGAGGGTCCAGTTTCGTTTGTATACCATGGGCAATTCTGGTCTATTTGCTGATAGAGCGGCTGTTGATCGATGAATGGCAGAATCGGTTGATACCAACTGAAGTCATCAACCCAACCTTGCCCATGGCAAGCACAGGTCGGCTGGACACTTCCACGCAGGCGTGATCCATAGGGTAGGATACTATGCGTATCATGATAGTTATGCATCGCCAAACCCAACTGCTTAAGATTGTTCTTACACTGAGACCGCCTCGCTGCTTCACGGGCTTGCTGGACCGCAGGGAGGAGCAAGGCAATTAGAATCGCGATGATGGCGATCACTACCAATAACTCGATTAACGTAAACGCGCGTTGTCGAACGGCACAGTTCATGAGGAACTCCCAGTTGAAGTAAACAGAAAAGAGAAAGTCGACAACAAGTTACAATGATGACTTGAGAACATCTTCGATAAACTGAACAACAGGTGCGTTGTCAGCAATGCATTTAATGCGAATCTTTGTCCTATTTTGATTTCACAGCCGTCTCGTCGTTCTCTTTGGAACTCGGAGGTGAACGCAGCCAGGCCAGGATGTCGGCGACATCCTGCGGTTTGAGTGATTCCAGAAGGTTATCCGGCATCAGTGAGACGGGGCTGGCTTTCAGTTCTTCGATCTCTTTTCGCAACAGGGTTTGAGTTTTCCCTTCCGGCTGTTTCAGTGTGACGCTACTGGCCGACTCCGCCGCCAACAATCCAGAGAAGACACGGCCGTCTTTCATGATCACGGAATAGGTTCCATAGTTGGCCGCGATCGCTCCGCTGGGATCGATGATATCTCTCAAAACCGTTTCTTCGGAACGCTTTCCTTCCGCATTCAGATCCGGTCCGACGGCAAAGCCGATTCCCTGAGCCTGATGGCAGGTGGCGCAATGTTTCGCATAGAGCGCCGCTCCCCGCGTTAAATTCCGCTGTCCTTGTAGTGCGGCGGTGTATTCAGCAAGCTTCTGTTGAACATTGGCTTCCCGGTTCGCAAAGAACTTTTCGGCACGTTCGCGAATCTCCGTATTGTCATGATTGAGCAAGGCGGCCCGTTGAATGGCCGTCAGGATCGAAGCGGGAAGGCTCTGACGGTCCAGGGCGTTCATCACGTCCGACAACCGATCCTGTCGGGAAAAGATCGCGTTTAGAATCGCTTCACGAATCTGGGGAGTGCTGGCAATCACCGCTTGAAGCAGTCCGGCGGTCACTTGCGGATCGTTATCCTCGGCGATTTCCGAGACTGCCGCCAAACGGGTTTCGATCTCCGCGTGAATGTCGCTGACGGTTTCCAATGTCTGTGTAATTCTTATCTGACGCTCTTCAGGAGTTTCCAGAGAGAGCCGTTGAACGAGAGTTCTGGCCGGGCGGGAAATGGCCGGGTTGTCTTGCTGCGCTGAGCCTTTCAGTGCCGCAATGGCTTTTGTGGAAAGTTCGACGTGCGTCGGACCGGTCACTCCGGCCACCAGTCCTTCCCAGCACAGGTTTTGAAGTGCGACATCCTTCACCTGCGGCAAGAAAACGAACAGGTTGGAAAATTCTTCCGGGTCTTTCCCGGATGCCACAACTGCTGCCAGTGGAGTTAAGAGGGACTGTGCATGTCCGATTGGTTCTTCTTTGTTCGTGAGTAGAATCTGCAACATCTGTCCGGCTCGTCCTGAGAGAGAACTGAGCACGGCAACATCCATCCAGTGTTGATCGCCGCTCCGTCTCGCAATCCCCGCCAATGCGGCAATGGACTTGGGGTTGGTGCTCTCGCCGAGCGACAATGCCACTTGCAGAACAACAGAGGGGTCGTCGTCCCGGGCCAATTCCAATACCCGGGCGAAGATTTCCGCATGGCGATCAAGCCATGGTTCCGCCAGTCGCAGGGCATGAATCCGCACGTCTGCTTCCGCGAAGGATAAAGCGGAGAGAAGCGTTTCCGGCTGCAAGGCGTTCAGCTCGGCCAGAGTGTACAGCGCATCCATCACAGAGGCGGCGGAATTTGGTTCCGTCACCAGATTCGCGATGAGTGGGGCCACGTCAGTCTGCTGCCGTTCCACGAGAAGACGCATGGCCGTTTCCCGTCGCCACACCAGATCGCTTTGCAACTGCGAGACGAGTTCTTCCTTCGTGAGTCGGGCCAGATCGAGAATCGGCTGCGGCTGGGCATCACGATGTGTGAGACGCCAGACTCGTCCGTGATCCTTTCCGTTATTCAATCCATATTGCTGTTGCAGATAACGGGGAACGGCAGAATAGTCTTCAATAATCTCCCGGTAAAAATCGACAATATAAATTGAGCCATCCGGGCCATGTGTTATAGAGATCGGATTGAACCAGGAATCGGTCGAAGCGAGGAATTCCGATTTCCGTTCTTTCGGGGGACGGCTGAGTTGTAATACGGTCCCGTCGCGACTGAGAATTCCCCGAAAAATCATGTTCTGTGCCGGTTCACAGGCCAGCAACTGTCCATGAAGCTCCGGAATGACATGATCGCGATAAACGAATGGAGAGCATGCGGATGTGAAATAGCCGTTCGGCGCGGACTCCACCACCCCGTAACTTTCCGTATAGAACTTGGAGAACCCGGGATCTTCCGCGCGGCGCGTGCGCCAGGGATGCGGTTTGCTGATGGGGTATGTTCGCCCATGAATCAGCCAGTGTTCCAGCCCACCAGGAGCATAATCCAGATTGCGACTCAGATCATTCCAGGGAATCGGAGCGACGGCCATCCCCGGCGCCGTTGTCGTGACGACGATGCGTTCTCCCCGTTCCGTTTGCGAGGCGCCGAATGTGCGGCTGCTTCCAAGAACGGACTCAATGGCCGAGCCATCCGGCTTGATGCGGAAGTCAGAATGGGGAAGATAAACCGGTTCAGCCAACCCCGGCCCGATGATTGTTCCTCCACTGCTGGCGGAACAGACTTCGATCCATCCCTCACGGGTCCAGCGGGGAGAGTTGATTGCCCGTTCCAGCCCGGACATATGAAAACCTTGAAACAGAACGTCACGGACTTCCGCAATCCCGTCTCCATCTCGATCGGCCAGAAAGAGAATTTCCGTCGCACAGGTGGCGATGATTCCGTCACGGGCAGGGCAGAGTCCATGACAAGGGGGGAGGCGATCGGCAAACAGGACCATCTGATCCATGACGCCGTCACCGTCGGTATCCGCCAGTCGCTTAATGCTTCCATAGGTTTCCGCCTCGGCAGCCTCCCTGGCTTCCGGACCGGCCTGAATACGCCGGACGACCCGATCGAGTTCACCGGTTTTATTTAACTCCAGAATGTCATAATGACCTTCCAGGTTATAACCGTGCAATTCCGAGACATAGAGGCGTCCCTGTGCATCCCAGCAGACTCCGGACGGTTGGCGGATTAATGGTTCGGAAGCGACGAGTTCCAGGCGAAACCCCTCCGGAACCTGAAAGCATTTCACACTCTCGGCGGGAGGCTTTGGTTGAGGAGCGTCATCGGGAACCGGGATTTCCGCCCGGCAGAAGCTTCCTAAAAGCATGGCCGCAACAAACATCCGAACTGCGCAGACTCTTCGACTCACAACGACCTCATTCCGTGATTGCGGGAGCTTGTGTGACTTTCTCTGTCTGGTATTGTGGTGATCCATCAAAAGTGGCCAATTATTTTAGGGTTCCTTTCAAAATTATCGAAATTCGATTCGGGGAGTTGTTTTACAGGCCAGATTTTGGGAGTGACGACAATACTTTAGTAAGAGGTAAGATCTTCATGAGTGAGAGATCGTCGATTGACGGAATGGGCGTATCCATGCAGCAACCGCAGTTTGTCGATCTGTTTCTGGCCAATCAGCACCGCATTTATCGTTTTGTGGCGTCGATCGTGCCGCAATGGGTCGAGACGGAAGAAATTTTTCAGCAGACCTGCCTGACGCTCTGGGAGCGCTGGGACCAGTTCAACCCTGAGGGGGACTTCGTGCACTGGGGTTGTGGAATCGCCATTGGCCATTTACGGAACCACGTTCGCAAGAAGCAGAATCATCAGATCATTTTTGAGGAGTTGGTGCTGGAACAACTCGCCCTGGTGCATGCGGAGCAGCATTCGCAACTCGAGGAACTGCATCAGGCATTGCGGGAATGCATCGAGAAATTGCCGGCGGACTCCCGGCGGATCGTGTTGCGTTGTTATGACGGACAGACTTCCTTGAAACAGGCAGCGGACCAGGAAGGGAAAACTCTCAACGCCCTTTACAAGCTGCTCCGAAAGGTTCGGAATCTTCTTTACGACTGTGTCACCCGTACAGTGGCGGACTGGCAGGCATCATGACTGAATTTCCCGTGCGCTCTCCTCAATCCGGCAGGTTCAAAGAACTGGTCGATCGATACTGTGAAGGATCGCTCGCTGAGACGGAATGCCGTGAACTTCAGGAATGGATTCGCCGAGACGCCGAGGCCCGTTTGTTTTTCGTCGGCTATCTGGCTGTGGATTCCGGTTTGAAATGGGAATGCCGTCGAGGGGATCTGAAGGGATTTTCCGCGGAGACCATTGAACAGGAACTCAAACGGCAGTCTGTGGTGGGAAGTCGTTTCAAGATGCGATTCTTTTGGGTTGCATTGACAGTGCTTCTGTTGGTGACGGGTCTCCTCTGGCAACGTTCCGTGATTCCTCCAGAGCCACATTTTCCGAGAGATGCTGTCACGGAGATGCTTCCCGTGATTCCCGTTCCTTCCATCAGGGACGAGAAGAGTATGATTGTTGCGACGCTGGCGGATCTGGGAGCCGGTGTCGTGGTGGAACGAAACGGCCAGCCCCAGGCGGCCGTCGTGGGGATGAAGGTCGTCGCGAACGATGCCCTGCGCGTTCCTTTCGGCGGGTCCGCATTAGTGAAATTGGCGAACGCCGCAAGCATTCACTTAGGCTCCCGGTCGGTCTTGTCGTTCGAACATGAAGGACGACCGGAATTGACGGAAGGCTTCGCCGAAGTCGACGCGACGGCAAATACCAACCGTCTGGCGTGGAGCTTGCGCACGACAACGGCCGATACGGAGATCCGTTCTTCCCGATTCGCCGTTGGCACGGGACCACAGCAGACGCATGTTCGTGTTGCGGAGGGGGCGGTCAGTGTGTTGCGTCGTCGTGACGGAGCCATGCTTGATGTGGAACAGGGGTTTTGTTCGACGATTGCCGAGGATACGGTTCTTCAGTCGATGTCCAGCCGTTATGGAACCGCGTTGATGGTCATTTCCCCCAATGAAGCCCATGACTGGACGAAATTCAACCGTCTAATTGGAGACCGGCTGATTGGCGATCGGCTCTGGCGTTCCGCGCTCTCGGTCAAAGTTCGGGTCCTTCAAGAGTTGACCGAGGAAGACCTCCGGGATTGTGCGGTAATCGTTGTTTCTTTGTTCGATTTTGGTGATGACGAAAAGCGGTTTTTACTGTCCGGGATTTCAGAGTTGGCTGTGCCTGTCATCTGTCTGGAACCGGCCGGATTTCCGATCCTGGGAATGACCGGCTCGCAGCTTCATAAAGATTATTCGTTTCTAATGAGCAAAGCCAATCTGGATATTGCACGTCCGGATCATCCTCTGGCGGCAGGTTATCAAGGAGCGGGTCTGGACCTCTTCATTTTCAACAACAAACGCACAATAGGCTGGGCCCGGCCTGCGGGAGCCGCGCAGAAAATCGCCCACATCGAAGGCATGCCGGACCATTGGGTTTTGTTCGCCTTCGACAAAGGAGAGGCCATGTTCGACCGAACTGCCCCGGAACGCCGCGTCGGTCTTTTCCTGAGCCCGGAAGGGATTGAAGAGGGCTCCCCTGCATTGAAATTTATCGATGCCGCCATTCAATGGTGTGTCGAAACCAAACCAAACGGAGTATAGAGCATCTTTTGAGAAGGACTGTCTTATTCGAAGAAAAGGCTGCCTTGACATAACCGGTGTTTCGTGAATGGAACGCTTTCTCTAAAGAATTCGGCCACACACTTCGATGTGTAGTTGAACGGCGTGCTCTATCCTTGCGGCAGCAGGATTGCCGGACGTCGTAGGAAACGGCAGGAGGACATAGAAGACTTGACGGAAGCGGAAGACATGGATTGGATGGGAGGCATGGAAGACAGATATGGCAACGACATCTTGGCCGATGGGGACATGGAGGAATCTGACGGAACTCATCTAAGGTTGAATGGTTGGACCGAGCGGATTCTTTCGGCAGCTGACCTTCGAAGGATTCCCCCTCGTTCACCAACTGGAGTTTACCGAGCGGGGCTCTATTGCAGCAATCCGTTTTGTAGCGTTTGCGCCTGTTCCGGCTGGATGAGGATCACCTTGTGGCAGTGGTTCATCCCCGAGCATGCGGATCAGCCAGTTGTTGAACCCGCAGACTTCGACGACGGCAATGAACTGTTCTTCGTGCTAAACACATTTTCGTGTGAGCTGGTCGAAGAACTCGAGGATCTTCTCAGGCTGTGTGGACACCTGACGAGCTAGGATGACGTCGTCACCCTGGTCGCGGAGAGAAACAGTCAGTTGTCGTGCGTGCTGATCAATACCAAGAAAGAGCATGGCGCGGTTCTCCTGTAAGAAAAGGATGGGAAACTTCCACACTGGAAAATCCCGCACCCATATGCAATCGCTCTTTCATCGATATCAAAGGGGTTCGCCCGTAGGAATCGAAGGAAGAAGTTCATGAATCAGGATCAGAATTCTGGTCTTCGTCAGCCAATAATTGGTGAATGGTTTCTTTAAACGATTCGACAAGTGGATTCACGGCCCCGCGCCGCAAGACAATATTGACGTGCAACAGCCCGACATACTTCCCGATTGAGCGTTCATGTAGATCCGGATCAGGCTGATGCGTCTTCGACTGGCAGGGCACAATCCCTACGCCGAAACCTAACTTGACCAATTTTCGAACCGTGGCGATGGAATATGCGAACACCCTTCTTGGATGAGAACTGGTTGCTTCCAGTTGGGCCTCCACCAGCTGCATTCGTTCTCCATAGAATGTTCCTGGACCATTGACTGAGGGATATTGCAAAATGTCTTCAGGGCGAACGACCCGCTTGCGCGCCAGCGGATGGTCCGCCGGTGTAATGAGAAACTGATCGACATCATACCCGGACTGAAATTCCAGCCAGCGACCTGCAGCCTGGCGGGCGAAAGAAGGAGTAAATCCTAAATCCGCTTTCCCTGATTCCACATACTTCGAGGCTTCATTGTCAGGTGCCTCGAAGAGTTCTATCTGAACATGAGGAAACTGTTTTTCAAATTCAACCACGCAGAGCGAAATATCTTCCGTTAATGTTCGAGGAGTTGCGGCGATCCTTAACAGTTGACGTTCCTCTCCTCTTTGCTGATGAAACTGGGAGGGCAATTGGTCCAGGGCTTCCACCAGGGGGGCAGCGATCCTGACCAGCAGGTCCCCATCCGCAGTCAGCCGGCAGCCACGCCCATGGCTGGTGATCAGTTTGGCTCCCAGTGCGCGCTGAAGTGCATGAAGTTGTTCCCAGACGGTTGCTTGAGAAACTCCCAATGCCCGCGCTGCAGCCACCTGGCTTCCCTGCTTGGCGGTCTCAATCAAGTCCCGCAACTGTTGAATGGAGATTTCTTTATAGGACGGCGGTCGTTGAGATTTTTGTGAAGCCATCATTCACCATGAGCTGAGTGGTGGAAAGGAATGCCGAAAAAGAAGACATGATATAGGTTTTGCCTGTTTCTGGTACTGAAAAATAGGAAATTGACCTGTAGGTTCTCTGCCGGTAGCCTTGGAAACCGTTCGCTCAATTTCGAAATATTTGCAATCGAAAATTGGCAAGTCGAATCCTATGCCTAGTGCTTTGTCCAAACTAAATATTCGGGTAAAGTCGTTTCAATTTGACTCTGGCTTTGTCGATGGTGAATTGCCAGTCGATACCCCGTTGTTTCTCGTTCACGTGAGTGGCCCAGACGGCGATTTCCGTCTGCAGGGTCGTCAGGTCGCCGATGCGGCGGTTCTTCAGGCATTGGCTGGTCAGGCAACTCAATTCACATTCGGCGATGTTCAGCCAGCTTCCATGTTTGGGGGTGTAAACGAACTGAATCCGGCGCACATATTCATGGGCCTTCGCGGCGGGAAACGCTTCGTAGAAGGCTCCTTTGGTGTGCGTGTTCAGGTTGTCGCAGACCAGTGTGATCCGATCAATACCTGCGTAACGAGTGTCCAGTCACTGAGCCACTTCATGAGCCCAGTCTTCCTTGGTGCGGCGTGGTCGGGCGGTCGCCTGGCGGAAGCCCGATAAGGGTTCGGCAAACAGAAAGATGCTCGCTGTCCTCTTGCGTTCGTATTCGTAATCGACCCGTTCGGGATGGTCCTTGCTGGCCGGAATGGGAACTCGCGTTTCACCGATCAACTGCACGGGTTGCTCGTCCATACACACCACCGGATGTTCGGGATCGTAGGCGTTTTCATAGGTCTCCAGCACTTCTTCCATGCTGGCGACGAACTCACCGTCCGCATCTGGCGGAATCACCCAGTATTCGATTTTGCGTTTGGTCATGCCATTTTTTTAATGTCTGACGAACGGTTTCAGGACTGATGGATTCCACAATTTCCAGCTCGACCATTTGATCCGCCAGTCATCGCAAGGTCCAGTGTCCAAAGCCTGCCGGCGGCTTGCCCAACCGCATCGCAACCAACTTCGCTTCTCCGGCTCCATCCAGCAGCCTGGGCGTGGGTGAGGTTTCCCGTTTCTTGCGAACCAGAACGGCTTCGAAGCCTTCCAGAACAAATTGCATTCTCAATTTCTCAATCGTCCGTATCCGACAACCGATGGCTTCGCTGATCTTTTCATCGTTCCAGCCCGGCCCCTCCACATCCGCCTTCAGCAGAATCTGGGCTCGACGCAACTGAAATGGACCCCGGAATTCGGACCAGGGGTTAAGAGAGAAAGTGGTGTCTGGGGTGGTGGGGGATGAGGTATCGTGGTGGTTCTCAGGAAAGGGGAACGGCGATGTCTCGGAGGAGAAGGAAGTTCGACGGAACGTTCAAGGCCAGGGTGGCGTTGGATGCGATTCGGGGACTCAAGACGGTCAGTGAACTGGCGTCGGTCCACAAGGTGCATCCAACGCAGATTGCACTCTGGAAGAAGCAACTGCTGGAAGGGGCTGTGAGTGTCTTTGAAGACTCTTCGATGAAGAAGCAGCCGGTCGATGAACCGAGTTCGGCTGAGTTGTATGAACAGATCGGTCGGCTGAAGATGGAACTGGACTGGGTCAAAAAAAAAGTGGCCGAGCACGGTGGCTGAACGCCGGTCGTGGGTGGATGTTTCAGATTCGACTTTGAGTGTGCGTCGGCAGTGCGAGTTGCTGGGTCTGCACCGTTCGAATGTGTACTACGAACCTGTCCCGGTCAGCGATGACGACCTGCGTCTGATGCGGTTGATCGATGAGGAATATCTCAGGCATCCACACTTGGGCAGTCGAGGAATGGTGTCTCATCTGGGACTTCAGGGAGAGGTCATCAATCGGAAGAAAATGCAGCGAATTCTGCGGTCAATGGGACTGAAGTCGCTGGCACCTGGGCCACGGACAACAAGGAGAGAGGCATCACATCAGGTCTATCCATACCTGCTGCGTGGGCTGGAGATCACTCGTCCGAATCAGGTGTGGGCCTGTGATATCACGTTCGTTCCGATGCAGCGAGGTTATCTGTACCTGACAGCGGTGATCGACTGGTACAGCCGGTATGTGCTGGCCTGGCAATTGTCCAACAGCATGGAGGTGGAGTTTTGTGTGGAGGCTTTGGAGGAAGCGTTACAGCACGGTCGCCCGGAGATCTTCAACACGGATCAGGGCTCACAGTTCACCAGCCAGATGTTCACAGAGCGACTGAAGAAAGCGTCGATCGCCATCAGCATGGACGGGAAAGGACGAGCCTTGGATAACGTGATGATCGAGCGTCTGTGGCGAACGGTGAAATACGAGAACATCTACCTCAAGGCGTACGAAAGCGGAGCCGATTGTTATGAAGGCCTGAAGGCATACTTTGACTACTACCGCCACAAGCGACCTCACCAGGGGCTGAACAATCTCACCCCCTGGCAAGCCTTCACCTCTCGCCAAAACAGACCACTCACCTGACCATCTAAGAACCCCCGTTTCCTGGTCCGAATTCCGGGGTCCACTTCAAACTTCTCAGACTTTCCCGTCTGAGTCCTGACAACCTCTTCACAAAACTCCCGCTCTTCATTTGTCAGACGGACGAAATACTTCTTGCTCATCGGAACCTCCTTGTTATGACGGAGATTCACTCGATTTATCAATCCCGACAACCCGAACTTTTAGATTGGACAAGGCACTAGAGGTATCGGCAATGTCAACATCGTTGTCTCAGGGAGTGGAACGGCCTGCCTTTCATGGTCTTCTGCTTGGACGTTTTGATCTTTCGAAGTTTCGGTGCTTCGTGAAGCCAATCTTGATGATAGGCCCAGTTCAGAGCAGCGAGAATCGAATTCATGTAGCCGCGAACTGTGTGAGCTGAGCGCGGCTTTTTACGGCGGCTCTGTGCCCCCGACAGCAATTCTTTCTGCAATTGAAGAAGAGCATTGGAATCGGCGATGTCTCTCAGCCGCGTTGGATTGAGGATTCGCTCAGCCAAATCCAAACGACTTTCAGCGTGTGTCGCAGTGCTGCCCCGAACAGTGGACAGATGCAGGGTTCGAAATTGCTCCCGAAAATCTTGCCAGAGCATCTCAGGACCAGTTATCAACTTGACCCTTTCTGGTCTGGGTTCGATTCCCAGAAGCAACTTCGCTCCAATCTCTGCTTTGAGCTTTTCAGCATCGGCTTCATCCCGACTTCCGACGGAAATGCGCACCTCACTTTTGGTGCGAGGGCAAAGATATCGAAGTTGGAACGGACGCCCAGATGGTCGGGCGATTCGAATCTTTGGGATTTTTCTTTCCGACTTCAGTCGGGACGAAGCTTTTGCCATTGAAGTGACTCCTCAAAGCCCCAATGTCGCCAATAGGGGTGACACCGGAGGGTCATCGAATCATTTCTTCGGGCAGACTGAATCGTCCTCGTCAAACGATTTGAGGAAATCGATCCAGTCATCGCCGAGCACAAAAGCTCGTTTTCCTTTATCACGAATCACCCGCAACCCGGCTTTGCGGTCCGACCGGAGGGCTGTGTCCTTCATGGCAAGCCGCCGCTTGAAGGCGGCGAGCGTGTAAACCTCTCCAGATCGGATCACACCCAGCTCATGATCAGAATGGTTTTCAGAACTCTTTGACATTGACAAATTCCTTGGAGGTATAAGTTTCGTCTTCCGTAAAATCATTGTGAGGAAGACAGGACTGCAGCATTCTTTCAAGGCCCCGGAGAGGATGAGGTGACAACATTCTCTCGACTCCCGTCAGCAAGTTTCATTGTCATCTGTCAGTTGGCGGTGAAAGTCACATAGAGATTCCATGAATCGTTCCCCGTCTTCAAGCAGTTTGATCGTTGCTGTCTTGAGAGACTCCGTTTCCGTGCGGTTCTTCTGAATCGCGGAGAATGCCTGTTCCAACTCGGCGAACTTGAAGCCAGGGCGGACACGGTAGGAGCGAGTGGTGGGATCGGAGTACCAGGGGACACCGGCTGCGTCGAGGGTTTGGAGCATTCGGTAGATGGTTCGGCGGGAGCAATTGAGTTCTTCGGCCAGCGAATCGGCATCCCAGCGACCGTTCCCCATGATGAGATGCAATAAACGGAGTAATCGAGCCAGCCGTTCACATTGGCGGACTCGTCGTTCTGTGTCAGTTCTCTTTCGGTTCGCTCTCGCCATCAGGCCAGCTCATCGCTCCTCGCGTTTTCAATCGGAGCGAAGCGTAGCTGACGGGTGTGTCACCTCTGGGTCATCTTGCAATTACGACGGATTCTGGCAGTCCTTGACCGGCGGACCGGTGATTCTGTTGTGCCCCACATGTGGCACAGTTTGTCTTCCAGTTCAGGTTTGCTCCGTCATTTCCGGTTGGATTGGGGCAGGGGTTATTCCTGATAAGGGGCCTCTTCGCGTGACATCTGGCGGCGAATGGCCTGTTTTCGTCGGTCTGCAGATTCGCCTGACAGCAGAGTAAGAATCCCGGAATTTCCGAAAACTCAGTCGGTCCGTCTGCCCCACTTCTGTCAGTGGGACTCTCCATAATCGGCTGTGCCCAGGGGCAGAGGTGGTCGGTCAACGCAATGGACTAATGCCTCTGCTAAATCGAATACGCCCCCGGGGCTTCCTGTCCCCAGTTCCCCCGAATGTCGGATGCAAGGAAAACGAAATGGCTCAATGTCGCGGAAAGAAGCAATCTGGCACCATCCAAATTCCATGCAGCAGTCATCTCTCCAAATGCGGGAAGTGCGGAGCTGTGGGCTGTGAGTCGTCTGGTTGTTCAAACCAGAATTTCAATCATGGCAGTTGCATGGCATGTGGGAGCCAATCAAAGAAAAGAGTTGGCTGAAAAACTGACTGGCCGGATCTGGTCACATATCTCAACACTCGAAGAAAGAGGGCCATGAGTAACGCATGCGATGATGATCCGAATCCTGAAGTGATTCCCATCGCTGGAACCGCCAACTACATTCGCGTTCCTGCCCGGGGAGTCGATGACTTTCGTGCGTTATTGGCGGACCCCATTCTCCACTGGAAAGAGGCATGCTCGGCCTATGAGCTGGCACATTCCTGGTGGAATGCTGATCAGGATCAGGGTGGCTTTCCTCCCGCCGTGCGGGACGTTTTGAATGCTTCCGATGTGACTTCTCTGAAGAGTCTTAAGCCGGTTACTATTTTTCCGGAAGTGAAATCCGTGCTTCCCGGAGGCAACCGATGCTCGCAGACTGACCTCTGGGTTTTAGCCAGTCGTCCCATCGCTCCTTTTGCACATTTGGGAGACGATGAAGATCCCGACTGGATTTCGATGGATGCGAACAGCACATACGCGTTTCCCGCACCTCGCGAACTGGTCTCCATCGCGGTGGAAGGAAAAGTTCGCGAGAGCTTCGGACCGTTGATGTCCGATTGGTTGAAGAACGCTTCTCCCAACAAGCATCTGCGACTGCGGTTTCTATGTCATCGCCTGGGACTCACCGTTGAGAGTGTTCCAGGTTCAATCCGCTATCAACTGCTGCATCGCACGGTAGCTGCTCTGATTGAAGCGGAAAGGTTCTGTGCAAAGCATGCCTTGATGCTGGTTCACTCCTTCGACTCGAATGATTCCGGATTCGGCGATTATGAGGCCTTTGTCGCTCTCCTCGGTGGGACGGCTGCGATCAATCAGGTCACCACAATCGGAGAACGTAGCGGAATTCAATTGCATCTTGCCTGGGTACGAGACAGGCCACAGTCGGCACAGCCTTCCCTTTTGAGCTGACCAGATCTTGCTTGGAGAGTGAAGATGGGGGAGTGGTGTCTCCCGCGTAGTGGTCATGTGAAATGTGGCCACAGTGGTCTGTTGGCGGCATCGAGTCAGATTGCCGGCATAACTGGACCGCTGGCACGAAGCGCCGGCATTTTCCATGGCGACGTGTTTTGCCAGACCATACCAGTCGGCGGACTCGATTTTCCCTTTTCCTTGGTATGTGATACGATGGCATCTGTCGATTCTCCGACAAGGGTTTGGCTTGCTTGGTAATTGCAGCCGGACTGCAGAATCGATTCATCTGAAGTCCGGTTCCCGTGGAGATGAATCGAAGGCGGGAGATCCCCCTGCGATTGGCTGAAAATATAAGGGAACGACATCGGGCGATTCCTTTTTGAACCAGTCGATCAGCAGGCTTTCTCTTGCTTTTGCCACAACGACAGAAATGTTTGCTTAATCGCAGGATGTTGCCGGATTGGAAATTGCGACTATTCGCATCATGATGTCTGAGTGTGAGACGACAGAATCAGGCATTTGGTAACGGGCATCACAATTGACCACGAATTTCCCATTGGGTTCTGATACGAGGCCACGTTGGCTGCGAGACTTTGTGCGATATCTTCCGCTAAAAAGTCAATTTGTTCTCTCCGGAAATATTCTTGATCTCCAGGCGTATGAGGTCCTTCCAGGAACGGTCAGCACAGTCTCATTGCAGGCGGCCGTCGCAAGAGAGCTTTATGCTTGTGGATATCGTGATGTCCTGTCATTCGATTGTGTCTCCGGATTCATGTCGCTGTCAAAAACAGGCGCGAGACAGTCGGCGGCAGCCTCGATGACTCGTCTTGGGTGTGAGAGTGAGACCACGGCTGAGGTCAGACTTGATCAACTCGGGAGAATCGTCGAGAGACTCGTGACTGGAGGTGGTGAGCCAACGTCATTAGTGATCGACTTCGCTTCGCGATTGCCGGCACGCATCGATTCGCTTTCTCGGGACGAACATGCCTTCTTCACCCGAGCTCATTTCTATTCCTGCATGGCTCGTGCACGTCCGGTCGGAAGTGACGGAAATCCTTATTTCAATACGGTCATCTGGATCGTGGACAAGGAAGGCGATTTGCCCGACTGGATGCTTCTCGGCAATCCAAAGATTCGGCACATCCCTGTTCCTCGGCCGGATCATTTGGCGAGGCGGGCCGTCGTACCTGGACTCATACGTTCGCTCCCCGGTGGTTCAACTGCCGATGAAGAAGCACGCAGAAAGGCTGAATTGGATTTTGTCGATCAGACGGACGGCCTGCTGCTGGCCGACCTGCAGGCGATTGCCCAACTTGGGCGAAATGAACAAATCAGCTTCGATCAGATTTCCGACGCAGTGAGACGCTACAAAGTGGGGGTAACGGATGACCCATGGCGCAAAATCGATCGTGAGAAGATCCGAAACGGCCAGGAATCCATTCAGTTCAGAGTGAAAGGCCAGAACCATGCCATCGAACATCTGCTCGATCTCATCAAGCGCGCCATCACCGGTGTGGGACGCAGCAAACAAGCGGGACGGCCGCGAGGAGTAGCATTTCTGGCGGGACCGACAGGCGTCGGAAAGACGGAACTTGCCAAAACCATTACCAGCCTGCTGTTCGGAGACGAATCTGCCTACATCCGGTTCGATATGTCTGAGTTCTCAGCGGAACATGCGGATCAACGGTTGATCGGAGCACCGCCGGGATATGTAGGATACGATGTGGGTGGCGAATTGACAAACGCAGTCCGCAACAAGCCGTTCAGCGTGATTCTGTTCGATGAGATTGAAAAGGCACATCCTCGGATTCTGGACAAGTTTCTACAGATTCTCGACGACGGAGTTCTGACATCTGGCCGTGGGGACCGCGTCTACTTTTCCGAGGCGCTGATCATCTTCACGTCCAATTTAGGAATTTATCGAATTGATGCGCACGGGGACCGTCACCAGAACGTCTCTGCTGAAGACCCAGCCGAAGAAATCGCAAGAAAGGTTCGTACGGAAATTGAGCGTCACTTCAAATCTGTTTTGAATCGTCCGGAACTACTCAACCGCATCGGTGAGAACATTATTGTTTTCGATTTTATCCGGCCTGACATCGCACGGACGATTTTCATGGGGATGGTGGATACCGTCCTGCGGGATGTGCAGCAGAGCGGTATTCACATGAGCTTGGCTCCGAATGTCTTGGAAGTCCTCGCCGACAAATGTCTGATGGATTTGTCCAATGGAGGTCGGGGAATTCGTAACCAGGTAGAATACCATCTCGTCAATCCGCTCTCCCGCGCATTATTCGACTTGAATGCCCAGGCGGGGAGTCGATGGCTCATCTCTGAGATTGCTTTCAGTGTGACGACCACTTTATCACTGACATCTGTGTCAGCATCTGCGGTCCTTGATTCTTGATGGAAAGATCCGTGCGATGGCCGGACTCACGATCTCTCGGATTCATTTTCCTGTGACGACACTCGGGCCGGGGCGGAGAATCGGGATCTGGTTTCAGGGCTGTAGCATACGTTGTCCAGGTTGCATTTCTGCCGATATTTGGGCCGACGCCCCTCACAATACGACTGTCAGCGAAGTGTTAACCTTCTGTCAGGAATACTGTGACGCTGCTGAAGGAGTCACAATCAGCGGCGGCGAACCGTTCGAGCAACCTGACGCATTGTTGGAACTACTCACGGGGCTGCGAGAATTCATTCCAGCTCAGAGAGATATTCTCGTTTACTCTGGCAAAACATTCCGTCAGATCGTGCCTGATCTGGATCGATGCTCCGGATTGATCGACGCTCTGATTTCGGAGCCCTACCTCGTGTCTGTCGGGCAGACAAAGCCGCTCGTGGGAAGTGACAATCAGATGTTACACTTACTCACTCCGCTGGGACGGGAGCGGTATCAGACTTACCAGAGACTCCGCACTGCTGAAGACGATCGTATCGACGTCCAATTTGATTCGTCGGGAATCGTCTGGATGGCTGGTATCCCACGGCGCGGCGATTTGGAACGATTGCGCATAAGGTTATCTCAACAGGGAATCACAATTCATACCAGCGAACAGACTCTTCGATGAATAATTCCGGCCCCTTTCGGCTCTGTCCCAAATGCACCACTCGCAGAAGCGTCAACGAGCCCTTCTGCCAGATGCTGGTCAATGAAGTTCTCTGTGCCTGGGATCTGTCTGAAATTGAGATTCAGGATGAGATCGAGGAGACACGACCAGATCTTCCATTCGTTGCCGTCAGACTGACTCTGACGTGTCCTGACGGACATGCGATTCATGAAGGCGACCTGATCTGTCCGGAGTGCCTGGCGGACATTCCAGATCAGCAATCGCCATCAGAAGTTTCATGTGCTCCGCCTGCGAACGAAGTTCATCCAGAGATTGTGACTGGATGGGAGACCGTGTCTCTTTTGCCTGCGACGGACGATGTGCGACAACGCTACTCTGTCCGCCGAACCCGTGATGGTCGACACGGTCTGCTCACCGTATATCGTCCCGGTTCCCAGCCGGATTCGCAGGTTTATGAGGCGTTGCAAAACCGGGTGCCACGGGAACACATTGTTGAATTGATCGAATATGGGGAACTGAACGGCCAATACTACGATGTTACGGAACGGATTGATCATGGCAGTCTCACGACAATGTCGATTTCTCCGCCGGATTTTGAAGCTGTCCGCCGGATCGTGGAAGAGTTGAGCACGGCTCTGGCCTCATTCATGGAGGTCGGACTGCGGCATCGCACTTTGCATCCTGAGAAAATCCTGGTGCGATCCCTGGAACCACTGGATCTCGTCATCACCGGTTTTGAATCGGGACGACTGTCGGAAGCCGATCTCGAAACAGAATCATTGCTGGATATCAGTCGCTATACCGCTCCAGAAGCGGTGATGGGCGGAGTGACATCCGCATCCGACTGGTGGGGGCTGGGCATGATACTGCTTGGCGTTCTCACTCAAAATCGCTGCTTTGCCAATGCCAACGATCAGCTTTTTCTCATTCACATGCAGGCCAGTGGGATTTCGATTCCGGAAGAAATCGATCCGCGACTGGTGCCACTCTTGCGGGGCCTCCTCACGATTGATCGCACCAAACGCTGGCAATGGAAAGAAGTTCGGGAGTGGCTGGCAGGAGGGACCCCTCCGGTTCTGGATGGAGGAGGAAGAGCCGCCGAAACGCAGGATGGGCCGGAGATCGTTCTGGCCAACCAGCGATTACGGGATTCCCGCCGTTTTGCCATTGAAGCGTCTCGTGCCTCAAACTGGAATGAAGCCTGCGATTTATTGACGCATGGCCAAATCGGCCTCTGGGCGGAAGAACTGAAGCTGGAAGGTTCGATCGTCGCTGGGCTGCGGCAACTGGGACGAATGACTACGCCCGACGCCGGACTCCGACTGGGCCTCGCCTTGCAGTTGCTCAATCGCCATCTTCCATTGATTTATGCCGAAACAATCGTCACTCCGGCATGGCTGTTGAATCATCCAGAGCTGGGGTATGAACTGATCACCAGTTTTCTCCCAGACCTGATCAGGCAATTCGACATTGAATCGAACGATTGGCTGCTGCGGCTGTCTCGGCGTGCGGCGTCTGTGCGATCTCGGGCAGAACTGCATGAAATTGAACTGGACGAGGACCGCTTGCGAGTGCTGGCTCTGTCCGCATCACATCCGCTCCTCGCACGTCAATGGCAACAGCGACGTCAGGAACTGCCGGATGCATCTCATCCCGTCCTCGCCTCATTGATGGAACGAGATCAGCATGCCGACGAGGATCTGATCCTGTTGCTGTCGGCCTCGTTAGGTCAGTTCTATTCCGCTGAGGAACTCGTTGCGCGGGCGCAGGCCCTGTCGCAACAACTCGAACTGCCGGTTCTCATAGAAGAATTCGCAAGAGAGCAGTTGCGCCGCCCTCGTCGGGAGCTGTACCTGGAAGTCGATGACCGTATTAAAGGCTTCGCCCGTTGTGGTCATTCCCGTCTGGATGGGCTGGCCGACCACTTCCGTATGGAACACCGGTTGCCACTCCCGGAACTCCTGTTGTTGCTCACATCGAAGCGGGAATCCTGGGAGAAGCCGCAAAATCAGGACTATGTGGCTTCCGTCCTCGGATTCTTTGAAAAGAAAGTCTCGACATCGAACGGACGGGGACCGTTGGTGAGAATGACGCTGGGGAAAACCACACCACGTATCGATGTCCGGGAATTCATGCCGGATTCCAGCTCAGCAACAGCGCTATTAACCAATCTGCTGCAACGCACCGACAAAACATATCCCCTCGATTCTCGAATTTTGCTTGATGAAGAGGGGCCGGAACGACGCATTCGGAGTTTGTTAAACCGGACCACTCAGTATCTGCGAGACACCGGGATTAACGGTGCATACATCGGATTTCCTTTTGTATTGTTGCGTGCAACGGGTGCCAGAACAAAACCACGACTGGCTCCAGTGCTGCTCTGGCCCGTCAAACTCGCCGGTGAAATCGGCAGTCGTGCTAATTTCTCACTGACATTTGATCGTGATCGAGGCAGTATCAGCATCAATCCCGCCTTTGATGGTCTGTACGGACTGGATGGCACGGCCCAATGGAAATCGATTGCAAACGAACTGCTCTCCCGAAGTTCCATCACACCGGCAGAAGTCATTGACGCCTTTGGCTCAATGGCGAAACCCGCCGGACGAACGCTGGTAAAGTTGCCAAAAATCGAAACAACCCGGCAACCGGAGGAAGACCAGATCATCTGCTCCGCAGTGTTATTTCACTTGCAGTTTACTGGACAGTCATTGGTGGAGGACTTGCGGCAACTCAAACAACGCCCGGTCAATGAAACGCCGCTGGAGACCATGCTGCGAGTTCGTGAATCGCTGGCTGAGTCGAAGAGTTTCAACTCCGCCGCTTCAGCAGTCGAAGGTGTCGTTGACGTGAGCGATCAGTTTCTGGTCACAGAGAGTGATCCATCCCAGGAAGAGGCAATTGCCCGGGCCAGCCGATTGCCAGGACTGGTGGTGCAAGGTCCGCCTGGAACCGGAAAGAGCCAAACGATTGTCAACCTGGTCGCCAATTCAATCGGCCATCAGAAGCGGGTGCTGATTGTCTGTCAGAAACTTCCCGCACTCGAAGTCGTGCGGAAACGTCTTGTTGCAGAGAATCTCGGTAACCGTCTGGTGATGCTGACGAACATCACTTCCGAACGTAGGCCACTGCTGCTGGAGATCCGTTCACAATTGGAGGAGCTCCAACTGAGCGATTCGAGCAAGCCTCTGCAGCGTGAGCAAGAAGCCCGACAGTTAGAGTCACAAATCCGCAAGCTGGAACAGGAGATCGATAGCCACCACACATCGATCTATGAATTCGACCCGGTTTTCGGCCGCTCCTATCGCCAGATTCTCGCTGAACTCATCGACATCGAAGAGAGTGCGCCAGCACCGGTGATTGATGTGGTTGGACTCAGGATGTTGTTCCGCAACCGACCCGCGAGTGAGTTAGTCGACTGCGAAGAAGCATGTCGTTCCCTTGCCGAGGATTGGTACGCAGCCCACTACGAAGAGAGTCCGCTCGCTGCCACACAGTCATTTGCTCACGATCAAGCTGCGGCACGCGAACTCCAACGGCTTCTGGAATTGTTCGCTGCCGCAGAACAGGAACGTGAAGCAATTCCTCCTCTGTTGAATCCAGAACTGGGACAGGATTGCCCAGAACAGCTGGAATCATGGTTGACTCAGCATCAGGGACATTTCCTCGAGTGGACAGATGAGTCTCTCCATTCGGCAGCAGCGCTGTTTTCGTTATTTCAATCTCAAGGCCGTGGTAACGAATATATGAGGCTGCTGGAACTCCGGTTGGAGTTGTCATCGAATCGAGGCTCACTGTCGGCGCTCTCGCCCCGCTTCTCTGAATGGATCTCTCAGTTTGATGAACAGAATACAAAGCAAATTGCCGAAGAATGCGCCCGCCATGCAGCCCTCTGGCTCTCCTCGAACTTTGAAGAGAATTCTCTATCAGTCGTGCGACTGACTTCTCCGGATCCGGAAGAAATCGAACCGTTCCGCTATCGATTGGAGCGACTGTCAGTCGCGGAGGACTATCGACTGAAATCCCTGATAACGGAATGTCCGGGAATTCATGTTGATTCGCCAGAACCCCTCACGCAATGGCTGGCAGCGTCGGAATATTCCATTCGGGAATTGGTCAATATGGCCGGTGGCTGGATCGCGACACTACTTCCCCTGGAAGAGAATGGCGGGCTCTGCGGACGCTATGCAGAAATCGTGCGGGAATGGTCCGAACTGTCTGGGGCGGTTCCGCATGATGCGACGAGTCTTCCCCAACTGGAACAGGTCCTTAGTCGCTGCCCTGAGTCACGGTTGGCCCGGGTCATTCATGATTGCTCGGCGGTGGTTCATCTCTGGGTCAAAGAGCCGCTGGACTCACTGCTGCTGAGTGCAATTGCCAGATTCCCGCAGAATCAGATGGAGTGCTTTGCGGTTCAGGACGCGATTCAGCGTTTTATCAACTCGGAACAGAAACGAAATGCCCTGCTCGAGGCCACACCTCAGCCTTTGCAGGCAAACGATGTCGAAGGTCTACGCCAATGGTTGCTCGGTGCCGAAGAACTGCTGATGCAGGCATCCGAGACGACCTATGAAGACGCAGTCCGCTGGAAGGCATTCTTCAGATCGACCGCTGGTGGAGTCTCGCTTGCGCAAGAGATTCGCCAACAATTAGTGGAACAGATCCAGCAGATTCAGCAAACGACCGAGAAGGCTGCTGTGGATCATCAGTCTTCCGGGAAACTGTCAGAGATGGATGATGCCTCTCTTGATGAGCTGGCTTCGTTGATAAAACGATTCAAGGCAACACCTGTCGGCCTCCTTGGTATTCGTCGTCGATGGGCTGCCGGACCGCTTCAGCGGTGTTTGCGATTGCATCGTCTCGCGGTGGAAATCAAGGAAGTTGAGGCACTGGACGCGGTGCTGCAGCAGGAACTCAAACGCCGCCGCATCTTGCTGGAACTGAACCAGCTCGTGAGTCGATTGACCCTCACGATTCAGTCAGCCGATTGGTCGGGCATCATCGATCAGGCCCGGCAGATTTCGCAGCGGTTAGTCAACGCTTTTCAGATGTGCAAAGTGATCAGCAAGTGTCCAGTGGAACACTTAAAGAGTGCTTTTACTCAACAGGAATTCCGTCCTTCTGTTCTCAAAAGTCTCGATGCCATATCGGAATCGCTGGAGATTCAGGATGCGATCGCCACGAGTCGCCATGCACTGCAGACTCTGCGACCATTCATGTCGTCCACCTGGCTGGAATGGCAATCACAAACCCTGACAAAAGGTCGGCTGGCAAGTGCCCATCTGGAATACCTGGAGAGTTTGTCTGCTGCACTTCCCACGCTTGCGTATTCATCCGCCTTGCGGGTTCGACTGGCTGATTGCGATCCGCTGATTCCGGCGATCCTGTCCACGCTGGATTCCATGCGTCCGTCCCTGGAACTTCGCTCTCCAGAATCGTTAGCTCATGAGATTTCACAGATCCTGCGTTGGCACGCGCTCTCTGGCAGAAAGCGCGAACTCGAATCGCTCGCGCCACCGCTGCAGAGGCTTGTGAGCGTCGGTGCAAGCGACAGCACACAGTTGTTGAATCAGTTGGCCGCCGTTTCTGCTCTCTCTTCTTACGTGAAGTCTTGTCCGATTCCGGGGGAATTTCGGAAGGCCTTGTCCTCAAATACTGCCGCTGCAGTTGAGGACTTCATGGAGTGTTGTCGAATTGGAATTGATCAATCGCGCGCCCGACAAACGTCTTGGACTGCCTTGGCCGGCCTGGATCAGCAGTTTGATCGAATCTGGATCGAAGAATGTCATGCTGCGATTGCGTCGAACCAGTCCAACAGCGAACGCCTGGCTCCTCTCATCAAAGCACTGCCCGGCTTGCCTGAATATATCGCATTTCGCGCACTGGCCGATCGACTTGACTCCAGGATCCGTCAGGCTTTCTCTCTATTGGCCGAGGCACGAGAGTCGCTTCTGAGAATACCGGAACACGAGCTGGCCACACATGTTTCGTACGCCATTCGCTTCGCTTATCTCACTCAACGGCAGTCCTCAATGGAAGCCGTGGAACCTCCATTGCGTAATCTGAACGCCACATCGTTGGATGGAACCGTGCGGGCTCTTGAAGTGCTTCGATCGTCCCGTCAACTCATTCGACGAATTGAACAGTGCCCGCTTTCAGGGACGCTCCGATCGGCCGTGGTGGCGGGTTCCAGGCAGCGTCTGGCCGTTGTTCTTCAGGACTTCAACTCTCGCGTGTCCCGCGCCAAAGCGATTGATTGCTCACTTGAACAGCTCAGCAATCTGCAGGATTGGATGACACCTCAATGGTCGGCCAATGCCCGTCTGATCATTCAGACCGCCGGGTCTAACCTCACCAACATTCAAGAACTCATCGCGGCGATCCCCAATCTGCGTGCCTATCAGATTTTCCGCGCGAGATCAGCGTCGTTATCGGAACTACATTTTAAGGTGTTCCGTTTGCTAAGCGGAATTCGAAGCGAGCTGTCATTGGTGTTGACCGCATCCAACACTTCTCAACTGGGGCAGATGGTGCGCCATCTCATCCGCAGAGAAACACTGTTGTCCTGGAAAAATCAAATCGAGTCCAGAACTCCCGCCCTGCTGGTGAGTCGCCAGACAATTGCGGCAAAGGTTCTCCATCTCCGGCAACTTGATCAAAAACTGCGTGAATTGAATCGTCAGCGGATCAGCTCAGCCCCCTTGGATTCCGTTGCCTCCAGCAACCAATGGGAAGACATCACACGGTTGTCAGGGCCACGAGCCCGCAGGTTGAGAGAATTCTTTCATCTGGGACGGGAACTCGGGCTGCTGGCACTTCGACCGATTTGGATGATGACTCCTGATGTGGCCAGCCAGCTGCTGCCGCTGGAGAAGTCGATTTTTGATCTGGTCATTTTCGACGAAGCGTCGCAGATGCCGGTGGAGTATGCCCTTCCCAGCCTGTATCGCGCCAACTCAGCCGTCGTGAGCGGCGATGAAAAACAGATGCCGCCGTCTGCTTTCTTTTCCAGTCGCATTGAGAGTGACGAATCGGAGTGGACCGACGAGGAAGAGTTGGATGAGTTCGCCAGTGAACAGGAGCGGAAAATTCAGGAACAAGCGTGGAACCGGCGTGAAGTGAAAGACTGCCCTGACCTCCTGCACCTCAGCCTCGCATCGTTACCACAGACGACATTGCAGATTCACTACCGGTCTGCGTTTCGCGAACTGATCGGATATTCGAATGCCGCCTTTTATCGCAACGAACTGGGAGTTCCAGTGAGGCATCCTGATGACTCCGTCCGCAAGTATCGGCCGATTGAATATGTTCCTGCTGAGGGCATCTATGAAAATCAACAGAATCCGGAAGAGGCGAAGCGGGTCGTCGAAGTTTTGGCCCAAATCTGGCAGGAATCAAACGGTCACCGGCCTTCTGTGGGCATTGTGACCTTCAATCTGAAGCAGGCAGACTTGATCGAGGAGTTGCTGGAAGAACGTGCAGAACAGGACGAGGAATTTCGCAAGACATACGCAGCCGAACAGGATCGCAAAGATCAGGGCGAGGAAATGTCTCTGTTTGTCAAGAACGTCGAAAATGTACAGGGGGATGAACGAGACTACATTCTGTTCTCCACCACGTTCGGCCGCACCCGTGCCGGATTGTTTCGCCGCAATTTTGGGGTTTTGGGGAATGCAGGTGGAGAACGGCGCCTCAATGTCGCAGTGACGCGTGCCAGACGAAAAGTGATCATCGTGGGGTCGATGCCGATTGATGAAATCTCAGACATGATCCGTACCCGGCGCCGTCCTGAAACTCCACGCGACTATTTACAGGCCTATTTTCACTACGCAACACTCGTCTCAAATGGCCAGTTGGAAGAATCCAGACGCCTCGTTGAACGGATTGCTCCGAACCAAAACATCTCTGCAACCAGTGAGGTTCAACTCGACAGTTTTAAACAGTCGGTTGCAAACTTCGTCCACACCTTGGGACACGAACTGGTCCTCACAGCGGATGATCCAGTGCTCGGAGTGGACTTTTCCATCCGTGATCCTCATACGGGAGAATTCGGTATGGCGATCGAATGCGATCCGCCGCAGCATCGCCTGATTCGGCGAGCAAGAGCTCGGGAAATCTGGAGGCCTTCGATTCTGGCTGGCGTCTATCCCATCATTCATCAAGTCTCAGCATATGCCTGGTATCATGCTCCTCAAGAGGAACGCGATCGGTTGCGTCGGCAGCTTGACCATGCATTTTCCAAGCCTGGAGAGAGATCGTGAGCGGACCCAAAGTTCTGCGAACCATTACACGCGAAGAACTCCTCGAAATCGCGGCCGTTCAACAGGTCTTTGTTGATCAAGCTCTCAAACGCTGGCAAGCAGAAATCTCTGCTACTGATAACGAGTCCGCTGCAAGGCGCCAGCGTTTCCTGGCAGACCGATCTCTCGTCGAAGCCTCGGTTGTGACAGGCCGGCCCGATGAGATCGTCCGTCGTGCGAAAGTGATTGTCGATACGATTGATCAGGATATCGATCGCATGCGGGACGTTTCCTATGTAGAGCAGGCCAGGAGGAAGACCCAGGCGCGCTCCCTGCAGTTTATTTCGCAATCCCTTCTCAAACGCTGTCTCCGGTCCCATATCGATATCCCGGACGACCATCTCGCGATTCTACAACGATCGGCCGCGGGTCAGGCAACAGACAACGACGAAGTCGCCAAAATCACCTCACATTGGATGGACCGAGCTTCCCATGTCGAAATGCAGCAGGTGCGAGCCGACCAACAGGAACTTGCTCGCTCCCTTATGGACAGTACTCATCTTCTTTCAGCAGGCGACTTATTGAAACAATTGGAACTTGAATCGGAAGATCCCCGTATCACCACAGCCGACAAGCAGATCGCAGAACTGGCGAAACTTGGCGAAACTCAAGCGGCAGAACATCTGGAACAACGACTGGCTGAACTGATTCGTTCGTCGAGAGGTTCTGTGTCGAGTCATCTCAGTTTGTCTCTGGATGCACTCGGCATCGAAATCGCGACGCTCGTCAAGCAGGCCCGTGTTTTGGATGAGGTCCGTCGAGAACTGGCTGCGGAAATCGCTGCCGCGGCTGTGATGAACGACACCGCTGCCTGTCAGCAGGCATTCAATGCCGCTTCATTAGAAATTGAACGGGGTCATTATGAATCGGCCCGAGAACAGATTCAGAAAGCCCGCGAGTTTCGCGAGTCTCGCTGTCAATCCCGTGCAGTTCTGGGCGCGAGAACGGCAATTTTGCACGGTCTGAATCAGCTGGGATACGCGGTTCATGAAGGAATGGACACTTCCTGGGCTGATAAGAAACGTCTGGTGATCCAACATCCGAAGAAAGCCGGAGTCGCCCTGGAAATGACAGGAAATCCCGAGTCGGGCCGTTTTCAAACTCGAATGGTTGCCGTAGAAGGTCTTCATCGCGATGCATTATCCGATCGTGAAGTTGAAACGGAGTGGTGCAGCGACTTGCAGGCCCTCCAGGCTGCCTTGGCGAAATCGGGCAACCATGTGAACATCGAAAAAGCAATGGCGGCAGGAACACATCCCTTAAAAGTCGTTTCGAATGAATGGATTGAAGAAGAAGCCGTTATTCAACGCAGACGACAACAGGAAAGGAAACATTAAATTCTCAGGGAGCGTGCTGTGCTCGAGAGTTGCGTTGGATTTCACTCATTGAAAAGTGATGGCATTCCCAAAGCAGGCAACACGCTCCTTCAAGGAGTGGCATGGGTCCGGAAGCAGTCGCGCAACTGGATCGGCATTCAGGAAGGGAACTCGCCAGAATCGAGCATGACAATCCGACATTGGCCCACGAACGATTAGTGGAATGAGGCGTGATCACGCGGCTTTCCGCTCAAAGGAATGGACGAGGCCCCCGACGTAAGACTTGACCACGATCTGACCGGGGCTCAGTGTCGTTACCTCCTCAGGGACCTCACCCAACGGCGGGAGATGGCCACATTCGGTATGTGCCCTCTTTTCGTTGTAGTATTCCGCGAACTCATGGCAGAGATGATCCAGATGACATTTGCCAAAGATAATGAATTTCGCGAGACACTCCAGCTTGACCATTTGTATGAATCGTTCACATCTTCCATTCAAATTTGGAGACGCCTTGGGCAAGGCATTATGACGCACGCCATGTTCCTTCAGTTTGGAAACGAACTCTTTCGTGAACTTGGCATCCCGGTCATGCATCACAATGGACGGCTTGTTTTCCCGGTTCATGGTTTGATCCAAGAAAGCTTCCGTCTGTTTGACCACCCAGGCGGAATTCGGATGTTCCGTGGATTCGGAAATAATGGCCTCCCTGGTCGTCACACAGAGCCAGACCATGACATACATCTCCTTGAAACCTCTGGGAGTGACCGTTTTCACTGAGAAAAAGTCCGTGGCCCACAGAGTCTTGGCGTGCCGGTCAATGAAATTCTGCCAGGTGTCAGACGTGCGGTCTGGTCCTGGTCGAATTCCTTCCTCCTTCAAGATGTTCCGGACCGTCTGACGACTGATTCCCTTGATCCCCAATTTCCGGATCTCGCCAAGGATCCGGGTGTAACCAAAGGAAGTGGTGGTTGCTATTTGAATCACTAATTCGCGGATCTCTCGCGGTTTCCTCTGCCCTCCCTTGGGATTCTTCTTCCGTTTGGGCTGACCGTCGCTTTCTCTGAGCCATCGGTAAAACGTACTGGGACTGACAATCGTGATCAGCTCTTCGATCGCTCTGCCGATGACCTTCCCGAATTTGATGAGACGCTCCCGCTCTTCCGGACGGGTGTGGACCACCCCCGGAAGGCGGGCACGGAGAATCTTGTTCTCTTCCTTGAGGAACTGGATGTAATGGGCCAGTTGCCGATCGGTTGCGGAAGCGATCAGGACCAGCAAGGGGTGAAAAGGGATGCCATCGCGGTATTGTCGGGATGTGTAATGTGGAAACAGATTGCACATTCCGACAATACCGCGCTTGGACCTCAAAATGGCACCGATTTTCGATGACGAAAAAGCTGGTATTGGGAACCCGTCAACCAGCGGCGTCATAACCGCACTGCTGAGGTTTCGTTCACTACCAGAATCACCTCGAACCAGTGAGCGTGCGACCCACAAGTCGACCCACTAATGCGCCAGATCCAAGTGTGGCGCTAGCGTGAGACAAGCCAGGTCGAAGTAAAAGGGCTCAAAAAAGCAGCGTTTTTGAAGCGAGAGACAAGCATGACGCTAGCATGTTACCACTACGGAACCGAAGGCAGCCAGACACTATTGGTCCCCGTTCCGCAGCCGATGTCGAGCGTGCGACACGGCGGAATCGCGTGCCGGCTCAAAACATGCTGCAATTCCGAGGAAGGCCGCCCCGTGTCCCAGGGGAGGTTCCCTTCCCGGTAGCGCTCGTTCCAATCACTGGGCTCTGTCATGGTCTTTACTCAGAGATTCTGTATGACTCGATCAGCTTAGTAGGACATCGTCTGATGACAACATGTATCGTCTGTCACGCTGTTCGAGTCTCAAAGGTCAGAACGCTTGGCGAGGCGGGGCTAGCAGGAAGATCCCTTCGCCCCATTTCGAGGAAGATCGCAAGTTGCTTTTATGAACTTTGGGGTCGGAACACGGTGAGCGTCTGAGGCGCATGGCAGATCCAGATTTCCTCTTCTGTCAGCGCCACGCTTTGGGCGATCTCGTCCCCCAGTTCCTGAAGCTGTTGCCGTAGAGATTCCGGCGGCGCATCCGGTTCTTTGGGAAACAAAATCCGAATGACCAGTGTCCGTTCCTCATCGATCCGGTCCCCCAGAAACGCCCCGTCGACTTCATACATTGAAAAACCATCGATCGGCACCGCCTGGGCGACTCCCCCCTGCCGATCCGCCAGTTTGGATCGCAGATAATTATACAGTTCGGACAGATGCTGGAGCTTCTTCGGAAGGTAGACTTCCTCAGCCCAACTTTCTCGCATTTCAAATGGCATTTCACTGACTCCTTTGGGAATCCGGATGAGTCGCACCGTCGGCAAAAAATCACTCTCGAATCCTACTACAAATTCAGATATCGCCTTCATTCCCTTGCCACGATGCCACCGTTCTCGCAACGAAGCGAGACAGTCATTGTGCGAAGTAACAGAGAAAGGTCCCAGTGAGCCAGGATTTATCTGACTTCAAATCCCGTCTGAATTTTGTCAATGGCTTCTTCCGCACGGTCACTCTCTTCCCATTTCGAAAACTTATCGGCGGGGGCATCCCTGATGTGGCGCAACAGCGGCAATGCTGGCTGCGCAGGGGCGCCAATCTTTCCGAGTGCAATTATCGCCTGGTACTTCACCTTGAATCCCTTGTCCCATGGAATGGTGAGAAGTTCCATCAGAAGGGGCACTGCGTCTTCCGCGACGGGACCACAGTGACCGATGGCTTCGATGATCAGACTGGGAGCCACATTCTCGAAAGAGATTTCCTCTGATTTCAATTTCTCAATGAGTACGAAAACAGCGGTCTTGGAGCCGATCAGGCTGAGTGCTTCGAACTCGCGGGAACCTGCCACCTTTGCAAATGCAGTTTCCGCAATGGGCGCATCAGGAGCAATTCGCACGATCGCAGTTGCAGCCCAGACCTGAGGCAACGGATATTCGCTCTCATTCATGAGTTGAGTGAGTTCCGGTAGAGCAGCCCGAGCGTCTGGTCCAATCTCTCCCAGCGCACGAATAATGTCTACTTGTACGGACGCTGACCACCCAACGTCAAAATAGGCATCAGCCCGAGTTTTCTTCGTATGGATCCGTTTCAACAACTCGTCCGTCGCCGAGCTGGCGCGCGACCCCAGTTTTCCCAACGCCTGCACGGCGGCCGACATGATGTCGCCATCGTCATGGCCCAGACCTTCAAGAAGAATGGGAAGAACCAGTGTCCCGGAGGGATCGGCGTCAGGCAGAGCGCTCAGAGCTGCGGAGCGGATGAATTCACTTTTTTGAGTCCGAAAGGTTTCGGCCAGTATGGGAACCACCGTCTCCGGCTTTTCTCCCACTTTCCCAATGGCGTCAATCACCTCCCATTGAACGTCCTCCCATTCGTCGGCTTCCTGTTCATTGAGTTCTTTCAGTAATTCCCGGAGTTTCGGAAACGACGACCGTGACAAGGGGCCAAGACGCCCCAAGGTGGAAGCGGACCATTGTTGAATTTCGGGGTTCTCGTTTTCCAGTGCCGCGACAAGCCGGGGAACCGACGGAGCGCCGATTTTCACTAACGCTGTGGAAGCGGCATCCTGTACTCTCGGACCGAAATACTGCAGTTTGAATTGATGAGGGACGCCATCATCAGATAATGCGGCGATCAATGCGTCGATGGCCGGGATCGTCTTTGGTCCCAGCTTTCGCAGCGTTCGAGCGGCATTATACCGTTCCTCATCCGAGCCGGAACGAAGTCGCGTCACCGCATCTGCAACCTCATCCGCCGGAACACGAACATTCTGCATCAGACAGAAAATGAACGAGAGAAAAAAGACGAATCGGATTGGCTGCATTTTTCTTTCCCTTGAATCACTCCATGGAATGAATAGACCGATTTTCACCTGCTTGCTGATCGGGTGGAAGCGAAAAGAACCTGAAAACGAATGAACCAACCGATCGAGTTCAATACGGACCGCCTGCGACTGCGGCAGTGGCGTTCTTCCGACCGCAAGCCGTTTGCGGAACTCAATGCCGATCCGCGCGTCATGGAATTCTTTCCCTCCACCCTCTCGCCGGAAGCCAGTCATGCCGCGGTGGACCGGTGGCAATCCCAGATTGCGGAACGGGGCTGGGGACTGTGGGCGGTCGAGATTCGCGAGACCAACGAATTCATCGGGTTCGTCGGTCTTCAGGTGCCGCAAGCTCCCCTTCCCTTTGCTCCCTGCGTTGAAGTCGGCTGGCGTCTGGCCCATGCCTACTGGGGACAGGGTTACGCCACCGAAGCGGCCAGCGCCGTTCTTCGCGTTGGATTCGAACAACTCCGACTGGAGGAAATCGTGTCGTTCACTGCGGTAATCAATCGTCGATCACGAGCCGTCATGGAACGGTTGGGTATGCGGGAAGACAGCACGACCTTTCTGCATCCGAATGTCCCTGAAGGAAGCCCGCTGCGCGAGCATTGCCTGTATCGGCTCAGCCGGGAAGAATGGATGCGTCATCAGTCGTCCCAATTCCAATAGACTTGTTTCTCCAACCAGGATTATAAATCGATGCCCTATGTCATGGTGGACATTGAATCGGACGGCCCTATTCCCCCTTTAACCCGTGCCGTTTCCACGTCGCCACAGATCAGACAGGAGATTCAACACGCTCTGGAAGTTTGCGACAATGTGCTGGACGACGATTTCTCTCATTCACTGAATTTTCTGCAGTCGATCTTTTCGTTTGAAGAAGAAACCGGCCAGGGCCTGTTCATTCCAGACATGCCATGGGAACTCTAACGAAGGAGAATGGATTCTCCTCATGGAGTCCCTGGAAGATCGAATTCTTTGGGATCGAGATTTCGCCCTGCCAGATAAGGTGCTGGACCTCCCGCCAGAAGCGATGGAAGATAGGGTTGCAGCAACTCAGGATTGACCGGGAGTATTTTGTCTGTATCCCTCGCGAGCCGAATGAGACGGAGTTGATTGCCTCCCGTCAATGCCTGGCTCGCATGATTGGCGTTCCCGTGATTGATGACAACGGACTCTATTCCATTCTGGATGACCAGTATCACAGTTTGATGGTCGGCCCCGTGCCTGAATCAGAACTCACGGCGTGGGAAGAGCACTCGTGGATCCGGATGATCGGATGCACGACTCCTGACTGGATTTGCTGCTGTCTTTTGCTGCGGCTGATTTTCTTCCGATGCTGACATATTGCACTCGCGTCCGGGCGACCGTTTCAGTTCGATTTCCACGCGTACGGCTCGATTGTACACGTCAGGACATGGATATAAAAATCAGCCCAATTGTCGCTCGGTATGGCGAACGCAGAACTGGCGGCTCAACAGTCATCCAATTTGCTGAACACCTCACGCGGTGAACGCCATCAGGCGGCGGTCCGACTGTCTGGTCGGAACACTTGCTGGCAGCGATGCACAGGTGGTCGAACCGCCGGAACACTTCAAGCGATGCTGCCGGGTGTTGATCAATGCCCAGAAAGAGCATACTGAGGTTCTCCTTTGGGAAGTCCCACACTGGAAAATCCCACCCACTTCGCAATCGCTCTTTCATCGATTTCAAAGAGTCTTGCTGAATACAAACTCGACCTATAAGATCGAAAATCGGATGACGAGTTCGGGCGTCTGAGCCGTGCAGTCATGCCGATTGTCCTGTCGTAAGCTGCATGCTTTCAGTGTGCTGCCAAGAAGAGTCTGGATGAGTATTAGAGCGTTTTTACAGATCATGTCAGACGTCCTGTCGCGCGGGCCCCAGCGTTTCTTCCATCGAAATGCGCGCCTGTCCAAAACAACACGGGCGGGCACAGGATCGATCAAACTGGTCGAAGTTTTGGTCTGTCGGGAATGCGGGTCTTGATTGCGCCTGCCAGTTTATCCGTTCAGAAGTCGATAGAGCCTGTGATGATGGTGGGCCAGACTTGCCTGCGGTGCATCGGCTCCTGAAACCAGCAGAAAGAATCAGATGAATATTCTTCTTGCCATCGATGGCTCGTCGTGCAGCGAGATCGCGGTTGCAGAGCTGGCCCGGCGTCCATGGCCAGTGCAGTCCAAGGTGCATGTCGTGACAGTGGACGTGGCGCTTGATCGAAGTCTGCTCAAAAGCCCCGGATCGGCATTTGACGAACTTGTTCATCAGCAGAGAAATGAAGCGTACGAACACCTGCAGGCGGCTGCCGCTGTTCTGGCGAAGAATGAATCCCAGCTTCAGGTGAGCACGGCTCTGCTGGAAGGGGTCGCCAAGGATGCCATTATCACCGAGGCTGAGCGTTTCGGTGCAGATCTGGTGGTCGTCGGATCGCACGGCTACGGTCCAATCCGTCGATATTTTCTGGGCTCGGTCTCCCAGTTTGTCGCCAACAACGCACCCTGTTCCGTGCTGATTGTCCGCTAAATGAATGTGAAAAACTCCATCCCGGTCCGGTGAACTGCGTCCACAGCCCTGGGGTGCGTACCGGGCGAGTGGGAAACCGTCATGCCGACCAATCGCCGGACGGATTGAGAATGGAACTGGTCGCCGGGCACCAATGTCATGATCGCGGTTTCGTGAACATGCTGCAACGACACGGAAGCGAGGAGATGGATCATCACGAAGACGAAACAGCAGTTCAGGGAACGGTGCTTTCCGTCCGTGGGAGTGTTGTCGATGCCAGTTTTCCGGACCGGTTGCCAGAGCTGAATTCCGAATTACGCGCAGGACCGGACCACTCCATCATCATTGAAGTGGTCACGCATCTGGATCCGGAAACGGTGCGGGGCGTGGCCATGACTCCAACCGCCGGGCTGGCGCGCGGCTCAACGATTCTCGATACTGGCCATCCGTTGCTGGTTCCTGTTGGAAACCGCCTTCTCGGCCGGGCGGTGAATCTCTTCGGTCAGGCCATTGACAATCAAGAAGAACTCAGCGGTGGAGACCGTCGACCATTGCATCGCCCTCCCGTGTCGCTGGCCAGACAGGGGACAACAACGGAAATCTTCACGACGGGAATCAAGGCCATCGACCTGCTGACTCCGCTGGAGCGGGGCGGAAAGGCCGGGCTGTTCGGTGGAGCCGGTGTCGGTAAAACCGTCTTGATTACGGAACTGATTAACAATGTTGTCGGTCGGCATGACGGAGTGACCATTTTCTGCGGAATCGGTGAACGGTCACGCGAAGCAGAAGAGCTCTACCGGGACGTGAAGGATGCCGGTGTGCTGAAAAGCACCGTGCTGGTGTTCGGTCAGATGAATGAGCCACCGGGCGCCCGCTTCCGTGTCGGTCACTCTGCGTTGACCATGGCAGAGTATTTTCGTGACGATGCCCGGCAGGACGTTCTTCTGCTGATGGACAACATTTTCCGCTTCATTCAGGCCGGTTCCGAAGTCTCAGGGCTGTTGGGAAGACTGCCGTCGCGCATGGGGTATCAACCGACTCTGGGGACCGAGCTGGCGGAACTTGAAGAGCGGATCTGTACGACAAGAGAGGCAGCCATCACCTCCGTGCAGGCTGTTTATGTTCCGGCGGATGACTTCACCGATCCCGCGGTCACCCATACGTTCGGGCACCTGTCATCCTTGATCGTTCTGTCGCGGGAACGGGCCAGTCAGGGTTTTTACCCTGCCATCGATCCCCTGCGTTCCGAATCGAAAATGCTGACACCGCCGCTGGTCGGAGAGCGACATTACCGGGTTGCCCGGAATGTTCGTGAAACCCTGGCTGGCTATGAAGAGCTCAAAGATGTGATCGCGATGCTCGGCCTCGAAGAACTCTCCCGGGAAGATCAGCGGCGCGTGCATCGGGCCCGACGTCTGGAACGATTTCTGACTCAGCCGTTTTTCACCACGGGTCAGTTCACCGGTCGTGACGGAGCCATGGTCGATCTGGAAGAGACTTTGAGCGGGTGTGAGAGAATTTTGAATGACGAATTCTCCGAATACCCCGAACGAGCCCTGTACATGATCGGCGCGGTCGACGAGGCGAAAAAATCATGAATCTGTCCGAAATCACGAGCATGCAGGTCATGGTGGTCCTTCCGTCAGGTCTCTTTCACAAACAGAATGTGACCCGGGTGATTGCCGAAGCACGCAACGGATCGTTCTGCCTGTTGCCGCGCCACATCGATTTCGTCTCGGCACTGGTCCCCGGCATTCTCACGTTGACGCCGGCTGTTGAAGAAGGTGATCCGTCCGGGAAAACGGAAGACATTTACTTTGCGATTGATGAAGGGCTGCTGGTGAAGCATCAGTCTCAGGTCCGGATTTCGACCTGGAGTGCGGTTCGGGGCTCACTGGGAAAGCTGAACGAGGCCGTGCAGACACTGTCTCAGGAACTCGACGAGCACGAACAGCAGGCACGTCTGGCACTCGAACATCTGGAAGCAAATCTGGTCCGCCAGGTGCTGGGACGGGAAGGGCGTGGCCATGCCTGAACGAACGCCGGACCGACTGCCGGAATCCACTTCGCAGCGGACTCCTTTCAGCAAACAGGTCAGCGAGAAAGAAGCCCGAAAAATCCGGGCCAGTCAGAACAAAGACCGCACATTGCGGATGGGGCTGGGGGCCTTTGGTGCCGTCGGCTGGTCGATCGCCGTGCCGACATTGATCGGAGTCGTGGTCGGGATCTGGGTGGATCGTCGCTGGCCAAGTCCGTTTTCATGGACGCTGGCACTTCTGTTGACCGGGCTCACGCTGGGCTGCATGAGCGCCTGGATCTGGATCAGCAAAGAACGAAAAGCCATTGATGAAGAACGGGACAACCACACATGACCGTTGAACAGAGTGTTCCCATCCTTCTGGCCGGGGCCGCCGGGCTGGGGTTGGGACTGATTTATTTTGGAGGGCTCTGGCTGACGATCCGTCAGTTGCCGCACACCCGTTCCCCGCTGGCCATGCTTCTTGTCAGCCTGATCCTGCGATCTGTCATTCTCATGCTCGGCTTTTATCTGGTCATGGGGACTCACTGGGAAAGAGCCATTGCCTGTCTGGTCGGAGTCATGCTGGTCAGGATGTCCCTGATGTCCCGTTTACGTCCTGAGCGGATTCTGCCTGATCAGCCCACCGGTTCACCATTTGACGCAGGCCCTGCCACGGGGGCCCCAGGCGGACAGGAGGTCGTTCCCCGATGAATATCACTCCGGATACCGTTGTTTACTGGCAGTCTGGCTGGATCACCATCAATGCCACGCTCGTTTTCACCTGGCTGGTCATGCTGCTGCTGGTAATCGGTTCATGGTTGATCACACGCAACCTGTCCACCGGCACGTCGCTGTCCCGGGGCCAGAACCTGCTGGAGATTCTGGTCGGCGGGATTCAGTCCCAGATTGAAGAAGTGACGGAACAGAATCCACGTCGGTACCTGCCGTTTATCGGGACGCTGTTTCTGTTCATTGTCACCTGTAACGCCCTGACGATCGTTCCCGGATTTCAGCCCCCGACCGGTTCGCTGTCGACCGCCACTGCTCTGGCGCTGTGTGTGTTTGTGGCGGTTCCAAGTTTTGGAATCGCCAGTCGCGGGGTCAGGGCCTATCTGAGTGACTACCTGCAACCCAGTCCGTTCATGCTGCCGTTCAATGTGATGGGAGAAGCGACCCGCACAGTGGCACTGGCCATTCGCCTGTTTGGCAACATGATGAGCGGCACCATGATTGCAGCCACTGTTCTGGCCATCGCCCCGTTTCTGTTCCCCATCTTCATGAATGTGCTGGGGTTGCTGATCGGCGTGATTCAGGCCTACATTTTTTCCATTCTGGCCCTGGTCTTTATTGCCTCTGCGACCCGTTCCCATGATGAACTGCTGGCAACCGGGTCAACTCCCCCAGAAGACGGAGATCGTTCATGAACAGCGTCGATTTGATCGGCATGATTTCAATCCTCACCGCGGGCGCCACCATCGGCTTCGGCGCCCCGCTCACCGCCATTGGTGAAGGGATTGCCATCGCCCGAGCCATGACGGCACTGGCCCAGCAGCCAGATGCGGCACCCACCATCACCCGGACACTGTTTATCGCCGTCGCCATGATCGAATCTTCGGCGATTTACTGCTTCGTGGTGTCGATGATCCTGATTTTTGCGAACCCGTTCTGGAATCACGTGATTCAGACTGCTGGAGGACAATAGGTGAAAATTGACTGGTTCACGCTGATTGCGCAGATCGTCAATTTCCTGGTACTGGTCTGGTTGCTCCGGAGTTTTCTGTACGACCGGATCCTTCAGGCCATGGATGCCCGGGAAAAGAAAATCGCCGATCAGCTCAACGATGCCGCAAATGAGCGGCAGGCAGCACAGGCAGAGAAAAAGAAATATCAGACCAGTCTGAAGGAACTGGAAGACCAGCGAGAAGAAAAGCTGGCGGAAGCCAGGACTCAGGCGGAGACTTACCGGCAGGAGTTGATCGAAAAAGCCCATCACAAAGCAGACGAAGCACAGGCCCAATGGATCGAGTCTCTGCAACGTGAGCGGAAAGAGGTCCTGCAGGAGTTTCGTGAACGCTTGGGCCAGCAGGTCTTTTCCGTCAGCCGCCGCGTCCTTCGGGAACTGGCCAATGCCGAACTGGAACAGAAGGTCCTCAACGTGTTTCTGGAACGGCTCAATTCTCTGGACGATGAAGAGCAAAAAGCCATCCGGACCGCATTGAACGGTTCTGCTCATCAGGCGGAGATTCGCACCGGATTTCCGGTCTCCGACGAAGGCCGGGAGCAACTCATCCGCGCTCTCCAGAAGCAGTTCCAGAAGGGCGTGGATCTCCAGTTCAACACCGCACCGGAACTGATCTGCGGAATTGAGCTGCGCGCGCAGTCCCAGCGACTGATCTGGACTCTTGATTCCTATCTGACTGGTCTGGAAGATCGTGTTTTTCAGGCCCTGGAAGAAAGCACTCTTCAGTATGCCCAGTCCCGGTAAGCCCACGACCGCTGAAAAAACTTCCGACCAACCGTTGCGTCAGGCAATGGAGGACACGTTTTCACTGTTCGACGAGTCTCTGAATGACACTCAGCCGAAACTGGCGGCGCGCGAAGTGGGACGTGTTCTCTCGGTTGGGCAGGGAGTCGCCCGTGTCAGTGGTCTGCCGGGAGTTCAGGCCGAGGAACTCATCCGATTCCCCGACGGGGTGCTCGGATTGGCCTATAATCTTGACCCCGAAGAAGTGGGAGTTGTGTTGCTGGGGCCCAGTCAGGGACTGGCAGCGGGGTGCCTGGCGCATCGAACCGGACGCATTCTGGACGTCCCGGTGGGAGAGCAACTGATCGGTCGGGTCGTGAACGTCCTCGGGCATCCATTGGATCAGGCGGGACCATTGCGGATGCTCCGCCGCCGCCCGACCGAACGCCCAGCTCCCCCCATCATGCACCGGGCTCCGGTTACCAAACCATTGCAGACCGGAATCAAGGTCATCGATGCCTTGTTACCCATCGGACGTGGGCAGCGGGAGCTGATTCTCGGGGACCGGCAGACCGGAAAAACCGCCATCGCCCTCGACACCATTCTCAATCAGCGCGATACGAATGTGATCTGCGTCTATTGTGCCATCGGCCAGCGCAACTCCGCGGTCGCCAAGTTTCTTGCTCAGCTACGACACTACGACGCACTCAAATACACCGTGGTCGTTGTCGCCGCCGGTGATGAAGCTCCGGGAGTCCAATTCATCTCTCCCTATGCTGCCACGACAATGGCTGAATACTTCATGGAACAGGGACGGGACGTTCTGATCATCTATGATGACCTCACGCGGCATGCCCGTTCATACCGGGAACTCTCGTTACTGCTGAGACGTCCTCCCGGCCGCGAGGCCTATCCGGGCGACATTTTCTATCTGCATTCGAGACTGCTGGAACGGTCGACTCATTTGCGCGAAGAACACGGCGGCGGCTCGTTGACAGCCCTGCCGATTGTCGAAACCCAGTCACAGAACATCTCTGCCTATATCCCGACCAACCTGATCTCGATCACCGACGGCCAGATCGTGGTGTCGCCGGAACTGTTCCGCAAGGGAATTCTCCCGGCGGTCGACGTCGGCAAGTCCGTTTCCCGTGTCGGAGGCAAAGCACAGCTTCCCTGCTATCGTGCGGTCGCGGGCGAACTCCGGCTGTCTTACGCCCAGTTCGAGGAACTGGAAGTCTTCTCTCGATTCGGAACCCGCATCGACGAAGAAACCCGACGGCAACTGGAACGTGGCCGACGTGTGCGCGAGGTGTTCAAACAGCTGCAATACGAAACCATGCCGGCCGCGGAACAGGTCACCATCCTGCTGGCGGCAATTGAAGGGCTGCTGAATGAAGTTCCACTCGAAGGGGTCCATCAGGCGGAACTCGCTGTCCGTGAAGCAATGGTCCGTCAGCTGCAGGAATTACGGGAGCGGATGGAATCGGGGGAAAAGCTGAGCCAGGAAGACCGCGAAGAACTTCTGCGAGTGGCCCGCGATGCCATCGCCAGCCTGAAAGAAGGAAGCGATGGTTCAGACTCTTGAGTCCATGCGCGGGCGTATCGACAGCGCCAGGGATCTCTATTCCGTGGTCCGGGTGATGAAAGCACTCGCAGCTGCCAATATCCGTCAATGCGAGAAAACCGTCGATGCATTGAAGGAGTACAGCCGGACGATCGAAGACGGGTTGCAGATCCTGTTGCAGCAGAATCCGGAAGGCATCTCACATGACCACATTTCCGGAAAACGCTGGGGCATCGTGGTCTTCGGTTCCGATCAGGGGATGTGCGGTTCGTTCAACGAGCAGATCGCACATTTCGCCATGGACGAAATGCAGCAGCTTTCCAGTGATCCAGATCATCTGACTGTTCTGGTGGTTGGTGCCAGAGTCATCGGACGCATGGAGGACGCAGGCTACTCCATTGCCGAAGAACTGACGGTTCCCAGTACGGTGAGCAACATCACTTCCCGCGTGAACGATCTGTTGCTGCTGATTGAAAAATTTCGGATGCAGCACAATTTGAATCAGTTTCTGCTCATCCACAATCGTCCGGTGCCGCCTGCCAGCTTTGTCCCGTGCAAACGACAACTGCTGCCGGTCGACCCGGAATGGCTGAAAGAGATTGCGCAGCGAAAATGGAAATCCCGGTCGTTGCCGACGTTCACGCTCGACTGGCATCAGCTGTTTTCACTCACACTCCGCCAGCATCTGTTCAGCACGCTGTACCGGGCTTTTGCGGAGTCCATGGCGGGCGAAAATTCCAGCCGGCTGGCTTCCATGCAGGCTGCTGAAAAGAACATCGAAAGCCATCTTTCAAATCTGACGATGGAGTACCACCAGAAGCGGCAGCAAGCCATTACAGAAGAACTGCTGGATATTGTCGCCGGCTTCGAAACACTGACTCAGTTCAACTTTCGCAGTTTTTGAGTGCGGGGTGCGTTGGGAATTGATGTTGAAAGAGGGCGGCGCGTCTGAGAAACGGTTTCTCGAGCAGCATGGATTTCCTGAGACCGTTCTGTTCGGGTCCAGGTTCCTTTCTGGCGGTGAGTCAGCCAGCGCCAGAAGCCGATGGCCAGGGCCAGGTTCATGTCAACAAACATCGAGCTGAGTCGGAGCAGCTTCGCGGACGTTCCCTGCCCGGTCAGCCATCGGGCGGCGATTGCCAGCAGGTAGAATGCAATCTGTCCAGCCAGCAGCACGCTGTAAATGGTCGGGCCATTGATCGCGAGTGGAATGTTCGTCGCAAAGGCAACCAGCATGAACAGCGGGCAGGTCCAACGGAGAACCTTGTGGGACCAGAAGGCCCAGGCAACTTGTCCGTAACGGGGGCTGAGAAGCGGAACCAGCCAGCAGAGACTTTGAAACCCACCGGCTCCGATTCGAGTTCGACGACGGAATTCTGCCTGAATGCTCGGGGCGGTTTCTTCATTCGCCACTGCGGATTCATCGAACACCAGCGTTTTTCCATGCTGGTAGATTTTCATTCCGATGTAGAAGTCATCCACAATGGTTTGAGGTGGAATCGGTTGCCACAAATTTGAACGGATCAGGTAGATCGCCCCGTTGAATCCGAGCAGGGCTCCGATCTTCCCTTCCATCCGTTTCAAGTGATTTTCAAAGCGCCAATACAGTCCGTCGACATTCTGCCCGGTCGTTGAATCGGTCAGAATCAATTGACCACAGGCGCCTCCCACCTGTTCGTTCTGCAGGTGCCGAACCAGTCTCTTGAGTGAGTCCGGTTCCCAGAACGTATTGGCGTCAGAGAACGCAATCAGTTCTCCCGTGGCGGCCGCGACGCAGTCATTGAGCACGGATGGCTTCCCACGGCGCTGTGGAAACTGGTGCAGTTTGACTCGAGTGTCGTCGACCGTTCGAACCAGATCTCCGGTCAGGTCTTCCTGCCCATCGACCCCGATCAGAATTTCCAGTCGGTCGGGGGGATAGTCCATCCGCAAGGCGTTCTCAATCCGCTGCAGAATCAGCGTCTGTTCTTTGTACGCTGCAATGATCAACGAGACTCTGGGCCAATCCTGGCGAATCTGTTGACCTGCCTCTTTGAAGACCGTGTGCGAACGTCTCGTCCAGCGTGCGGCAGCAGTGAGCAGCACGGGATACAGGACGTAAGAGTAAACAATCAGTCCGCACGCGATCCAGAATGTGAGTTGCAGCGTGAGCATTCGGGGGTGTCCCAGTTCAATCCGTTCAACAGCGCGTTATGACGAGAACTGACAGGCAGACGGCTTTTCAATTGTCGGAGCCGACTGTTGCGACGGCTTCTTCCCCACGACCCACATGTAATCCACCGCCAGTTCGTCCTGAGTGTATTTCTGGAACTCCGGATGCACCCGCAGGGTTCCTTGTTTGATGGCCTCGAGAGTTCGGGGATCAATCCGTTCCCGGCACACCGACAACTCAAATCCGGACTCTTCGAACAGTTCACGGTAGTCCCGCGAGCGCAACCGGTTGTGATAGGCCAGTCCGGAACCGCCGTACCAGTTCCATTCTTTTGCGGAATACTGCAGGAAGTTTCCGTTCGTGATCCGGCCGTCGACCGTCGAGTAATGATCCTGGGGATTGAACCGATGGACCGACAGTTTCCCCGGACGGAGTACCCGGTGCGATTCCCGATGGATCTCCTGCTGAATTTCCCGGGGAATATGTTCCAGGACATTGGAACTGAGCACCAGGTCCACCGAGTCGTTCGGCATTCCGGTTTCCCGTGCATCGCCGGGATACACGTACTGAATCTGCATGGGTCGCAGCAGTTGTTCGAGACTCGGCGACATGACGTTTCGTGACATTTCCGAGTAACGTCGCTCAACGTCTTCGACCGGAACACGGCAGTTGGCTGCGATTTCTTCCAGTCGGTCGTGAAGTGCGCGCCAGGTTTCCTGAGCGTAGGCACTCGTCAGCCAGGGATTGACATCGATCGTGATCACCTGCTTCGCCCCGCCGAGAATCAACACAAAGGGAACCAGCGGACGCCAGCCGGTCCCGATTTCAAGACAGGTCTGATTCTCAATGGTTTCTCCGCACTGATGGACGAGATCGACGAGTTCGTACGCCCGATCAAGGTCACGTTGCAGTTGGAGACGGTTGGTTCCGGCGACCTGCTGGAGACGATGATACAAATGCCGGCCGCCGGGCAGGCGACTCAGGATGGCGAGTGTATGAGCTTTGAGTTTCCAGGACATTGGATTCTTTGAAGTCGTTTCGGCCAGGGAGAGAGTCGATGCACTCACAGAAACCGATTGCTAAAGCAGTCTGCTCGACCGTGTGCCCGCCCGTGTTGTTTTGGACAGGGGCGAGTTTCGATGGATGAAACGCCGCACTCCACGTGGCGGGGACGGGGAGTGCATTTCGTAAGCTGCTCTAACGATGGGCTCTGCGGAACGCTGTCGGATTTTCCGCGATCTCCTCGAATCCGGGAGGGCGGGGACTGAAGAAAGATAGCCCGAAATCGAAGTTCCGGCGGAGGAGAGTTGCGGTCTCCGGTCTCATCTGACAAAGTGGTTTCCGCAGAGGAGGATCGCGCCGGGATGTTGCCCAAACGCAACATCGTGACGCCGGGGACAGTGATCAAATTTTCTCCATCTCCTTCTTTCAACGGCAGTCTCCGAAGGAAGAATCGATGAAATCCTGCCAGAATGCCCTGAAAGAGTGGGCGGTCGTCTGCGACGCACTGGCCCGCGGAACTCAGTTGCTGCTGTTCCGAAAAGGGGGAATGCACGAAGGCCCCGCCGGTTTTCGGCCGGAACATGCCGAATTCTGGTTGTTTCCGACAGGATTCCATCAGTCTCTCGATTCGGTTCAGCCACCATTTCAGGAACAGGCCCGACAGGTTCTGGAGTCACCACCCCCTGCAGGACAGATTCCGATTCAGCATTTTTGCCGGATCACGCAGATTCAATGGTGCGATTCCGAGCAGACCCTGGAACGGTTACTGCCATTCCAGATACTGGATCGGGATGCGTTGTTGACACGGTTTCATTACCGGAAACCGGGACTGTTTCTCATCCGGGTGGATGTCAACAGCCTGGTGGCACCGGTCCTGATTCCCGTCGATCCACAATACGACGGCTGTCACAGTTGGGTGAATCTCAACTCCCCGATCTCAACCGCTGGGCTGACGAACTTCACCGAGACGCCCGCGGCCGAGCGACTGCAACAGCTTGATTTGCTTCTCTCGCAGAATGAGCTGGGCTGATTCCGGGCTCTTGCGATGCGTGATTCCCGGTTCCATTCACGGGATCATGCCAGAGAACGTCGGCGGCTGCCGGCCATCCTCTCCGGGAATTTTGCCGCCTGATTGCATTGAAACTCGGAAGGAATCAGAGAAGATTCCCCGCGTGTGACGGACGTCAGGCGTCCATCTGGACGTCCTGGATGACCGGCACAGACGCCAAGCTCGAAAGTTCATCGAAATCCTCTTCACCCCGGAATGGGTTATGGCACATCAACAGTCAGAATTGCTGGAAGTTCGGACCACAAAGAATAAAGGCCGCGGCGTCTTTGCTCGCAAATTCATCCCCAAGGGAACCGTGATCGAACGTGTGCCGCTGATTGTGGTCACCTGGAGCAAAATCGAAGACTCGGAACTGGCCCATTACGTCTACGACTGGACTCCGACCAAAGCCGTCGTCGCCCTGGGATATGGGTCGATGTACAATCACAGCTTTCGGCCCAATGCGTACTACGAAGACGTCGGACGGCAGACGAAGGTCTTCACGGCGTGTCGTGACATTCAGGCCGGAGACGAAGTGACGATCAATTACAATGGGGATCCGGACGACAAATCCAACGAACTGGGATTCGACGTCCTCGATTGAACAGAAAATCGGGACGCTCCGGTCAAATGGGATGACCTGCGAGCGTTGGCAAGGGCTTGGGGGGGACGTCCCGGAATTCCCGGCCGTTCGGCTGCAGGTGGATTGCTTCCGGATCCTGATTTTCGATTTCTGAAATTGCCCTGTAATCGATTCCTCCCTAAATTGCAGAATGGAAACGGACCTGCCGACTCAGCCGTCGTGGCGGACCAAGTCAGAGGTCCAGACGGGTTGCCCCTTGTAAAATGCCGGGGGCGACCGCATTCTCTGGAGCGTTTCCCGAAATCGGACGGCCGCACCGGCATGCGGGTTCCCGTCTCAGTGATGGAAAACGCGAACTGCGCACCCGCTGATCGAGGGAATCGCGCCCGTTCAACTCGAGTCGATCGTGCAGGGAAGGCCCCGGGATTATGGGGATTGAAAATCGGGATTACATGGGAGCCAATCCCCCTTATCGGGGAGGCGGCCCCGCCAGTTGGTCTGCAGTCACAACATTGATTGTCGTGACCGTCTGCGCCTTTTTCCTGCAGGTGATCTTTACTCCACAATTTGAGATTTGGGGAGCGCTTGGTCTCCAGTGGATTCTGCAGGGGCAAATCTGGCGACTGACCACATACGATTTCCTGCACGACACCACTTCGAATTTGCCATTCCACCTGTTCTTCAACATGTGGCTGCTTTACATCGCTGGCCGTCGGGTCGAGGAAGTTCTTGGGAAAATCGAGTTTCTCGCGTTTTACCTGACGGCCGGAATTCTCTCCGGCGTCACATTTCTCCTCTGGGGAATACTGATCGGCCAGAACGGGGTCGCGATTGGTGCCTCGGGGGCGTCTGTTGCAGTCATGATCGTTTTCGCGGTCTATTGGCCGCAGACGAAGTGGCTTGTCTACGGATTTCTCCCGGTCACGGCGATGGTTCTGGCCATCATTTCCGCTGTGCTGGACCTGTTGCCGATGCTCGGACAGCTCGCTGGCGGTGAAGGAGGGGGAATCGCTCACGCGGCACACATCGGTGGAATGTTGTTCGGCTTCCTCTATGCTCGATTCGGATGGCGGTTGACCGACTGGATGTCTGAATCCTCCGGACGGCAGCGAAAGCGTTTCCACAATCCACTGCGGCGACGTCCTCACCTGAAAGTCCATACTGAAGATTTGGAGGAGAACGCAACCGAGGCCCCCACTGCCGTCTCTGTGGAAGTCCGACTGGATCAACTGCTGGAAAAGATCGTGGAGAAAGGGGAGGCAAGCCTGACCCCTGCGGAGCGACAGTTCCTGACAGAAACCAGTCAGCGCTATCGGAATCGTCGAAAAGGACCATGACAAACGGATCGGGAAAACCTCACTGGTTCCCGATTCTCCGCTGCAGCATTTTCAAGCAGTCAGACCGGTTCGGTCGATCATGTGCCCGCACAGCATGCGTTTCGTGGGGACGCGTTTCGTGGGGGAAACACTGCACTCCGCGCGGCGGGGACGGTGAGATGGTTTCGCAAGTTGTTCCCGCTCTGCGTCATTCGGGCCCGCTCTGCGGAAAACGACAACTCTGACGGCAGAGTGCTCACGATTCCGATGCTGCCGGGAGTGGCTCTGAAAGATGGTCTGGCTCGAAACCGCCCGTTCGATTAGGGTCCTCCCACTCGTGGACGACCGGTTCACCGACTTTGCCGTCATGAACGGCGCCATTCCAGTGAGTAAAGGGAGCACGATGAGTCTTTGGGAAATTATCCTGCTGGGGATCGTGCAGGGAATTTCGGAGTTCCTGCCGATCAGTTCGGATGGACATCTTGTCGTCATCGAGTCCCTGCTGGGGCATAATACCGAAAACCTGTCTCTGAATATCGCCCTGCACTTCGGGACGCTGCTCTCCATTCTCGTTGTCTATCGAAAAGACATTCTTCCGGCATTGAAACAGCCGAAATTGATTCTTTCCATCATCCTGGCCACACTGCCGGTCGTGGTGGCCGCACTGCTGTTTGGGGACCTCTTCAAGGAAGCGTCCAACAACGTCCTGATTGCCGGACTCGGACTGCTCTATACTGCCGGACTCTTGTTTCTCACTCCCAAAATCGACAACGGAAACCGGGGAATTCAAGAGATTGGATGGAAAGATGCCCTCATCATCGGGACCTTGCAGGCTCTGGCTCCACTCCCGGGAGTCTCCCGTTCCGGCAGCACGATCGTGGCAGCACTCCTGATGGGAGTCCGCCGCGATGCCGCAGCCAACTTCTCGTTCTACATCGCCGTCCCCGCAATTCTGGGGGCCGTCATGAAGGAACTGCTGTTTGATAAACCGCCAATGACCATCTCAATGGGAAATCTGGTGGTCGGCATGGGAGTCGCGTTCGTCGTCGGAGTCGTGGCCCTCCAGGGATTGCTGCGAATCGTCGCTGCTCGAAAACTGATCTGGTTCGCCTGGTATGTTCTCATCCTGGCGATCCTCACGATCGCCGGATCCCAACTCGGCTGGTTTGGAATCCATCTCCATTGACAGACAAGAAAGCACAGGTTTCACATTCATCAAAGTAAGGTTGTAATGCTGCTCATCGGCTGGCTGCTGGGCGTACCGGTCATTCTGCAAAGGATGCAGTTCCCCAACGGGGGAGGTGAAACTCTATCCCATCGCGGGGAATGTGACTTACCAGGGGAAGCCGGTTGCACCACGCGACCGGCTTTTTTCATGCAATCGCTGTTGCTCGGACTGGCCTGTCCTCTGCAGGCCAAAAGAAAACGCCTGTTTCCAACCGGGTCCCACCAAAGTCCACTCTCTTTGATTCTCGCAGAACAAAGCAGCCGGGCAAGACGATACATCCAGGGTGCTTCAGTGCAGGGGCTTGTGTCGCATTTCCTGATTGGCAGGCCTCATCATTGGTAAGAGGGGGCGACGGCCATGATCCTTGAACGCTGATCGATCGCGCCATCGTCTGATGACAATTCCTATTCAGGCAACCGAGTGGATCAATCATCAAACTCAAAATTTCGACAACCGCAACGGCCACAATGCTTTCTAAAGAATTGTCTCATTCGAGTCAGGTGAAGCGCGCTGGACTCGGTATCGATGTTGCTCATTCTGATTGACCATTGAGAATGACGGCAAGGAGCAAGAACCATGTCGAATCGATCACCATGGACAGCAATTCACCAGGGTCACTTTCCTCCCGTTCGTTCCTTCAGGCATTACGATGTCGTTGTCATCGGCGCAGGAATCACCGGGATTGTTGCAGCGCATTATCTGAAGGAATCAGGCCGGACGGTATGCGTTCTGGAAAAGGACAGGGTCGGAGCAGGAGAAACTGGTCACACGTCTGCACATCTGACATATGTCACCGACAAGCGGTTTAAAGGGCTCATCAACACGTTTGGTGACGAGGGAGCCGAACTTGCCTGGAGAGGAGGACAATTCGCAATCGACTTAGTGGAAAGCCTTGTCTTTGAGTACAACATTGATTGTGATTTTAAACGAGTTCCTGGCTTTTTGGTCGGGGACTTCGAAGGTCGGTTCGATGATCTGTTTCAGATTGAACGAGAAGCCGATTTTGCGAACGATCGTGGATTCAATACACAACTCTTACAGCGAGTTCCTTACTTTAATTGCCCCGGCATGGTTGCCCCGAATCAGGCACTCTTTCATCCCACGAAGTTTCTCCAGGCCGTTGCTGAAACGATTCCCGGGGACGGATCGGACATCTTTGAGAACTCTGAAGTGCACTCCGTACAGAACGAGCCGTTGTCTGTCACCGTGAATGAGGCGACAGTCACCTGTGATCAAATCATTATCGCGACTCACCTCCCGATCAGGGGAACATTCAGCGAGATGTTCGCGTCACTCTTTCAATCTCGACTGACTCCATACTCTTCCTATGTCCTGCAGGCAAAGGTCAACAAAGGAATCCTTCCGGAAGCTCTCTTCTGGGACACACGCACACCCTATCGTTACTTGAGGGTTGATGCTGGAGAGGACCATGACAATGTGATTTTCGGTGGATGCGACCATAAGACCGGACAACTTGACGATACGGACTCTTCCTATCGCGATCTGGAATCAACTCTGAATAAGATTATCCCGCACGCGAGAATTGACGCACGATGGTCTGGGCAGGTCATCGAGTCAAATGACGGTCTTCCATACATTGGTGAAATCACCGAACATCAGTTCATCGCCACCGGATTCGCTGGAAACGGCTTGACGTTTGGTGTGCTGGCGGCCGTGATGGCACGTGACTATGTTGCAGGAGCCGAGAACGCATGGAGTGATTTATTCTCCGCGAAACGGCATCGGGTGATAGGCGGAACCTGGCGTCATCTCATCGAGAACATGGACTTTCCGTTCTATTACCTGAAAGACCGTTTACTGCCAGTTCCCAACGGGTCGCCTGATCAACTCCTTCCTCATGAAGGGAAAGTGTTCCAGATCAACGGAGAGGCGGTGGCCTGTGCAAGAGATCGCTCTGGAATTCTCCATCAATGTTCCGCTATCTGCACTCATCTTGGCTGCCACGTCCATTGGAATAGCGCTGAGGAGACATGGGACTGTCCTTGTCACGGGTCACGATTTCAGATCGATGGCGAAGTGATCGCAGGACCGGCAGAGAAGCCTCTTCAGGCTTACCACAGCGAAAAAAGAGCGGTGAGTGAGCATGAGAGCAGACGAGGACCACAATAAGCTCTCAGGCGAGACTGTATGAAGCGAGACAGTGAGAGAAGCGAAGGTTAAGTGCGTCAGTTTTCCATGCTTGTCGAATCCGTATGAATGTCAGATTTTCGCACTTTCTCTGACTGGACGGGATTCTCGGGGATCCACCCGAGCCGAGGACCATGGATTTTGCTCTCGCTGTCTCTCTTCATGAAGTCTTGTGGCGTTCATTCACTCAGTTAGAGCGGTTTCGTCATTCATGTGACGTACTGGCTCGTGGAAACTCAATGTTTCATTGAGGGAAAGGCGCTCTTCGCGGCCACATGATAGACCAAACTGGTCTAGATCTGAAATGTACTGCTGGTCGTGTAACAGAAATTGCATCAATCTGCCGAGAGCAACTTGCGAAATGGTCTCCCTGAGAGAAAGATCGTCACGGGATCGTCGTTCGAGTGATTCGCGACAAACTCGACGATCCCCAGCGTGTCGGTCACGAGGAAGAACACACCCTGCTGACAAGCCTGCTGGACGCAGAGCAATCGTTATCGTTTGTTAAACGGTATGGGGGCTAGCCCGTTCGGCGATGGCGAGCTTTTCCCGGACGTCGCCGGAGAGATAGGCATCGGCCGTTTCCCATTTGCGGGTGCCGGGATCTTGATAGATCAGGTCGCCCGGTTCGGCGATGATCTGCGTTTCGGGTTGGCAGTTGCCGGTCCACTTTTCCAGGGAAATCTTGATGTGAGTGTAAGCTCTCTCCACGCGCTGTGCTGCCTCGGCGACAGGTCTACAAGTGAGCCTTCTTCAGTTCCTCTTGAAATGCACGGAGCGAGCGGTTTTCTTCCCGCAGCCGTGAAATGTAATCATCCCAGTCGTCGCCGTGGCCGGACATCTTGAGCAACGGGCGAATCTTCTTCAGAAACTGGCAGGCGGACTGGTAACTCTGGCGGCCTCGGGCGGAGATCAAACTTTTTACCTCGGCGCGGTAAATTCTGAGAGCTGTTTCCGGGTGGGATTTCTCGGCAGCTCGGGCCACTTCGAGATCGACCCGGTCCCAGCCGACGGCAACCCTCCGTTTCCCAGAACGCGATTCCCAAAGCATGATCGCCTGATCGACCTCTCCTTCATCAAGGTGGATCCGGATCAGGTCGTTCGAATCGCGGGGAACGGATGACAACAGATCGGGCCGCAGCGTGTCCCACGTCTTGAGCTTCGTGGCGAGCTTTCGAATCTCCTGATACTGCGAGAGGCTCGGCTGACGGCGGAATTCCTCGACACAGAGTTCCAACAGCGGCTTCCAGTTCTTGCGAGACTGGCAGAACCGTTTGAGCCACTCTCGCAACTGCCTGTTGTTTCGGCCTTTTTCGTCTGCGGAAAGACGGTCACGGACCAGAGTGTATGCGAGGTTAATATGCTTATGGGCGACAAGCTGATCCGCCAGCCCCATCAGTTCATAATCAGAGGAGGAGCGAATCTCCCGGAGCGCCTCCTCCAGCCGCCCGCGCTCCAGCAACCGTTTGACGAGATCGCCGGTCAGGCCGAACTCCCGGCAATGCTTTAGATAGGCGTCGTCATCTTCCGGTTCTCCGGCGAAATCGAGCAGCAGGCCGCCCCAGGCTTGCCGCCGCCAGTTGCTGCTGAAATCTCGACCGGCCGGCAACGCCTTGCGGATCCAACCGGCGATCGTCGCCCGTTCGGCGGCGGTGGTCTGCTCGGTCAGAATCTCCGGCACCTCATCGGAAAGACCGATCCCACCTAAGTTGATATCGAGTTGAAGGACGTCAAAGAGGGGGCGCAGCACCGACTCCCGGGCCTCGGAACCTTCGGCGCACTGCGGCAGACACTCCTCCAGGGCGGTGATGCACTCGCCGGCCACGACGGACACATCGCCGTTCTCGTCGCGGAAGGATTCATACTCGCCGACAATCCCCTCCAGAATGCCGCGATACACCGCCACGGCCGATTCCACGTTCTTCCGCGAACGGAACTGGTCTCCGATCTTCTTGAGTGACTCCAGCGCAGCGGTCACTTCCCGATCCGCTTCCCAGCCGTAACCGGCATTGGAAAAGGCTGCGACCGTCTGACGTCCGTAGGCATCCGGTTTGACAACTTCACCTTTGGCACGATTCCCGGAAGAGACCGCCGTTGGCAGGGCGACTTCCAGCCAGGACTCCAGATCCGGCTCGCGGTCGATCATCTGCTGGATCAGTTCAACGAGTCGGGATTTGCTGCACTCCGAAAGCCGTTCCTCAAGTGAGGCAATCTCCCTGAACTCATCCGGAGTATGCAGCCACTTGAGCAGGAGTGCTGCGACATGCTTGCAGTATCCGCCCGATCCGACCGGACAATGGCATTCGGCCTCTTGAATCTGCCCGCCGGCAATGTGGGCGCTGACGACATAGGAATCGGCCGACTGGCCGCGACAACGTGCCTTAAGCCTTTCACCCTGCTGCCTACAGTCAAAAACCGCATCGGACTTAAAGTGGTCCTGGCCGCGTTGAAAACTCCGCTCGCCGACGCGCTGCTTAATCACCTTCTCGGTGAGCTGGTTCTCGACCCGTTGCTTCTTCTTGCTTTGATTCCTGGCAGTTGCCATGTCCCCCTTCCTTGGGAAAGAGACCGTCCGTTTTAATTGCTTTTCATGCACAGCCTGCCGGAAATCAAGCATCACGACCGATTCCCGGTCGTTACCAATTCTGCCTGGTGCTCTTTCGGGTTCGCACAATTTCATTCGCTTCCTCGGTGAGAAGGTCGGCGAGGCGTTTGCTGGGCGAATGATGGGCTTGGTCTCGAATGGCTCTGGCCTGTCGATGCCAAGGCTCTTCACGGTCTTCGCACCAAAAATTATCGTGAAGATGCCCTGAACTTTGTCCGTTCTGAACGGCCATCGCTTCAATGAATCCGGTCGGACCAAGCACGTTCCGTCTGACGGTCATACTCTTGCCACAGACGCCGCAGTAGACGGCAAGATATTCGCCTGGTTCCGGGAAAGAATGGTCGGAATGACATCGCAAGGTCTTGGTGGGGCGCTGTTCATCGGACATGGTGTTCTCCATCGTCATGGTTATATGGCCACCGCTTCATTTGCCACCGTGCTGTTAGTCAGCCGGTTGGTAGGCGTCATCGGAGGAAGCGTCTCCTCAGCCTGTCGGGATGGTGATGCGGCAGACCGCCGCAAGCGGGAGTATAGACAATTCAAGTGGTTGATCGCCAGTTGTCAAGTCTCTCCTTATGGAATTATGGAATGGGAACGAAGTCCCAAGTCGACAAGGGAGAATTGGTCTATCGCAAAAGGTCTATACGCGAAGATTCCCTGAATCTCATGGCGCAAAATTTCCCAACCTGTCAGCGGTATTTTCATTGAACTGGGGATATCATTGTCGGCTCTGTGCTTCGGCAGATCAACCGGGACTTGGATCCGCTGGTCGATTCGCCAACCCGCAAGCTTATAAGCAAAGAGACGCGATGACTGAGTTTACTCCCACTCAAGGCCGCTATCTGGCATTTCTTCACGCCTATACCTGCCTGCACGGATTCCCGCCTGCCGAAGCCGAGATTGCCGCAGCATTGCGCGTCTCGCCCCCGTCGGTGAACCAGATGGTCAGGATGCTTGAGAAAAAGGCTTGATCCTGCGCCAGCCGGGCCAACCGCGCTCGCTCCGGATTCTGGTTCCTGAAGACCAGATCCCTGCCTGGAACGGCCGCAAGCAGAGATCGCACCCAGCCTCCGCTTCCACTGCGCCGCCTGCCGTTCCCCCAGCCCCTCCGGCGAATTTGTACGTCGTTTCCGTTTTCCTGGTAGGCGGACCGGTCAGCAAGAAGTTTGCGGGCAAAGAGGTTCGCCGCGTGATCGAAATCCGTGGAGACCAAACGCTGGGCGATCTGCACGATGCCATCTTCCAGGCGTATGATCGCTGGGAAGAACATCTGTATGAATTCCAGTTCGGCAAGCATCCCTTCGATCCGGGCGGACCCAACTATGGAATTTCCGGAGCGGCAGGTGAGATGGAAGCTCGAGACGCTCGCACCACCACGTTGGATCAGCTCTATCTGAAGCCGGAACGGGTCTTTGGCTATCGGTTCGATTTTGGTGACGATTGGTATCATCAGGTTCAGATCGACCGGATCGAGCAGGCCATTCCGACCGTTTCCTATCCGCGCGTCATCAAGCGCGTCGGCAAATCACCACCGCAGTATTCTGAGGAGTAATCATTTCTCCTCCATCCACGCACGCAGGGTGAATTCATCCTCAGACGCGACCGGCCGCTCATGTCACCCCGGCCAAAAGAAAAGCCCTCAATTTGGCACAAGGACAAAAAGGGGGCCGAAACAGAATGCGGTGTTACGGAGAAGCGAGCGATTTTAGCACTTCCCCTATAGGACATCCAATATCGGCACTCTCATCAAGACTTGTCTGTCTGATTTTTACTGATAATGAACCGAGTCAATGTTGCTTCTGTCCATGAATATCTGCGTAGGAAGAGGGTGCGAATGGTCCGAAGGCGACGTCACAAGACCAATCGCTCATTGGGATGGCGATTTCGGTTTCGGCTCAATAAATCCGCCATCCCATTCGATCCGGCAAGAGGGCAAGGCCGCTGCAAGTTTGCGAACTCCGTCCTCCGTGACGGGACACCGGACAACATCGATCGCAACCAGTTTCCTGCAGGCGTGCAGTTCCTGAAGCCCTGCATCCGTGATGGAGGTTCCAGTGAGGCCCAGCCAGTGCCAGCGCGGAGTCGATGCTAAAACGCGACACGCTTCATCATCGATATTCCGGCACTCTTTGAGAAGCACTCCCGCATTTGTCAAACCTTGTAAATGTTTAATCCCTTTCGCGGAGATTTGCGAATTCGAAAGAACGAGACCGAAAAAGTGGTTCGACAAGTGGTGCAGTTGGGCAAGCGAGTCGTCACTGATCGCTGCCCCTTTGATGTCGAGATTGTCCAGATTGATAATGCCAGGGTAACTCATCAGGCTCGCAAACATCTTGTCGTTGACGAAGGAGCCCATCAGGACATTCCTGACTTTGGGCAAATGGCGCAGCCGGGCCACATTGGTTTCATCGAGAAGGCGGATTCCTTCCAGATCGACGGTGTCGATACGGGTGATCCCCTCAGGGAGCCTCGCTCCGGGATTCAGAACGAGTTCTTTTCCTTCCATGATGGCAATCAACTTGCCGCCATGAGAGAGAATCCAGTCCAGCGTGGCGCGTTGCTCCGGAGGCAACTCCGGTCGAACTTGAGGTCCTTCATCGCTCACGCGAACCCGTACCAGGCGGAATCCCGCCGTTCTGGAGAATGACGTGGGCGGAACATTTGGCCGATCGACCGTACGACAACGCTCGGGAGGGCTGCTCCAACTCCCTCCACATTGACGATATTGATTTCCACTTTTGCCACCAGGCAGGCACCATTCCTCCACGTTTCCATGTAGATCATGCAGGCCAAGTCGGTTGGGGGCGTACTGTCCCACGACAGCCGTGCGGCCCAGTCGCACATTGAAATTCCCTTCCGTATCCGTCAATGTGTTTCGAGGAGTTCCGGAATAATAATTGAATCCCCCATCTTCTCGATCCAGAACCGGTCCGCCGCGACAGGCGTATTCCCATTCCAGTTCCGTGGGGAGCCGATATTTCCATTCCTTATCCGCTTCTTTTGAGTTGAGGGCATCAATGAAATGTTGCACGTCGAAGTAGGAGACGCTTTCGACAGGCAGCTTTCCTTGATCTGTTGCCGAAAGGTCGCTGATCGCCGTGTTTCCTTCGCCCTCAACGCGAAAGTAACTGGGGTTGTTATCAAGAAGCGATTGCCATTCTGCTTGAGTCACTTCATATCTGCCGATGTAAAAGTCATGTAGAAAATCCACACGCTGATGGCCTGACAGTCCGGAGTCGCCCCACAGCCAAGCTGTACCGGCAGGCACTTTCGCGAATTCCATTCCGATCTGATTGGTGAACCGGTCGGGGAGGGGGATGTCGAGCAGAGAAGGTGAATCCGATGGTTTCGTGGCGGCAGGCTCCTGAGTGACTCGCATGATCTGTCGGCCCTCTCTGGAGATGGTGACCAGTTCCTGATGCAGAGCCTTGCCATCCTTACTGGCTGTGACCTGATGTTGTCCTGGCTTAACGCGGACTTCTTTGGCTCCCGTGCCGGTCATCACCAGCTCTTCGCCGTCAACGGAGACGCTCACTCCCGGATCATCGACTTCGATGATGAGCGTCCCAGCGGGAGAGAACAAACGAATCACCGTCCCCCGGACATTGGTGACTCCCGTGGCTTCGGAGACGCCAAAACAGAAAAGAAGCATCACCAGCACAGCAGCAACCGCTTTTCCCCAATGAGGATGGCGTTGCCGATTCGGAGGGGCAGGCTGCGGAGGATCAGCGGCGTGACTTGTCTCCTTTGGGAGACAGGCTGCCAACATTCGGGAAACTTCAAGTGCTGACGCTGGCCGCTCACGCGGGTCTTTCTGGTGCAGTTTGGCGATAATTGCAGTCAGGTTGTGGGGAACTTCGGGAATGATCTCCCGGATATTGCGAGGCTCTTCATCGACCACACGCTTGAGGACTGCGAAAGTGGAAGGAGCACGAAATGGGGGGCGTCCAGAACACATGACATAAAGGACGCTCCCCAGGCTGAACAGATCGGAACGGCTGTCGATGCTGGTCCCGCGCGCCTGTTCGGGGGACATGTACAGCGGCGTTCCTGCAATCACTCCACTTTGCGTCATGCTGGCGTCGTCCACCGCGCGCGCCAGGCCGAAATCAGTAATTTTGACCAGCCCTGTTCCTGATTCAATCAGAATGTTTGCAGGCTTGATGTCCCGGTGAATCAGCCCTTGCCGGTGAGCCGCGGCGAGTCCATTGGCGATCATCCGGCCGAATCGGAGGACGATCGAAAGATCAAGAGGACCGGTTTCGTCAATCAGTTGCTGGAGGGTTTTCCCGTCGAGATATTCCATGACCAGAAACGGAACCGGGGACTCCTCGACGGCATGGATGCTGACGACATTTTTATGACGAATGGCGGCGGTGGCCCGCGCCTCCCGCAGAAATCTCTTTCTTGCCGGAGACGTCGCCGCCATTTCCGGAGTCATCACCTTAATGGCGACAATCCGGTGCAGGCGCTCGTCAAACGCCTGAAAAACAATTCCGCATCCTCCCCGGCCAATGATTTTCCGGATGTCATAATGCCCCATGCGGCCCAGTGAACCAGGGACTTCGGAGGGTTGCAGGAAGCTGAAATCCGCTTCCTCTTTCGGCTCATCGCGTGAAGTCGCCTCATCACCCATCTCTCTGGTCACTCCCACCACTTTTCTCATTTGATCCAGCGCAGGAATGTTGAGGAAATCACCTGACCGCTCGTGCTCTCTCAGCAATTCCTCTACGCGATTTCGTAATTCCTGGTCATCACCGCACGCTTGTTCAAGAAACGCTGCACGCTGGCGGGCTTCGTCGATCTCTACCGCCTCCAGAAAAATCGATTGCTCATTCATGCGACAAAGATCCCAAACGTGTTGAATGCCCTTTGAGAGGAAGAACGCCCAGACCTCGTGATGACCAGTCGCTGGCCCGGACTGCGATTCAAGCGAGCGTTACGGTATCCACCGCCCCTTCTTGAAATGTGCCCAGGGGTAGTAGCCGTTTTTCAGGGAGATCCGATCGTTGTAGAGCCGCAGGTGGCCATCGGTCGTCGTATCTTTCAGTTGAATGTATTCCGCAGTCCTGCCTTCTTCCGTGAAACGATTGTCACGATCTTTCCGGCCCGCCAGCCAACTGCCATCGGGTTGAATCACATAATGCACGTCACCCTCGCGGAGATAATGTCGCCTGCCGTCAAACTGATAGCCGCTGACCAGAAGGTTCAATTCCGCTTTCAGCGCCGATGCTCGATCTGCGTCTTTGTTGCGCAGGCATTCGGAGATCGCTTTCTGGTACGCCTTGTCCACGGTGACCATTGCTTTGGAAAGATCCTTTTCAAATTTGGCAGTCGCGATTACGGACGGCAAAACATGGGCATAAGTCAACCGTTCTTGTTGTTTTTGCAGGATTTCGATGGCACCAGAATCGGACCGTTTACGGGCAGCCTCGATCTGGGAATCAAATTGACTATTGATCGACGCGATTGCCCCCTTGACCTGCTCATGAAAATCCTGCCTTGCAAGATCAAGATCCGTCTTGGAATCGTGAGACTCACCGGAAACCTGTAAACGACGAACTCGAATATTGCGAAAGTAGACTTTGCTCTTAGGGTCGTGTCCTTGAAGTGCAAAGGTTCCTTCACCCAATCTTCTGTCAAGCGTCTTCCCCGGTTCTTTCCCATTGGGCTCAGTGTAGTCAACGAAAAGCTCTCCGTTCACTCTGGTGATGATTCGTTTGCCTTCGACTCGAATTGAATACCGATTCCACTCGTGATCTCTCAATCCACGATCCGGGAGGTCAACCACCTTGAACAAGCTTCCCGACTTGATCGGATCGGCGTGGCTGACATTGATTTGGCATTCGATTCCATAACGCAGCCAACCTGTCTCCTGGTATCGTGTATGAAAGGAAATTCCGGAATTGCTGCCTGGAGTCGTCATGGCATCACATTCCAGTTCAAAGTCACGAAACGGCTCGTCTGCTCCTATGTAAAACAGATGACTCCGTTCACCGCGAAAGACCAGGAGACCATTCTCCACTTTCCAGCTTTCCGGATGTTCATTCGCTTTCCATCCGCCCAGTGTCTTTCCGTTGAACAGCGTTTGCCACTGGCTCGCTGGGTCATCGGCAAACGTAACGGTGCATGCAGCCAGAAGCAAGACGAACGTCAAAACACGAATCATGATCTGCTCCTGTCTGTCAGGGCGGGTGATCGCTTTTGCTGAGGCCTTCTATGGCAATCAACCGAATGCGTGAAAATAAGTTGTACGGCCATAAACCGAATCATTTTCAGGCGGCGACTGCGCAAAAGACGTCACAGTGACATCAAGCGAGAGAAACTGAATTAAGACACAGAATTATCCACTTTGATCATCACTTTTTCGGCATTATAATGGGCAATCAATGCGTAAATGACGTTTGCAAATCCCAGGCTGAATAAATTTAATGGAAGGCAGATAAAGTGCCCGATGAATGTTCCCCAAGTTCTCTTGCGCAACATCGCCGAACTCTCCCCGGAACTGACAATAACGTATCCTTGAGTGATGAAATCATCGATCAGGGCTTCCATCTCTTTCGTGGATGAAACTCGACGAATGCGGGATACGGCCATTGAAATCAAATCTCCTCTGTTGAGCTGGATCATGGATTCCAGATTGCTCCAATGCCTTTTCCAAGGAATTGAACCGTGAACATGCCTTTGACGTTCTTGCAGAGCAAACGGCCCGGGACATGCAGCACGTCCGACAGGAACCGCGCTCGTCACTCATCAGTGCGTCAATCAGAGACGGACTTCGCCAAAAAATTCAGGAATTTTCGTCGTGGTCGCGAAGTTCCCGACGGAGCCAGGCTTTGGCATAGGCCCAGAGTCGATCGACGGAACGGGGAGAGATCCCCAGAATCTCTGCTGCCTGATGAAGCGTAAGCCCGGAAAAATAGACGAGTTGCACAAGCTCAGCCGCCTGCGGATTGGCCGTTGCCAGCTTGTCGAGGGCTTCGTCCAGGGCGATCAAGTCTTCGACAGGTTCCGGGAGCGTGACAGGAAGTTCGTCATGGAGTTCCCGGCGAACCGCATTGCCGCCACGCTTGAGGCTTCGCCTACGACGGGCGTTCTCCACCAGGATACGGCGAATCGTGATGGCGGCGGCACCGAACAGGTGCCCCTCGTTTTTCCACGCCGCTTTTCCATCAACTCCGACCAGACGGAGCCAGACATCATGAACCAGCGACGTTGCCTGTCGGCAGTGGCCGGACGGTTCCCCGGCCAGACACGATTCCGCGAGCTTCCGCAACTCGTCGTACACCAATGGGAGCAATTCTTCGGCAGCAACCCAATTCCCCGATTGAGCGGCTTGCGTCATCTCGGTGAATTCAGGCATCGCCACATCGCTTTCAGTCAATCCAATCGCCGGAAAACCTCAAAACATGGTGCTGTCATTGTAATGCCTCTTTGGAAATGAGTCATTACCAGGAACCGGCGTTCCCAATCTCGTCTGCATGAGTTTCATAAACTGGGGATACGAACTTCGATGGCAGTGCTGCTCGGCACAGGATCGCGACTGATGAGGTCGCCGACGCGGTTGACGAAGTGCAGGCCGCTGACGACGTAACAGTCCCCGTCGTCGCTATCGACCAGCGTCCATATCCGGGCAGGGTCTTGTTGCTGGACGAACTCGAACTCCTCGCCGTAGGTTTCGAACAGACAGCCTCGACCATCGCCGAAGGCCCAAGTGGCGTGTGGGTTCAGGTGATTTCCGATGAGCGGGAAGCGGACGTTGAACTCGTCCTCGGTCAGTGTGATTACGGTACCGGGACCAGGAGTATTTCGCCTTGAGAATCCTGGCCCTGCACCCCTCCAAATGGAAACTCATCAGATGAGCAGAAGGGAAAGCGGTGGTCATCATTCCGTGATGAACCCAATTTTTTTGGGGACCACAAAAGACTTTTTCAGGATTGATTAACTGCTGACGAGGTAAAAACTTGCGTTCCTCAGTATTGGTTTTGCGTCAAGAAAATCGAAATTTTCCGCCCAGTTATTGATAGAAAGGCATTTATTTATGGCTGGGCGAAGGCCATTTTCACTTTTGATCTGCCTGGTCCCTGCCGTTGGGCAACAGCATTCTTCCTTCGATACTCGCGTTGACCTGGAGGACAAGGACGCGGTTAAGGATTTCGTCGTGGAACCGTCCCAAGAATAAATTGAATCGAGTTTGAACGAACAGCCATGTTGAAATACGGAGCTGGTACGGAATGAAATTCCAGAACGGGATCCTCATCGGATCAGTGGCTTTGATTTCATCAGTCCTGCCTGTTGCTGTCGATCGAGCCGCACAAGCGGACGTGGCGGTTGCCCCAGTGGAACCGGTCCATTCCGTTGTGATTCGGCGTGATGAATGGGGAATGGCCCACATTCACGGCAGGACACATGAAGACGCCATTTTTGGCATGGGCTATGTCCAGGCGGAAGATGATTTCTGGCAACTGGAAGACACCTGCCTCCGTTCACTGGGCCGGTATTCCGAGGTGGCCGGTGAGTCGGGGATCTCCAGCGACTTGCTCAATCGCAGCTTCGAGGTGACAGGACGATCTCAACGGGATTTTCTCAAACTGGCGCCGCACCATCGCGCACTGGCGCGGGCCTATGTGAATGGAATCAATCACTACCTGGAGACTCATCCCGACACAAAACCACGACTGATCAGGCAATTCGAGCCGTGGTATGTCCTGGCAATGGACCGTCATCTGCTCCTGCATTTTATTTATCGTCAGGCACATGTCCGCCAGCCTGGCAACCGGCCGCCTGGCGCCGTTGCCCATTCCTCCCGGCCATCTCTCCAGTCTGTCAATTGCTGGGACCAGACAGAAGGACTACTGTCCGGATTCGAAACGGAGATCCAGGTGGCCATTGGCTCAAACGCCTGGGCGATTTCCGGGAAAAGGACGAAATCCGGAGCAGCGATGCTCTTCATCAATCCACACCTTCCCTGGTACGGCATGGGACAGTTCCACGAAGTCCATCTGAGCAGCGACGCCGGCCTCAATTTCAGTGGAGCCTGCTTTCTGGGAAACCCGCTTCCGACCATCGGGCATAATGAATTCCTGGGCTGGACATATACCGTGAATTCTCCTGACATTGCCGATGCCTGGCGCGTGACTTTTGACGACCCGGAGCATCCTTTGCGATATCGCTATAACGGCGGATATCGCGACGCCGAGGAGTGGACCGAAACCCTGGTGGTGGTTCCTCCGAGCGGAGGGGATTCACGTGAACAGTCCGTCACGTTTCGAAAAACGCACCACGGGCCAGTTGTTCAGCAGGAAAACGACACCACGTATCTCACGGTGCAGGTGGCTGGACTGCTGACTTACACCGGGTGGATCAGGCCTGGGGGATGGTGACGGCCCGCGATTTTGAGGAGTGGCGGGCGGCCATGAGCTTCTGTGCGATTCCCTTGTTCAACGTCGTTTATGCCGACCAGAAGGGAAACATCTTCTACGCGTATAACGGATCGATCCCGATCCGGGAGCCGCAATTCGACTGGCGAAAACCTGTCGATGGGAGCGACCCACGGACAGAATGGAAGGGAAGACATCCCTTTGATCAACTCCCTCAGGTACTGAATCCAGCCTCAGGCTATGTCCAAAGCTGCAATTCCGCCCCTTTTACAACAACGGATCAGGCTGAAGAGAATCCACAACCAGATCAGTTTCCGCGTTACATGCTGGAAGACCATAATATCGATCTGCGGCGATCGAAGATGTCGCGGCGCCTGCTGGGCCGTTCACAGCGTCTGACGTTTTCGCAACTTCAGAAGCTCGCCTATGACACAACTTTGTACTGGCCGTTGACGGAACTTCCGCAACTGCGCGAGAACTTTGCGAGTTTGGAGAAGACCGATCCCGTCCTGGCAAAAGACGTTGCCGGTCTGCTGGAGCATCTGCTGGACTGGGACTGCAAAGCCACGCCGGACTCGACACAGACGACGTTATGTGTCGCCTGGTATGAAGAACTGTATGATTTCGGTTACCCGGCCGAGACGCTGAAACGGGAATATGCAAAAGACCAGCGGACATGGTTCCTCGGTCTGAAGAAAGCCGGAGAGAAACTGACTCGACTTTATGGGAGCTGGAAGTACCCCTGGGGAAAGGCTCACCGTCTGCAGCGAATCGCCCATCAGCCGGACGTGACGGATGCCGCCGTCTTCTTCAACAGTTTCACCCGCAGTCTGCCGATCACTGGAGTTCCCGGCTCGCCGGGAGTGATTCACACTGTTTATTCAACACCTGAAATCCCGATCCTGCGACCGCAACGATATGCTGTTGTCGGGGCATCCTATCTCGCGGTTGTGGAGTTCACACATCCCGTTCGGTGCGTGAGTGTGATGCCGTTCGGCGTGAATGGAAATCCAGAATCTCCTCATTTTTTTAATCAGGCCGAACTGTACTCAGCGCAAACTTTCAAAGAAGCTTGGTTCACCCAGGACGAGGTGACCGGCCATACAAAAAACGTCGTCCGATTACAGAACCGGTGAACTTCAGACAGGCTGAAGAGATTTGCGCTGAGTGGCGGTCAGCCAACTCAAAGACAGGGTTTTGGGAGAAGACATGATGGATGCCGCGTTTCCACTGAACAGAGTGTTCTTCTGGACGGGACTGCTTCTTGTTGCGATTTCACGATGCTCGGAAGCGGGGGAGATTCCACAGCATCCGAATGTGGTCTTCGTCCTGACCGATGATCAGCGATGGAACACCATCGGCATCGCCCCTGATTCCGTCATGACCACTCCCCATATCGACAGACTGGGCCGGGAAGGGGTCTACTTCCGGAATGCGTTCTGTACGACATCGCTCTGTTCCCCCAGCCGCGCTTCCATTCTCGGCGGACTCTATGCCCACGCGCATGGAGTGAAAAATAACTTCACCGAGTATCCCGAAGACCTGCAGACATTCCCCCTGATTTTGCAGCAAAACGGCTATCAGACGGCTTACATCGGCAAGTACCACATGGGGGAAAACAACGACGGGAAGCGACCGGGGTTCGACTATTTTGCGACCCATAAAGGACAGGGACAATACTTTGACACCATATTCCGTATTAATAATAGCGAACCTCAAGTGCAGCCTGGCTATTACACTCATGTCGTGACGAAGCTCTCTCTGGACTGGCTGAAGCAGCGGGATAAAAGCCGTCCGTTCGTGCTGTTCGTCGGACACAAGGCGCCGCACAGTTTTTATACTCCAGAACCGAAATATGCCCACACATTCGACAGAACGGACATTCGCTATCCTCTTTCCGCGTTTCATCTCGATGGCCAGCCGGATTGGTTTCGCTCCCGCCTGGACACCTGGCATGGAATTTACGGACCGATTTTCGATTTTCGAAACGAATTTCCGGACCGGAGTGCGACCGGCGTCGTCCACTTCTCCAACATGGTTCGTGCCTATCGTGGGACAATTCAGAGCGTCGACGACTCTGTGGGAGAGCTTTATCGCTATTTGAGTGACGAGAAGGAGATCGACCGTACCATTTTCATCTATACAGGAGACAACGGACTGCTGGAAGGGGAGCATGGAATGGTCGATAAACGGACCATGCACGAACCGAGTATCCGTATTCCCCTGGTAGTCCGTTACCCGGGATTGACGCAGCCCTCTCGCCCCAAGGTGATTCAGGAACAGGTCCTGACCTTGGATTTCGCTCCGAGCATTCTGGATCTCTGTCATGCTCCCCCATTGAAGAAGACGCATGGCCGGTCGTGGAAGCAACTGGTTCAGACCGGAGATCCGGACTGGCGCACGATCTGGATGTATGAATACAATTACGAAAAGCAGTTTCCTTATACTCCCAATATCCGCGGTGTCCGCACATCGCGATGGAAGTACATCCGCTCTCCGCACGGAGATGGCGGTCCGGACCGTCACATGGCGGAACTCTATGAGATTTCGAGTGATCCGGAGGAAACCCGTAATTTAATCGATGATCCGCAATATGCTCCCGTCGTGGATCAACTCCGTGGTGAACTGGACCGTCTGATTCGGGAAACAGGGCCGGGAGCTGACGTCATGCCGCTGGATGAAGGAATCAGCAGCGAGCTTCCGGACGCAGAAATTCGATAGATTCTGTCAATCCGAATCACGAGGAAATCACGCGAGCAGTTTTTCGACGAGATGAGCCGGTTCAACGCCATCTTCGCAGCCATCAAGCCAGCGGAGTTCGAGAAGTGCCTGCTCAGCTGGATCGCATCGCTGCAGGAGATCACCGGCGGTCAGCTCATCGCCCTCGACGGCAAGACACTCCGGGGAAAGTTAGGACAACGCGAGCAGCAAGTCGGCTCTTCATAATGAAGAGCTGAGGGCTCAAGCAGCTTCGTTTTCCTGAATCGCCGGGGCCATTCGTTTCAGAACACCCGGCCAGCCACGGCTCATTCCCTCGAAGGCAGACTTTGCCAACGGGGAATCCGAATCGAAGCCGTAGTGTTCCAGATGCAGCCGCATGCCGGAGTTTTCCGATTCCAGACGCCAAGTGATCGTCTTATCCAGCGTTCCGGGAGCAAAGCTGTAGCTCAGTAGGCGTTCGAATTCGACCGCGAGCACTTCGCATGGCTGATGACCAAATGGCCCCATGTCGAGTATAAAACGGTGCCCGACTTCCGCCTTCATGTCTCCGGCGGCCCACCACCTGGCATGAATCTCTGGATCGGTCAGTGCCTGCCTGCGCTGATTCCGCAACAACATCAAGGGCACTGGCCAACCTTCCTCTGAAGTGTCCGGTCAGCGATTAGGAATCTGGCAGTGATATGGCAGTGCCTGAGAATCATTTCGCGACATTTCCTTTCCGTGATCCGGGGGCCGTGGTCCGGTCAAAAATGATCGAAACTCCTTGCTGGAATGGATGTTCTGTCAACAAAAATGGCCGTCTGTCACAAATTGACAAAACGGCCATTTCAATGGAAGCGGCGGGCTTTAATTATCCATTCTGTTAGTTCAATTCAAGAGATTGGCAATCAATGCCTTGCGTCAAAACCTATTGTATCAACTGATGGCAATTGCGGCTTCAAGTCGAAAAGCTTTGGCAGCCAAGTAGAAAATCTCAACAACATCCGGACCGCCTTTCAGAACCGTTTGATCGTCCCCTTACGACAGAACGGAAAACTCCCGAAGGATTTCAAAAAGACCTTCAAAGACCTGCAGAAAACGTCCGCGAGTTTCCTGGAGAAATCGAAGGAACATGCTGCGTTCTACGAGATGTCCCTGGATCACTCCGCTATCGCCAAACAGCATGACCTGACAGGCGAGCCGGTTCTGCAGTTCGATGTCCCCCATTGAATGGCTTGCGAAGCAGTTGGGGGTGGGGAGGGGAAAGTCTATCGTTCAAAAACGCTGTGACCGTATCAACGGAATATCACGCGATACATCCAGCTTTCAAGTCACCTTCTCTTGGGTGATCAGTCGACCGGCTCGGTTTTCAACCCCTGTTTCAGCGGTGTAGCTTCGCAAACCATTGACAAAGACTGAAATAATTCCTTGGGAAATTTGAGTGGGATGATCATAGGTCGCTCGATCGATGATTCTTGCGGGATCAAAGACCACGAGATCTGCAAACGAATTCGGTCGGATTCGCCCGCGGTCCTTCAGTTGATAGACATCAGCCGTCAGCCCCGTCATTTTGTGAATGGCAGCTTCCATCGAAAAGAGTTGAAGATCCCGCGCATAGTGCCCAATCACGCGCGGGAATGTTCCCCACAATCGGGGATGAGGATGTTCATCATGCGGCAAACCGTCGGAGCCGATCATCGCCAGATTCGAAGACAAGACTCGTCGGACATCCGCTTCATCCATCTGGAAGTAGATAGCCCCAGCGGGTTGAAGTCTTTGCGCCGCCTCATGTATGCCGACTCTCCATTCTTGTGCAATGTCCACCAACGTGCGCCCCTTCATGTCTGGGTAAGGCTTCGACCACGCAATGCTGATTGGATAAGTATCTGTGACGAGATCCGTCCGGAGATAAGTCGATCCTGCGGAGTACGGATAGACATCCAGATTCACTCGTTGTTGTGATGCAGCGGCTTCCAACTTCGGTAAGGTCTGTTGAGTCCGTCCCCAGTTTATCACTCCGGCACACTTGTGGTGAGAGACAATCAGAGGAATTCTGGCCGAGTGAGCTGTCTCGAGAGACTCATCGATGCTCTCCAGCACATTGTCAAATTCATCTCGCATATGAGTCGCGTAAACACCGTGATGTTTTGCGAATTGCGAAGCGATGGCTGTGACTTCCTGACTGTCGGCTGCTGCGTTCGTGAGATAGAAAAGACCGGTTGAAAAGCCGACGCAGCCATGTTCCATGGCTTCATCAGCGAGCGCACACATCTTCGTAATTTCACTGCGGCTGGCGACGCGCGAGGTGTCGGACATCGTCGCAATCCGAAGTGCGGAGTGTCCGACTAACGCGGCCACATTCACCGCTGGAACAACTTTTCGCACTCGTTCCGCATAGCTCGCAAAACTTGGAAACTCATAAGCCCTCTCATTTCCCAGCAATGTCATCGGGGGAGGAGGCGAGCCGTTGCTGAAGGTCACGGGAGCCAATGAAATTCCGCAATTGCCGACAACAACGCTCGTGACTCCCTGGCTGATCTTCGGAAGCATTTCAGGAGAGTCGAGAATGATCCGGTCATCGTGAGTATGAGAATCAATGAACCCCGGTGCGAGTGCCAAACCGGTCAGGTCATATTCGACATCACCGGAACCGGCGGGAATGCAGCCAGGTTTTTTCACTTCAACGATGCGGTCCGCATTGACCGCAACTTCTCCAAGATCGGGAGGATTTCCGCTTCCATCGAAAATCAGCGCATTTCGAAAGACCAAATCGTAGTGAATAGCTTTCGCGGAACTGATGCGAATCACAACCTTACTCCTGCGTTCTTTTGCTGTTCATCATCGGAGCAGACTCCGATGATGGAGTCGGGATGGCAATTCCGATACTGGCCATCGTTAATCTCACACGCCGCAATGCTTCCAGTCCACGCTCTCCCAGCTTCGCTGCGACACCGGTGGCAATCGTGTCGATCACCGCCAGGTGAGCGTATCGGGAGGGGGTAGGCAGCAACACATTATCGTCTTCTGCGATCGTGACCGGCAGAACAATTGAGGCCGCATTCGCGAGAGGCGTTTTAGGGCGCGTTAAGGCAATCGTTTCAGCTCCGGAGCTATTCGCAATTTCCACGGCCTGCACGACGGCCTTTGAACGCCCGCTGTTGGAAATGGCAAAGACGGCATCACCGGGATTCAATGTGGCAGCCGACATTCGCTGCTGATGCCCGTCAACATAGGCAGCAACGGGAATGCCGAGCCGAAACAGACGGAGCTTGGCATCTTCCACCAGGCTAGCCGACCCTCCTCCCTGGCCATAAATGTCAATACGTCGGGCTTTTGAAAATGCGACGAGAGCTGCATCCAGGGATGGAATGTCGAGTTGGCTCAGGCAATCGCGCACAGCGTTCGCGGCACGCATCATCACCATCTGAGCCATTTGGCCAGTATCATCACTAAAGACTCTGTCGCTGCGCAGGTAAGCAGATGCCACCGTCAGTGTGGAAGCGAGCCGAATTTTGAATTCCTTGAATGAGTCGCACCCTACTGATCTGCAAAATCGAGTGACGGTCGGTTGACTCACTCCGGCAAGCGTCGCCAGCTCTGCGATTGTCAGTCGCGTGGCAGCTTCAAAATCAGCTTGCACGACATCAGCGATACGGCGCTCTGACGAACTCAGGCCGGATTCAACTCTCCGGAGATGAGAGACAACGTCAATCATCGCGGAAGCAGTAGCCTTCTCGTGAGTACTCATAGCGAAACTTTCCAGCTTCAACGAAACGCTTCGGTCGGGAACTCGAGGACACAGGATCGGCCCTAAAACCAAAATCTTCCCAATTTGTCCCCGCTGCAAGGATGAGCCATCTCTTTGCGATATGTAATTAAATTACACGATCTTCTTGCTTTTTCAAGGAGAGTCGCGACAGAAAAGGGAGTGTTCAGCAGAGCAGTCCGCCTGCCAAAAAAACTCAGGACAGCAGTTGCAACCACATTTCCATTGAGTTTTTCAACAAATCGCAATTACGGAGCGGCGATTCTTGTTTTCTTTTTTGAGACTTGCAATTTCCGCGGTAATGTGATTTAATTTCATGAAATCTCACCAAGAATCGGTGCTTTCAGGGAAGATTCGCAGCAGAAACAGAGACGTGCAAGCGGTCAGTCTTGTGTTACGGGAGAACAGCAGAGTGTTCATCTTTGACCATGTCGGCATCACGACGACCCAGCCCCGCCCAGGCGAAAACTGGGTGGAGCAAAGCAAGATCTGGGTCACCAATCCGCACCAGCACCCAGAGCACATCGAGTTTCTTCGCTACCGGGAAGACAGCACAGTCCCTGCCGTCATTCGCGATCATCCTCACATTGCATACCGGGTCGAAAGCTTTGAGCCACTCTTGCAAGGCGTTGAAATTCTGATTCCACCGTTTCCTGTCGGTGATTTCTTGGAGGTTGTCTTCGTTAAGAAATATGGCGTCATTTTTGAATACATGCGCTACCTGAAAGATGGCTGGTTCGACGCCTGAAAAGAGAGGGCGGTGGTGATCGATATGAATACTCAACACTATCGAGCGATCTATACCTACGCCTGGGATCTCGCTGAGGCAGGAGTCAATCAGGCTGTCGGCGATTTCCTGCAGATGAATCTCAATACTGTCACCATTGCAGGATCTTACCATGCTGGCAAGTTTCTTAGACCGCGTGGGAAAAGCGGAAAGGTTTACTTCCCTGATGATGGAACTGTCTATTTCAGGTCAAACCCGAGTTGTTACGGCGAAATCAAGCCGATTCCTAATCCAATCCTTAAGGAATGTGATGTTTTGCAGGAACTGACAGAGAATTCGTCCATCAGGACGAATGTCTGGCTGGTTCTGCTGCACAATTCCCGACTTGGGCAAGAGCATCCCGAAGCCTGTACGGAAAACGCTTTCGGTGACCGCTATTGCTATAGCCTCAGTCCATCGCACCCAGCAGTTCGTGCTTACGCAGTTGGACTGACACGAGATGTTTCGGAGAGCTACTCCATTAGTGGTCTCTCAATCGAAAGTCCGGGTTATGCCCCGTATGCACATGGGTATCACCATGAATTTTCTCTCGTGAAGCAGAATCGATGGCTTGAAAATCTGCTGGGACTCGACTTTTCTCCCTACGCCGTCAAACGAGCCGCCGCCATTGGCATTGACGCGGAGCGTTTGCGAGCACAAGTGGTCGACGACGTGACGGCCTATCTCGATTCCGATCTCGATTTTCCGGATGACATGGCCGAAGCATTCTGGCTTGCCGATGTCCAGGCCAATGGTGATCTCAGGCGCTATCTCGATTTTCGCAATACTGAGGTGACTTCATTAGTAGAAGAAATCCGGACGGCGGTTCGATCCGACGTGGAGGTGGCGGTCATCCCTTCTGTGGCGCGCCCCACCGGCGGTGCCTGGTATGAAGGAAGCGATCTGAAAGCACTGGGAGAAACAACCGGTCTCATCGAAGCCTGTTTCTACGAACCGAGTGCAATGAGAATCAAAGCCGACCTGTTCGATATCAGACGAAGATTGCGGGGCGTCGGACGAGTTCGCGCCATTTTGCGTCCCTCACATCCGGATCTGTCGTCGAAACTCGAATTCCTGGCTGCGGTCGATGCCCTGCATCAAGGGGGAATCACCGACTTCGCGTTTTACAACTGGGGACATTTACGACGTTCGAACCTCGAATGGATCGGAGAAGCGATGAGGGGATTGGCTTAGATCGCCAATCCGAAATTTCGTTTCGCCGCACATTTCAAATGGGCGGCGAAACTGTGGATGAGGTTTTCAATAATCGTTTTCAATGCCAGGCAGTCAAGTGTCTCAATTCTGTTTTCATCGAAAAAGCATTTCCCAAGCTCGCAATCACGTTCGGTTCTCTTTTAGATAAGGTGATTCACATGAAAGTAATGTTAAAGCGTGGATTTACATTAATTGAACTGCTGGTTGTGATCGCGATTATCGCGGTACTCGTCGCCTTGCTTCTGCCTGCGGTACAGCAGGCCCGTGAAGCGGCTCGCCGCTCTCAATGCAAGAACAACTTGAAGCAAATCGGGCTGGCGCTTCATAATTACCACGATACATATTCGACATTTCCGATCGGATCAAATTTAGAGGCATACACCGGCACAAACTGGAGGTTGTCGATTTTTCCTCAACTCGAACAGTCAGCATTGTTTAACATGCTCGATTTTGATTCAGCTTCCCGAAACTTCAGATCATATGGTACATCACATGCTAAATCGAATTCCCTGTTAAGTGGTGTCACGATTTCCGTATATGTATGCCCATCAAGCCCGTTGAAGCCGAATGCCGAGGATGGATTTCAGAATATCTACAGAATCCAGATTCCAATGTATATCGGGATCGGTGGAGCATCCGACACGACGACTCCCACTACAAATGGTCAGATTTTCCTCGCAGGTCAGGGGGCTGGAGCGTACTCATCGGTCTTTTCGGGACAACGTTTGACAGCCAATGGAAGTTTAAGATGGAACTCCGCTTCCCGATTACGAGATCTGACTGATGGGGCATCAAATACAATGATTGTGGGAGAACAATCTGGAACAGTCCGGGGTGGCGCTGACCGGCGGAACGGATGGAATGGAGGATACTGCGGGGCATCAGGAATGACGACTCCAGTATCCAAGTCTGGATTGACTTCCATGAGCGTCAATAGTCCCTTTTCGAACGGGCTGACAAGCCTTTATTATTCAATCAATGCAGATGTTGCTGCTGACGTGATGGGAACATTCCCATACAGCGTCAATACAGTTCTGAACTCATATCATGTGGGTGGGATCCATGCACTTTTAGCAGATGGTTCTGTCCGGTTTCTGAGTCAGAATATCGCAATGCCAACCTATCTATATCTAGGGGCATGTGACGACGCGCAGGTGATCGGAGAATTTTAGCCATGCCTGTAAAGTCGGCTTGCGCGCAAGTGGCATTACATTGAAAGCAACACTGGCTTTGAAGTAGAGGTGGTTTCATCACTCTGAAAAGAGTGAATCCAGGAAGGCGACTTTCCTGCGGAGCCGCACAAAAGATCATGTTTTCTCCGGCGCGCGGCACGGCAGGAGCCTTGCCTTCCCGGTTTTGAAACCGCCTCGAATACGACAGTCCCACTTGTTGAAATTCCCGGTATTTCGCGATCGAAAGTGCCAATCACTTCCACTCGGAATACAAGAAAGCTGCAAGGGTTCATGAATCCTGAACGAATCACCTGCAAATGAAGTATCAATATCATCGTGAATCACAACTCAAATTTTCACGTCAAGTCCTGTCTCTGTGTCCTCGTTGTGATGTTGGCTTATGGATGCGGAGGGATCAGCACACCAAAACCCGCCTCAATCGAAGGTGTCGTGACGATTGGGGGTAAACCTTTAACAACAGGTTATATCCAATTTTTATCAAAATCGACTCCGAATGTTGAGGCAGCCCTACTCAAAGAAGACGGAAGTTATCAAGTCGCAGGCCTTTCGCTGGGAGAATATGACGTTCAGATTGGTCCTCCAGTTGTACCGCCGGGTTCTCCTCCTCCTCCCTCCGGACAAACAATTCCCAAGAAGTACATGGACCCCTCCACATCCGGTTTGAAGGTCACTGTCAAGCCGGGGAAAAACCGGTTCGATCCCGTACTCGAATAGTTGCTGAATGTGCAAGGCAACCTGAACTTCAAGTCACATGCAATGGATCCCGGCTTTTCCCTCATCGGCGGCATTTGAGGAATGTCATGAGCAGACGTTTTCAAGATCAAATCATTGCGATTACGGGTGCAGCAGGAGGGATTGGACAGGTCCTGTGCCGCTATCTGGGGAATGAAGGGGCAGGTATTGCTGCATTGGATCGGAATGAACGGGTTCTCGAATTTGTCGAAGCACTGAAATTCGAGGGGATCTCTGCCTGGGGGGCTGTGGCGGATGTCTCGAAGGCCGATGAAGTGGCAACCGCATTTCAGTCCTTTGGCGAAGTGCATGTTCTGATCAACAATGCCGGCTTCTCCAGTCAGCCCACGCTTGCCACTTCGGACCCGGCAGGCTGGAAGGCTCATGTTGATGGCAATCTGAACGGGGCTTTCAACTGTGCTCACGTGGTGCTGCCACAGATGGTTGAACGCCGTAGCGGTTCCATTATTAATGTCGGTTCAGTGAACGGGCTCGCAGCATTTGGTGATCCCGCATACAGCGCCTCAAAAGCGGGGCTGATTTCATTCACAAAGTCGCTGGCAGTGGAATACGGTCGTTACGGAATTCGAGCCAATATCGTGCTGCCCGGTACGGTGCGGACACCAATCTGGGATCAACGTATGAAAAAAGAGCCAGAAACCCTCAAAAAGCTGGAGAAATGGTATCCACTGGGCCGTGTGGCTGAACCCATCGAAGTGGCAAAGGTGATTGCGTTTCTCGCATCGGATGCAGCCAGCGCCATCACAGGCGCTGCGATCCCTGTCGACTGCGGACTGATGGCAGGCAACATCGTGATGACCAGAGAAATCATTCTCGGAGATTTTTAGAACCGCGAACAAAACCTCTCAAGCCGTGAGAATTCTCTTTCCGCAAGCGGATCGGGACGAGTTTTGCGAGGCGTTCTTAGTGCCCTCGTCGTGGTAGTCTTGATGGTTGAAAACTGAATGCCGCAAAATTCCGTTTACCTTGCATGTTTTAAGTATGTAGTTAAACAGACAATAGTGAAAAGAGAGACATGGAACGGTTAAGAATCGGCATCATCGGCTTGGGGTGGTTCGGCGAAATCCACGCTGAGACCATCATCGGCGTTCCTCATCTTGAACTCACCGCTCTTTGCACGCGGAATCAGGAGCGTCTCACCAGCCTCGGGCAGAAATTTGGAATCGAAAAAGTTCATACGGACTATCACGAATTACTCGCAGATCCGGAGATTGACGCTGTTTCCATTTGTACGATGTGGGATCAACATACCGAACCCGCAATTGCGGCACTGCGAGCGGGGAAGCATGTGTTTCTGGAGAAGCCGATCGCGTCGACGGTGGACGATGCGCAGAAGATCGTCGCTGCTGCTCGCGAAAGCACGGGAATTCTCTTTGTCGGTCATATTGTGCGGTTTAATCCTCGTTACCGTATGGCCAAACAGGCGATCGATGCTGGCCGGATCGGAAAGATCGTCTCGCTCTCATCCAGACGCAATATCCCGGCAGTTTGGACTCCCACCATTCTGAACAAAATTGGTCCGATCGTTGGGGATGCCATCCACGATGCTGACATCATGCTCTGGTTCACCCAGGATCGAATCGTCTCCGCGTATGCGCAGACGGTCTCGATTCGCAAACTGAAGCATCCGGATATCGGTCAGACGATGTACCGGTTCGCCAGCGGGGCGACGGCAACTTTGGAAACAGTCTGGTGCATGCCAGAGAAAACTCCTTTTGATATCGATGAGCGGATGTCGATTATCGGGACAGAAGGCATTATTCATATTCAGGACACATTCCCTAATCTAGGGATCGTCGATGCTGGGAAGTTCCATAGCCCCGATACGACATACTGGCCCGAATTCAATGGAACTCGCGGAGGAGCGCTTCGCGACGAATTCAATTACTTCGCTGATTGCGCTTTGCGTGGAGAACGGCCAAAAATCGGGACGCCAGAAGATGCAACGGCCGCCTTGGAGGCAACGCTCGCTGCAGAAGAATCAACAAGAACCGGAAACGTCGTCTATTTGAAAAAGTAGACCAAGAAATCACGACATTGTGAAAAGTCACAATTCATCACTCACTTGAAACACCGTTTCCACCTTAGGAATCCGCACATGATTGTTCGTCGAGTTGTTTTGGGAATCATTCTCTGTTTGATGCATGCGAGCCTGCAGGCTGCGGAGCGGGAAGCCACTCCTGTCAGTTCCATCAGCGTGAAATCTGGATTTCAAGTTGAACTCCTTCGCTCTGCTCAACCTGGTGAAAGTTCCTGGATCAGCATGACCTTCGACGACCAGGGACGGATTATCATGGCGGCCGAATACAACGGCCTGATAAGAATGACGCTGGGGAAAAATCCCGATGAAGTGAAATTCGAAAAGCTTGCTGGAACTGAGCAATTACGACATTGCCGTGGGGTCCTCTTTGCTCATCAATCAATTTATGCCTGCGCCACCGATGGTGAAGGAATCTATCGACTGAGGGATCTGGATGGCGACGGAACCTATGAAGACATACAACTCATCTGTCAGTTCAACTATGAGCAACGCCACGGTCATGGTGCGAATCAGATGAGGCTAGGACCTGATGGAATGATTTATGTTGCCGTCGGAAATGATGTCTATTACCCAGAGCATCGCGACCCAAATTCCCCCTATCGAGATTCTGAAAATGACTGGCTCCTTCCGAATCCACACGATGGGTCCAGGGACGAGCGGACCGGATATATCCTGAGGATGACTCCCGAAGGAAAGGTGCTCACAGTTCTGGCGGGTGGACTCCGCAATCAGATGGATGTCGCATTCAATTCCGATGGCGAAATGTTCACGTGGGACGCTGATATGGAATGGGATGTCGGGATGCCCTGGTATCGGCCTACCCGAATTAACCACATCGTTTCTGCAGGCGAATACGGCTGGAGATTTGGAACCGGGAAATGGCCGGCATGGTATCCGGACAGCCTTCCGAGCAACCTCGACACTGCGCTGGGATCTCCGACGGGAATCACATTCGGAACCGAAAGTTCCTGGCCGGGAAGATATCAGCAGGCAATGTATGCAGCTGATTGGCAACACGGACGATTGTTGCTCATTGATATGAATGAAAAAGGTGCCTCCTATCAAGGACGTTACGAGGTGTTGGCTGAAGGAAGTCCACTCAATATCTGTGATCTGGAATTCGGCTCGGATGGGGCACTCTATTTCATCACGGGTGGACGTGGATCTCAATCGGGACTTTATCGGATTACCATGACTCCGGAAGGAATCGAGGAAGGGAAGGAACTGGAGGTTGTTAAGTCCCAGGCTGCTGCCGAAGCCAGAAAAATTCGGCATGAGTTAGAAGAACTCCATATTAAGAAGGACTCGACACGGCTTCCGTTCATCTGGAGCCATCTTGCCAGCGAAGACATTTGGATTCGATTTGCAGCGAGACTGGCACTGGAATGTCAACCAGTCGGGACATGGCGGTCAAAAGTCATTTCGGAACCAGATTCAAAGGCGCGACACACAGCCATAATGGCTCTGGCGCGGGTTGGCGAATCATCAGATCAGCCCATCATATTTGAGGGGATTAAGGATTGGAAATTTCAATCGGAAGATCCTGACGAACTGCTGTGGTTTCTTCGCACTCTGGAATTGACGTTGATTCGGCAAGGCATTCCAGAGGCTGCCACGCAGCAGGAACTGGTGAAGCTGTTGAACCAAATTCCACCGTCCGATCGCTTCTCGGTGAATTGGTTGCTGGGGGAATTGCTCGTTGCCTTGGAAGCCCCCACAGCCGTTGAGTTCCTCATCGGGAATCTCTCAGCGGGTTCCACTCAAGAGGAACAAATCCAGTTCGCCAAGACACTCATGCGCGTAAAAGGCGGTTGGACTCCGGAATCGCGCAAAACGATGTTCAATTGGTTGACGAAAAACAAGCGTCTCCCCGGGGGACGTTCAATGAACGAAGTTCTCCTATCAATGCGGGAAGATTTTTCTGCATCGTTATCCGACGCGGAACGACTCTCATTTCAAAATGAGCTTGAAGAGTTGCAAAAGCCTGCCAATGAAAACGAATTTGCTGTTCTCAGCGTCAATCGACCGCTGGTACGGAATTGGACCGTTGACGAATTAGAGGCAGAGCTGGCAAAGCTCGATTCTTCAAAAATTGCTACGGATTCCGGTCTCAAATTCTTCTCGGAAGCACTCTGTCTTCGATGCCATCAATTTGGAGATCGGGGAAGCCATATTGGACCAGACCTTTCAAATGTTGGCAAACGAATGGATCGGCGCGCGATTTTGGAATCCATTATCGAGCCTTCCAGGCAGATTGATCCAAAGTACAGCAGCTCCATTTATCTGCTTGAAAACGGCCAGGTCGTTTCAGGGCGAGTTTGCAGGGTGAATAAGGATCACATCGGCGTTGAAATCGACGCCCTCACAGGTAAGTCTGTCAACATCCCGCGCGCAGAGATTGCTGAATCAAAATTGTCCCCGGTTTCTCCAATGCCACAGAACTTGCTCAATGTTTTTACTGCTGAGGAAATCTACAGTCTACTTTCCTACTTACAGCAGTCGCATAACATTGGGAAGTCTCAATCCCCATGAACTCGATAATAAAAATTGCGAATAAATCCGAAACCAAAATAAACAATTTCAGCAGAATACAAATGGCAGGTGTTTGAGTGAGAAACCTTTCTTATTGTTGCGTGGTCGTAGTTACATTCTGTCAAGTCAGCCTCGGCGGCGACTCCCCTCCTGTCGGATTTCATTCGCTATTTAATGGCCGTGATTTCAGTGGCTGGCATGGAATGCCCACCTATGATCCAGTCAAACTGGCTGCTCAATCAGAAAAAGAACAAGCAAATCTATACAAACAATGGAATGCTGAAATTCAATCACACTGGAAAGTCGAAGAAGGGGTAATCGTTAATGATGGAAAGGGATCCTATCTAACAACAGACAAATCCTTCAGTGACTATGAACTTCTGGTAGACTTTAAACTGTCACCCAAAGGTGATAGCGGTATCTACCTGAAAAATACACCGCAGGTGCAAATCTGGGATTTCACTGAAGCAGGTGGAAGATGGTCGCGTGGAGCGGACAAAGGCTCAGGAGGACTTTTTAATAATCAACCGGATCATCCTGGAAAAGATCCGCTGGTTCTCGCTGACCACCCCATTGGGGAGTGGAACACGATCCGTGTCATCCAGGTAGGGGCACGCACAAGTGTCTGGCTGAATGGCAAACTTGTTGTCAATCACGCCCTTCTGGACAATTACTTTAATCCCAGTAAGCCAATTCCTAAAACAGGTGAAATCCAGCTTCAGGCTCACGGGGCTGAAACATGGTGGAGAAACATTTTTATCCGAGAGATTCCGACGGAGGAAGCAAACAAGATTCTTCACGACAATTCAGGTGAAGACTTCACGGCCATTTTCAACGGGAAGGATCTCACCGGATGGCAGGGAAAAACGGAATTTTATAATATCACCGACGGTGTTCTGCAAAATCAGGAAGGAAAAAACGGACTCATCTTCACCGAAAAAGAATACCGCGACTTCGTCCTTCGCTTGCAGTTCAAGATCCCACCAAAAGGGAACAGCGGAATCGCCATTCGATACCCGGGTGAAGGTGAGCCTGCATACACCGGAATGTGTGAAGTGAAAATAATGGATTCGGAGCATCCCGAATACCAAATGATCGACCCGCGACAGGCTCATGGATCGGTGTATGGGAAGATTCCGGCGACCAGAGGCTATCTGCGCGACACCGGCGAATGGAACTTTCAAGTTGTCACGGTGAAGGATTCAAAGGTGACAGTTGAGTTAAACGGAAGCGTCATTTTAGATGGTGACATTGCCGGCGTTATCCAGATGATGAACAATGCGGAACATCCTGGAAAAAATCGCACCGCCGGATTTATAGGTCTAGTTGGAAGTAGTGTTCCAGTCGAATTAAAGCAAATTGAGCTGAAGGAAATTCAGTAATCTGCTTTCGGGAAAAGAGGCTTACTGATTCTATACGAAAATGTCCGTGCTACATCGATGTCAAGTTTCTATTGAATGACTCACGTGCGATATATCGTATGTCGCCAGGCATTCCGAATATTTTATAAATGAGGAAAAAGATACTGCGTTGGCAATCCCGCCATTTGATAAATATCGTTTTTGCCTTTACAGACTGGAGAGTATTGACATGCCTTCACGCCAGGGGCCTGATTATTGAGGGCATTACTCAACCGGAGGGCGGCGGTCGTCTAAAATCAGCTTACCAATGGGTGGGCTATTAACATGAAATGCCAAATAACAACACAGTGGCCACCATCGGTTAATCGCTACTGGAGAAACAAACAGGGGACGCACACACATCAGCAAACAGAGCCTGGAATATAGACAGCATGTCATTGAAGAGGTACAAGCCGCCTGCATTGAGCGGCAACTGACTGGACGACTGAAGCTGGAGGCGGAGCTTTACCCTCCTGATCGACGAAAGCGGGATATCGACAATGTTGACGAAAAGAAGCGGAACGGAAAGCCCGTCGTGAAATTCGCGTCGGCTCACGATTTCCGCAGATCATTCGGAACCCGATGGGCCTCCAAGGTCACGCCAGCAGACCTTCAGCAGATGATGAGGCACGACTCGATTGAAACGACCATGAAATATTATGTGGGCCAAGGAGCGATGGACATTGCCAGCCGAGTCTGGGCAGCAGGCAGCCACGAAACGCAGTGATTCACTTATGTTGCCACTAGCCGATTTTTGGCCTTATCTGGCATGGTGCATTTTTCGTAAGTCATTGGCCAAGGCGGGGATCGAACCCGCACGCCGCTTGCGCGACACAGGATTTTAAGTCCTGTGCGTCTGCCTATTCCGCCACTTGGCCTCACCGCGTAAAACACGCGATTTTATTGCTTTCTCTCATGCGTGAAAATAGGATTGTACAACCATTCGTACAACCGGCAAGCTTGAGAGGCCGCAATCATGCCGCAGCGGGAAAAGCCACCAAAACCGTCGAAAGACTTTCCGCTGACACCACATGCAACAAAACGATGGTGCAAAAAAATCCGTGGGAAAATCTACTACTTTGGAACTTGGGACAACCCAGATTCGGCACTGCAGGAGTCTCTGAAGATCAAAGAAGAACTGCAAGCAGGGATCGATCCGAGGCGTTCGGTCACTCGAGTGACAACCGAAGATCTGGTCAACGCGTTTCTTCACCGATCCGATTCCCGGGTCAAGTCCGGTGAACTGTCGGCCCTGAGCTGGAATGACTATCGCGTCATCGGAAAGATGATCGTCAATCACTTAGGTCAAACCACTGATCCAGAGAAGCTGCGACCGGTTGATTTCGCATCCTTCCGCCAATCTGTCGCCGAGAAGTATTCGCCATCTCGAATTTCAAAAGTCGTTACTGTCACCCGTCAGATTTTCAAATGGGCCCAGAACAGCGAACTGATCGGAACTCTTCCCAGGTTCGGCCCTGACTTTTCGGTTTCCACAAGGAACCAAATGCTGCTTCATCGAGCCGTGCAGGAAAAAAAACTGCTGACCGACGAAGAGATTCGGAAGCTTCTGGCGTCAGGAAGCCAAAAGTGGAAAGCGATTCTCCTGCTCTGTATCAATGGTGGCCTTGGGAACTCCGACATTGCCCGTCTGACACTCTCTGATGTGTCAGGAGAGTGGCTGGAACTGCCGCGAGGAAAGACCGGCGTTGACCGGCGTATTCCCCTCTGGAGTGAAACGAGCAACGCCATCGAGAGATATTTAAAAAGTCGGATGGAACCACAAGCCGGAGTGAAAGAGCTTCTCTTTCTGTCGGAGCGGGGTGGACCAATGGTGTCGATTCAGGAAGGGGGGCATCGGGCGGACCTTGTTGCCAAGGGGTTCAGAAAGTTGGCAGTGCTCACAGACGTTTATCGCCCACGTTTGGGTTTGTATTGGTTCCGTCACACGTTCCAGACGATCGGGGATGGCGCAGGCGATCCGATGGCCACGTCTCACATGATGGGACACATCGACGGCTCGATGGCTGGCCAGTCTGAAGAACAGATCGATGATTCCCGTCTCCTGAAGGTGGCCAACCATGTCCACAACTGGCTTTTCAAGACCACAAGGAAAAAAGAGGCTGAATGATGTTTCCTCCCAGTTCCCCCAAGTGAAGTTCCCCCCTGTGAAGTTCGTCTGGTCGAGCAAACTGCTCTCGACCAGTTTGGTCTCTCATGTGGCCGCGAAGCACGTCTTTCCCTCAATGAAACATGGGGGGAGGACATACCGATGGTCTTCATGATGCTGAGGTGATTGAGCAACACTTCAAAATTCCGATGGGAAATGGCATAATTCAACTCACGTCAATGAAATCCCACGGAGCGTGTTCATGGTCGTCGTCGAGGCCCATCTCGGAGCTGGCGTGGCTTTCATGGTTTCAAGGATGACTGTGCCCCTCATCTTTTTGGTCGCCTGCCTGCCATTGGTCCTGTCATCTGTCGCCATTGCTCTGAATGTCTCTCCCGGTGACGCCTTGGCGTCATGGAATGATGGAGGGACAAAGCAGGCGATTCTGAATTTCACTGCCAGGGTCACACGAACGGATTCTCCTGATCTCGTCCCGGTAGAAGTGGAGAACGATCTTTCCGGCTTCGTAAGTATGAGACCTGTCAGGTTGATCCTGTGCCCGCCCGTGTTGTTTTGGACAGGCGCGCGTTTCGATTGAAGAAACAGGGTGCCCGCGTGACAGGACGTCTGGCATGTCTGGCAAAACGCTCTGGGTCTGCCCACTTTGTTCATTGGACGGCATGATGCAGCGTCTGGCTTACATTCTGATGGGCATCGCAGCGTTCGGAGGAACATTTGCCGCGGTCCGTTGGTTCCAGTCCAAAGCCGCTTCCATGCAGATTTCGACGAACCTCGAACGCGCGGTTCTTGCGGACGCTCCGCCGGGAATGGTCTGGGTTCCAGGTGGGGAGTTTGAATTCGGAACGAATTCCCGCCTTGGCTGGAGGGACGAAAAACCGTCCCATCGGGTGCGGGTCGACGGGTTCTGGATGGATGCCTGCGAGGTGACGAATGCCCAGTTTCGTGAGTTTGTGAACGGGACCGGGTACGTCACGACGGCCGAAAAAGCTCCCGTGCTGGAAGAGGTGATGCGCCAGGTTCCCGAAGGGACTCCCCCTCCATCACCGGATCTGCTTGTTCCGGGATCGATGGTCTTCGTTCCCCCTGAACAAGCTGTGTCACTGGATGATCTTGGTCAGTGGTGGAAATGGACCCCGGGAGCGAACTGGCGGCATCCCGAAGGTCCGGGAAGTGATCTCATCGGACGAGAGTCCCATCCCGTGGTGCATGTCTCCTGGGATGATGCGACAGCTTATGCAAGTTGGGCGGGCAAGCGGTTGCCGACGGAGGCGGAATGGGAATTCGCCGCACGTGGAGGACTGGAGGGGCAGGATTTCGTCTGGGGCGCTCAGGCTCCCGGTGAGCAGTTTCTTCCGGCGAATCTCTGGCAGGGAGAGTTTCCGCATCGGAATACGGAAGCAGACGGCTTTCTCCGGACGGCGCCGGTGAAGTCGTTTCCTTCGAATGGATATGGTCTGTATGACATGGCAGGCAATGTCTGGGAGTGGTGTTCCGACTGGTATGATCGCGGGCTTCACCCCCGGCTTGCCCAGGAAGCGGTTGTCAGAAATCCGACCGGTCCAGCTCAAACACAGGATTCGACTCAACCTTACGCAACATTGCGGGTCCAGAAAGGAGGTTCGTTTCTCTGTCACGAATCATACTGCTTACGGTATCGGCCCAGTGCCCGGCATGGAGGGGCTCCCGATACGGGGATGTCTCATATCGGATTTCGATGCGCTCTGCCAGGCCACGCAGCGACTCCCAGGCGGGCAGCCGGTTCAGGTTCACCGCCGTAATGATGCGACTGACGTGTTCCTTTCTCCCCTAATCAAGGTCTCAACAATGCGTCTCAAACGAATTCCCATCCTGATCGCCATGGCGATCGGAGCCCTGGGCGGGTATCTGGCCGCTCAAGGTGACTTCTCCTTTCCACAACCAGTGGCAGCAGCGACGTCATTATCGGGACCCCATGCACTCGGCGAAGGGGGCTCCCAGGCGGGCTGCTGCACGGATTCAGCGGTCTACCCGACTGGCCGACTGCAAGTGTTGAAGGAGGCTTCCAGTGCTCATCAACTGGTTGCCTTCTACCAGGCACCCGGCGGTTCCGGAAAACCGGCAGCCAATGCCAAGCCGAACATTCTGGTGATCTTCGGGGACGACGTCGGGCAGTCGAACATCAGTGCCTATACACATGGACTGATGGGCTATCAGACGCCGAACATCGACCGGATCGCGAAGGAAGGACTTCTGTTTACGGATTACTATGCCGAGAACAGTTGCACTGCCGGAAGATCGACGTTCATCACCGGCCAGGCTTGCCTGCGGACGGGTCTGTCGAAGGTGGGAATTCCGGGGGCCACGGTGGGTCTTCAGAAGGGGGACATCACGATCGCTGAAGCGATCAAACCGCAGGGATACGCCACGGGTCAATTCGGCAAGAATCACCTGGGAGACCGGGATGAATACCTCCCGACCGCGCATGGCTTCGATGAGTTCTTCGGCAATCTGTATCACCTGAACGCCGAGGAAGAACCGGAACGTCCTTACTGGCCAAAAGATGATCCGGAGTTCGTGAAAGCCTATGCGCCGCGCGGCGTGATCAAGTCTTCCGCCGATGGAAAAATTGAGGATTCCGGCCCGCTGAACCGTAAGCGGATGGAAACCATCGATGACGAAACCACCGCTGCCTGCATGGACTTCATCGATCGACAAGTCAAAGCAGACAAACCGTTCTTTGTGTGGATGAACTTCACTCGGATGCACATCTTCACACATGTTCGCCCAGAGTTCAAAGGCAAGAGCGGCATGGTCGGGAACGAATATGCCGACGGGATGTGGGAAATGGATCAGAATGTCGGGAAGCTGCTCAAGCATCTCGATGACCTGAAGATCGCCGACAACACCATTGTCATCTTCACAACTGACAACGGTCCCAACGCCTTCACCTGGCCAGATGCAGCGACAACCCCCTTCCGCAGCGAAAAAGACACGAACTGGGAAGGGGCATTCCGCGTGCCGTGCCTGGCCCGCTGGCCGGGCCATTTCAAGTCCGGTGAGGTCGTGAACGGCATCGTTTCCGGGTTGGACTGGCTCCCGACACTGCTCGCCGCCGCTGGCGATCCGGGTGTAAAAGAACGTCTTCTGAAAGGGTGGCAACCCGAGGGGAACCCAACGACCTTCAAAAACCATCTCGATGGGTTCAATCAGTTGGATTATTTCACGGGGAAGGCCGACAAGAGCGCACGGAACGAGTTCTTCTATTTCAATGATGACGGTGATCTGGTCGCCATGCGCACGGGGGACTGGAAGTTGATCTTTGAAGAACAGGAGCTGAAAGGTCAGTTTGATATCTGGGCGCATCCGTTCACGAAGCGACGTGTTCCTAAGTTTTTCAATTTGCGGATGGATCCGTATGAACATGCCGATATCTCCGGGAGCGGTTACGATCAGTGGCGGGTCGAGAATGCCTATCTGCTTGCTCTTGGCCAGATCAAGGCGGCGGCTTTCCTGGAAACATTCGTCGAGTATCCACCAAGCCAGCGACCGGCAAGTTTCAGCGTCGACCAGATTCGTAAAAGTGTCGACAAAAAGATCGACGAGTCATTCAAGAAACGTGGTCTGGAATAGCTCGGACGGTAGCCCGGCGCGCCGATTCACGAAATCGGCGCGCCTTTTTGAAGAGACTTCATGCCTTCTCGGACGAAACGACGCCGGCCCCAATCCTCCGCACCGGCCGAATTGATTGACCGGCCGGTGGTGAACGACCGCCATCGTCCGCCGGTCGCCGTCGCCGCGTTGCTGCTCTTTGCTTCGGGCGTTTCGGCGTTAGTCTTCCAGATTCTGTGGATCAAGCAGCTCTCGCTGGTCGTCGGTGTCGACGTTTACGCCGTTACAGTGGCGGTCAGTGGGTTCTTCGCGGGTCTGGCGTTGGGAGGCTGGGGATTCGGGCGACGGGTGGAGCATGTCGCGCATCCGCTACGGCTCTACGGCTGGCTGGAATTTGGGGTGGCATTCTCCGGAATCGGCTGCACACTGGCTCTCGCCCGTGCGGCTCCATTGTTCGCCACGCTGGAGCACTGGACCGGACCGCTGGCCTGGGCACTCCCCTTTCTGCTGGTGGGCATTCCTGCGACATTGATGGGAGGCACGCTCCCCGTATTGTTGCGAACACTGGCGACACAGACCGGGCCGATCAGTTCCATCGGCGGACGGCTGTATGCCGCCAACACCGCCGGGGCGATCGTTGGCACGCTGGCCACTCCATTGCTTCTGATTCCCTGGCTGGGGGTATTCGGTTCATCATTCTGTGCGGCAGCAATGAATGTTCTGGCCGCCCTGGGGGCCTTGGCTCTCGGTCGATCCGTTTCTGCACGACAGGTGGGATCGGTCGCCCCACAACCCAACTCACGGTCTGCAAAATTCCGGCTGGCACTCCTGCTTTATGCGATTGCCGGAGGGATCGCACTCGGCTACGAGGTCGTCTGGTCGCAGGTGATCGTCCAATGGACCAGCACGCGCTCGTTTGCGTTCGCGGTGGTGCTGGCGGTCTACCTGGGAGGGCTCATGATCGGCAGCCAATTGTATTCACTGCGTTCTGACCGCACGCGCGATCCCTGGGGACAGTTCGGATTCCTGATTGCCGCCGCCGGAATGGTGACGCTGCTGCAAGTCGTGTTCCTGGGAGACTGGCTTTCCCGCGGGCAGGTCCAGGCGGCTTCCCTCGCCTTTCACGTCACCGGCAGCGAATCGGTCGCCATGATGGCACGATTCGGGCTGGCGGCGGTGTGTGTCGTGCTGCTCCCCACGATTCTGCTGGGAGCGGCATTCCCGGCGGCGTTGCGACTCATTGGAGACGCCACGCAGGCCGGTCGGAATGCCGGGTGCGTTCTGGCAGTCAATACGATCGGAGGAATCGCCGGAACATTCATCGCAGGATTCTTCCTTATTCCGACATTCGGACTGGAACGGAGCCTGGCGGTCCTGGCATCCGCAGCCGCCGTGGTCGGGACGATTGCCATCTTCTCTGGAGGAGCTTTTCATTCCGGAGTTCGTTGGGGGACGTTGGTCTGCGGGCTGGTCACCGTGGGAACGGCAATCACCGTCGAACCGGATCAGCTGGCCCATCAACTGGCGGCCCGGCGCAAAGGGAAACTGTTGTTTCAAGAGTCCGGCGCCGGGGGGACCGTCGCTGTGATCGAACAAGGAACCGGCAGCAACACCTTCCGTCGGCTCTACATTCAAGGAGTTTCCAACTCCGGAGACTCGATGACCTCGCTGCGCTACATGCGTCTTCAGGCACTCCTGCCGCTGATGATTCATCGTGGCGAACCCAAGTCCGCACTGGTCATTGGACTGGGGACAGGCATCACCGCCGGCAGCCTGTTGACTTATGACGGTCTGGAGCGGCGCGTCTGCGCGGAATTGATGCCGGAAGTCGTCCGGGCGGCCGCTCTGTTTCAGGGAAGCCATCACGTCACGAGCGATCCCCGCATCGAATTGCGACTCAGTGATGGTCGCCGGGAATTGTTACGCAGCAACGAGACCTACGACCTGATCACCCTGGAACCGCCTCCCCCTTCGGCAGCAGGAGTCGTGAACCTTTATTCCACCGACTTCTACACGCTGGCCAGCCGGCGGCTGAATCAGAACGGCCTGCTGGCACAGTGGCTGCCGTTGCCGACACAGACCAGTGATGACACCCGTTCCCTCGTCCGGAGCTTCCTGGATGTTTTTCCATATGCCACATTGTGGACAACGGAACTGCACGAGATGCTGCTCGTCGGGTCACTTGCTCCCATGGAACTGGATGCCGCGCGAATTGCCACCCGTTTCCAGCAGCCGGATGTCTCCACCAGTCTGCGCGAAGTCGGGATCGACTCTCCCGCGGCGCTGCTGGCGACGTTCCTCTGTGACCGTTCGGGGCTGGAACGCTATGCAGGGAACATTCCGTCCGTCACCGACGATCGTCCACGGATCGAATATGGGACCTGGGTTTTGCCTGGGGAATTCGAGCGGACATTCTCCAGCCTGATGGAATTCCAGACCGAACTGGAACTGCTGTCTGCCGACTCCGCACTGGTCGCTGCCATTGCAGAGCAGCGCCTCATCCTGCACACGTTCTATGCCTCTGGAATCGCCGCTTATGCCAAAGACCGGGCGGCCTGGAAGCAGCATCTCTCGGCGGTGCTCCATCGAGCGCCGCACAATCCTTACTATCGCTGGTTTGCAGGTGGCAACGCGGCAGGCCCGTAGGAAACCAGATTGTGACGGAGTTGCTGGTTCATGCACTCTCCTTGAGAAGACATCAAGTCGAACACGTTGTTCTCCCCAAAGGCTGACACGTTTTAACCGGACAGAGTATCACGATGACGTCTCGCGACAGCTTTCTCTCTCTCAAACAGCGTATGGCGCAATCGATCATCGGGCAGGAAGCCGTGATCGATCGCGTCCTGATGGCATTGCTGGCAAACGGCCATGTGTTGATGGAAGGGCTTCCCGGGCTGGCCAAGACGCGGACGATCAAGACACTGGCGTCATGCCTGGAATCGGAATTTCGCCGGATCCAGTTCACGCCGGACCTGCTGCCGGCAGATATCACCGGCACCGAGGTGTACTACGGCGAAGCGGGACAAGGGACCTTCAAATTTCAGCCGGGACCGATCTTCGGCAACCTGATTCTCGCCGATGAAATCAACCGCGCCCCCGCCAAGGCACAATCCGCTTTGCTGGAAGCGATGGAGGAACGGCAAGTCACCGTCAGCGGCACAACGCATCCGCTGCCGGAACTCTTTCTTGTGATGGCCACGCAGAATCCCATCGAGCAGGAGGGAACCTATCCTCTTCCCGAGGCCCAGATGGACCGGTTCCTGATGAAGGTCGTCATCGGCTATCCCAGTGACGAGAGCGAAACGAAGATTCTCCATCTGGTGCGCGGTGAAGAGTCCGGGACAGCAAAGTCGGACATTTCCAAAACTCCTCAGCAGGTGGTCTTCGACGCCCGGAAAGAAGTTTCCCAGGTCTTTGTTTCCGAGTCGCTGGAAAAGTATCTCGTCGCCCTGATCGCCGGAACCCGTCGTCCGGAGAAGCTGGGAGAGAATCTCAAGAAATGGATTCAAATCGGTGCCAGCCCGCGCGGCACGCTGGCACTCGACCGTTGCTGTCGGGCACACGCGTGGCTGAATGGACAGGATCACGCCACCCCCGACAACGTGCGGGCCGTGGCCCTGGAGTGTCTGCGGCATCGCGTGATCCCCACCTATGAAGCCCAGGCGGAAGGAGTCACGACGGATCAGGTGATCGAAGAATTGCTCAAACAGGTGGCTGTGGCCTGAACAGGAGCCGCCTCGAATGAATCACTCCGTTTCCAGACCCGGCATTTCCGTTTCACTTTCGGATCTGATCGCATTTCGGTGCCATGCGCGGGGATTCAGTTTTCTGCCCCGCCAGCCGGTGCGCAGTCTGCTGGCGGGACAACATGCGTCACGATTGCGCGGGCGTGGGCTCAACTTCGAAGAACTGCGGCGTTACCTCCCCGGCGATGATCCTCGCACGATCGACTGGAAGGTGACCGCACGGACGCGCCAGATGCACTCCCGGGTCTTCACCGAGGAACGGGAACGTCCTGTGCTGCTGGTCGTTGATCAGCGGATGAGCCTGTTCTTCGGCAGCCGTTCGAAATTGAAATCGGTCGCGGCGGCGGAGATTGCCGCAGCGGCCGCATGGAGAACATTCGCGGTGAAAGACCGCGTCGGAGCGGTCGTCTTTGGAGATGCGGATCAATCCGTCATTCGACCGCAGCGCAGTCAGGCGACGGTGATGACGATCCTGAAAACGCTGGCGGACCGGAACCAGGCGCTGCGTGCCGATGCTCCCCCTTCCAATCCGGAGCGGTTGAATTTTGCACTTCGCCAGGCACGCGATCTGGCGACACACGATTTTCTGGTCGTGCTGATCACCGATGCCCACGGCGCCGATGCCGAAACGCAGCAGCTTGCGACGGAGATCTCGCAGCACAACGATGTGCTGGTCATTTTTGTGTACGACCCGCTGGAAGCGGATTTCAAGGCGCATGAACGGGCCGTCGTGTCCGACGGCCGTTCGCAATTGGAAGTTTCCTCTCATCTCTCCAGCATTCGCACCGATTTTCAGCAGGATTTTCAGTCTCGGCTCGCGCAGACGAAACAGTTTTTGCTCACACGGAAGGTTCCGCTCCTGATGCTCGATACGCAACAGGAGGTGATCACACAGGTCTCACGACAACTGGGTGGCCGCCCCCGGAGGCCATCATGAACGAGGCCACTCCGATGACTGATGCCGCGAGTCTGTCGCGATTGCATGACATCATCGAACTGCCCCCTGTCGCGTGGTGGCCGCCCGCACCGGGATGGGACGTCGTCGGAGTTCTGCTGCTGGTTCTGTTCCTCTGGTCGATGTGGCACTGGGCAGTCTGGTGGAGAAGAAATGCTTATCGGCGCGAGGCGCTCAGGTTATTGAAAGCGTTGCCGGTCGAGGCCGCCGGTCTGCCGCAGCTGGATGAACTTCTGAAACGAGTTGCTCTTTCAGCGTACCCGCGCGAGCAGGTGGCCTCGTTGAGTGGCGTCGCCTGGCTGGAATTTCTCGACCGAACGGCGAACAGCAAAGAATTCGTGGAAGGAGCAGGGCGGGTTCTCGGCGAAGCGGCCTATGTTTCTGAGAAATCGCCGGCGGATGTGCCTGCCGTCATGGCGGTCGCTGAAAACTGGATTCGTCAGCATGCAGGAGCGCACTCATGTTGACGTTGGCTTTCCCCTGGCTGCTGATTCTGCTCCCCTTTCCTTTCGCAGTGATGCTGTTCACGCCGGAATACCGCGATTCACGGGAAGCCCTGCGGGTCCCGTTTCTCGAGAAACTCGGCCGGCTCAGCGGTCAGAAACCGGCCGAAGGGGCCGTCGTCCTGCGTCGTCGATGGATCAGGCTCATGTCGCTCTGGATCATCTGGCTCTGCCTGGTCGTGGCGCTGGCACGACCACAACGGATCGAAGCTCCCGTCACCAAGGTGATTCCCGTTCGCGATCTCCTGCTGGCAGTCGATCTGTCGGGGTCGATGGAAACGAAGGATTTCACCGATCAACAGGGGAAATCCGTCGATCGCCTGACAGCCGTCAAGCAGGTGCTGGATGAGTTTCTGGAAAGACAGACAGGCAGCCGGGTCGGGTTGATCGTGTTCGGTAATGCGCCATTCGTGCAGGTCCCCTTCACGCAAGACCTGGAGGTTTGTCAAGAACTTCTCGCGGAGACGGAACCGCGCATGGCGGGACCAAAGACCGCGCTCGGCGACGCCATCGGACTGGCAGTCACCGTGTTCGAACGCAGCGATGCCCCCGAACGGACACTGATCGTGCTGACCGACGGCAACGACACAGGCAGCGAAGTTCCGCCGCAAAAAGCCGCTGAAGTCGCCCGGGACAAGAAGATCACGATTCATGCGGTTGCCGTGGGAGATCCCAAAGGGGCGGGGGAACAGGCTCTCGACGAAAAATCCCTCGCCGCCGTCGCCGGGACGACCGGAGGGGTCTATGCCCATGCCGACAATCAGCAGGAACTGGCGAAGTTCTATGAGCGGATCGATCGGTTGAAGACTCACAAAGCCGAGACGATCACGCACCATCCCAGGACCGACCTGTTTCAATGGCCACTGGGTTTGGGATTGGTCCTGAGCATGACAGCGATGTGCCTGGGGGGATGGAGGACGGAGCAGTGAGCGATTTTCATTTTCTGCGCCCGTTCTGGTTCATGGCCCTTGCTCCGGCGGCATTGATCCTCTGGCGTTTGTGGAAAGCAACCGATGACCGCCGCATCTGGCGGGGGATCATTTCCGACGCATTGCTGCCATCTCTGCTCGTCGAAAAAGGGATTCGGCATCGCATTCGCCCGATTCATCTTCTATTGGCAGGGTGGCTTGTGGGAATCTGCGCGCTGGCGGGGCCGACCTGGGAACGGGAACCGGCTCCGTTCGCCGACGAGACCGCTGCGGTCGTGATCGTCCTCAAAGTTTCTCCCTCCATGTTAACGGAAGACGTCCAGCCCACTCGGCTGGCCCGTTCGGTGCAGAAGATCCGCGACTTGCTCACGCTGCGTCCGGGGGCGAAGACCGCTCTTGTCGCCTATGCCGGGTCGGCCCATCGCGTCCTGCCGCTGACGACGGATGCGGAAATTATCAAGACGTTCGCTGCTGAACTCAGCCCGGAGATTTTTCCACGTGAAGGAGACGTCGCCGATCAGGCGCTGGTCATGGGAAGTGCTCTTCTGAAGAAATCGAACGAACGGGGCTGGCTGCTCTGGATTGCCGATGGCGTCACTCCGGACCAACAGACCGCTCTGGAAAAAATCCGTCGAGAACTGGCACCCGTCAGCCTGCTCGTGCCGGAGACGACAGGAACGGAGTTCGACAGTGTGAAGCAGGCGGCCCATGTCATCGGCGCGGAGCTTGTCCCGTTGACACCGGATGATACGGACGTAAAACAACTGTTGCGGCGCACGGTGTTCTCGAATGTGCCTGACGGCTCCGGAGGCCAACGCTGGAGAGACGCGGGATATTTCCTGGTCCCGATCTTAGCATTGATCACACTATTCTGGTTCCGGCGCGGCTGGGTGATCCGTGGCTCCTTGTGGGGAGAGTCCGCATGACCGCGCTTCACCGAGCCACTTTCTACATCACACTATTGGTGGGGCTTGTTCTCTGGCGACCCTGGCAAATCGACCAGTGGCTGACACCAGATCAACAAGCACAGCGGCTGTTTCATGCGGGGAAGTTTCAAGATGCCGCCAAACTCTTCACGGATCCGTTACATCAAGGGACAGCCTGGTATCGCGCCGGAAAATTCAAAGAAGCCGAGAGAGCCTTCTCTCGTGATGGCTCCGCAGAAGGAGCCTATGATCGCGGCAACTCGCTGATCATGCTGGGCAAATACGACGACGCCATCCACAGCTACGCCCGAGCGTTACAGCTGCGTCCTCATTGGAAAGAAGCCGAAGACAATCAGGCTCTGGCCCAGGCCAGAAAGGATCGCCTTACCCAAAGTGGCGGCTCTGACGAAGGGACAGAAGGGCAGCTCAAGGCCGATGCCACGGTCTTCGACGATCATCCGCAACAGAACCAGGGGGAGACCGTCGAAGTTGCCGGTGGACCGCCCTTGAGTGATGACGAATTACGAACACTCTGGCTGCGGCGGGTGCAGACCAGACCGGCCGACTTTCTGAAAGCACGCTTCTCCTATCAACTGCATCAACAGGAGGAGACCCCATGAAACTTCTGTCAGTCGTCATGCTGGCATTTGTCGTGGCATCACACGCAGCGGCCGCCGATCCCACCGGAAGAGTCGAAGCCAAACTGACCACCGGGGGAGACCTGTGGGTTGGCCAAAGAGTGCCATTGACGATCAAAATTCAAGCTCCGGGGTTCTCAATCGACGGGATCGCGGCCTTCGATATTCCGGAGATTTCCGGATTGATTGTGTTGAAGCTGGCCGGCTCTCCCGCAATTGGCAACGAAACCATTGAAGAGGTGACCTACGTCACCCAGCAGCATGAATTCGCCCTGTTTCCGCAACGGGCCGGCGAGTTCACCATACCGGCCTTTTCCGTGAGATTCTCCTCATCAGCCGGATACGGGAAACCGGTGACTCCGTTCGTGGTGCAGACGGAGCCGCTGATGTTCACCGCCAAACTTCCACCCGGAGCAGAGAAACTCCGAACATTGATCAGCACGAATCACTTGACGTTCGAGGAGACATGGTCCCCGGACGTGACATCGGTCAAAGTGGGAGACGCCATCACCCGCACGATCACCATGAAAGCGGACGACATTCCCGGCATGGAGTTTCCTCCGCTGTCATTCAATCCGATCGAAGGAGTCGGCATCTATCCGAAGCCCCCCAGCGTGAATGACACCAGCGAGCGTGGAGCCCTGGCCGGACAGCGCGTCGAAAGCGTGACTTATGTCTTCGAGAAATCGGGAACCTGTTCGTTGCCCGGCTTCTCACTGGCCTGGTGGAAACTCGATGAGAAGACGCTCAAACGGGAAACCGTTGACGGAAGAACGATCTCCGCCACCGGTCCCGTCAAAACGTCTGAAACCACCGGGCCAGGCACTGCGTCTGATCCGCGACGTTCCAGCTGGTCTCGGATCGCAGGCATGGCAGCGGTTCTCGGAATCGTTGCGACCGTGGTTGCATTCCTGCTGTGTCGGAAACCTGTCCACGTGAACGAGGAAGCGGTTCTCTTTTCTGCATTGGAATCGGCCTGCCGCACCAATGACCGCCGCCGCATTCTCGCGGCACTGACCGTCTGGCTCGATCACACGTCATCCGCGCCGGTCATTCTCAAGCAGTGGGTGATTCAATCCGGCGACAAAGAGCTGGCTGAGCAGTTTGAACAACTCGAAACGGATCTCTATCGACAGCCTGCCAGCGGTTCGGGCTCTCCGTTTTCAGGACATGCGCTGCTCGTGCGACTTCGCAAAGTGCGTCATCGCCAAACTCATCCCCCGGATGCTGAGACCGACCAGACGGTACTGGCACCGCTGAATCCGATGTCGGGGAACACCTTTCCCCCCTGCTGATGAGTTGGCCGCAGCCTGACCTGCGGCCAACGCGTCCCGGAACGACTCAGTTGCCGGCAGTGGCCTTGCTTCTGGCGTCGATTCGACGTTGCAGCGTCTTCTGAGTCTCTTTGAAGACGTACTCCAGATAGTCGTCCTGATCATGGAGCAAGGCTTCAGCAGAGACATCCAGCGCCTCCTGGCTGTCAAAGAAGCTGAGTGCCCGAATCGCCTCGAGACGCACACGGGGGAACTCGTCGTTGATGGCCGCCTGCAGCAATGCGAGTGGATTTTCCACTCGATCGAGTGACGAACTGAGAGCGCGCACAGCTGCGGCGCGAACGTGTCCGTCTTTTGCAGACAGCAGGGTCTTCAACAGCGCTTCGTCAACCACGTTGTGCTGCTGCTTCACCCAGAACCCTTCAAGTTGAAGTGACTCACGGTTCGGCTGATCCGCTTTCAGGCTCGCCAGCCATGTGTCGACGGCAGGCAGGACGTCTTTGGGATCGCGGTCACGGAGTTCTCGACGGAGGCGATAACGGGTGCGATCTTCATAGGTCGCCAGTTCCCCAAGCAGTGTGGGAATCGGCTGTCCTGCGATCGCGGTGGGAGTGACGACCGGCTTGTTCTTGTAGGAGATCCGCCAGATTCGACCGTGGATTTTATCGCGGTTCGGGTCCCGGATCGAATGCTGCATGTGTCCGACCAGCGGATTGAACCAGTCCAGCACATAAAGTGCCCCGTCTGGTCCAAACTGCAGGTCAACCGGGCGGAAGTTCAGATCGGAAGAACGCAACAGCGGAGTCACGGGATCCGCATGGAATCCTGAACCGACTTCCTTCATGCGATACTGCAGGACTCCCTGGAATCCGATGCAGTTGTTCAGGAGAAAATCCCCCTGCATGTCATCCGGGAAATTGCGAGAGCTCACCAGTTCGCAGCCTGCGGTTGGACGCCACTGCTTTTCGAGCAACTGCTTCATCCCCGGGTGCTTGAACGGGAAGTCGACACTCCCGGAGAACGGTGCGGCAAAGTAGTTGGCTCCGCCAGAGGCGTCCGCGATGAAGTTCTGCCCGAACTTATCGAACACATGTCCCCAGGGGTTCGCAAAGCCGTAAGCGACGTAATCACTGAATTTCTCGGTTTTGGGCTCATACCGGAACACGGACGCGTTGGCTGCCCGAGTGATTCCGTATGGCGACTCCACCTGCGACTGGTGAAAAATTCCTTCGTTGAAATACAGTTCTCCCCCTGGACCCCACTCAAAACAGTGGATGGAGTGGTGAGAATCCCCTGAGTCGAATCCGTGCAGGATCATGCGCGAATCATCAGACTTTCCATCACCGTTGGTGTCTTTCATGAACAGCAGGTTCGGCTGAGACGAGACATACGCCCCGCCATCTCCCAGCTCGATTCCGATCGGCAGATACAGGCCATCAGCAAAGACCGCCTGTTTGTCTGCTTTGCCGTCCCGGTCTGCATCTTCGAAGATCAGAATTTTGTCATTGGGGGTTTCACCAGGAAGAACCTGCGGGTAAGAGGCGTTCGTCGTCACCCAGAGTCGCCCCTGAGAATCAAAGGTCATCGCCACCGGATTCTGGAGGTCCGGATACTCGACTTCCGACGCATAGAGGTTCACTTCGAAACCGTCCGGCACCGTGAAGGACTTCAGGGTGTCTTCCGGAGAGGTGATGGTGATCTCTTTCGTGAAGTTTGTCTGGATCTCCACCAGATCACCGGTCTTTGAGTCATCGATTTTCGGTGGAACGGCTTCACCGGCAGCAACTCGCCAGATGCGGTTGTCGCGGATTTTGACCATCTCGTTCAACTTCGCCATTTCCGCGGGGAAGTTGACGACACCGAAGGGATTCTTGCGTCCCCCGTAAATGTAGTAACCGTTGACGGCCCGATGGTTGTAATAGAACTGCTGATTCTTCTCGGCAACTTCCTGCTTGATCTGTTCCAGCCGCTTCACGTCCAATGGCGGTTGCTCTCCGAAGATCGCCCGGTCGAGGATTTCGGCCAGTTTCGCGTCCCCTTCCTCCGTCAGGTGAATTCCATTCTGAGTCAGATTGGTGGCCGGATCGTCCAGCAGGGGTTTCGTGGGCGCATACATGTCGATGAAGGTGACACCGGACTTCTCGGCGATCTTCTTCATCGCAGCAGTGTACAGGGCCAGATTCTCGTTGTTCAGCGTCGCCGCCGGCACGGCACGATCGTTGAGATTCTCATTCGCGATCGGGGAGAACAGCACGATTCGCGGGGTGGTCTTGACCTCTCCCGTCTTTTCGAGAATCGCGGGCTCAGACTTCCCTGGTCCATATGTCTGATACGGATATTTCAGCTGCTTGAGATCTGCGAGAAACTTTTCCAGATCCTGCTCGAAGGCCGGAAGGCCGGCAGGGCCGGCGAATGCCTCATTGAAGCCAAAGAACGCAAAGATGACATTGGGCTGATGGTCGATCAGCGTGTGCCCGTGATCCTGAAAGTCCTGTGATCGCAACCGGACGGTGATCGTATCCCCGGAAAGTGCGATGTTTCGAACCGTCAGATCCTTGTCGGGGGTTCTGGCGTGCAGCCGGGCTTCCAGATTGTTGAAATACTGGAAACGTTCCGCCAACGTGTTGCCAATGATGACAACCTTGTCCCCCTTGTTCAGCGGGACCGGTTCCGCCGCCAGCAGGCAGCTTGATGACAGCATCCAGCCCGCCAATGCGGAAAGGCAAAATGAAACTCGTAACATGGCGTCTTTCTTTAACTTTTCCGGGCCTGCACGATGTTGAAACGGTTCTGGTCGAGATCCCTCTGAGTTCCCGTTGCCGCAATCGCCAAATGCCGGGTTCTGAAAATCACATCCAGGATCAGAATTCCAAACGGTCGCACTGAGACGACCCATCAGCTGCTCAACAATGACGTCTTCAACACACGGCGAGTGGTGTGACCACTCGGAGTCTGTTCCGGAATTCACAGCACAACTCAAGTCCTTCTCCCCTCAGGGGAGAAGGTGGCCGCAGGCCGGATGAGGGGGCGAACATTGCCAGTGCAAGCACTTCTCACCGGTCGAACCCCTCACCCCGACCCTCTCCCCTCAGGGGAGAGAGAGAATTCCGGGACAGACTCCTCGACCAGTTTGGTCGAGCATGTGGCCGCGAAGCACGTCTTTCCCTCACTGAAACTCTCAATGAAACATTGGGTTTCCACGAGCCAGTCCGTCACAGGCATGACGAAAACGCTCGAGAATCTCAACAAGAGAATCCGTTTCTCAAAGACAGATTGTGGCGAATTGCCGACTCAATGTAAAATGTAAGCAAAAGTTGAAACATGCTGAATCCAGGTGAGATACCGTGTCTCAAGTTGTCATGAAATCGTCAGAGTCGTCTCCTCCATCGCAGCAGTCGTCACCGAAGCGCTGGAAACTGTTTTCCTCGATTGGAGTCCTGCTGCTCGGCATCGCAGGAACCATTCTGTGGAGAGGAGCCTCTCCGTCACTCACCTCGGCCAGCGTGCAGATGCCCGTTGAGACTCACCTCGCGGCTTCCCCACCGGCGGAGGATCTGTCTCATCAGGTTGAACAGGCCCCCGTCGCCGCCGCAGAAGCCCCCCCCCGGGAACGGTTGATCGGACACTGGCGGCTCAATCAGAGCATCGTCCGGGAAATCCAGATTCGTCAGGACGGTACGGCGGTGATGGAGTGTACTCTGGACACACTCTCAAGCCTGATCTACGGACGCAAGCTCACGCTGGATCTCAACTGGACCTTCGAAGATGGGGTACTCACTCACATCGTCATTGGCGGGTCACCACAGGCCAACGTCAGTCGGCTGACGGACGCGTTTGGCGACACCCGATCCTACCGCCTCGTCAGTGTGGACAAGGATCGGATGGTGCTGCAGGGACCGCTGGACTCCAAAGGGGTTGAAAACTGGGTTGCGGTTCCTCCCCCCTCGGAGACGGACCAGAAGTAATCCATCCGGCAACCCCCTCTCCGACAACCCGCTCTCTCTCCACGACTTCAATCAGATCCCGATGCGGCTCAAGGCTGTTGCCAGTTGGCCAATCGTTTCCGCCAGCCTGGGATGCGATTCCTCAAACTCTTCCGTGACGCTGAGCAGGTGATCGAGCAGGGATTGCCGCTGTGCCGAAACCGGCTCTCCTTGAAGAACATCTGAAGACCAGGAAGAGTGTTGAAGAATCTGCTGGACCTGAGCCGACAGGTTCTGCAGCATCCGCCGGGATTCCTCATCGAGTCCCTGGGGACGTGTTTCCGCCTCCGTCAGATGGTCGTTGAGCTGCTGTAGCGTGTGTTTGAGTTTGTCAGTTTCCATCGTCAGCCAGCCTGTCATGAGGGTGAGAAACCGGAATCCACATGCGCCAGGACTCAATCTGATCTCGTCAGCGCGAAGTCATCCATTTCAAAAACCGACTCTCCACCGGACGACACAGACCGATCGGTGGTCAGTCTTTCCTCTGTGACAGTGTATCAGTCACCTGCTCCGCTTCCAGTCCCTGAAAGGCTGGAATGATCGCTGGCCCCATCACGAAAGACAGCCGGTCAGGGGAGACTTCTCCACCGACCGGCTGCCAGAAACCGATGCCAAAACCGTCAACTTAATTCACCGACGGCAGAATGAGTTCGGCCTTCAGAATCGTGTCGAGTCGGGCAATCGAATCCAGCAGGTGGGCTTTCGAATAGCTGTCGAGCGTCAATTCTTCGTTGGCCAGCGTTTTCTGTGCGGCATCCCGTAACGTCTGAAGGTGCATCCGGGTGAGCGTGCGGGCGTCGCTGGGAGACGCTGACGACTGTGTCACCAGAAATCCCAATCGACGAATGGCTTCCCGCTGCAGGTTCCGGCGGAAGCTGGAGATCAGCGGATCGCGATCTTCATACTTGTTCTTCTCGGGAGTGGCGTTCCACTCGGTGAAGACTCCGTCAATCAGCGTCTGCAGGTGTTCCGCGAGTGTATATCGATCCGCATCAGCGGCAGCCTGATACTCCGAGTCCTGGACACGGCTCAGCACCAGCGAACTCAGCAGGCGGGACAAGATATTATCCTGCTGTGCCAGCACTTCATCGTGAATCGCAAAGTCCTGCCGGAATGGGGAATTCATCCCCCAGTGGCTCCAGCGGGAAACGGCGAGGTAATTCAAGTCTTCTTTTCGGTAGCTTGGAGCAGCGAACGCGGTTTCCACAACCATCTTCATCGCTTCGCGCTGCCGTTCAGCGGGAACGGGAGTAAAGGGGGCTCGCCCTTCCTTCTCTCCTTTGTGATCCCGGCTGAGTTCAATTCCGCCGGGAAATCGTGCCGCGACGCCGGCTGCCGACCAGTATTCCCGGAACAGCAACAGAAATGCCTGTCGAGCACGCTGATATCCATCGCCCGTTTTCACGGTTCGTTCAATCACCTTCGGCATCGCCTGGGAGGCCTGTTCCATCTGCCGGCGCGCGTAAGCCAGCGGATCCTTACCCAGATCAAAGCGGGCGGAATACGGGTCCGGATCAACCGATCGTGTGTCTTCATCGGTGGTGTACGCCAACGCCGGCTCGGAAGAACGTGATGCGATCTTCTTCAGTTCTTCCGGTTCGTTGCCGGTGATGGGTTTGTAGCCGTATTCAATCGCCCAGTAATCGTATGGACCAATGGTCTGAGTGTAGTACAGCCCTTGCTTCTCTTTGTCCGCCAGCAGGTTGGGCGGGGTGTAGTCCATCACACTGGCGACGATTCCGTCTTTCTGACCGCTGGCCTTGTCGTTGATTTCCTCGAGTGTTTTCCAGGTGCTGGCTTTGAAATTGTGACGCAGGCCGAGCGTGTGCCCGACTTCGTGCATCACAACTTCTTTCAGACCTTCATGGATGAATTCTTTCGGAAGCTGCCCGTCTGCAGAGATTCCAGAGGCCGCAAACAATGCCGCCGAGTAGCCGTTCAGGCGTTGACGTTCCGCACAGTGTGAACAACCAACGGAGTGCCGGTGACCGATGGGAAGAGTCTGCTGGACGGCTTCCAACAACGGATCATTTGATGTTTTCGACGCTGTGGCCGGGTCACGGTAGGTCTCCCAGCGTGTGCTCCAGCTGTCGAGGAACCCCGAATCGAAGATGATATCCGCATCGAGAATCTGCCCGGTTCGTGGATCGACCCGGGAGGGTCCCATGGCGAAGTTCGCTTCAGCCGTCATCCAGCGGAAGGTGTTGTAGTTGATGTTTTCCGGATCGAAGTTGGGATCGGCCGGCTGCTGATCCACTTTAATCGCTCCAGAGAAACCGAGCTTTTCATAGGCCTTGTTCCACTCCAGAATCCCCGCTTCCACGGTCGGACGCAGAGCCACGGGGACCGTGTTTTCGATGTAGAAGCGAATTGGTTCCTTTGGAGGGGAGAGTTCAATTGCCGGATCGAGTTTCTGCAGATTCCAGCGGTTGACATACCGGATGAAATGATCCGGCTCATCCTTCTCGGAGAAGTCCTTGATCGCTGTCAGGAAGTACCCGACCCGGTCGTCGGCAACACGTGGCTTGTAGCCATTGGCTCCCACGGCCGGCAAAACACTGACGCTATAGTGAACCCCCACCTGAACACCGCGTGAGTTCGGGACTGTGTCCAACGGCATGCTGCCGGAGTAGACAGCATTGATCTGCAGCTCGACGTTATTTTCGAATGGCTTAATCTTCGCCCAGGTGGAACGGTCCTGAGCAAAACGGAAACCCGGCCCGATCTCGCGACCGATCTCCAACTCATCATTCATGAAGACCGATGTCAGATCCACAAGCACGCTGCCCGATGGAGATCGGGTCAGCACCGGAAGAGAGTACAGAATACTGTCGCTGTACCCGAGACTGACAGCCGCCGCTTCGGGAGTATTGGGTTTCGCACGAAAGCGGACATTTCGCTGGATAATGAAAAGCTTTTCGTCGGACACCTTGAAGGCCCAGATGACATCATCACCGAAACCCCAGGACATTCCGCCCAGGACAGACCCTCGGCTGATCCCGCGAGAGATTGAAGGAATAATAATGTATTCCTTCTTGATTGCCGCGTCAGAAAGCTCCACGAGCATCTGCTGGTCGTTGTGGTAAATCGTCCACATCCCGACCACTTTTTTCTTCTTCTCAATCAGCTGGTCAAAACGTGATTTCGTTTCCTGTCCCAAAGCGGGAAACGTCGCAAGGATCCCAAGGCTCAGTACAAGCCCGCACATCAAATGACGCATCGACCAAAACTCCTGAGATGTTTGTAATGGTCATGCGGATCGAACCGATTTCGAAGAAATTGCGGAGAAATTCCCCCTGGATTCCCCGTTTCCTGAAACGACCTGCGGTCGAACCGACGACGGAAAGCTCTTCTCATTCGCACAATACTAGCAGAATCACCTAAACATCAAAGCTTACGTGACTCACGCCTTTTGACAGTCAGGGAACCGAAAATCACACCGCGATTTGCCAAAATCACGATCCGGGAAGATCGACTGGTTGGAAACGATGCCAAACGGCAACAGGCTCAGCCATCCGGCAGTTGGACCTTGCTGGTCGAGTCATTCACGCACGGCTCAGCCTGTTTCTGGAGACCGGAGCCAAATGGAGTGCTGAAATTCCGATTGGAATTTGAATTCTTCTGAATTTGAAAATCTTGACGCCGGAGGAACGCCGATCTAGGATGCACTGTTATGACCTTGGCGAATTGTCCTGGTCAAGATGTCTGTTGATTACGAATGGTCATTAATTCCGTGCTGAAGAGCCTGATCAATCCGACCTGCATTCCGACTCGCTCTGAGTCGGCGTTTGCTGGTTATTGGTATTGGTCATTCTTTACGAACCCGGGTTTCCGGGCACGGTAGCGGAGTCCATTCATCCACGATTGAGATCCAGCCGGCCTTGAAACCTGATTCAGGTTTCAAGGCCGTTTTTCGTTTCTAGAGCAATTTGTGACTTGCACCCCCATTCGCTTGATGTGACGGACAGGATGTTCCCTGTCGTCAAGAAAATCGAACGGGCAAGTGTTTCAGCAAACGGCTTTGAAGGCCAGTTTTTCAGAACGATTCGCAGTCCGGTTTCAGCTCAACGTCGACTGAACGGGCGATTCATTCATCCAGTCCGAATGTCAGTTGGGGAGAGATTCAATGATTGTTGTCATGAAACGGGGCGTAAGCGAAGACGCGGTGAAACGGATTGCCGCCAAAGTGGAACAGATGGGTCTGAAAGCGCACGTCATCTACGGCACTGAACGGACGGTCATCGCGGCCGTCGGCGACAAACGGGACCAGGAACGGGAAGTTCTTGAATCGTTTGAAGAAGTCGAAAAGGTTGTTCCGATTCTGGCCCCCTACAAGGTTGCCAGTCGCGAGACCAAGCCGGATCCGACGGTGATCCGTGTTCTGGATCTCGTCCTGGGAGGGGGAAATGTCGGCGTGATTGCCGGACCCTGCTCGGTGGAAAGTGAAACCCAGATTCTGGAGTCGGCCCGTCAGGTCAAGGCCGCCGGAGCGAAGGCCTTGCGTGGGGGAGCCTTCAAACCCCGTACGAGCCCTTACGCATTCCAGGGGATGAAGGAAGAGGGATTAAAGCTGCTCGCCGCCGCCCGGGAGGAGACGGGATTGGCAGTTGTCACGGAAGTCATGACGCCACACCATGTGGAACTCGTGGCCAGGTACGCTGACATTCTCCAGATCGGCGCCCGCAACATGCAGAACTATCACCTGCTGCAGGCCGTCGGGGAAATCCGCAAACCGGTTCTTCTGAAACGGGGCCCCAGCGCGACGATCGAAGAGTTCCTGCTGGCTGCCGAATACATTCTGGATCAGGGAAACCAGGATGTGATTCTTTGCGAACGGGGAATCCGGACGTTCGAAACACACACACGCTTCACGCTCCCGTTGGCCACGGTTCCGTACCTGCGGGAACGGACTCACCTGCCGATCGTGGTTGATCCGAGCCACGGCACCGGAATTGCCTCACTGGTGCCGCCGATGTGTGCCGCTTCGGTGGCAGCCGGTGCGGACGGGTTGATCATCGAAGTCCATCCGGATCCGAAGAAAGCCATGAGCGACGGTGCCCAGTCTCTGTCACCGGAGGTGTTCCTGCAGGCCATGACTCAAAGCCGTAAAGTGGCGACGGCCCTGGGAATGACCATGTAGAAAGTGTTGCGAATTCGTGCTCCGCACGAGCCGTGTTTCCGCAATCGGAACACGGCTCGTTGCGTCACAGAATCGGACCTGAGTTCGCCGCAAAGCGATTCAGTCGATTTTTTCTTTGAGCATCTTGAGGGCCTCTTCCAGGGGGCCGGAGCGGAAGACGTTCAGCAGGGCCAGGTGTTCCTCGTAGATTTCCATCATGCTCTGGCAGCGTCGGCGTTGGGTTTTGCGAAAGTGGGAGCGGATTCGGCCGACCAGCAGGTCCCAGATGGCCAGCAAATCCGGCTGATTGAGCCGCACCAAGAGATAGCGATGGAACGAGATGTCCTGCTCGGCAATGGCGTGCAGGTCTTCTTTTTCACATGCCAGCTTCATGTCCTGCAGGATGTCATCCCAGCGTTGGAAATCGTCAGAGGTGAACTCTTCGAACAGTTCTTTCAGTGCAAACAGTTCGAGCGTCCGTCGAATGGGAAGAATCACAGCCCGGACGGACTTGGGAGCTTCCGAGGCGACCACGGCACCGCAATTTGGTCGGGTTTCCAGCAGGCCCTGCAGCGACAACCGCTGGACCGCTTCACGCACGGGACCGCGTCCGACGCCAAATCGTTTGACAAGCTCTGCCTCGGTCAGGCGGAGTCCTTCCGGAATTCGTCCGGTCAGAATGTCGTGACGCAATTGTTCCGCGACTTCCACGGAACGGGGTCCAGGTGCTCCGCCAGATCCCATCACCCTGACTCCGGTTGCGTTTCACGTGTATTAAGTCGTGTGGACACCAAAGACAGTCCCCTGGCATCCATCCGATTGTATGTCGTCGCTGTGTCATTGTCAATAATCCGTCAGATTCATGGCAAAATGAAATGTTGACTTTGAAATGTAAATTGTCAACAATGTTCCAATCGGATGCCGGGAGACCGCCCGGCAGATGGAGTGTTCCAGCCCGATCCTTCGCCCCACAGGCATTCGACCTTCCTCCAATTCTGAATGAACAGGCAATGACGGTTGTTGCGCATTGTCCTGGCGGCTGGATCCGTTCTGTTCCGTCGGAATTCAGCGTCGCAGCAGGAAGGATCCGCCTGTCGCGGATTGAGGGGAGAGCAATGCGGAGTTCCTGACAGATCTCTGCAGGATCTGCGATTGAATTGTTTTCAGGTTTCTGAGTGATGGCACTTTAAGAATCGATACGCCATGAAAATTACCCAGGTGGTCTGTCAGATCCTCCGGATCAAGAATGTTGAGAACAAAACGGCCAGCAGCCAGGACTCTGTGTTGGTCCGAATTCGGACAGACAACGGTCTCGAAGGGATCGGTGAAGCAGACTCTTCTCCCGAGATGGTCAAAGCGGTGATTGACGCCCCGTTCAGTCACAACATTGCCACGGGACTGCGGCAATTGCTGATCGGCGAGAATCCGCTTGAGATCGATCGACTCTGGGAGAAAATGTATCGCAGAACTTTGTATTGCGGTCGCCGGTCCACCACGATTACCGCGATGGCAGCGATCGACATGGCCCTCTGGGACCTGAAGGGAAAGCACTTCGGAGAGCCCATCCACCGACTGCTGGGAGGGAAGAAGCACGATCGCATTCTGGCCTATGCTTCGATTCTCTTCGGCAAAAACGGGGACGAAACGACGAAAATCGGCGAACGCTGGCGAGAGTACGGATACCGCGCCGTCAAGTTCGGCTGGGAGCCAATGGGACAGAATGAAGCACTGGATCGTGACCTCGTTCGTGGTGCAAGAAAAGGAGTCGGTGACGACGGCACAGTGCTGATTGACGCCGGTTGCGTCTGGGATGCCCGGACGGCCCTGGAACGTGCGAAAGCCTTTGAAGAACATCGAATCGGCTGGCTGGAAGAGCCGCTGCATCCGGATGACTACGAAGGGTATCGCTGGCTGCGGGACCGGTCACCGGTGCCCATTGCTTCTGGTGAAGAAGAATGTGGTCGGCAGTCATTCCGGCCGCTGATCGATGGACGTTGCCTGGATGTCTATCAGGTTGACCTGTCTCGAAACGGATTCAGCGAAGCGAACTATATCCGGCAGCGTGTCGAAGAGATTGGCGCGCGGCTCTGCAATCATTGCTATACGAGCCCCGTCACGGTCGCGGCCAGTCTGCACTGGTTGAGCACCTGTCGTGATGCGTTTATCTTCGAGGACTGCGTTGAAGATTCACCACTCCGCCATGAACTGACTCATGAAAAGGTTCAGGCGGTGGACGGCTGGATCTCTCCGCCTGATCGCCCCGGACTCGGAGTGACCATCAACGAAGAGTTTGTGAAGTCGACGTTGATTGCGGAATCGATTTGAGATTTCAGATCCGGCGTGCCGTTCTGCAAGCCGTGAGGCGACGTTGTCATGACGAGACCTCCTCTCGACATTGCCGATCATGCTGGTGAAACTCTCTTGCCCGTTCACTTCAGGGGGCGTCCATTCGTCGCGATCGGCGAATGCGACTCCCCGCTGAAGACCATTTCAGAGCGATGGGGACATCAATGGCCGCGCAGGTGACGGACGGCGGAATTCTTCAGGAACCGGAGCCTTTCTCCTGGAGACGAATTCAGGTTCTGATCTTCGCCTGCACTCTCTCGATGATTACGTATCTGGATCGGGTCTGCTTTGGAGTCGCCGCTCCGCAGATCGCCCAGGAACTCAATCTGGCAGGTGTTGCCGATCTGAAATGGGCCTTCACCGCATTTGCAATCGCTTATGCCGCGTTTGAAGTTCCCACCGGCTGGCTCGGAGATCGGCTGGGCCCCCGTTCAATGCTCATCCGGATCGTTCTCTGGTGGTCCGCGTGTACCGCGTTGACGGGTCTTGTCGGGCTGAAGTGGGGAACCTGGACTCTCGGCGGACTCGGGACAATGGTCTTCCTGCGGTTTCTGTTCGGTGCGGGAGAAGCCGGTGCCTATCCCAATATCACGAGAGCGATCTATAACTGGTTTCCATCAAGACAGTGGGAGATGGCACAGGGGTACGTCTGGATGTCCGGACGCCTGATGGGAGGGGTCACTCCGTTTCTCTGGGCGATGCTGGTGTCCGGCACCGGAAGCGGCACTTCCCTGGTGACATGGCGCACTGCATTTCTGATTTTCGGGCTGATCGGCGTGATCTGGTGCCTGCTGTTTCGAATGCTGTTTCGCGACCGGCCGGAATCCGACTCAAACTCTCCCGGATTGCCCGTCACTGAGATCCCCAGACACACTCACGAAGCGGTCCCCTGGAAATGGCTGCTGACACATCGGGAGCTGATCCTGCTGTGCCTGGCCTATTCATTTCTGAATTATGGATGGGCATTTAACATTACCTATCTGCCGGGCTATCTGCAGCAGCGATTTTCGGACTCCGGTTCACCGCCATTAATTGCAATTTACGCGGGGTCGCCACTCTGGATCGGTGCGTTAGGGTGCCTGTGTGGTGGCTACTGTGTGTCGTGGATCGACCGGCGCCTGCAGAATCGAAGACGGTCGCGAAAGCTGCTGGGAACAACCGCCATGTTGGGATGCGCCGTCTGCTGGGGTGTCGCCAGTCAGACCACGAACCTGCATCTGTTCTGCATCAGTGTCGCTGCTGCGGCCTTTTGTGTTGACCTGACTCTCGGGTCCGCCTGGGCAACCTGTCAGGACATCGGACGGGAACATACCGCCGTCGCAGCGGCAGTGATGAACACCGTGGGAACGCTCGGGGCTGCTCTGGCCGTCTGGCTGACCGGAACACTGGTCCAGCAGACGGTGTCGCAACGGGCAATTCAGGAGAACGTCACGGTGGCGGAAATGCCGGAAATGCTTCGTCAGGCCGCCGCACTGGAAGGGTTTCAGTTCGTCTTTCTGACTTACATTGCCATTTATGTTCTGGCTGCGTTGTGCTGGATGTTCCTGGGAGTGCAGGCGAGAGAACGCACTGTGTCACCGATCCGTCAATGATTCTCCCCGAAATCGCGGACTCGTTGAAAGCGGTTTTGAAGACTTCTCGACTGAGGAGCCGTGTTCAGGGAGTGGATGCCGGGCGAAACTCTTTCAGCACGAGTTCCGTCTGTTGTGGGCCATTTGCAATGACCTGTTTCACTTTACCGACTCCATTGGCGTAGAAGCAGGTGATGTCCAGTTTCTCGTTGGGCGGGGGGAATCCCTGACCGCGCGACGAGATCACGGTGAATCGCCCGGCCGGAACAGTGATCAACGAGGTCCCGGCGGTATATTGTCCGGTCACTTCCACATCGCCCACCGTGGATTTGACCTTCCATTTCTCTCCTGATCGGGGAGCAAAGCGGAAGAAGCAGAGCGGAGGAACAACGGGTTCCCCGCCGATCGTCACCCGGTATAGTCCATCGGCGCGAACGGCAATGTGTTCGAACGAGAGGGGAGTTTCTCCAATGCGGGTTTCGATCTTCAGGCACGACTCGTCGTTGATCTCTTCGATGGCGACGATTTCTTCAATCACTTCCGCCTTGCCAGCACCATACACCCAGCGAGTCCCGACTTTTCCTGGAAATCCCGGCTCCGCGGCGGAGACGATGGACGCGGCAAACAATGTGAATGCAACAACGAGGAATGTCGCGCCGGCAATCAGGCGGGAATCGGTCGACACTGCAGAACGGGTTGTCTCATTCGAAATCCAGCGCCGCATGGCAGATTCCTTCCATATTTCACAGAGGGGCAAGAAGACACATATACTGTCTGCGAAACCATCGGAACAAGAGGAGTTCCCCTGACCACAAAAGGGGGGGAATCCTTCCTGCTGAGGAAAACAGAATTCACATGACTGCCGCCGGAACTTTTATCGGGATGGATGAAGCCGGATACGGCCCGAATCTGGGGCCATTGCTGCTGGCGGCAACCTGCTGGAACACACCGGAACCGCCGGACCGATTTGATTTCCAGTCCGCTCTCTCACCCGCCGTTTCAGCCACGGGACCAGACGGAGGACGATGCCTGCATATTGCCGACTCCAAAAAGGTCAACGTGGGGAAGCAGGGATTCGCTTCACTCGAACGCTCCGCACTCAGCCTGATTCAGGTCGCCGGCGGACCGGTGCATTCCTTTCACGAACTCTGGAACTGGCTGGCGGGGATGCGCTCTGTTCCCGCCGCGCCCCTGGCTCCATGGTATGAGGCGGATCGAGTCCTGCCGGTGTCGTCTTCCGGTCAACAGATCGATGAGTTGAGCGGAGCCCTGCAGTTCCGAATGGAACAGACCGGTCTCTCACTGACGGCGGTGCGCGGAGAGATCGTCGTCGAGCAACGGTTCAACCGTGCGGCCCTGGCAGACGGCAGTAACAAGGCACTCGCGTTGTCCCGATTCGCGTTCGGACTCTTGAAACAGGTCTGGAATCCTGCGTCATCGGTTCCCACATTGATCGTTGCGGACAAACATGGGGGACGCAATCGATACGATGAACTGCTTTCCGAAATTCTTGATGGGGAATACATCGGTCGGCTGGAAGAAGGGCAGTTGATCAGTCGTTACCGGGTCGGTGCTTCCGAACTCCGGTTTCAAGTCAATGGAGAACAGCATTTCCCGGTTGCCTGTGCGTCTGTTATTGCGAAGTATGTGCGGGAACTGGCCATGCAGCAGTTCAATGATTTCTGGAGGGGACGCTGCCCGGGCGTGAAGCCGACACTGGGGTATCCGGTTGATGCGAAGAGATTTCGGGCAGCGATTCTGCCGGAATGGACGGCACTTCAACTGGAAGACGAGATTCTCTGGCGGGAGCGATAGCAGTCTGTTGAAGAACGGCTACTGCAGCAATCCATAGACGACGATGTTCACGGCAATTTTGACGGCATCTTCCGTCGGATATCCGGCACAGGACGCGCTGGACTGTCGCTCCAGCGCACAACTGAGATCGTACTTGCTGTAGACGACCGCATATTTGTCGCCGATCTTGATCCCTTCCAGATACGGTTCTCCAGTCGATTCCTCTGATGCGAGTCCGCCTTGCCCGGGGAGACTTGTCGGCATGCGGCGGCGCACACGGCGAATGTCATATCCCAGTTCCAGCCGATAAATTTCATCGTCCATCGGGATCCGTTCCAGCTTCTTTCCCAGGCACTGCTCAATCATCTTGCGGAAGGAATCGTCAAACTGGCTGGCTCCACAGCAGGCATCCGCAAACAGAAATCCACCGTTCTCCAGGTACTCCTTGAGCTTGGTGGTTTCATCGGAACTGAGTTGAAAATTCTTCCGCCCGTGCATGTAGAGCAGCGGGAACCCGAACAGAGTCGGATCGGTCGCGGCGAGCGTCGGAGTTTCGGACGCGACGTCGAGATTGACGGACTCCAGCGCCTGTTTCAGCCGTCGTAACGCATTCGGTGCGGTGTCCCAACCACCGGTATGTCGCAACCGGGCGATGGTCAGTGCCCCATCGCTCATCCGTGTGAGATCCGCTGGTGACAGTGACTGCGGTCGCTGCAACTTGTCCTGAAGCTCCCGTCCCGTGGCATAGGCGATGACGTTCAGGCCCAGCTTCATGGATCGGTCAATCTGCGTTCGCAGCGCAATCGGTCGGCGCGGCGGTTCGAACCGCATCCACTTGTCCCAGCGACAGGCGTGATCATACGGTGCGTAGATGATTGCCGTGCGACAGCCGACATCCACCCCCCAGAGTTCGGGAACATGTCCATCCGGCGGAAAGACATGTTCGCTGCGATAGATGTCATGCGTCGGCGGCAACTTCTGCAGTTCATACTGGCCGTCGAAAAGCTTTCTGACCAGCTCCCGAAAACCATCGTCGAAGTCGGCACTCTCGCAGTTCTGCATGGAGAACAGAAACCCACCCTGCAGCAGATAATTTCTCAGCAGTTCGAGTTCCCGCCCACTGATCACATCGGGACGGTCGGTTCCACTCAGAAACTGAATGGGACTTTGCAGCAATGCCGAGACTCCTTCTCCCGCAGCGGCCATTTGCAGATCGACCACCTGCCAGGTCAGCAGCCGAGGCCATCCCGGCTGCCGGGAGGTAAAGTCGACGAGATTGGAAATGTCCCGTTGATGCCGGTTCCAGTCCCGTCCAATCACCTCGCCGCGCTGCGGATTGCGTGGTCCGTATTTCAGTTTATTGATGACGACCGGCGAGAGTCCTTTGGACAGAAACAGGAGTGCCAGGCTCGTTCCGGCAACGGCATCTTCCTGTCGTGTCTGCCAGGTTCCTTCCCGGACATTCTGCGTCGACACCAGGAACTCAGCCCCTTCACGATACCAGTCATGTTCACCGAAAAAACGTTGCCCGGTGAATCGGCCGGCACGTTCGAGACCATACAGGTAATACAGGGGCCAGTGTTCGGAACCGGGATTCGTACGCACCCGAAAATGTGTCGAGAGCCAGCGGATTCCCGATTCGATCGCGAGATCGACCGGTTCATTCTGCAGGCGGCAGCAGTCGATGACTCCGTCCGGGCCGACGTTCTTGTCGGAATCGAGCATGGTGCGGGTGATCGACAGGGAGGCAATTCCGGCCACGGTCATACTGCCGGTCGGGCCACCGCCGGGGGTGTACTGCCAGGCGGATCCGTTGGGCAGATCGACCGGACCAATCTGGTTTTTCAGAAAGTGATCCTGTGATCGCTGCCAGACATCCCGGTCGATCTGGATTCCGACATCGGCCGCTTCACGCAATCCAAGAATGGCGAACTGAGTATTGGAATTGTCCCAGTGACTGGTGTCCCGGTAGCCCCAGGCTCCGGCCGCTGTCCCGCGATTCTGAAGTTCTTCGAGACGGAACGCCAGTTTTCCAATTTTTCCTCTGACGGTCGGATCGTCTGATGCTGCCAGCGCCATGATGGCCATCGCGAGATCATATGTCGCCTCGGGATCCACTTCCGGCCGCTTCAGCCAGCTGATCCCCCGTTTGACGGCATCATGTTCCGGGGGGAGCCCGGATGTGATGAGTGCGAGCGTTGCCAGCGACGTCAGCCCGACCTGATTTCCGGAGTAGGTCGGATTGGGCCATGTTCCATCCCGGTTCTGCTGTCGAATCAGGGATTTCTGACCGGCTTCGATGGCGAGCAGGATCTGTGAGCGGAGAGCATCATCTTCCGGATTCACCTGAGCGGGGACCGGCGTGGGAATTCCGAGCAATCCCCCTGTGATCAGCAGGAGCATCACGGCGGCCCGGGTGAACGGCTTGGAAGACATCAACAGTGGCATGAAATGCCCTTGAAACGGGAGTTGTTTCAGTGTGACCTTTCTCTGGGGATTCGTCTACTACTCCCCCCGCCCGATTTCTGTGAAGGGAATGACCTCCGGAATTGCCAAAATCAGGGGGAACGGTCCCCTTGGACGGCATTGTCGGCTTCCGATACACTGCTGCTGATCGTCGCAATCGAGACGATCTTCTCAGTTCGACCGTTCTGGATCCAGTTGTGGGGACGTCCTGGCGCGATGATGCGGTGACGCCTGACGGTCATCGTCTGACTGTCATTGTCCGTCTGCTCTTATCAGGTGTGATCGTTTTAGACATTCAGCCGGTTCTGGGAAATTGAGATGTGTGTGTCCGAATCGGTCTTCCTTCATTTTTTAAGGGTCAGTTTGATGCGTGTGCCCAGTGTGCTTTGCCTGTTGATGGTGTTGGGGATGACCGGATGTTCTGGCGGAAATGCCGGACCGATGACATTGTGGTTTGCCAGCTGGGCAGACGGCGAAACGGTGCCGGGGATTCACCGCGGGTCGGTCGAACTGGTGGAATTCGGAAAAGCCGGTGGAGGGGAGTCGGTCAAACTCGTGATCTGGTCCGATCTTCCGGAAGCCAAAGGAGTCACCTCGTCCTCCGCCATGGTGAAGAAGTATTCCTCGGACCATAGCGGTTCGAACGGGAAGAAGGTTCATCTCGAAGCGAATGCCGGCAAGGTCGTCGGAAATCAGGACGGGGCCCTGACCATCGGCAGTCAGTCCTTCTCTCTGAAAAATGGAAACGTGATTCTGATTTCCACCCAGAAAGAGACTCCGGTCATTCAGCAGATTGAACTGGGACCAGACAGCGAACTCTGGAAGATCGTCGGCGCCGCGAACAATGCGGAAGATCCGCATACGGAACTGAAACTCTTTGCCCAGACCGAAAAGAAGGTCGGGGACTTCTTCAAGAAACAGTTGCCGGAATCGGCCGAGACCGCTCCGGCGACTGAGGCCAAGCCTGAGTGACGGCCGTGGGGGGGGGGACGATTCCCCTGTCTGACGCGGTGTCACTCATCTTCAAGAAGGACTGCGGCGCCTGGTGATCCGTTGCGCGTCGCGGTCAATTGGTTATGGGACGATTGACCGGGAGCATGAGGTTTTCGTGACGAATTTTCAGGATGTTCGAGTCACCGTCATGGGCCTGGGCCACTTCGGTGGCGGTGTCGGAGCCGTTCAATACCTGCTCCAGCAGGGAGCCAGAGTGACCGTCACCGATCTGCAGACCGCAGAGCAGCTGGATGACAGTCTGAGCCGCATCGACACCGCCTCGCTGGCCGGTCTTGTCTTAGGGCAGCATCGCGAAGAAGACTTCACACAGACAGATCTCGTGGTCGCCAGTCCGGCGGTTCCCCCGAACAATCGTTTTCTGCAGGCCGCTCGGGATGCAGGAATTCCGGTGACCAGCGAAATGGCCCTGTTCTGGGAACGCTGCCAGGCCAGAAAACTGGTCGTTACCGGCAGCACCGGCAAGTCCACGACGGCGACGTTGATCAGAGACTGTCTGGCGGCCGCCGGCTGGTCTGTGGAACTGGGGGGAAACATCGGGCGCAGCCTGTTGCCGCAAGTGGCTTCGTTCACTCCGGATGACTGGGTGATTCTGGAACTCAGCAGTTTTCAACTGGCGTCGCTGGATGCACTCAAGCCGCAACCGGACCTGACGGTTGTGACAAATCTCTTTCCGAATCATCTCGACTGGCATGGTTCATTCGAGAGTTATGAAGCAGCCAAACAGACCGCCTGTGCCTGGCAGACGACCAGCAACATCGCCGTTCTGAATGCGGATGATCCGTTGCTTCCGTTGTGGCCTACCGACGCACGGGTCATCTGGTTTGGTCGGGAATGCTGGCGTGACCGTCCGGGGGTGGTGATTGAAGATCAGCATCTGGTTGTTCGCACCGCTCAGGGAGGCTGGAAGATCGAACTCTCCGATCTCGCTCCTGCACTCCAGACGGCGCACGGTCTGAAAGACGTGGCCGCCGCGCTGGCGACGGTGCTGGTCGGACTTCAGGTTCCCATCGAGAAAATTGTGGAGCCACTGAAAACCTTCCCCGGCTTGCCACACCGATTTCAGTCCATCGGAACACGTTCAGGCCGGCAGTTCATCAACGACTCGAAAGCCACGGTTCCGGAATCATCGATCTCGGCATTGGAGTCAATTTCCGCCCCGATCTATCTGATCGCCGGCGGGAAAGACAAAGGGCTGGAGTTGACGGAGTTCGCCCGCTGCATTCATTCCCGGGTCAAGGGAGTCGCTCTGATCGGCGAAACCGCCCCCCGGCTGAAACAACTGCTCATTGAAGAGTCCCGTTCCGCCCGGCAGAGTGGACAGAATCCGCGTCGATCCGCCAGGGACGAGGCATTGGATTGGATCGAACTGGCCCCTTCGCTGGCCGAGGCAATGCAATGGATCTGCAGTCGCTCCGAGCCGGGAGATGTCGTGCTTCTGTCCCCCGGCTGTGCGAGTCAGGGAGAGTTCATCAACTTCGAAGATCGGGGAAATCGGTTCCGCGAACTGGCCGAAACATTCGGAGAGTCAGAGACAGAAAACCCTGGCCCGTTCAAGTCGTCTGGTGATGCCGTGAACAGGTGAAGTCTGATTCACGGACCATCAGACAGTCGTCGGCGGATCACGATGACGACGCGGCCGACCAAACCCAAAACCGGTGGCAACGGCAGCAGCAAGAACTTCGATTCCCCAGAACAGCTCCGGCCAGGGAGACTCCCACTGGCCGAGTGCCGCGACACGGTGTCGAAGGTAATCCTGGAACACCGGACGGTAGCGCCGTAATTCCTTGTCATAGGCGTTTTGAAGTTCCAGATCTTCATCACTCTCGGATTTGAGTGACTCCAGAACGGCGATGTCCCTGGATTTCTTTTCTGCCAGTTCCTGCCGCCCCTGCTCGAAGTGACGGTATGACAGGTATCCCAGGTTGACCGCTCCCAGCAGTCCCAGGAGCATGGCGAGAACAGTCAGGCGTCCTCCCCCCATCGGCAGAAGTTCCCGCGCGAGCCATCGCAGGACAAAACCGCAGGCCAGTCCGTAAACAACATAGAAGAGGACGAGCCGCTTGAATTCCGGCTGTGCCAAGGCCGCCGTCACAGACAGCACTCCGACAGCGAGAATCCCCGCCAGGATCCAGGCGGGAAGTCGCCACCAGGCGGACGGCTCTGGGGTGGATTGCATCATCATGGATCTCATTGATTACCGAATTTTTCCAGGAAGACACAAAGTAACGGGGAATGTCCGATTCTTCCTGCCGGATTCAGAAATCTCGGAAAAGCAGCGTAGCAAAGTCTGCCGGTCTTTGACCAAAATAGAGGCCGGATTTCGGAGTTCTCGTTGAGAATCGGAATCAGGATCGCGGGCAGATGAAGAGCGAAAGGAATGGACCGATGAGGCTTTCACTGGTGCCAGTGGATGGCAGCCCGCCAATTCCTCTGGACAAAGCCATTCTGTTTCTGGGCCGGGGACAGGAATGTGATGTCATCATCACAAACAGTCGAAAGGTCTCTCGCAAGCACTGTTGCGTCGCACAGATCAACGGACAGGTTGTGGTGCGCGATCTCGCCAGCATGAATGGTGTTCGAATCAACGAAACACTGGTGGTGAAGCAGGCGGGCGTCAACGTGAATGACCTTCTCTGGGTCGGAGATGTGGGATATCAACTGACCCCGCAAGGACTGGCTCGAGCGCGATCACAACAATTTCAAAGCCCGCAGGCCGCCGATTCCGCAGGTCGCGGTTCCCGCTTTCCAGTCGCCCCTCCCGTGTCTGAGCAGCATGTCACACAAGACGAAGAAGTGATCGAAATCGACGACAGTGACATTCTTGAATAGCTCGGATGTCGCTGGCACTTCGCCGTTGCATGACGATTTCGCAGAGGACGCCTGCGGGAGTTCCGGCAAATCGTGGGCTCGAAGAGTCATCCAGCTGAACGGGATGCCCTGGTTCAGAGCGAGCTGCAAAGTCTTTCCTCTTTGAACACACGCTTTTGAACACACGCTGCGAAGCCGCATCACGTGGCATTTCGGCAACATTGATCGAGAGTGAATGCAATTCAGGAGTTGCGGCGAGGCAAGTCTCAGACAGCGGTTCCCCGTGGAGATTCGGCATCACGCACGAGGGAATCCCGGGAGAGGCTGTTTCAGAATTTTCTCACGCTGTTTAATTTTCGTTAGTCGTTCATGCAACGGATGTTGCGATGAACTGGGGAGGTGAACTGTTCAGGAATCTTAGCGCGCCGGAATGGTTCTGGCACTGGCCGTGCTTTAGTGAGATTCATCAAACACAACACCCCCCAACTGAGGAATACGAAGATGAACGCTCACCTGAACGCCCTGCTCAACGACGAAGCCGGTTTCATTGTCTCCGCTGAACTGGTT